>Ga0209758_1003914_pt1 | contig 12992 bp, 9 predicted proteins | sample AraplaMF_Col_mMF_FD_184258 | JGI IMG/M metagenome (GOLD analysis project Ga0209758, IMG submission 184258) | Arabidopsis root microbial communities from the University of North Carolina, USA - plate scrape MF_Col_mMF (SPAdes) (version 2) | ecosystem: Host-associated > Plants > Roots > Endosphere ... | reverse complement strand
TCGAGGCGGAGCGCATCCGCCCCGAGCGGCGCGGGCCCAATTGGACCGCCGCCATGGTCGCGGCGATCGTCGCCGTGATCGGCTTCGTCGGCTTCACCGTGGTCAAGGGGTCCGACGGCGGGGACGGCGGCAAGACGCAGGTCGCCGAGGGCTCCAAGCCGTCGACCAGCAAGTCCGCCTCGCCCACGCCCAAGACCAGCAAGCCGGCCGAGCAGAAGCCCGAGCCGTCCGACAGTGCCATCGCGGCCGCACCCCGGGACAAGGTGACCGTCCAGGTGAGCGCCACCGACGGCCGCAGCTGGATCTCCGCCAAGGACCACAACGGCCGGACGATGTTCGACGGGCTGCTGGAGAAGGGCGACTCGCAGACCTTCCAGGACAAGGAGAAGATCGACCTGGTCCTCGGCGACGCGGGGGCCATAGAGCTGTACGTCAACGGCAAGAAGATCCAGGACGACTTCCAGCCCGGACAGGTCGAGCGTCTGACCTACACGCAGGGCGACCCCGTCGCGGGCTGACGGGACCTGCTCGGGCACCTGTGAGGTGCCCGAGCGGTACTGAACGGACAGGAACACACGGGGTTGGCCAAGATCGGCCAACCCCGTCGACGTGGGCCGTCAGCGGGACGAAGTAGTCTTGAGCCCATGCCTGAACGCCGTACCGTCGCACTCGTCACCCTTGGCTGCGCCCGTAACGAGGTGGACTCGGAGGAGCTCGCAGGCCGTTTGGAGGCGGACGGCTGGCAGCTCGTGGAGGACGCCGAGGCCGCCGACGTCGCGGTCGTGAACACCTGTGGCTTCGTCGAAGCCGCGAAGAAGGACTCCGTGGACGCCCTGCTGGAGGCCAACGACCTCAAGGGCCATGGGAGAACGCAGGCCGTCGTGGCGGTGGGCTGCATGGCCGAGCGGTACGGCAAGGAACTCGCCGAGGCCCTCCCGGAGGCCGACGGCGTCCTCGGCTTCGACGACTACGCGGACATCTCCGACCGCCTCCAGACCATCCTGAACGGCGGCATCCACGCCTCCCACACCCCCCGCGACCGGCGCAAGCTGCTGCCGATCAGCCCGGCCGAGCGGCAGGAGTCCGCCGCGGCGGTCGCGCTGCCCGGACACGGGCCCGTGGACCTCCCCGAGGGCCTCGCCCCGGCCTCGGGCCCCCGCGCGCCCCTGCGGCGCCGCCTGGACGGCTCTCCGGTCGCCTCGGTGAAGCTCGCCTCCGGCTGCGACCGGCGCTGCTCCTTCTGCGCCATCCCGTCCTTCCGCGGCTCCTTCATCTCACGCCGCCCGAGCGACGTGCTGAACGAAACGCGCTGGCTGGCCGAACAGGGCGTGAAGGAGATCATGCTGGTCTCCGAGAACAACACCTCCTACGGCAAGGACCTGGGAGACATCCGTCTCCTGGAGTCCCTGCTGCCCGAGCTCGCGGACGTGGACGGCATCGAGCGTGTCCGCGTCAGCTACCTCCAGCCGGCGGAGATGCGGCCCGGACTGATCGATGTGCTGACCTCGACCCCGAAGGTCGCGCCCTACTTCGACCTGTCCTTCCAGCACTCGGCGCCCGACGTACTGCGCGCCATGCGCCGCTTCGGTGACACCGACCGCTTCCTCGAGCTGCTGCACACCATCAGGAGCAAGGCCCCCGAGGCGGGCGTGCGGTCCAACTTCATCGTGGGCTTCCCCGGTGAGTCCGAGGCCGACTTCGCCGAACTCGAGCGGTTCCTGAACGGTGCGCGGCTGGACGCCATCGGCGTCTTCGGCTACTCCGACGAGGAGGGCACCGAGGCCGCGACCTACGACAACAAGCTGGACGAGGACGTCGTGGCCGAGCGCCTGGCCCACATCTCCCAGCTGGCCGAGGAGCTGGTGTCCCAGCGCGCCGAGGAGCGCGTCGGTGAGACCCTGCAGGTGCTCGTGGAGTCGGTGGACGACGAGGACGGCGCCTACGGCCGCGCCGCGCACCAGGCGCCCGAGACGGACGGCCAGGTGCTGTTCACCGGGCGCGAGGGCCTGCGGGTCGGCCGTATGGTCGAGGCGAAGGTGGTCGGTACGGAGGGTGTCGATCTGGTGGCCGAGCCGCTCGCGGGTTCGCTCGGTCCTGAGGAGGCGGGCAGATGACGGGAATCCCGGCATCCGCGGCGGGTGGCTCCTCGGCCGCGCGTGGAGCATCCGGGCCGGGAGGCTCGGGGCCGCCCGGCCTGACCGGTGCAAGGGCGGCCAAGGGCTCGTCCGGCCAACAGGCGGCCAGGAACGACGCGGACACCTCCGGCGACCAGGAGGGCGCACGCCAGGCGCGAGGCGGCAAGCTGACGGCGGCCGCGGTGAACCAGGCCAGCGTCTGGAACGTCGCCAATCTTCTGACGATGCTCCGGCTGCTCCTCGTGCCGGGTTTTGTCGCGCTGATGCTGGCGGAGGGCGGTTACGACCCGGCCTGGCGCTCGCTCGCCTGGGCGGCCTTCGCCATCGCCATGATCACCGACCTCTTCGACGGGCATCTGGCCCGCACGTACAACCTCGTCACGGACTTCGGGAAGATCGCCGACCCGATCGCCGACAAGGCGATCATGGGTGCGGCGCTGATCTGTCTGTCCGGGCTCGGGGACCTGCCGTGGTGGGTGACGGTGGTGATCCTCGGGCGTGAGCTCGGCATCACACTGCTCCGCTTCCTGGTGATCCGCTACGGAGTCATTCCGGCGAGCCGTGGCGGCAAGCTGAAGACGCTGACGCAGGGAGTGGCCGTCGGCATGTATGTGCTGGCGCTCACAGGCTGGCTCGCGACGCTGCGGTACTGGGTGATGGCCGCCGCGATCGTACTGACCGTCGTCACCGGACTCGACTATGTGAGACAGGCCATCGTGCTGCGCAGGCGCGGGATCGCGGAGCGACGGGCGGCGCCCGAGGAGGCCCAGGGGTGAACCACCCGGCCGCCGAGATCGTGCGACTACTCACAGTGAGAGGCGAGACGCTCGCCGTCGCCGAGTCGCTGACCGGTGGCCTGGTGGCCGCGGAGATCACGGCGGTGGCCGGGGCCTCCCGGGTCTTCCGTGGTTCCGTGACCGCCTACGCCACGGATCTGAAGCGGGACGTCCTCGGGGTCGATGCCACCCTTCTGGAGGCACGCGGAGCGGTGGATCCGCAGGTCGCGGCGCAGATGGCGGCCGGTGTGCGCAAGGCGCTCGGTGCCGGCTGGGGGCTTGCGACGACCGGTGTGGCCGGGCCGGACCCCCAGGACGGGCAGCCGGTCGGCACGGTCTTCGTCGCGGTGCACGGGCCGTTCGAAGAGGTTTCCGACGAACTCGGTGGCGGCAAAGTGGTCTCGCTGCGGTTGAACGGCGACCGCGCGGAAATCCGTATGGAGAGTGTACGGAGCGTGCTCGCACTGCTCCTCAGGGAGCTTGCGGGCGAACAGACTGGGAATGAGCGGGCACAGGATACGGAACAGAACGGGGGGACTTGATGTTTGCAGCCCTGAGTGAACACAACAGCGCTCCCCGCACGGCCGCGGCGCGAGGCGGTACGGTGGGGCGTGAAGGATGCGGTTTCGCGGTCCGAGGAGGGAGCCACCGATGATTCTGCTCCGTCGCCTGCTGGGTGACGTGCTGCGTCGGCAGCGCCAGCGCCAGGGCCGTACTCTGCGCGAAGTCTCCTCGTCCGCCCGAGTTTCGCTCGGCTATCTCTCCGAGGTGGAGCGGGGGCAGAAGGAGGCGTCCTCCGAGCTGCTCTCCGCGATCTGCGACGCGCTGGACGTACGGATGTCCGAGCTCATGCGGGAAGTGAGCGACGAGCTCGCGCTCGCCGAGCTGGCACGGTCGGCTGCGGCACCCGAACCGGTGCCCGCACCGGTACGTCGTCCCATGCTCAACTCCGTGTCCGTCGCCGGTGTCCCACCGGAACGGGTCACGATCAAGGCGCCTGCCGAGGCAGTGGACGTGGTCGCCGCCTGATACTCACTCGTGTGGGTGAGGTGGCAACGTGTGAAAGAGCCCTGGCCAGAGCTTCTCCGGGAGACCGGAGAGGCCGGGCCGGGGCTCTCGCGCGTCCGGGTGCCGTCACCCGGCGCGTTCCTCCGGTGAGCGGCGCGCGAGCCGGTTTTGTGCTTCCGCCGCCCGTGTGAGGGCCGTGCGGCCATCCGGCCCCGTTTGCCGCGCCCCGACGGTGCGGCCATGGTGGAAGGACGGGGGGCTCGGGGCCACACGAACGCATGCGGAGGATGCCGATGTACGTCGTGAAGAGCCCGCTGTCCGACACGGACCTCAAAATCGTCTCGGAGGCGCTGCAGGGAGCCCTGGTCGATCTGGTCGACCTCTCCCTGGTGGCGAAGCAGGTGCACTGGAACGTGATCGGACCGCGCTTCCGCTCCATCCACCTGCAACTCGACGAGGTCGTGGACAGTGCACGCCGGCACTCCGACACCGTCGCGGAACGGTCCTCGGCCCTGGGGGTCCCGCCCGACGGGCGGGCCCCGACGGTCGCCCAGGGCAGTGGCATCGGCTCTGTGCCCCAGGGCTGGGTCAAGGACACGGATGCGGTGGGCACGCTGGTGGCCGCCCTGGGGGCGGTGATCGGAGCCATGCGCGAACGGGTGGTCGCCACCGCCGAGGCCGACCCTGTGAGTCAGGACATATTCCTGGGGATCACCGCGGACCTCGAGAAGCACCACTGGATGTTCCAGGCGGAGAACGGGTGAACGCGGGGCACCGTGGTGCTCCGCACACCGGTGGGGCCGGTGGTGGGGGAGGGTGCGCGCGGGGTGCGCCCCGTGCGACAGACGCCGGGGGCATGCGCTGGTGCCGGTGCGCCTGTGTGCCGCTGGTGCGCCCTCCTCAGCCGCGACAGGCCGGTCTAGGGTCTGGTTCCTCGGGTTGGAGGTGACGACCATGGCGAGGCCCACGGCGCGACGGGGGGCTGCGCTGGCGCTGGGCGCGCTGTGGTGGTGGGGAGTGCTCCGACTCGTGCTGGCACCCGATGCGGGGGTGCTGGAGGGGGCGGTCGCGACCGGGGGATGGGGACTGAGTCTGCTGCCGGTGCACTGTGTGCCGAAGTCCCGGGCCGAGGGGGCGGCCGGGTCGGACCAGTGGGCCCGGTCCTGGCGACGGTGGCGTACCGCATGGGGGCGCGGGAGGGGTACGCAGTCCCGCTGAGAGGGTGGGGCGCGGACGGGACCGGTGGGATCGTGCCCGGGGGTGTTCAGGGGACCCCCGGAGGGGTCGGCTGCCGGCCCGGCCGCGCCGCACCGCCCACGGGGTGTCACCAGGGCATCGCGACGCCGCCGTTCGGGCGGAGGATCTGGCCCGTGGTGAACGATGCCGCGTCGGAGGCCAGATGCAGGACCGCGTGGGCGATGTCCTCCGGTTCCCCGACCCGGCCGAGAGGCGACAGGCGTGTCATGAACGCCTCCGTCTGTGACTGTCCTTCCCCGTGACGGGCGGTCATCGGCGTACGGGTCCAGCCGGGCGCCACCGCGTTGACCCGGATGCCGTGCCGCCCGACCTCGGCCGCGAGCGTTTTTGCCATCTGCACCACAGCGGCCTTCGCCACGCCGTAGCAGAGCAGCCCGGGACCGCCGGTGTCGACGGCGCTCGAGGCCATCGTGACGATGCTGCCGCGGGTGCCGTCCGCGATCATGCGCAGTGCGGCCTCCTGGCAGGCGTGCAGCACGCCCTTGAAGTTGACGGCCAGGACCCGGTCGAGGTCCTCGTCCCGCGTCTCCAGCACCGGACTGCTGTGCATGATGCCGGCGACGGCCGCCATGATGTCGAGGCCCTCGCAGGACGCGACCGCGCGTTTGAGGTGCGCACGGTCGGTCACATCGAGGTGGTGGGTGCGCGCCGCGCCCCCTCGGTCCTTGATCAGGATCGCGGTCCCGTGCAGGCCCTGTGCGTCCTGGTCCGCACAGTGCACGGTGGCGCCCGCCTCCGCGAGCAGCACGGCCGAGGCGCGGCCGATGCCGCTGGCGGCGCCGGTGCCGAATGCGGTGCGTCCGCTGAGGTCGTACGCCGCGACGGCCATGACAGCGACGGTACGAGTGTTTCTGACGGGTCGTCAATTGGTTGTGCGGGGTGGGGTGCTGCGACGGCCGGCAGGCCCGTGCGACGGGGACGGAGCCGGACCGCGCTGGCAGACCGGACACCAGTAGGTGGGACGGTCGCGGGAGCCGTCGCCCTGATCGGCCACCCTGACGGGAGCGCCGCAGCGGGCGCACGGGCGCGGGGCACGGCCGTAGACGAAGAGGTTCTGCTCGCGCCGCCCTGTGGTGTTGCGGGCGGGGCGGTCGCGATTGGCCTCCAGGAGCCGCTTGGCGAGATCGGGGAGGCGGGACGCGATCTCGGCCGGAAGATCGCCGACGGCGAGCCAGGGGGTCACCCGGAGCAGGAAGCACAGCTCGCTCTTGTAGACATTGCCGATCCCGGCCAGATTGCGCTGGTCGAGCAGGGCCTCACCCAGCGGGCGGGCGGGGTCGCTCAGCAGGTTCTCCAGCGCCCTCTCGGGATTCCAGTCCGGGCCGAGGAGATCGGGACCGAGATGGCCCACCGCGCGGTGCTCGTCCACGGTGCGCAGCAGCTCCAGGACGGGCAGCCGGTAACCGACGGCGGTGCGATCGCCGGTGCTGAGGATCGCCCGGATCTGGTGGGCGGGGCCGCCGCTCCAGCGCTGCCCGGGTGTGTAGACCTTCCACACGCCGTCCATCCTCAGATGCGAGTGAAGGGTGAGCCCGCCCTCGACCCGGGTCAGGAGGTGCTTGCCGCGTGCGGTGACGTCCAGGACGGTACGGCCGGTCAGGTCGGCGGTGGCGTACCTGGGCACGCGGAGGTCGGAACGGGTCAGCACCTTTCCCGCGAGCGCACCGTGCAGACGCTTCGCGGCTTGGTGGACGGTGTCGCCTTCGGGCATGGGACAAGGGTGACATGCCGGGGAGGTGGGGCGGAGGGTGCCCGCACGGAGGTACGGGCCGTCTCCGTGGCCCCGCCGCGGCCTCCGTGCCGACGTGTCATGCCCGGATCCGCAGTCCTCTCGGCGTCGCTATGAAGCCGACTCCCTCCAGCACCACGCCGAACGGGGACGAAAGGGCCGGGGCGCCGTTCACGCGTTCCACCGTGACCGTGCCGAGCGAGCCCGCCTTTGCGGCCGTGCCCAGCGCCTCGGCGGCGGCGCGCACCCGGGGGTCCTCCGTCGCCCTGGCATCCGGCTCGGACGGCCAGACCAGGAGGGTCTTGCCACCCCGCTCCATGTAGAGCGCCAGCTCACCGTCGACGAGCACCACCAGCGAACCCGCTTTGCGCCCCGGCTTGTGTCCCGCGCCGTCCGGTGGCTCCGGCCACGACAGCGCCGCGCCGTACGCGTTCGCCGGGTCGGCGGCCGCCAGGACCACGGTCCGGGCCTGGCCCGTGGGGCGGCCGCGGTGCGGCGGAAGACCCGGCCCGTACGGCGCGTAGGGAGCGCGAGGGCCCGGTCCCGTGGCGGAGGGGCCGGAGCCCGAGCGGGGACCACCGAAGCCCGGAGCGGACAACGGGTCCCGGCCGATCGCGTCCGGGTCGAAGACATCGCCGAACGGGTCGTCCAAGCCGTCGGCGCCGGGGCCGTCGGGATCCGGAGCGCCGGCGGGATCGAAGCCGTACGGATGCGCGGCCGTCTCGGGGAAGCCGTTGGCGAAGCCGTTTCCGGCCGGGGGCGCCCCGGGAGCGCCGGGCAACGGCTCGCCCCGCTCGCGTGCGTTAGCCACGGCGCGCAGCCGGTCCACCGCGCCGTCCATCGCGAACTGCGCCGCACCGAGACCCTCGACCACATAACCGCGCCGGGCCTGACCGCTCTCCTCGAAGGCGGACAGCACGCGGTACACGGCCGAGAAGCCGCCCTCCACGCCCTCCGCCGCCACCGCGCCGCGGGTCACCACGCCGTGCCGGTCCAGCAGCGTCCGGGCCAGGGCGTGGGCACGGACGGTGGTGTCCGCCTCGCGGGCGGGCAGCAGCGACCAACGGCCCGCCGCGGTCGGAGGGCCGGTACGGGACTGGGGTCGGGCGGCGGCCGTCAGCGAGCCGTACCGTCCGCGTGGCACCGTGCGCTTGGCGCGGTGGGCCGTGGAGCCCGCGGTGCGGCCCGAGCCGAGCAACGACCGCATCGGTGCGAGCGTGTCGTTCGTGAGCCGCCCCGACCAGGCCAGGTCCCAGATCACGTCGGCCAGTTGAGGATCTGTCGCGTCCGGGTGCGTCGTGGCGCGGACCTGGTCGGCGATCTGACGGAAGAACAGGCCGTAACCGCCGGAGAGGGCATCGAGGACGGACTGGTGGAGCGCCGTCAGCTCCAGGGGGTGAGGAGGCGGCAGCAGCAGGGGCGCGGCATCCGCCAGATACAGCGAGACCCAGCCGTCCTTGCCGGGCAGTGCACCGGCGCCCGCCCACACCACCTCGCCGGCGGCCGTGAGCTCGTCCAGCATCGCGGGCGTGTAGTTCGAGACCCGGGACGGCAGGACGATCTTCTCCAGGGCGGACGCGGGAACGGACGCGCCCTGCAACTGTTCGATCGCGCGCACCAGGCCGTCGATGCCGCGCAGTCCGTGTCCGCTGCCCACGTGTTGCCACTGCGGAAGGAACTGCGCGAGCGCGGCCGGAGGCACGGGCTCCAGTTCGTGCCTCAACGCCGCCAGGGAACGGCGCCGCAGCCTGCGCAGCACCGTCGCGTCGCACCACTCCTGGCCGATCCCCGCCGGGTGGAATTCGCCCTGGACGATCCGCCCGGACGCCGCCAGCCGCTGCAGAGCGCCTTCGGTCACGGCCACCCCGAGGCCGAACCGCGCGGCAGCCGTGGCCGATGTGAAGGGTCCGTGGGTGCGGGCGTAGCGCGCGAGGAGGTCGCCGAGGGGATCCTTGACCGGCTCGGTGAAGGCTTCCGGGACTCCCACCGGCAGCGCCGTGCCCAACGCGTCGCGCAACCGGCCCGCGTCCTCCACGGCCGCCCAGTGATCGGTGCCGGCGATCCGGACCTTGATCGCGCGGCGGGCGGCGGCCAGATCCGCGGCCCAGTGCGCGTCGGCGCCCCGCTCCACCAGCTCCGCCTCGGTGAGCGGGCCGAGCAGCCGCAGCACGTCCGCGACCGACTCGACGTCCTTGACGCGCCGGTCCTCGGTGAGCCACTGAAGCTCGCGCTCCAGCTCGGTCAGCACCTCGGCGTCGAGCAGCTCGCGCAGCTCCGCCTGGCCCAGCAGCTCGGCCAGCAGCCGGGAGTCCAGCGACAGGGCGGCGGCCCGGCGCTCGGCGAGCGGGGAGTCCCCCTCGTAGAGGAACTGCGCGACGTATCCGAACAGAAGTGAGCGGGCGAAGGGGGACGGTTCGGGGGTGGTGACCTCGACGAGCCGCACCTTGCGGGACTCGATGTCGCCCATCAGCTCGACCAGCCCCGGGACGTCGAACACGTCCTGGAGGCATTCGCGGACCGCTTCCAGGACGATCGGGAACGAGCCGAACTCGCTCGCCACCTGGAGTAGTTGGGCCGCGCGCTGACGCTGCTGCCACAGCGGGGTGCGCCGGCCCGGGTTGCGGCGCGGCAGCAGCAGCGCGCGGGCCGCGCACTCCCGGAACCGGGAGGCGAACAGCGCCGAGCCGCCCACCTGGTCGGTGACGACCTGGTCCACCTCGCCCTTGTCGAAGGCCACGTCCGCCGCCCCGACGGGTGCCTGCTCGGCGTCGTACTCCGTACCGGCCTTCAGCGGCTCCTGGTCGAGCAGGTCCAGGCCCATCAGATCGGCGTCCGGCAGGCGCAGCACGATGCCGTCGTCGGCGTGCATGACCTGGGCGTCCATGCCGTAGCGCTCGGACAGCCGGGCGCCCAGCGCGAGCGCCCAGGGTGCGTGGACCTGGGCGCCGAACGGGGAGTGCACCACGACCCGCCAGTCGCCCAGCTCGTCACGGAACCGCTCGACGACGATCGTACGGTCGTCCGGGATGTGGCCGCAGGCCTCGCGCTGCTCGTCCAGGTAGGCGAGCACATTGTCCGCGGCCCAGGCGTCGAGGCCCGCGGACACCAGTCGCAGCCGCGCGTCCTCCTTCGACAGCGAGCCCACCTCGCGCAGGAACGTGCCCACCGCCCGGCCCAGCTCCAGCGGCCGGCCGAGCTGGTCGCCCTTCCAGAACGGCAGCCGGCCGGGGACGCCGGGAGCGGGGGAGACCAGGACCCGGTCGCGGGTGATGTCCTCGATCCGCCAGGAACTGGTGCCCAGCGTGAACACGTCCCCGACCCGGGACTCGTACACCATCTCCTCGTCCAGCTCGCCGACCCGCCCGCCGCCCTTCTTCGGGTCGGCCCCGGCCAGGAAGACCCCGAAGAGACCGCGGTCCGGGATCGTGCCGCCCGAGGTGACGGCGAGACGCTGCGCGCCGGGGCGGCCGGTGATCGTGCCGGCGACCCGGTCCCACACCACACGCGGCCGCAGCTCCGCGAAGGCGTCGGAGGGATAGCGTCCCGCGAGCATGTCCAGCACCGCCGTGAACGCCGACTCGGGCAGCGAGGCGAAGGGGGCCGCCCGCCGGACCGTCGCAAGGAGGTCGTCGAACTGCCAGGAGTCGAGGGAGGTCATGGCGACGAGTTGCTGTGCGAGCACGTCCAGCGGGTTCGCCGGGACCCTCAGCGACTCGATGGAGCCGGACCGCATCCGCTCGGTCACCACGGCGGCCTGGACGAGATCGCCGCGGTACTTGGGGAAGACCACACCGGTGGACACTGCGCCGACCTGGTGTCCCGCGCGGCCCACGCGCTGCAGACCGGAGGCCACGGAGGGCGGCGACTCGACCTGGACGACCAGGTCCACCGCACCCATGTCGATGCCCAGCTCGAGGCTGGAGGTGGCGACGACGGCGGGCAGCCGGCCCGCCTTTAGGTCCTCCTCGACGACGGCCCGCTGCTCCTTGGAGACCGAGCCGTGGTGGGCGCGCGCGAGCACCGGGGGCGCGCCCTGCGCCGCACCCGAGCCGCCCATCAGCTGTGCCGGCGAGTGGTGCTCCTCCAGCGGCTCTCCGGTCGCCCGCTCGTACGCGATCTCGTTGAGCCTGTTGCACAGCCGCTCCGCGAGACGGCGGGAGTTGGCGAACACGATCGTGGAGCGGTGGGCCTGGACCAGGTCCGCGATCCGTTCCTCGACGTGCGGCCAGATGGAGGGGCGCTCCTTGCCCTCGCCGCCGTCGCTGACGGGGGAGCCGCCCAGCTCGCCCAGGTCCTCGACGGGAACGACGACCGACAGGTCGAACTCCTTGCCGGACTCGGGCTGGACGATCTCCACCTTGCGGCGGGGGGAGAGGAAGCGGGCCACCTCGTCCACCGGGCGCACGGTGGCGGACAGGCCGATGCGGCGGGCGGGCCGGGGCAGCAACTCGTCGAGCCGCTCCAGCGAGAGCGCCAGATGGGCGCCGCGCTTGGTGCCCGCCACGGCGTGCACCTCGTCCAGAATCACCGTCTCCACGCCGGTCAGCGCGTCGCGCGTGGCGGACGTCAGCATCAGGAAGAGCGACTCGGGCGTGGTGATCAGGATGTCCGGCGGGCGCGTGGCCAGCGCCCGGCGGTCGGCGGCCGGGGTGTCGCCCGAGCGGATCCCCACCTTCACCTCCGGCTCGGGCAGGCCGAGCCGCACCGACTCCTGGCGGATCCCCGTGAGCGGACTGCGCAGGTTTCGCTCCACGTCGACCGCGAGGGCCTTCAGCGGGGACACGTACAGCACGCGGCAGCGTTTCCGGGGGTCGGCGGGCGGCGGCACGGAGGCCAGCTGGTCGAGCGCGGCGAGGAACGCGGCCAGCGTCTTGCCGGAGCCGGTCGGGGCGACCACCAGCACGTCCGAACCCTCGCCGATGGCGCGCCACGCCCCGGCCTGGGCCGCGGTGGGCGCGGAGAACGCCCCCGTGAACCAGTCGCGGGTCGCGGGGGAGAAGCCGTCGAGGGCCGGATGCGCGGGACTGGGCATGCGTCCATCCTGCACCCGTCCACTGACAACCACTCCGACCTGCGCAAACGTGGTGCGTGAGGGATGCGTTCCGGTCCGGTCCGCATCGGGCGTGCCGCAGAATGGGGCCATGGCGGGTTCCGGGGAGAGGGCACGGCACTGGCAGTACGAGGAACTGCCCGGTGTCGACCTGCTGCGAGCCCGGTACATCCACAAGAGCTTCGTACGGCACACGCACGAGCACTTCGTGATCGCGGCCATCGCCGACGGCGTCGAGGTCTTCCACCACGGCGGCTCCGACCAGTACGCGGGCCCGGGCGCCCTGGCGCTCGTCAACCCCGACACCCCGCACACGGGCCGGGCCGGCAGCCCCGAGGGCTGGCGGTACGGAGCCGTCTACCCCTTGCCGGGGCTGGTGGCCGAGATCGCCGCGGAGACCACGGTCATCCGTGGGACGCCCGGCTTCGCCAGTCCTGTGCTGGAGGACCCCTATGCGGTCGGTCTGGTCCACGAGGTGCTCAGGGCCGCCGACGAGGGGAACGCACTCGCCGCCGACACGCTTCTGCGGGTCGCCGTGACCCGGCTGCTGCGCCTGAACGGCGGACCGATGCCGCAGCGCACCCCGCGCGGTGCGGGTGCCCGGGCGGCGGCACGCGCGCGTGCGGTGCTCGAGGAGCGGATGACCGAGCCCCCGACTCTGGAGCGGTTGGCGGCCGAACTCGGCACCAGCCCCTTCGCGCTGTTGCGTGCCTTCCGCGACGCCTACGGCATGCCGCCGCACACCTGGCTGACCGACGCCCGGGTCCGCCGGGCCCGGCGCCTTCTGGACTCCGGAGTCGCCCCCGCCGCAGCGGCCGTCGCCGTCGGATTCACCGACCAGCCTCACCTCAACCGCCACTTCACCCGGATCGTGGGGGTGCCGCCCGGGTCGTACCAGCGCGAGCGCAGATGTGACGATCAAGGGGCCACGGGGCGCAAGAACGTACAAGACGTCCGTCACGGGTCGGCCGTACCGTCCGCGGCGTGGCAGAACAAACCGCACGATCGGACATACACAGCCAAGACGTTGGAAAACC
>Ga0209758_1003910_pt1 | contig 12998 bp, 15 predicted proteins | sample AraplaMF_Col_mMF_FD_184258 | JGI IMG/M metagenome (GOLD analysis project Ga0209758, IMG submission 184258) | Arabidopsis root microbial communities from the University of North Carolina, USA - plate scrape MF_Col_mMF (SPAdes) (version 2) | ecosystem: Host-associated > Plants > Roots > Endosphere... | reverse complement strand
GGCGAAATGGGCGTTGTCGAACGAGTTCTCCATCAGCCGCAGTGCCGCGGTATTCCACTTGTCATAGAACTGGTTGATGCGGCGATAGCCTGGGTCGGTATCCTCGGGCACCTCGGGGATGTCGCCCAGCGGCTCGTCCAGCGCCACCCAGACATAGCCGTAACGGAGCTGGGTGCGAAACGCGCGGGCCCTGGCCTCCGGGATCGGCTGCTCGAACGGAAATTGCGGGATCATCACCAGCTTGCCGTCGCGGTCGTATTCCCAGCCGTGGTAGCCGCAGACGATGTTGCCGTCCTTGCACCAGCCCTTCGACAGCTTGGCGGTGCGGTGGCAGCAGCGATCCTCCAGCGCCGCCGGCTCGCCGTCGGCGTCGAGAAACAGCACGATCGGCTCGCCGAGCAGCGTGAACGGTTTTGGGCCGTCCTTCAGGTGATCAAGCGGCATGATCGCGTACCAGAAGCGGCGAAGCACGGGTTGCTTGGTATTGAGCATGATAAATCCAGGGTTGGCGGCTTGGCGGATCAGGCGGATTTCAGTCTCGGCTGTTCTTGCTCGTTGTGTTCCTGCAGCAGCTTGAGCAGCCGCTCGCGCATCAGCATCCCGGGACGGTCCGAGGGCATGTGCATTTCAATTTTCCGGCTCATGTCGATGATGGCGTCGGGATCGGTGGATTCCAGCATCTCGCGATCCTCGGCGATGATGGCGGCGTCCCAGGCGATCAGCTCCTGGGCCGGGCAATCCGCCTCGGTGTCGTTGCGGAACAGGAGCTGCACCACCTGGGTCTGCGCGTCGCCGACCGGCGTGGCGCAGTTGAAGATGATGTGCCGGATGCCGGACGGATAGGTGATGTCGAGCCGGCGGCAGAACGGCATGTACCATTTGTTGAGCATGATCCGCCGGGTCTCCGGATCGGTGGTGCCGGTGATGCGGGCGCCGTTCGGCGGATTGAGCACCCGGCTGATGGTCTCGGCATCGAAGCCGTAATCGGTTTCGGTGATCTGGTATTTCTCCGGCTTCGGCCGGTTGATGTCGCCGAACGTCGCCTTGTGGACGAAGGCGATGTGGGCGGCGTCGAACGAATTCTCCATCAGCCGCAGCGCGCCGATCTTCCAGGTCTCATAGGCCTGGTTGATGCGGCGGTAGCCGGGATCGGCGTCTTCCGGAATCTCGGGAATGCCGGCCAGCGGCTCGTCGAGCGCGACCCAGACATAGCCGTAGCGCGACTGCGCGCGGAACGAACGCGCCGTGGCGTCGGGCACCGGCTGCTCGAACGGAAACTGCGGGATCATCACCAGCTTGCCGTCGCGGTCGTATTCCCAGCCGTGATAGCCGCAGACGATGTTGCCGTCCTTGCACCAGCCTTTCGACAGTTTTGCCGTGCGGTGACAGCAGCGGTCCTCGAGCGCCGCCGGCTCGCCCTTGGCATCGAGGAACAGCACGATCGGCTCGCCGAGCAGCGTGAACGGCTTGGGCCCGTCCTTCAGGTTTTCGACCGGCATGATCGCGTACCAGAAACGGCGCAGCACGGGTTGCTTGGTGTTCAGCATTGCTTTCCCCTTCAGGCGGCCATGTTGGCGACGACGCGGGCGGCATCGAATCTCAGTTTGTGAATGTCGAGCCCGGGGATGGTGTTGTTCTCCACCACCATCCGCCCGCCGATCAATAGCGCACGCACGTTCGCCGAACCGCCGCAGGTCACCGGCGCGATCATCGGATCATGCATGCCGAAATGCCTGGGATGATCGAGATCGAAGACGGCGATATCGGCCTGCTGGCCCGGCGCCAGCGTGCCGATCTGCGGCAGCCCCAGCACGCGGGCGCCGCCGGCGGTGGCCCAGTGCACCACGTCCTCGGCGGTCACCGAAGACGCGCCCTTGGTGGCGCGATGGGTGTGCCAGCAACTGTGCATCTCGCTGATCATGTCGGCGGCCTCGTTGGACGCCGCACCGTCGACGCCGAGCGAGACCGCGCCGCCGAGCCGGGCCAGCGCATCGGCCGGCGCGATGCCGGAGCCGAGCCGGCAGTTCGACTGCGGGCAATGCGCCATGCCGGTGCCGGTCGAGGCGAGGATCCCGACCTCGTCGGCGTCGAGATGCACCAGATGGGCGTACCAGACGTCGGGGCCGAGCCAGTCGTTGTCGGCAATCCAGTGCACCGGCCGCTTGCCGTGAACCGACAGGCAGTACTCGACATAGTCGTGGCTTTCCGACAGATGGCTGTGCAGCCGCAGCTTCATGCGGCGCGCCGCCGCGATGGTTTCCCTCAACTCGCCGGCCTCGAGCGACCAGGTCGGCGTGGTCGGCGCCAGCGCGACCTGGGTCAGGCTGCCCTTCGAGGTATCGTGGAAGCGCTGGGCGCAGGCCTCGACCGACTGCAGCATGCGGTCCAGCGTCTCCACCGGGACCGGCGCGCTCTTGTCGTCATAGGGCCGCGACTTGGTGCCGCCGCCGCGGCAGAACACCAGCCGGATGCCGAGGTTGCGCGCCACCTCGAAGATGACCTGCGCCGGATCGAAGCCGAAATCGTCACTGAACAGATAATGGTGATCGGCCACCGTCGTGGTGCCCGACAGCAGCATCTCCGACAGCGCGATCCGGGCCGCGACCGCCAGCGCCTCCTCGTCGATCTTCGACCAGTAGGCCGAGGGCACCGCACGCAGCCAGCCGAGCAGTTGCAGGTTGATGCCGGACTGGATGCCCTTCAACACGCTCTGGAACATGTGATGATGGGTCGAGATCAGGCCGGGATAGATCACGCAGCCCGACGCATCGAGGCGCCGTTCGCCCGGCTCCGGGTGCAGCGCACCCATCGCCGCGATCACGCCGTCGCGCACCCGGATCGAACCGGAGGTTCGCATCGCCGCACCCGGGAGTCCGGTGAAGATGCCGGTGGCGTTCTCGATCAGCAGTGACGTCACGTTTCCACCCCGACTTCGCTTTCATGCCAGTCCGACAGCGCCAGTTTCGTCAGCACCACCATCGCCCCGAACAGCGCCACGCCGGTGAGCGTGATCAAAAACAGCGCCGCGAACATCCGCGGAATATCCAGGGTGAAGCCGGCGTCGAGGATCTCGTAGGCGAGACCGGACGAGCGGCCGCCGGTGCCGGCGACGAATTCGGCGACGACGGCGCCGATCAGGGCGAGACCCGAGGAGATGCGCAGGCCGCCGAAGAAATACGGCAGCGCGCCGGGAATGCGCAGCTTGAGCAGGGTCTTGAGCCGCCCCGCCCGGTTCATCCGGAAATAATTGGCGAGGCCGGGATCGACGCTGCGCAGGCCCAGCGTGGTGTTGGAGATGATCGGGAACAGCGCCACCAGGGTGGCGCAGATGGTCAGCGAGACCTGGGTGTTCTTGACCAGGATGATGATCAGCGGCGCGATGGCGACCACCGGCGTGACCTGCAACAGCACCGCATAGGGAAACAGGCTGACCTCGATGGCCCGGCTCTGCACGAACATGAAGGCGATCAGGGTGCCGAGCACGACGGCGGCGGCAAAGGCCTGCAGCGTCACCCGCAAGGTGACAATCAGCGCCCGCAGCAGCGACGGGCCGTGCTTGATCAGGCTGGCGAAGATATCGCTGGGTTTTGGAAACAGATACACCGGCACCCCGCCGAGCCGGCAGCCGATTTCCCACAGCCCGAGCAGCGCTATGCCGACCGCCAGCGGCGCGGCGATGCGGACGAAGGTTTCCGACTGCAGCAGCGGCTTCATGAGGCGCTCCCCGCCGCCGCGGGCAGCGAGGCCTCGGCCAGCCATGTCGAGAGCTCGCGGCAATAGGCGGCAAAGCGCGCGCTGTCGCGAAAACTTTCATCGCGCGGCTGCGGCTCGTCGATGGTCATGGTGCGGAAGATGCGGCCGGGATTGGCGGCCATGACGATGATCCGGGTCGACAGGAACACCGCCTCGTAGATCGAATGGGTGACGAACACGGTGGTGAGCTTCCGTTCCCACCACAACTTGATCAGGTCGGCGTCGAGCTTGTTGCGGGTGAACTCGTCGAGCGCGCCGAACGGCTCATCCATCAACAGCAGATTGGGTTTGGTGGCGAGCGCGCGCGCGATCGAGACCCGCATCTTCATGCCGCCCGACAGCTGGCGCGGAAAATTCCGGGCAAATGCCGTGAGACCGACCCGCTCGATCGCCTCGGCGACGACGGGCGCCGCCTCGGCGGCCGGCATGTTGGCCAGTTCGAGCGGCAACCGCACATTGGCCTCGACCCGCGCCCACGGCATCAGGGTCGGCTCCTGGAACACGAAGGCGAACCGCCGGCCCTCCTGCCCGACCTGATCGAAACCGCCGCGCCACCACACCAGCCGGCCGTCCGACGGCTCGAGCAGATTGGCGATCAGTTTGAGCAGCGTGCTTTTGCCGCAGCCGGACGGGCCGATCAGGGTCAGGAACTCGCCGTCGGCGATGGTGAGATCGATCGGCGCCAGACCGCGAGTGCCGTTGGCGAAGACCTTTTCCGCCGACAGCACTTCCACGGCCGGCGGCCGGTCGTGGCTTGCGGTCATTCGGTCGACGCTTTCAAGATGCGGATCGCCGGGCAACAGGGCATTCATGACCGGTCCTATTTGACGCCGATCTTGAGGTCCTTGGTGAAGCGGTCGTCGAACGTCTTCTTCCAGTCGGTCTTGGCGTCGAGCAGTTCGGCCGCCACCAGGAATTCGTAGGTCTTCTTGAAGCGCTCGGCGGTGATGATCCCGATGCCCTGAGTGGCGGCATCGCCCTTGTCGAGCGCCTTGGTCTCCTTGAGTTTTTCGACCGCAAAGGCGATCTGGGCGTCGCTCATTTTCGGATTGTCGGCCTTGATCAGCGCGCTGCCCGGGGCCGGATTGTTGATGTAGTCGGCCCAGCCCTGCAGCGACGCCTTGACGAAGCGCGCCACCACGTCGGGCTTCTCAGCGATCATCTTTTCGGTGGTGACGATGGTCGAGCCGTAGGGCGGATAGCCGCCGTCGGCGAGCAGATAGAAGTTCACCTTCTCGCCCTGCTGGGCGGCGGCGAACGGCTCGGACGATAGATAGCCCTGCTGCGCCACGGTCTTGTCGGCGAAGAACGGCTGCAGGTTGAAGGTGTAGGGCCGGATCTGGTCGTCGGTGAAGCCGTAGCGCGCGCGCAGCCACGGCCAGAACGTGGTGCGCGAGGTGCCGGCGATCAGGATCGGGTGGCCCTTGAGGGCGGCGATATCCTTGATGTCGTCATGGGCCATCAGGCCCTGCAGGTCGAACTGGAACGACGAGGCCACCGTCACCAGCGGCACGTTCTGTTCGCGGGCCTTCATCACCTGGATGTCGTATCCCATCATCATGTCGGTCTCGCCGGCCAGCATCAGCTGCTGGCCGTTGACCTGCGGCCCGCCCATCTTGATGGTGACGTCGAGCCCGGCCTTCTCATAGAGGCCGGTGGCCTTGGCCTGGTAGAAGCCGCCATGCTCGGCCTGGGCGAACCAGCTGGTCAGGAAGGTCACCTTGTCGGCGGCGAGCGTCGGTTGCAGCGAGGCGAGCGATGCGCCGATGGCGATCAGGGCGATTGCGACTTTTCGCGGCAGAAATTTCGTTGCCATTGCCAATGTCCCGTTCGTTGTCTCGTTCCGAGCCGGCGTTCCGCCGGCTGATGGCGTTGACCGAGCAAGTCTCAGGCCAAACTCTTCGCGCTGCGGCCCGGCGTGGTGTCAGGATGCACACCCGCCCTGTTACCTGGAAGCATTTTGATTCGAGGGATGTGTTGCCTTTTCAGCAACGGGTTTTGGCCCGGCAAAAACGAATATGGAATGACGGGGCCGACCGGGTTCATCTAGGATGACGCGACGCCGTTCATTCGCAGCTCCCGATGAGGCCCGACCGCCTTGCGCGCCCTCACCCCGCCCTCGATCCAGCCGCCCTTCGCCCGCTACAGCCACGGCATCGCGGTGCCGGCGGGCCAGCGGCTGGCCTTCACCTCCGGACAGCTCGGCATCGCCGCCGACGGCACCGTGCCCGCCGACTGCGAAGCGCAGGCCGATCTGTGCTTTGCCAACATCGCGAAAATCCTCGCCGAGGACGGCATGACGCTGGCGGACGTGGTCCGCGTCAACGCCTGGGTGACGGGCCGCGAGCATCTGCCCGGCTACATGAAGTCACGCGACAAGCAGTTTCCGGGAACGCCGCCGGCATCGACGCTGATGATCGTAAGTGGATTCGCGCGGCCGGAGTTTGTGGTGGAGGTCGAGGTGGTGGCGGCGAAGTGATGAAAGTTCCGGTCAGGCCGCGACCCGCTTGGTTGGACGCCGGACCTGCGATTTCTTGGGCGGCGGGAGCAGCAGATCGGCGGAAATGCGAAAACGGGCGCGAAGGCGTTGCACCATCGCCATGCTGAGTCCCTTCTTGCCGCTCAGGACTTCGCTCACGCGGCTCGGCGTGCCTAGCAGCGGGACGAGATCGGCTCGATCAAGGCCATGTTGATCCATCAGGTGCCGGATCAGATCGGCCGTGCTGGGCGACGTGCGCGGCCACTTGCTTTCCTCATAAGCGGCGATGAGACGCGCCTGCGCCTGTAGCCGAGCGATATCGGCAGGCTTGTCCGACTCCCAGAGCCGATCAACCAACGCACGGGCGCGCGCAAGCTCTGACTCGCTGTCGATCAACACCAAATTCGCATCCATCACACAGTCTCCGCGTCGATTTTGTCGTATTCGGCATGAGTGCCGAAGAACCGAATCGCCAGCACGCCCGCTTGATATTGAAGCGCCGCCACCAGCCGATAATCGTTGCCTTTGATGTTAAAAACGACCCGGCTTGATTTGAGAATACTCGCCTTTGGATACGACGCCTTGACGTCCTCGGGATTGCTCCATCGAGCGTGTCCCGCAATGTCGAGCCAGGCCAAGTATTGAGAACGTGCCGCTTTAATTCCTTTATGGCCGTCGCGATCCGCCAAATAGGCTTCGACCAGCGCGGTGCCGATGACGATCATCCCGCCAATATAGCGTATAATTCCAAAAATTGGAAGTCGAAACTCCCCCTTCCCTGCGGAGCCGCCCTACCCCGCATGACGGGTTGAGCGCCTTCGCGAAACCCATCGGTCACGCGTGCGGGTGGGTTTCGCTTGTGCTGCGTCGTTGAATTCCGTGCCCGGGGGCGCTCTACCCACCCTACGAGTCCGCGCTCTCAGCCGCTCGATCTCCCGCCGCACCCTGGCGAGGTCCTTGCCGCGCGCCTAGACCGCTCTCCCCTCACCGCTTCAGCGTCAGCCTTCCCATGAAATCGCGTTTGCCGAGCGGCGCGCCGTTGTGCCGGAGGATGTCGTAGGCCGTGGTGGCGTGAAAAAAGAAGTTCGGCAGCGAGAACGACATCAGGAAGCCCTCCGCCGTGAACGGCAGGACGTTTCCGCCGATCTTGAAAACAACACTGCGGCCGGCGAGCGCATTCACGGTCTCGGGCGTCAGTTCCGCGAGTTCGTTGCGCGCCCTGGTGACCAACGCCTGCAGCCCGACGAAGTCGAGGTCCGATCGCGACGGAGGGATGAATTCCCCGGTCTTTGCCGCCTCGATCGCGCCGCGCGAATGCTGCACGACCGAGACGATCTGGAACCAGAACGGCATCATGTCGGCCGTCAGCCTGGCCGCGGCGATATCGGCCAGATCGATGCCCTTCTCGAGGAAATGGGCGCGGCTCTTTTCAACGAAGCCATCGACGGCGCCGAGGATCTGGAGATAGTTCGCGACACTCGCGTCGTAGAGCGAAAACGCCATATTTATACTCCCCCAAGTGCTTCTAAAACCGCGCCATCTGGCGGCGGACCTCGGCCAGAAATCTGCCCCGCCGCGCGGCGCTCGCCGTATTCATATGATAAAGCGCGTGATAGCGCACCCTCGCCTTGCCGCCGGTGAACCACGGCAGATAGCGCGTGACGATCTTGCGCGGCGGATCGGCCATCATAATCGCCTGCCAGCGCGGGCGGCCATAAGTGGAGATGCCGGTGATGCGTTCGATGTGCGTCAGCACGGGCTTCGCCTCCCCCGCCTCACTCAGCTCCATCGCGATCCCCGGACCGAACATGCGGTCGAACCAGCCTTTCAGCATGGCCGGCGGGCCGAACGACCAAGTCGGAAACTGCACGACCAGAGCGTTGGCGGCCATCAGCCGATCAACATAAGGTTGGTTGTTGGCGCGGTTACGCGCGGGGTCGTAGTAGTCGCGGCGGCGCTCCGCGGAGAGCACGGGATCGAAACTCTCGGCATAGAGATCGAGCAGATCGACCGCATGTCCGGCCTGTTGCAGCCCGGCCAGTGCTTCCTTGCGGATCGCCGCATGAAAACTGTCGTCGAGCGGATGACAGTAGACATACAGCACCCGCATATTGCTATCCCGCAGGCACGAAGCTGCGCATCTTGCCGGGATTGAGCAGGCCGTAGGGATCGACCTCGTGCTTGAAGCCGAGCTGGTCGACGTCGACGCGCTTGTAGCGGCTGCCGTCCTCGACGGTGAAGACGTGGGGATTGGCGATATGGACGCCGTTGTCCTCGTGCATCCGGATGATCTCGTTCAGACGTTCCGCCGTCGTGTAGCGCACCACCGGCAGGCCGCTGCAGCAGACGCGGCCGTTGAAGCGGATGAATTCGAGATGCTGCAGCGACTCGTCGGGAAACATCGCGCGCATCTGCGCGACTTTTTCCAGGAGGCCGTCGTGCGGATAGAGGCATTGCAGGTAGGTGACGCTGCGGTCGGTCTTGAGAACCTGCAGCGTGGTGTGGTTCCAGGTGTATTCGTAGAGCGGGACCTGGCCGGGGCCGTCATCGGTCGGCGTTTCCAGCGTGATGGTGCCGCGGCCGTTGAGCAGACTCTTGAAGGCTTCGAGCGAAGGCTCGGCGATCATCGCGATCAGGATGCTCTTGCCATCCGGACAATATGGCTTCAACGCGCCGAAATAGTCCGGCAACGGCGCGGTGATCGGCGTCAGCAGTTTCTTGACGATGCCGTCGGCCAGCGCCGCCTCGTAGCCGACGGCGGCGGCTTCCAGGAAATCGTCGAACACCACCACGACGTCGATCCAGTTCCAGGCCGGCGACGTCGGCATCTCCAGCGCGGTGATGATGCCGGTGGTGCCATAGGCGCGGTTGACCTTCTGGGCCGCGTCCCCGCGCAGCTCGATGATCCGCGGCTCCTCTTCCATGGTCACGATGCGGGCGGCGAGGATATTGCCGGGTTCGCGCAGGCCGCCGTAGTTGACCGAGCCGATGCCGCCGGAGCCGCCGGCGACGAAGCCGCCGATGGTCGCGGTGCGCTTGGTGGACGGATGCATGCGGATTTCCCACCCGGACGGCTTGAGCTCGGCGTCCAGCGCATTCATCTTGGCGCCGACGCCGACGCGGACCTGGCCCGGCTTCATCCATTCGACGGCATCGAGCTTGGTGATGTCGAGCAGCACGCCGCCCTGCAGCGGCACCGCCTGGCCGTAATTGCCGGTGCCGCCGGCCCGCACCGTCAGCGGCACGCGGTGGCGGGCGCATAGTGCCGCGACGCGCACCACGTCCGCCTCGTCGCGCGGGGTGACCAGCACGTCGGCCGATTTGCCGTCGAGCTGTTCGTTGAGGATCGGGCTGTACCAGAAGAAGTCGCGCGAACGCCGGCGCACGACTTTGGACTCGGTCACGGTGGGGATGTCGCCGAGTTCGGCGATCAGCGTCGCAACGGAATTGGGAACGGCACCATCCATGGTCAGGTTGCCTCCGGCGCGGTGTCGCGCAGTGCCGATATCATCGCTGTCGAATGGACGACGAAGCCGAAGCACTGCCGCGTGTTGTAGATGGTGGCCGCCATGCAGTAATCCGGCGACGTGGTGGCCGAGCAATCTTCCAGCAGCAGGCAGTCATAACCGTGGAAATTGGCGTCCTGCAACGTACACAGCACGCACTGGTCGGCGTTGACCCCGGCGAACAGCAGCGTGGTGACGCCGAGGTTGCGCAAAATGCTGTCGAGTTCGGTGTCCTGAAATCCCGACATGCGGTACTTCGCGACATGAATGTCGGACGGATCGGTTTTCAATTCATCGACGATGGCGGCCGACCAACTGCCGCGCTCCAGCACCCTGGCGCCGGACCCCGGCAACGGATCGCCGAGGCCGACACCCGCGCCGCTGGGATTATAGACGTGCAGCAGCGCCGGGCTCAGGTTGAGCCGGTCCGGCCGGTTGCCCCAGTTGAGCCAGACCACCGGAACGCCGGCGCCGCGCAGCGCCGGCAGCAGGCGCGCCAGCGGTGCAATCGGCGCACGGGCGGGCGCGACGTCGACGCCGATGTGAGCCAGCCAGCCGCCCGGATGACAAAAGTCGTTTTGCATGTCGATCACGACGATGGCGGTGCGCGCGAGATCGATGGTCAGCAATTTGCTGTCGGCCTGAAACGTCATCGGCCGCGCCGCCACCGCCGGCCGCACCAGGTTGGCGCGGGTTTCCGAGACCGCCCAGCGGTTGGCGGCGCTCGAGCCAAGCGGCAGCAACTCCGCCTCACGGTCGATCTGTGTCATCGCGTCCATGGGCTCAGAGGCCTTGCAGGATTCGGATGTCGTCGGCATCGAGTTCGACCCGTTCGCCGCCGCGGATCAATTCGGCGAAGCCTTCGTTCGGGGTCATCACCGTCAAAGTATAGAGCTTGTCGGCGCCGGTATTCTCCACCACGTGCTCGGAACCGGGATGCAGCAGCAGCGAGTCGCCCTTCTTGATCGGCAGCGTCTTGCCGTCGCAGCGCGCCACACCAGTGCCATGCAGCACGTGGAAGAATTCATGGGCGGCGGAATGTTCGTTGGGCGGCGTGGCGCCGCCGGTCTTGAAGATCTCGATGACGAAGATGTTGTCGATCTTGTCGGTATCCTTGTCGAACAGCATGACGAAATAATTGGTGTCCTTTGGCGAGATCCGATAGGCCTCCGCCTTCGCGATATCGGCAACGCTGAATGCCATCTGCAGAACTCCCGGTCAGAATGTGTCGGACGCGCTTCGCGCCACGATGCGCGCGAGCGGATAGCGGCTGACCTCGTCGATCAGCGCGATCAGCTTCTCGGCGGCGCGCTCCACCGTCACTTTGCCGAGGTCGGCGGTGGCCCGGCTGGCGTCGCCGCAGGCGCCGGAGGCGTGCAGATCCTGCGCCGCCCAGCCGAAACTGACGGCGCCCTCCGGGGTGAGCATTTTGGATTCGCGTTCGATCTGCACCGACAGCGGAACGAAATTGTCGGCCTTGCTCATGTCGACAAGGTCCGGATGCAGATGCAGCATCACGCTGGTCTCGCTGGTGCCGGCGTGAATGCCGTGCTTGTTCTCGGCCGCGTCGTAGAGATCGCTCTTGTCGATCATCCGCGACCACATCGCCGAGACCGCGAACATGCCGAGCCTGACCCGCAGGTCGCGGGTGACGATGCCGAGCGTATGCAACTGGCCGCCGTGGGAATTGAAAAACACGATCTTGCGGATGCCGGCGCGATAGACACTCTCGCCGATCTCGTACCACACCCGCCCCAGCGTCTCGTGCGACAGCGTCAACGTGCCGGGAAACCCGAGGTGCTCGTCGGACTTGCCGACCGGCGTCATCGGCAACACAAGCGCAGGAAAATCAGGCGGCATCATATCGACCGCACGGGCGACGATGCCGGCGTTGATCGCACAATCGACCCGGACCGGCAGATGCGGGCCATGCTGCTCGACCGCGCCGACCGGCAGGATGGCCACCATGCGCTCCGGGTCGAGGCCGGCGAAATCCCGCGACGAAAGATCCCACCACCAGTGCGACTTCAGGGTCATGCCAATCGTCTCGTGCCACATCGCCACGCCCGCGCGGCGTCATTCCATGGCCCGATTGGACACGCTGGGCTGTCTCCTTGAAAGCGCTTTGTTTAGGCAAGCCTGTTGCCTTTTGGGCAACGCGAAGCCATCGTTGCGGGCGACGGGTATCGCTTCGGAGCCGGATGATGCTGCACAGCCGACTGTTATCGTATGTGGATGAAGTTGCCCGCACCGGGTCGATCCGCAAGGCGGCCAGCCATCTCAACGTCGCGGCATCGGCGATCAGCCGGCAGATTCTGGCGCTGGAAACCCAGCTCGGAACACCGCTGTTTCAGCGGCTGCCGAAGAAGCTGATCCTGACCGCGGCGGGAGAAGTGCTGATCGGCCATATCCGCCAGACCCTGAAGGAACTGACGCGCGCCCAGGCCAAGATCGAGGAGTTGAAGGGGCTGCGCCGCGGCGAGATCACCGTGGCCCTGATGAGCGGCCTGGCGTCGAACCTGGTGCCGGGCACGGTGAAGCAGTTTCGCCAGGCCAATCCGCGGGTCAAACTGATCCTGACGCTGTTCAACACCGGCGAGGAGATCCAGTCCGCGGTGGCGACCGGCGAGGCCGACCTCGGGATCGGCTTCGATTTCACCAAGGACAGCAATCTGAAGGTGCTGGCCCGCACCCAGGGCAAGCTCGGCGCGGTGATGGCACCGACCCATCCGCTGGCCAAGCGCACCAGCATCCGCCTCAGCGACTGCATCGACTATCCCCTGGTGGTCGCCGACGACAGTTCCGCCATCAGGCCGTACCTCAACGCCGCGTTCTCGCGGGTCTCGCTCGAGCCGCAGCCGATCATCGAAACCAACGCCATCGAGATCATGCGGCACGCCGCGATCCTGGAGAACGGCATCACCTTCCTGACCCCGTTCGACATCGAATTCGAGCGGCGCGCCGGACGCCTCGTCTACGTCCCGGTGCGCGAACTCTCCAGCGACACCCAGACGCTGGTGCTGATCGGCCACGAACGCGGCACCAGCGCCATCGCCAGCGTGCTGGCTGAAATGCTCAAGATCATGATGGGACAGGCGACGACGTGAGGGGGGTGCCCCCATCGTACGACCTCATCCTGAGAGTCTGACTCAAAATGTAGCCAGCATTTTCAGGGCCTGGCAAGGCGTCGCGTGAGCAACCTGAGATGAGCGACGAGGAACCAAGCCACTTCGGTGTCCGAGGATCCCTCGAAGTCCCTT
>Ga0209758_1003908_pt1 | contig 13005 bp, 9 predicted proteins | sample AraplaMF_Col_mMF_FD_184258 | JGI IMG/M metagenome (GOLD analysis project Ga0209758, IMG submission 184258) | Arabidopsis root microbial communities from the University of North Carolina, USA - plate scrape MF_Col_mMF (SPAdes) (version 2) | ecosystem: Host-associated > Plants > Roots > Endosphere ... | reverse complement strand
GACCACGCGCCAAGCGGAACTTCGTCGGCGCCGAGATGGATGATCTTGAACGGAAAGAGTTCGATGAGCTCGGAGAGGATCGTCTCGATGATCTCATAGGTCTTCTCGCGGGCCGGATTGATGCAATTGTCGGGAAAGCCCTGAACTGAATAATAGCTGCCGACCTCGGCCGGATCGCGCAGCTCCGGTATCGCCTGCAGCATGGCGTAGCAATGGCCGGGGACATCGATCTCCGGCACGATCTCCACGCCGAAGCTCTTGCCATGGGCGACGATCTCGCGGATGGCGGCCTTGGTGTAATAACCGCCGGTGCGGGCCGGGCTCGAACCGAGCAGCGGCGGAACGGCCAGACCGTGGCCGCGCCAGGCGCCGACCGCGGTCAGATCAGGATAGGCGTCGATCTCGACGCGCCATGCTTCGTCGTCGGAAAGGTGCCAGTGGAAGCGGTTGAGCTTGTTCCAGGCAAGCACCGCCAACAGCTTCTTGACCTCGGCGGCGCCGTAGAACTGGCGGGCGACATCGAGATGCAGCCCGCGCCAACCCATCGACGGCTCATCGACGATCTCGCCGGCGGCCGGAAACTGGAAGACCTCGGGATGCAGCCTTGCACCGCGCCAGATCTGGCCGAGCGTGACGAGACCGTAGAGGAAGCCGGTCCGGCTGCTTGCCTCGATCGTGATCGCCTCACCCTCGAAGCTCAGCCGATAGGCCTCCGGCTCGAACCCGGCGGCATCCTTCAGGGCAACCGGAACCGCGCCTTCCGCCTCGCTCCGTACGATGCCCTCGACGGCAAAGAGATGCTCGACCAGCTCTGCTAAGTTTTGTGCTGCCGCCTCCCCTTCAGCGCTCTGCGCCTGCGGCGCAAAACCGGCCGGCAGCGGCCGGCGGGAAGTGACCGACACATGGTTCGGCCAGGGGATGATCGACACCTGAACGGGCGCATTGACGGGAACCGGATAGATCTCGGCGCCACGCTTCAGAGGCGCATTGCTGACCGAAGATCGCGTCGGCTCTATGGTGAGGACGATCGTGCTGCCATCGGAAAGCGCGAGATAGCCGCTCGTCGCGCCGTCCGTCCAGTGGCGGAACTGCCAGCTCAACGCGTAGACCGAAATCGTCCACGTCTCGCCGGCGCCGAGAACGAAATTGGCCGGCGGCTGGAATTCGGTGAAATTCGAGAGCCGTTGTGAGACCGTCGCGCCTTCGACGCGACCCGCCGGATCGACACGGCCCGGGCCGCTCACGCAGAGGGAGAAATTCGAAAGCGGCTCGGTGCCGAGGTTCTTGAGGCGCAGGACATAGGAAAACTCCTTACCATCAGCAGGCGGATTCCAAAGGGTTTCAAGCCGCAGGGCTTTCGGTCGCGAAATGGACATGGTCACTCTTCCTTCTGAAGATCAGGTCTTGAGCATTCCGGCGTAAATGCCGGGAGCGGAATTGGGGATAGGCATGGCCCCGACGGCCTTTTCGTAAAAGGCAGAAGGGCCGACATCGCCGATGATCGCGTAGGCATAGCCCATCGCTGTCAGGTCGTTCAGGCTGGCAAAAAGCAATGCCCGGCCGATGCCGAGCCCGCGAAGGCCTTCGTCGACGCCGGTCGGTCCGAAGAAACCGCGTGCCGTCGCTTCATGGCAGGAAAAACCGACGAGCTTCTGTTCGCGCGTGGCGATGAAGCAGGTCGTCGGCTGGCGGGTCATCGCGACGGATGCCTCGCTCGCCCATCCCTCACCGAATTGTTCTGCGATCCAGCCAGTGATCAGCCGGAATTCCGGCGGCAGAGCCCGGCGGATCGTCACACCCTCGCGGGCCATTCGCTCGGGCGATTGCGTATCTTGCGGCAGGGTGGAAAGGTTTACCAGGTAGTCCACTTTGCCATCCTTCAGCCGGAAACGCCGAGCGCGCGTATGAAATGATTGGAGCCGACCTGCTCGACGACAGTCGATTCCGGACGGCTGAGCGAGCGTACCTTTTCCGCTTGTTCGAGGAAACGCGCGCTTCCGCCCGTCACGAACGGCCGGCTGCCATCTGGAACGGCTGAAAGCAGCAATCTTGTATAGGGATGGCGCGGATCGGACAGAACCGCATCGGTGTCGCCCCATTCGACCATCTGGCCGGCGAACATGACGACGATCTCTTCGGCCACATGTGCGGCCGTTGCGATGTCGTGCGTGATATAGAGCATGGCGAGCTCATTCTCGCGTTTCACTTTCGCGAGCAGATCGAGAATGTCTTTGCGGATGGAGACATCAAGCATCGAGGTCGGCTCATCGGCAACCAGCACGCTCGGCGCGACGGCCAGCGCCCGAGCGATATTCACACGCTGCCGCTGCCCGCCCGAGAGTTCATGCGGGAATTTCTGCCTGGTCACATCGGGCTCCAGCCCGACGCTTGCCAGCAGGCGGGCAATCTCTTCGGGAAGATCCGCCCTGGAGCCGCTCTGCCGATGCAATTGCAGTGGCCGCGCCAGATGATGGCTGACCGTGAAGGCTGGGTTGAGCGACGAGAACGGATCCTGGAAGACCATCTGCACCTCCCTGCGGTACTGATGCTCATCCTTCGCCTCGCCGCGGGCGGTCAGATCCTGCCCGCGGAAAAACAGCCTGCCGCCCGTCGGTTTGTCCAAGCGGGCGATGATGCGGGCGCAAGTCGTCTTGCCGCAGCCGGATTCGCCGACCAGCGCCAATGCCCGCCCGGGAAAGAGCGAGAAGGACACACCTTTCAGCGCATGTACCGGGCCGAAATTACGCTTGATGTCTTCGAGCCGGATCACCGCGTCGGCGACAACAGGATTTGCCTCCGCTTTCATGCCAAGACTCCCGATAGATGCGGATTGCCCGGAAGCTGCGGAATGGCATTCCAAAGCTTGCGGGTATAATCGTGCCGCGGCGCTTGAGCGACCTGGCGAACGTCGCCCACTTCGACGAGTTCGCCCTTCAGCATCACGCCGATGCGCTGGCAGAGCTGCGCCATCAGATGCAGGTCATGGGTGATGAAGAGCACCGAAAATCCATAGGTCCGCTGCAGATCGACGACCTGCTCGAGGATCTCCCGCTGCACGACCACGTCGAGAGCCGTCGTCGGTTCGTCCATGATGATAAGCTCGGGTCTCAGCGCCAGGCAGATCGCGATGACGATGCGCTGGCGCATGCCGCCGGAGAACTGGTGCGGGTAATCGCCGATGCGATGTGTGGGGATGCCGACGAGGCGGAACATCTCCTCGCCGCGAGCCCTTGATTCCTCATGCGAGCAACCGGTGTGTCGGCGCAGAACGTCATGGAACTGCGCCTCGACACGCATCAGCGGATTGAGCGAATTCATCGCGCTCTGGAAGACCATGCCGATGCGCTTCCAGCGGATTTTCTGCAACTCGCGTTCGGGCAGCCTCAGGAGATCCTGTCCGTCCAGCCGGATGCTGCCGCCGCTGATCCAGGCAGGCGCCTTGGAAAGACGCGTGATGGCATAGGCAATTGTGCTCTTGCCGCAACCGGATTCGCCGGCCAGCCCGAAGATCTCGCCCCGGCCGATATTGAAGGAGACCTCCTTCACGGCGCGGAATTCTCCCTTTTCGACGAGGTAGTCGACATTGAGCTTTTCGATTTCCAGAAGATTGTCGCTCATCGGCCAAGCTCCAGTTCCCTGTTGCGAGCGCGGGTGAGGCGGAACCAGCGCGTCAGCGCCGGGCCGGAGCGGAGCTGCGGATTGGCAATCTCGTCGAAGGTGAAATTCAGCAGCGCAAGACCAAGCCCCGTCAGCGCGATGCCAACTGCCGGCACCCCGATGTCCCACCATGCGCCGACCATGATCGCCGAGGAATTCTGGGCATTGTAGAGCATCGTGCCCCAGGAGACCTTCAGCGGATCGCCAAAGCCCAGATATTCGAGCGTCGTCTGGGCAACGATGGCATAGATGATGCTGCCGACGAGGTTGATGCCGATCAGCGTCGTCAGGTTCGGCAGGATTTCCACGAAGATGATGCGCCAGGCCGGCTCTCCGATCATCTTGGAGGCCGTGACGAAGTCACGATTGCGAAGCGCCATCGTCTGCGAGCGTGTCATGCGGGCGCCCCAGGGCCAGGAGGTCAGCGCGATGATCGCCATGATCGTCATCGGCCCCACCGTCCCGGCGAAGGAGGCGAGCAGGATCAGCAGCGGCATGTTGGGGACAACAAGCACGACATTGGTCGCAAGATCGAGCACCGCATCGGTCCTGCCTCCGGCATAACCGGCGACGAGGCCGATGGCCGTGCCGAGAACGGTGATGGCAATGCCCGTGGCAAAACCGACCGAGAGAGAGCTACGGGCGCCCCAGACGAACTGGCGATAGACATCTCGCCCCATCTTCGTCGTGCCCATGACATGTTCGATCGACGGCGGTTGATGCGAGCGCCCGACACGCGCTCCGGGCTCGCCGGGCGCAACGATCGGCGCAAACAGCGCCATCAGCCACAGAGCCACAATGATGATGAGGCCGGCCAGCGCTTTCTTTTGCCTGAGGATGGGCCGCAGCGTAAAGCTCATCATACGGCCTCCCGCAATCTGGGATCGACGAGCCCGTAGATGATGTCGACGAGGAAGTTGGCACCCAGCGTCGCGAGCGTCATCAGCAGCAACTGTCCCTGGATGACAGGATAATCGCGGGCGATGCTCGCAGTATAAAGTGTCAGTCCCAACCCCGGATAGTTGAAGACGATCTCGGTGACGATCGAGCCGCCGAAGACGGCGCCGAGCATCAGCGCCAGGTTGGTCAAAACGGGAAGCATGGCATTGCGTGCGCCGTAGCCGAACATGACGGTGAGGTGGCTGAGCCCCTTGGCGCGCGCCATGGTTACATAGTCCTCGCCGAGTACCGAGATCATCGACGAGCGCATCGTCGTCTGGAATTCGCCGATCAGGAACGGCGAAAGCGTCAGGACCGGCAGGATCGCATGGGCGAACACGCTGCCAATGAAGGTGAAATCGAAGGCGGGATCGAGGTTGGGATCATAGGCATATCCCACCGGAAACCAGCGCAGTGAGACCGCGAAGACGAAAAGTGTCGTCAGCGCCACGATGACAGGCGGCACCGAAATCATGATCACGGAGAGCGGCGAGACGATCGTGTCGAAGCGTCCGCCGCGACGCCAGGCCGAGATCGCGCCGAGCACGACACCGACGCAGAGCGAAAAGATGATCGCGGTGGTGACAAGGAAGACCGAACGGCCAAGAACCTGGACGACGGTCTGGGGGTAATATTTGACCGAGACGCCGAGATCGAGGGTCGCCAACCCCTTCACGTAATCGACGAACTGCCAGAGCATCGGCTGGTCGACCGCGCCGAAACGCGCCTTGATCGCCTCGACGGCGGCAGGTGTTGCCCGCGGGCCGAGCTGGGCGACCATGGCATCGACAGGACTCCCCGGCATGAGCCGGGGAAGAATGAAGTTCATGACGATGGCGAACGCCAGGGCGACCGCATAGACGCCGAGGCGCCGGCTCGAAACGCGCATTTCCGCTCCCTCGCGAGGCTTATTGGACCGGCTTGAGGCGCAGCAGATGCATCAGGCGCATGCGGTTGTTGTCATGATCCTCCGGATTCATGACGGGATCCTTGTCGGTGACCCAGCCGGTGAAGCGCTTGCTGGAGAACTGATACCAGGTCGGCCCGTTGAATACCGGCACGACAGGGAAGTCGTCGGCAATCAGCAGCTGGATGTCGTTGAAGATCTTCTTGTGATCGCGTTGAAGATCTTCTTGTGATCGTCCTCCGACGTCGCCTTCAGATACTGATCGAAAAGCGCGTCCAGCTTCGGGTTCGAATAGCGCGAGGGCGCGCCGGTGATGCGCCCGCCGTAAGCGGTCGACAGGCTCTGGTAATAGCCGCGGAATGGCGTTGCCCCGTCGGCGCGGGAGTTCATGACGACCTCGAAGCTGCCATCGATGATCTGCTTGCGCCATTGTTCATATTCCGGCGTGGCAACGGACGCGTTGATGCCGGCTGCACGCAGTCCTTCGACCGCAATCTGGACCGCATCGATCCAGTCCGTCCAGCCGTTCGGAACGATGATCGGGAAGGCAATCGGCTTGCCGCTCGGCGTGGTGCGGAAGCCGTCGGCACCCTTCTTGTAGCCGGCATCGTCGAGAATCTTGTTGGCCTTCTCGGTATCGAAGCCCATGAAGGCGTCCTTGTCGCCTTCGGCGCCCTTGTTGCGCCAGGTCTCAAAACGCGGCGGCAGGCCGGTCGCATGCACGTTGACGACAGGATAGCCGGGTCTCAAAACGCGGCGGCAGGCCGGTCGCATGCACGTTGACGACAGGATAGCCGAAGCCGGCAATATCGACCATCGACGCGCGGTCCATGGCGAGGCTGAAGGCATGGCGGAAGTTCAGATCCTTATAGGCCTCGAGGTTGCCTTCATTGCCGCTCTTGAAGTTCATCTGGAAAGCGACGGTTTCGGCCGGCGGCTGCCAATAGCCGTTATGGTCGGGATCGAGCGCCACGAAGGTCTTGTCGATCTGCGGAATGAAGGATCCGATCCAGTCCATGTTGCCTTCCGGCAGGATGGCAAGCATCTGGTCGTTGCCTGATATCTGCGGCAGCCTCAGGCAATCGACATGCAGCGAGGCGGCATCCCCCAGTAGTTCGGGTTGCGGCACTGCTCGTAGACCTGCGGCGTGAAACGGCGCAGCTCCGTCATCGGGCCGGAACCGACCGGCTTCTCGTTCTTGAAGGCGACCGGATCGGAAACGTCCTTCCAGATATGCTCGGGAACGACGGCGAGATCGGCAAGCGTTTCCGGGAAATCGGAGTTCACGGCCTTGAGATCGATCCTGACCTCGGTCGCCGACGGCGCCTCGACGGAGGCAATGGTTTCGCCGACGCCGACAGTGTCGAGCGCGGGGTTCTTCAGCATGAGATCGATCGTGTACTTCACGTCAGCCGACGTCAGCGGCTGGCCGTCGGACCACTTCAGACCAGGCCGCAGCGTATAGGTGACTGATTTCATATCCTCGGAGAATTTATAGTCGGTCGCCAGGCGAAACACCGGCTTGCCGCCATCCTCGGCATTGAAGATGACCAGGGGCTCGTAGATGAAATCCATCGTGCTCTGCCGGCGGCCGGCAAGGTCGAACGGATTGAAGTTCTGAACCCAGCTGCTCTGCTCCTCGATATGCATCGTCAGCACCGACTCTGCGGCTGCACCCCCCGTTCCAAAAACGACGAGCGCCGTCAGAGCGGTTGCCGCCGCAAAGCCAGCGCGCATGGAATTGTTGCGGATTGCACTCTTGCTCAATCTCATTCCATCGTTCCCCTTGTTGTTTATTTTTGAAGTCAATCAAATTGATTTAATATTGATAGTCAGTTTCCTGCCGACACGTCAATTGCCGATCTCAAACTTTTTGCAACGGCCTCGGAGCCGGTTACATGTGTTGTTTTGTAAGGATAATTCCGGCGTTAATAATTAATGTACCTTTAAGTACCATAATTGTTTCAACGATGGCGAATCGACCTGCTCGAACATTGGTCGATAAGCATGAGGCTGCTCGCCACGGCCGGGATGTTCCCCGGGATGCAACACATTCAACTTCTAAGAGCGGGTCGAATTTCCCATGACGAGCATCAATACGAACAATTCAGCGATGTCTGCCCTTCAGACGCTGCGCAACATCAACTCCAGTCTCGAAACGACACAGAACCAGTCTCGAAACGACACAGAACAGTGTTTCTACCGGCTATCGGGTCGACACCGCATCCGACAATGCCGCCTACTGGTCGATCGCAACCACGATGCGGTCCGACAACAAGGCGCTCTCCGCCGTGTCCGACGCGCTGGGCCTTGGCGCAGCAAAGGTTGATACTGCCTATACGGCCATGGACAATGCGATCGACGTTGTCGACGAGATCAAATCCAAGCTTGTGGCAGCGACCGAAGACGGTGTCGACAAGTCCAAGGTCCAGGAAGAAATCAGCCAGCTTCAGGAACAACTGCTGAGCATTGCCCAGTCGGCGTCGTTCTCCGGTGAGAACTGGGTCGCGGGCGCGGATGGCACGAAAAGTGTCGTATCGTCTTTCGTACGCGACGGCTCCGGCGCCGTTTCCGTTAAAATGACGGAATACGCTCTGGATACCAGCTCCACCGGCAATGTGTTGTTCGGCATGAGCAGCGGGACGATCGATACCGCGTCCGGCATCCTCGGAACGGCTGATGCAAACGGCGATTCCGTCTATTCGCTTGATATCACCGACTTCACCACCGGTCAGATCCAGTCGGCGCTGTCGACCATCGAATCCGCACTGTCGGCAATGACCTCTGCCGGTGCGCAACTAGGTTCGATCTCGACGCGCATCGATCTGCAGGAAGACTTCGTCAGTGCGCTTTCCGATTCGATCGACTCGGGTGTGGGCCGGCTGGTCGACGCCGACATGGAGGAGGAGTCGAGCAAACTGTCGGCCTTGCAAACACAACAGCAGCTCGCGATCCAGTCGCTATCGATCGCGAATTCGTCGTCGCAGAATATCCTGTCGCTCTTCCGCAGCTAAGCGCCTGATATATAGGACGCTCGGAGCAAATCCGTTGATCACGCGATCGAGCCTGGCCTACCGGTCAGGCTCGATCGCGTTCGCAAATTTGTGCTGGCGGGTCCCTATCCCTCCTGTCCTCATCCGAACTATGGTGTCGCGATCGGCGAAATCGCGGTTCACTTCCGAGCCATGCTGTCCGTCGTCTCGATCGCAACCACGATCGGCCTTAGTCTTCGCACCCCAGGGCGGAGAATGCAGCGCGCGGGATCATCGCATGTCGGAACGACTTGAATCTGCCCGTCCTGATGAAACGCCCGCCATCGTCTGGCTCGGCTTCCTGGCGATGTGCGTCGGCATGTTCATGGCGATCCTCGACGTCCAGGTGGTGGCGACATCTCTGCCGACCATCCAGTCAGCGCTGGGCATCGATCCGGATCAGATGAGCTGGATACAGACGGCCTATCTCATCGCCGAGGTGGTGGCGATCCCGCTCACCGGCTTCTTGACCCGGCTGTTGACGATGCGATGGCTGTTCGTCATTGCCATCAGCCTGTTCGTCGCAGCCTCCGCCGGCTGTGCGGCGAGCGGCAGCTTCGGCGAGTTGGTGGCCTGGCGGGTGCTTCAGGGTTTTTCCGGCGGAACGCTGATCCCATCGGTATTTTCAGCCGTGTTCATCCTGTTCCCGAACGAGCGGCAGGCGCTTGCGACGACGATCGCCGGCGTGCTTGCGGTGCTTGCTCCAACCGTCGGACCGATCGTCGGCGGATGGCTGACGCAGACCTATTCCTGGCACTGGCTGTTCCTGATCAACATCATCCCCGGTATCGTCTCGGCAATCCTGGCCGCACGGTCCCTGCCGCGGCAGGCGACCGATCCGTCCGAACTGAGGCATCTCGATGGTCTGTCGCTCCTGCTGATGGCGACCGCGCTGACGACTTTGGAACTCAGCCTGAAGGAGGCGCCGACGAGCGGCTGGATCTCGGCCTATGTGCTCAGCCTGCTCACCGTCTGCCTTGCTTCGGGAGGCGTCTTCGTCTGGCGAACGCTGCGCCGAGGCAGGCCGATCGTCGATCTCGGCAATTTCGGCGATCGGAACTTTCTCGTCGGATCGGTTCTGAGCTTCGTGCTCGGCATCGGCCTCTTTGGCTCGGTCTATCTCATGCCGGTCTTCCTCGCTTTCATCAGGGGGCATGACGCGCTTGAGATCGGCATGACGATGCTGGTCACCGGCATCGCGCAGTTGGTGACGGCGCCGATCGCGGTCGCGCTGGAGAAGCGCATGGATGCGCGGCTGCTGTCGGCGGCCGGTTTCGCGCTCTTTGCGATCGGCGTCGGGATGAGCGCGTTTCAGGATCCTCGCACGGATTATGACGCGATGTTCTGGCCGCAGGTCGTGCGCGGCGTCGCCATCATGTTCTGCCTGCTGCCGCCGACGCGGCTGGCGCTCGGCACACTTCCGCCAGATCGCATTCCCGATGCCAGTGGACTTTTCAACCTGATGCGCAATCTCGGCGGGGCGATCGGCATCGCGCTGATCGACACCATCATCTACACGCGCTCGGAACCGCTGGGACAGGCCCTGTGGACCCGTCTTCAAGCCGGCGACATCGAGGCTGGGACATTCGTCGGCGCGCCTCCGCAGACCATATCGGCACATAGCGGCAGCTTCGATGCAGATACCATGGCGCTGCTCGATCCGCTGGTCCAGACCGCGGCTAGCGTCCAGGCGATCAACGAAGCCTGGATGATCGTCGCTATCCTGACCGGCTGCGCCCTGCTCTCAGTGCCCTTTGCCAGGCGACCGGCCTCAACGTGAAAACCATGGTGAGAAGTTGCCGATCTTCCGATCTCCGGTAAGATTTCTCTCAATCATTTTGCGTCATCTTCCAGTTCCCTTCTGAAGCCAATCGACGAGATCTCAATGGCCACGGACCTTACGCGCAGTTTTCAAATGCCCCGACGCGAAGAGCTTGGCCTCTTCACGATCAGCAACGGATCCGGCCTGTCGATAGCGGCCCTGCCGAACGGCACGCTGTTTGCCATCGAATATGCCGACGACAAGGGATCGGTGCAGATCAACCAGATCCAGGGCTCGCCGCTCACCGGCGGCATCGGACGGCTGTATCTGCGCATCGGCGGTGCGGCACCTGATGTCGTCGAGATTGTCGGGCCTCGCGCTAATGGCAGCTTCGGGCACGATACGACGAGCTTCTCCTGGAGCGGCAAGAGAGGCGATATCGGCTACACCGTCCGCCTCGAGCTTCATCCCTCCGAAACGGCCTGGTTCTGGCGTGTCTCCATCCGCCATCTGAAGGATGGAGCGCTGCCGGTGGATCTGGTACTGATCCAGGACGTCGGTCTCGGCGACCGCGGCTTCCTGATGAACAGCGAAGCCTATGCATCGCAATATGTCGATCACCATATCACCGATCATGAGACATTCGGCCCGGTCGTGATGAACCGGCAAAATCTCAAGCAGTCGGGTGCCCGCAACCCCTGGCTCGTGCAAGGCTGCCGCGATGGGGCGGCTGCCTATGCCACGGATGCCATTCAGCTGGTGCAGGCGAAGGACCGCCTCGACGATCGGCTGGTCGGCCCTTTCGGCACCAGCCTGCCGAGCAAACGGCGGCAGCAAGAGACGGCGTGTCCCGCCATCCAGTCGAAATCGCTCTCCGTGCCGGCAAGCGGTGTGACCGCGACCTTCTTTGCCGTCTTCGCCGCCGATCATCCCGAAGCGTCGAGCGATGCCGACCTTTCACGACTTGACGCGCTTGCGGCGACCAACAGTGCGGCTGCCGATATCGAGGAGGTCACGCCGGTCTGCAGTCTGCTTCAGGATGCTGCCTTGCTGAAGGCCGAGGCGCTGGACAAAAAGGCGATCAGCCAGCTCTATCCGGAGCGGAGCCTGGAAGAGCGCGTCGACGGAAAGCTTCTTTCGTTTTTCGTGTCGGACGGCGTTTTGAACCGTCATGTGGTCCTGCGCGACAAGGAGCTCATGGTGGCGCGCCGTCACGGCGCGATCGTCAGAAGCGGTGAGAATATGCTGCTCGACGATGCGACGCTTGCCGCGACCTGCTGGATGCAGGGCATTTTTGCGGCGCAGCTGACGATCGGCAATACGTCTTTTCACAAGCTCTTTTCCGTCTCCCGTGACCCCTACAATCTGACGCGCGCCGGCGGGCTGCGCATCATGGCGGATGTCGGCGCCGGCTGGCAGCTTCTGGCGGTGCCGTCGGCTTTCGAAATGGGACTCAGCGATTGCCGTTGGATCTATCGCCTCTCCGAACGCACGATCATCGTATCGGCAGTCGCCTCCGGCGAGGATGCGGCGATGCAGTGGACCGTCTCTGTCGAGGGCGAGCCATGCCGCTTCCTGGTGTTTGGTCATGTCGTGCTCGGCGAGCGCGAATATGACGCGGGCGGGCAGATCGCATTCGACACCTTAGCCAAGCGCATTCTTTTCCGGCCGGACCCGGCCTGGCTCTGGGGCGAGCGTTATCCCGATGCCAGCTATTGGCTGGTGAGTTCGACGCCCGATGCCATCGAGGAGATCGGTGGCGACGAATTGCTCTATAGCGACGGGATGGCGCGCAACGGCGCCTTCGTCGCACTGCGATCGCGACCGACGCAGACGCTTTCCTTTGCCGTCGTCGGCTCGATGACCGATGCGGCGGAGGCCGAGCGCCTGGCGCAACGATATGAGGCCGGCGTCACCGGTGATGCCATGCTTGCGCCGGCATCAAAATTCTGGCGGAACGCCGTGCGCGGCGTGACGATCGCCAGCACCTCGCCCGACCTTGCCGCGCAGACGGCCCTGCTTCCCTGGCTCGCGCATGATGCCATTGTGCATCTGAGCGTGCCGCACGGCCTCGAGCAATATACCGGTGCTGCCTGGGGTACGCGCGACGCCTGCCAGGGGCCGATCGAATTCCTGCTCGCCTACGAGCATGACCGCGAAGCCAAAGAGGTGCTGAAGACCGTCTTCAGCGAACAATACCTGGAAAAAGGTGACTGGCCGCAGTGGTTCATGCTGGAGCCCTATGCCAATATCCGGGCAGGCGATAGTCACGGCGACATCGTCGTCTGGCCGCTGAAGGCGCTCTGCGACTATATCGAAGCGACCGGCGATCTCGCCATCCTCGACGAGAAAGTCTCCTGGCGTGATGAAAAGACCATGGCCCGGGCACCGGAGCCCGACACCATCGCAATCCATGTCGAGAAGCTGCTCGATACCGTTGGCGAAGCTTTCATCCCGGGAACGCATCTGATCCGCTATGGCGAGGGAGACTGGAACGATTCCCTGCAGCCGGCCGATCCGCATCTGCGCGACTGGATGGTCAGTAGCTGGACCGTTGCTTTGCTCTACGAGCAGATCGTCCGTTATTCCGCGATCCTGCGCCGCCTCGGCCATGGCGACAAGGCCAAGGGCTTGAGGAAGATCGCAACGGCGATGCGCCGGGATTTCAACCGCCATCTCGTGCGTGACGGTATCGTTGCCGGCTACGG
>Ga0209758_1003905_pt1 | contig 13010 bp, 9 predicted proteins | sample AraplaMF_Col_mMF_FD_184258 | JGI IMG/M metagenome (GOLD analysis project Ga0209758, IMG submission 184258) | Arabidopsis root microbial communities from the University of North Carolina, USA - plate scrape MF_Col_mMF (SPAdes) (version 2) | ecosystem: Host-associated > Plants > Roots > Endosphere ... | reverse complement strand
TGCTCGATGTCGTCGTAGGGCACCAGCGGCAGCAGCGGGCCGAAGATTTCTTCCTGCATCACCGCCATGCTTTCGCTGACGCCGGTGAGCAGCGCCGGTGTCATGCGTCGCCGCTGGATGTCGTCGGTTTCATCGCCCAGCAGCGTCAGCTTGGCGCCGTCGCGCGCCGCATCGTCGCGCAGTGCGGCCAGGCGCTGGTACTGGCGTTCCGAAATGATGCTGGCGTACTGCTCGTTGCGCACCGGCTGCGGATACAGCCGCGCGGCCACGTCGCGTGCGGCGGCAACGAACTCGTCCACCTGTGCGCGCGGCAGCAGCACATAGTCCGGCGCGATGCAGGTCTGCCCCGCATTGAACAGCTTGCCCACCAGGATGCGCTCCACCGCGTTGGCGAAGCGCGCGCCGGGGCCGACGATGGCCGGCGACTTGCCGCCCAGCTCCAAAGTCACCGGCGTGAGGTTGGCGGAGGCCGCGCGCATCACGTGGCGACCCACCGCCGTGGAGCCGGTGAACAGCAAGTGGTCGAACGGCAGCGCCGAGAACGCCTGTGCGACATCCGCATCGCCGGTCACCACGCACACTTCCTCGGGCTTGAAGTAACGCGCGGCCAACTGCGCGAACAACGCCGAGAACTGCGGCGTGTATTCGCTCATCTTCACCATCACCCGGTTGCCCGCCGCCAGCGCATCCACCATCGGCCCGGCGGCGAGAAACAGCGGGTAGTTCCACGGCACGATGATGCCCACCACACCCAGCGGCTGCGGGCGGATCTCGTTGCGCGCCGGCATGAACAGCAACCCCGGCCAGCTGCGCCGCGGCTTCATCCAGCGCCGCCCGTGGGCGAGCGCATGGCGGATCGCCGACAGGCTGGGAAACACTTCCAGTAGATCGGTTTCCTGCGCCGGCCGGCCGCCGAAGTCCTGGTGAATCGCGTCGGCGATCTCGCCGCGATGCTCGCCGATCAGGTCGTTGAGCGCGCGCAGCCGCCTGGCGCGTTCCGGCCATGCCGGCATGGGCTCGCGCGCATGCGCCTCGCGCATGCGCCGGAGTTGAAGCTGCAGATCGAGCGGTTCGGTAGTCATCGTGGCTAGAACTTGGCGCGGAATTCCACGCCCCACATGCGCGGCGGCGTGATGTTGGCGTAGGGCGTGCCGAACACCGTAGCGGTGATGTTGTCTACGCCGGTGACGTAGCGATCGTTGAACAGATTGCTGGCGTACAGGGCGACACCCCAGCGGTCGCCCGGCGCATGCCAATCCAGGCGTGCATCGGTGCGGTGCTGGGCTTCGCCCACCTTGAAGTTGGGGCTGATCACGCATTCGCCCTGCAGGCGCGAATCGTCATTGCAGCGGCTCTTGCCGCGGTAAGCGTAATTCAGATTGAACTCCAGCTGGCCGCTGGCGACATTGCGCCACGTGTACGCCAACCCCGCCGTGTAGGAGAAGCGCGGCTCGCCGGTGGGCTGCCCGGTCAGCACCGCGCCGGAATCGGCCACCGCCTTGCGGTAGGTGGCATCGATATAGGCGCCGGTGAAGTTCAGGCGCAGGTCGCGCACCGGTTGCCACAGCGCTTCCAGTTCCAGGCCCTTGGCTTCCTGGTCGGTGCTGTTGACCAGATAGCGCGGCACGCCGGAGCCGGCGCTGTTCGGGTCCAGGCTCAGCGACTGCTTGTTGTCGTAGCGGTAGTAATAGACCGAGCCATTGAGCATCAGGTTGTGCTCGGGGAAAGTAGTCTTCAGGCCGGCTTCGTAGTTGATCACCTTCTCCGGCGCGAAGCGCGAGCCGACCTGCACGCTGTTGTAGCCGCCGGCCTTGTAGCCCTTGGTGACCGAGGCGTAGCCCATCACGTCCGGGGTGAACTTGTAGTCCAGCACCAGGCGCGGGCTGACATTGTTCCAGGTGTTGTGGAAGCGCACCGGCACGCCCACCGCATCGGTGAAGATCACGTTGTTGCCGAACGCGGCCAGCGCCATCTGCGCTTCCGGCGGCAGCATGGCCAGCACGCCGGCCTGGTCCAGCGCCTGCACGGTGCCGTCGAACTGCGGCGCGCTGCGCGGCATGTTGTACCAGGAGAAGGTTTTCTGGTCGCGCGTGTAGCGGATGCCGGTGGTGATGTTGAAGCGGTCGCTGACGTGCCAGATCACGTCGCCGAACGCCGCATACGCCTTGAACTTGCCGACGTTGCTGATCGCCTCGTGCCACGGATCGCCCAGCAAGGTGTAGGGCAGGCCGAAGCCCGCCAGCGCGTTGCTGATGTCGGTCAGCGGCGTACCCACGCCCATGATGTTGCTGGCCAGCGTGTCGAGGCTGTCGGTAAAGATATTGGTCTGGCTGGTCTGCCGCGCCTGCTCCTGGTAGTAGCTCACGCCGCCGACCCAGTCGGCGATGCCGGTGGTGCCGGACAGCTTGAACTCCTGGTACCAGCTGTTGTTGTGCTCGATATTGGTGGTATCGAGATAGCTGACGATGTGGTTGGTGCCGTCGTAGTCGCCGCGGTTGAAGGTGTCGAAGCCGCGCCACGCGGTGGTGGAGACCAGGCTGCCCCAGGCGAAGGAGTGGTCGAAGCTCAGCGTCACGCCGTCGAAGGTGCGCGATTCGCGCCCGCCGACGGGGTCGTTGTACAGCGGCGCGTGCAGCGGATTGAGATAGGTGCCGGGGTCGGGCGGGAAGGGCGGCCGCTGGTTGGTGTCATTCGACAGCGGCACCAGGCCGAACGCCGGATGCGGCGGCTGGTTGAGCTTCTCGTGATCCCAGGACAGCAACATGCGCGTGTCCTGGGTGATGTTCCAGCGGAACACCGCGCGCGTGCCCCAGTCGTTGTCCTCGCCGTAGCGCTTGCCGCTGGCTGCGTCCTTGACCCAGCCGTCGCTCTGGTTGTCGTAAGCACTCACGCGCAGCGCCATGTCCTGGTTGAGCGGCAGGTTCAGCAGCGCATCGCCGTAGACCTTGCCGTAGTTGCCGATGCGCAGGCGCGCCTTGCCTTCGAAGCGGTCGGTCGGCTCGTTGGTGACGATCGAGATCGCGCCGGCCGCCGCGTTGCGGCCGAACAGCGTGCCCTGCGGGCCCTTCAGCACTTCCACCCGCGCCAGGTCGTTGAAGGCGAGCAGGGCGCCGCCGGAACGCGCGGCATACACGCCATTGATGTACACGCCCACTGCCGGCTCGGTGCCGATGCCGAAGTCGCTGGTGGCGATGCCGCGCAACTGGTAGCGCGGCTGCGTCGGCTGGTCGGCGCTGACCACCAGGCCCGGCACGAACATGTCCATCTTGCTGAGGTCGGTCGCCGCCAGCGTATCGACCTGCCTGGCGGTGATGATCTGCAGCGGAATCGGCACCGACTGCATTTCCTGGTTGCGGCTCTGCGCCGTCACCGTGATGTTGCCCAGCAGCTTGGCCTGGTTCGGATCGGCCTGGTCCTGCGGTGCAGGCGCGGCGTTCTGGTCATCGGCCTGCACGGTCTGCGCGCACAGCAGCAGCGCGGTGCCTCCCAGCAGCTGGCGCAATGCGGCGGACAGCGGACGTGGACGGATACTCATCGGCGGTTCTCCCCTCGTGGACGGCGCCGCGTCCCCACGCGGTCGCCGTGCTTGGTTCTTGTGTGAGTTCAGCGCACGGTGACGCAGCCCCCTTGCTGCGCCGCGATCCAGGCCTTGATCAGCGCCACGCCTTCGCGGTGGACGGTGCTGCGGCCCAGCTCCGGCATCATCTCGCCCGGGTCGGCCGAGGCCATGCGGTAGGCGATGATCGAGTCGTCCGGCTGGCCGGGCACGATGTCGAACAGGTGGTCGCCGGTGCCGCGGCCCGCGGCGACGGGCGGTTTGCAGATGCCGAGGTGGCGGTCTTCCGGCGCGCTCGCTTCCAGCGTCAAGCCGGTGGTGTTGGCGGCGCCCTTGGCGTTGTGGCAATGCCCGCAGTTGATGTCGAGATAGGCGCGTGCGCGGGCATCGAGCGCGGCGTGTTCGTCCATCCAGTTGGCGTTGCGCGGCGCTTGTGCGGTGGCGGGTGCGCCGGTGAGGTAGCCGGCCTTGGTCAAGTGCTCGAGCTGGTTCTGTTCGCCATCCGCGTAGTGATAGTCACGGTTGAGGTGGCGCGCTTTCGGGCCGATCGGGTGGATCTTGCGCGATACCCAATCCTGCGCGTGGCAGCTGGAGCATTGGCTTTCGTCGGGGACGACGTAGTTGAAGTCCTCGCGCGACTTGTCATCGGCCACCAGGGTGAGCGGCAGCACCGCGCCGGTGCGGGCGAGGTCGGCTTCGGTCTGCGTGTCGTTCCATACGTAGGGCATCGCGGCCCAGCCATCCGGGCGGTGCACCAGGATGCGCGTCTCGACCAGGTGCACCTTGGCCAGATCCAGGCCTTCGCCGGCGAAGTCGTGCGAGCTGTCATAGGTGCGGGCGACGTCGCTCGTTTTCCCGTCCGGCGTCTTCGGGTAGTAGAAGGTCTTGCTGATCACCGTGCCTACGGGGAAGTCGAAAGTATCGGTGGCGTCGTACTTCGCCGCCGCGCCCTTCGGCATCCAGATCGTGCGCAGCTTGTGCGCGTAGTCGGTGAACAGCGGCGTGTTGAGGTCGTACGGCACCACGCCCTGGTTGAGCAGCAGCTTGCCGCCGCGTGCTTCCACCACGTGCCAGTCGCTCAGCTTCGGCGGCCGGCCGTCGGCGTGATAGGCCACCGGCGCCATGCCTTGCTGGCAACCGGCGAGTGACATGGCGACGAGCAGCGCGAACGCGCCCTGGAACAACCGCTTCCGCATCGCCACCGCCTCAGGATTTCGCTGCGTCGAGCACGACCGGCGGCAGCTTCGGCAGCGTGCACTGGTAGGGCTTGGTGTCGGTGCTGGGGTTCTTGTAGTCGTTCGGGCCGTCGGCATTGAGCACGCCGTTGGCGCCGTCGATGCAGATGCGGTCTTCGGCTGCCAGCGGGCCATGCGCGGTGTCGGCATAGCCGTCCCACAGCACGTCCGGGAAGCGGCCGCTCATGCCGTATACGGCGGTCTTCAGCATCTTCAGCTTCATGCCGTCCGGCGATTCGCCGCCTTCCTTGAAGCGGTTGCCGTAGACGAAGATGCCCTTCGGATACGGGTTGTAGTCGGCCGCCACGCCCTTGGTGTTGTAGTAGTTGGTGGAGAAGTAGCTGGAAATGATCACGTTCGCCGTGCGGTGCCCGCCGATGTCGTTATCGAAGATCTCCACCTTGTCGTTGGAGTTGACCACCACGCCCGACCCCGCCGGCACGCTGGCCACCGCCGCGCCCTTGGCGGCGAAGTTGTCCAGGTTGTTGGCATTGACCTGGTTCTTGAACACGCGCGAGGCCTTGCCGGCCTGCGACAGGTTGGGCATGTTGAAGACCAGGATGCCGCCGGTATTGCCGGTGGCGACGTTCTCGTAGACATCGGCGTCGATCGAATTCTCGATCTCGATGCCCGCCACGTTCTGCTCGGCGCGGTTGCGCCGCACCACGATGTTCTTCGACTGGCCCACATAGATGCCGGCGTCGGACGCGCCGGTCACCGAGGAATCCTCGATCAGCACGTTCTCGGTCTTCACCGGGTACAGGCCGTAGGCGCCGTTGGTGGTCTTCGGGCCATCGGTCCAGGCCACCCGCACGCCGCGGATGGTGATGTTCTTGCCCTGGTTGATCTTCAGCGCATCGCCCTTGGTGTCCTCCAGGGAGAGGTTCTCGATGGTGAAGTCGCTGGCATTCACCAGCAGCCCCTCCGGACCAACCACCTGGCCCTTGAACGACAACACCGTCTTGTCCTTACCCGCGCCGCGGATCGTCACCCCGTCCGTGCGCAGGCTGAGGCCGCGGTTGAGGTGGTAATGCCCGGCAGGAATCTCGATCACGCTGCCCGGCTTGGCATCCAGCAATTGCTGCTGCAGCTTGGCCTGGAAAGCATCGCCGCCCTCGCCCTGAGCGGTGGATTGATCGTGGCCGCCGCACGCGGCCAGGGCCGCGCCGAGCGCGACCGTGAGTAGCAACTTGCGCATGTCCGGTGAGCCTCCCCAGGAAAACCGAATCGACGGGGTACTGTTGCGCAAGGCTTGCGGCGGGGGGAGGGGGAAACGGCCAGGGGGTGGGGGGCAAAGCGGCCAAGGTGGGGCGTCGAATGGTTATCGCGTCCCGTGGCTGCGAAGAAAAGATCGCCTTGCGAGGATTAGGGCAAAGAACGCCCTGCTTTCTGTATCAGCGGGCCTGTCTCTTGCCCTTATCCGAAGATTTGGCAGGACGAAATCTCTGCACAAGGAGGGCAAGAGCAAACATCGTCACCCAAAACAGGGGATTGAAGGCCAAGTTGACGAGCCTCGGCCTTTCTAATGTCAGGCCCATCATGGCAACTATGCCGCCAGCCGCGACAGTGAATTGCGCTGCGTGGATAGCGGCTTGCTTGAAAGGCATCAGTCTTCTCTTGATTTGAGCGTTGACACGGAGAGCGGCATCTCGTTCAAGAGACGAACTATTACGGCGAAGCTCGCGGAAAGGTCAACTACCTCCTCTCCTTTTCGCGCCTTGCTGGGCATGGGTATCTGTCGACGATCCTCGAAGTAGAACTCCATTGCGGTTGCCAGCGCATCGCCTGCCATTCCGAGAGCTTCATTCTTGGTGGAGCCCGAAGTCAATGCTTCCGGGATATCGCGGAAAGAAACCACATACCCATCCCTCTCTCTTATAAATCGGGCGGGATAACCAAATATATCGACTTCTTTGCTCATCACGATGTGTACGTAATCAGGTGGCTCGTAGGTTGGGGTGAGCCGCAGGCGAACCCCAACATCGCAAGCCTGCTGCGGATCGCAACGTTGGGGTTCGCCTAGGGCTCACCCCAACCTACGCCGATTGTTGTTGCCACTGCATCCGCAGATGCGCCTGTGTCGTGCAACGCGTGCCCATCTCGATGAAGGCGGCGATGCCGTCGAGCATGATCGGCAGGCGGTGCGCGTCGATGCTGCCGCGTTCGTGCGCCAGCTCGGCCAGTAGTTTGATGGCGTTGTAGGCGTAGTGAAGCCACTCGGTGGCGTCGTTTAGGAGTTCATCCGGGCCCGCAGCGGGATCGGAGAAGTAGTTGGTGTGTCGAATGATCCAGGGTTCGCCAAAGGTGTTCATAAGCAACTCCATGCTGTGCCGCGGACTCGCTCCGTAAACGGCATGCCGCAGACAGCACGGCATGCCGCGATCACACGGACTCGAGGGTTCACCGGCGGCTCGAAGGCTGAGCGCCGGGCGGCTTGATTGAGGAAGTGGGGTGCGGGGCTAGGAGGTTTCGCTATGGCGCAGCCTTACGCGCCGGGTAGGACGGCTCGGAAAACTGTTTGCGAAAACTCTTAGCCTGCGGTTCTTCAACCGTGTCCGCGGTGTCGTCGGACAGCCCGGATGGTCGGTGGGTGTGTCGCCGAGGGGATCGGCGAGCGGACGGGTGACGTATGATCTGGCCTAGCCATGATCAACTCCTTGCTAGTTGGTGATGGTCAGCGGGTCAGGGGTGTCTCACCACCCTTGGCCCGCGCTTCTCACGGCATTGCTGCCATGGTTGTCCGCGACGCGCATTCGAAACAGTTCGCGGGCAACGAAAGCCACGCTAGCAAAGGCAACCTTCGGTTGTCTGTAGTACTTCGACGAAATTAGTCGTCATCCCGGCGTAGGCCGGGATCCAGTAGCGAAGGCGTCGGATTTTCGCGGCAGATCTCATGTAGGTTTTCGCGAAAATCGAGCGGTGTCGTTACTGGATCCCGGCCTGCGCCGGGATGACGAGTGGGTGAGGTTCTCGCGCTCTTGGCGATGCTTATTGCCGATACGCCATTTCACGCGCGTGCTGCAACTGCTCACGCAGATACGCATCGCGACTCACGCCGCCGGGAATGACCGGCATCGCCATCACCGTTTCGACGATGCGCCGCTCGTCCTGCTTGTAGCGCTGGAATTGCGGATCAGTGGCGAGTTGCTGTTGCCAGGCCTGGTTCGCCTGCTCGGCATCAGTGCGGAAGCGCTCGGCCAGCGCGGCGAGCGCGCTGGCCTGCGCCTGCGGATCATCCACCGTGGCACGCACCAGCGCGATCTGCAGATTCATCGACTCGCCGGCGCTGATCGAACGATCGGCTTCGCGCCGCCGCAGTTCCTCGCGCAACGCATCGGCCTGCCGCTGGCGCGTGAGCGGATCCAGCCTCGGCGCGCGTACGAAGAAATCCTCCACGTCCTGGCCGAAACGCTCGCGTTCGCGATAATCGCGAATCGCTGCGTTATCGACCGGCGCCACAGGCCGAGGAACCTGCGGCGCGGACACGACGACAGCAGGCGATGCCGCTGCATGCGGCCGCGGCCAGGCAAGCCAAAGCCCGCCCAGACCGAAGCCACACGCAACTGCAATGGCGAGGATCCGCCTCATCGCCGACTCACAACCCGTTACTCAACAACTGATTGACCAGCACATACAACGCATCCACTGGCTTCGCACGATCCGCCGCATCGCTGGCCTCCGAGGCGTGCAGCACCCGTCCCTGCCCGTCGAGCACGTTGTTGATGAAATCGATCAGTTCCAGATGCTGCGCCTGGATATCGCCGTTGCGCAGATCCACGATGGTGGTGCAATGGCTTTCATTGAGCGCACGGTACTGCGGGAAATAACCGCCGAAATTGCTCAAGCCATCGGTGGTCTGCCGCAGGCGATTGGTATCGATCGCCCACAGTTGGTGGATCAGCCGCTCCTCGGTGGCTTCATCCGGCGCATTGGCAATCTCGGGATAAAAGCGCTCATACGAATAGCTGGAGTAATTGAGGTCCTGCCAGAAATGGGTATGGCCCAGGCGGTCCGCCGGGAACTCAGCGGACAGCGCGGGATAGATGCTGCCCATATCGCTGCGGTCGAAGCCGGGCAGGTAGTGCTGCAGCGTGCTTAACGGGCCATTCGCGTCGTCCAGGCCCCAGGCCTGGCGGATCTGCGCGAACAGCGGCTCGGACGGATAGTTTGCCGGACTGCCGCCGGCCGGCGCGGAGAAAATCGGTCCGGAGTCGTCGAGCAGGAACGAACGCGGCGAGCCCATGTCCTTGCGTCGTGCGGCGTAGTTGGTGAGGCTGCCGGTGCCGCCGGCACTGCATCCGGTCGACAACATCTGGCCCGGACGCGGCAGATGGTCCTTCAGCCACGCCAACACCGCGCGCTCGTTGCGCAATCCGTTGTGATGCCAGACCAAGGGCTCGTGCTGCCCGCTGGGATCGGGATAGACCGCAACGCGATCGCCCGAATAGATATCGCCGGTGCAATACGGCACATAGACGATATTCCACTGCTGCGTCTTCAACGGCTGCAATTGCGGCTTCTCGCCATTGAGCAGATTCACCAGGTCCAGCAGGTTGAGCCGCCCCACGAACGGACTGACCAGCAGCGCGCCCGGATTGCTGATGGTCATGTAATTGTCGGGAATGCCATTGGGGTTGCGCGCGCCGCGAATCCCGCTCTGGCCCGTGCAACTGCCGTAATCCCAGCACGCGCCGCCGCCTTCCATGTAGATCACCGTATTGGTGGTCTGCGCGCTGCGCAGCAGGAAGAACTTGTACGGCGAACCGTTGCCGCAGATCGCACCGGTTTCCGGCGCCAGCTGGATGGTCTGCCATTGATCGTAGGCGCCGGGCTTGAAGCCGTCGGCGAAACCGGCGGGATTGCTCAGCAGCGGATACGGCCCGAGTCGCTGGTCGGGCGTCACCGGATGATCGGCGCGCGGCGGGCTGATCAAGTTGAGCAAGACCTGCAACGGCGTGTAGTCGCCTTCCTCCGCATGCAGGACGGGCGCGGCGTTGCAAAGCAGGAAGCCGCCCAGCAGGGCAGCCAGGGATGTGCGGCGCAGGGACATGATGGCTCCTCCGAATCCAATCGGCACGGGATGCTCAGGGTCACGATTGCCTTAAAGCCGGTGGTTCACCGGACGGGCTCATGCTCCCCTGAGCCCGGTCGTCGGAGCAGACGCCTTGCCTTTGCGCACCACAAGCAAGAGTGCGTGAAAATCGCCCAGGTCGGCTGGATTGCCCCCCGCGATTGTCCGGCTTGCCCCCCGCGGAGGATGCGCGGAATCAGTCGCCGGCGTAGCGCGCGTGCTGCGGCGGCATGCCGGTCCAGCGCTTGAACGCGCGGCGGAATTCGCGCGGGTCGCTGAAGCCGATCTCGGAACCGATCTCGGCCACGCTCAGCTGGCCGGCGCGCAGCAGTTCCAGCGCGCGTTCGGCGCGTACGCGATCGTGGATCTCGCGGAAGATGCGGCCGCTCTCGGCCAGCTTGCGGCGCAGCGAGCGTTCGCTGAGGTTGAGCGTGCGCGCCACGTCGAGCAGCCGCGGCTGCTGGCGCAGGCGGCTGCGCAGCAGGCGTTCCACCGCGGCGACGATTTCCTGGTGCGGCTCGCCGCCGTCGGGGGTCATCTGCTGCGCGCACAGCGCCAGCGCCTGCCTGGCGGTGAGTGGGTTGTGGCCGGGCAGCGGGCGCGCCAACCATTGCGTGCCGATCAGCAAACGGCATTGCGGCGTGCCGAAGCGCACCTCGCATTCGAACAACTCTTCATAGGCGCGCGCATACGCCGGACGCGGATAACCGAACTCCACGCGTGCCGGTCGCAGCTCCGGGCCGACCAGCTCGCGCGCAATCATCAGGCAGCTGGCGAACAGCTCCTCGCAGAAGAACGGCAGCAACTCGGTGTCGCCGAAGCGCGGCCACGCCACCAGCGCCACTTCGCGCTCGCTCAGCTGCTCGAAGTTGAGTTCCAGCAGGCAGCCGCAGATCTTGTGATGCGCGATGCCGGCGAGCATGGCGTCGCCCAGCGTGCGCGAGGTCATCATGGCCAGGCCCAGCAGGCCGAAGCCGCCGATGGTGCCTTCGCGGCCGATGCGCAGGCCGGCGTCGGGCACATCCAGCGCCTGCAGCGCGCGCCGCGCGAACAGGCTGGCCTGGCGGTAGGACACGCGCAGCGCGGGGTCGGCGATCTGGGCGCGGCTGAGCGCCAGGCCGGCGAACCACGCGCGGCTGTCGACGCCGAGCGCGTCGGCCATCTGCGCCAGGTAGAGCAGCTTGTTGGGCGGGAACTCGGCGGCGGTGTAGCGCGGGTCGTCCGCCAGCAGCGGATGAGCCGCGGACGGCGCCAGGCCGGCCTGGGTGGCGGGACGTGCCATCGTGCCTCGAACTCCCCACGCAGTGCCGGCGAGGCCGGCGCGAAAGGCGTTTCTATAGCACGCGCGCGCGGCGGGTGTTTGCGCGATGCACAAACGCGTGCGCTGATCGAGCAGGCGATGGAGCTTGGCGTAGGTTGGGGTGAGCCGCAGGCGAACCCCAACAGAGGCATCGAGGAGGCGCCCGTTGGGGTTCGCCTGCGGCTCACCCCAACCTACGCCACCCTGCGGACCTACTCGCCGATCGTCAGCAGCGACGCATTGCCGCCCGCAGCGGTGGTGTTGATGGTGAGCGTGCGCTCGCCGGCAAAGCGGAACAGATAGTGCGGGCCGCCGGCCTTCGGGCCGGTGCCGGACAGGCCTTCGCCGCCGAACGGCTGCACGCCGACCACCGCGCCGATCTGGTTGCGGTTGACGTAGCAGTTGCCGACGCGGGCGCGGCTCTGGATGAACTCGACGGTGTCGTCGATGCGGCTGTGGATGCCTAGGGTGAGGCCGTAGCCGGTGGCGTTGATCTCGTCGACCACCTTGTCCAGCTCGCTGCCCTTCCAGCGGATCACGTGCAGCACGGGGCCGAAGATCTCGCGGGTGAGCGTGGCCAGGCCGGGGATCTCGTAGGCGCGCGGGGCGAAAAAGGTGCCGTTGCCGGTGGTGGCGGGGTCGAGCGCGACTTCGCCGATCTTCTTCGCTTCCTTGTCCATGCGCGCGGCGTGGTCGACCAGGATCTTCCTGGCGTCCTCGTCGATCACCGGGCCCACGTCGGTGGAAAGCTGCGCGGGGTCGCCCACCTTCAGCTCGGCCATGGCGCCGGCCAGCATCGCGCAGACCTTGTCGGCGATGTCTTCCTGCACGTACAGCACGCGCGCGGCGGAGCAGCGCTGGCCGGCGGACTGGAAGGCGGAGGAGACGGCGTCCTTGACGATCTGCTCGGGCAGGGCCGAGGAGTCGGCGATCATCGCGTTCTGGCCGCCGGTCTCGGCGATCAGCGCGGCGATCGGCGCGTTGCGCGCGGCCAGCGCGCGGTTGATCGCCCAGGCGGTCTCGGTGGAGCCGGTGAAGGCCACGCCGGCCACACGCGGATCGCGGGTGAGCGCGGCGCCGACGGTGGCGCCGTCGCCCGGCAGGTACTGCAGCACGTCGGCCGGCACGCCGGCTTCGTGCAGCAGCTGCACGGCGGCGTGGCCGATCAGGCTGGTCTGCTCGGCCGGCTTGGCGATCACGCTGTTGCCGGCGGCCAGCGCGGCGGCGACCTGGCCCAGGAAGATCGCCAGCGGGAAGTTCCACGGGCTGATGCAGACGAACACGCCGCGGCCGTTCAGGAACAGCTGATTGCTCTCGCCGGTCGGGCCGGGCAGCTGTTCCGGCTGGCCGAAGTAGCGGCGCGCCATGGTGGCGTAGTAGCGCAGGAAGTCGGCCGCCTCGCGGATCTCGGCGATGGCGTCGGGCAGGCCCTTGCCGGCTTCGCGCACGCACAGGGCGATGAACTCGCCGCGGCGCGCTTCGAGCTGCTCGGCGGCATGCTCCAGGATGGCGGCGCGGCTGGCGGCCGGCAGCCGGTCCCAGCCGTGCTGCGCGGCGACGGCATTGGCCAGGGCCTTCTCCACCGTGGCGCTGTCGGCGCTGACATAGCTGCCCACCACCTGGCGGCGGTCGGCCGGATTGGTCACCTGCACGGTGGCGCCGGCGCTAGTGGCGCCGGGCACAAGCGGGGTGGCGGTCCAGGGGCCGGACTTCGCGTTAACGGTCTCGGCGAGGGCCTTCAGTTCGTTGTCGTTGGAGAAGTTGACGCCCATGGAGTTCTTCCGAAGTTCACCGTAGAGATTCACCGGCAGCGGAATGCGCGGGTGGGGAATGGATGCGAACGAGCGC
>Ga0209758_1003904_pt1 | contig 13015 bp, 11 predicted proteins | sample AraplaMF_Col_mMF_FD_184258 | JGI IMG/M metagenome (GOLD analysis project Ga0209758, IMG submission 184258) | Arabidopsis root microbial communities from the University of North Carolina, USA - plate scrape MF_Col_mMF (SPAdes) (version 2) | ecosystem: Host-associated > Plants > Roots > Endosphere... | reverse complement strand
ATCTCTCATACTGCGTGAGCAACGCTTCGGCGACTGCGGGCGGGTTCGGAAACCGTTACAACACGGTTGTGAGCGCCATGGCCGATGCGACGAAAGCATGGGAAGCCGTCGCCGATATCAAGTATGTTCACGTGACTGCCGAGGATTCGAACTGCACGCCGGCGAACCAAAACGTCAAATTCGACGTTCGGCCCGTCAATCTCAATGCGTATTTGGCGCGAGCGTTTTTCCCGGATGATGAGCGCACCGCGCGCAACGTGCTGATCGACAACTCGGCGTTCGAGCTGACGCCGGGGGGAAAGCTCTCGCTGACCGGCATTCTTCGACATGAGCTCGGACACACGATCGGCGCGCGGCACGAGCATACCCGGCCCCAGTCGGGAACTTGTTTCGAGGACAAGGATTGGAGAGGCGTAACCGATTATGATGCCCTGTCGGTGATGCACTATCCCCAGTGTAACGGAAAAGGCGATTGGTCGCTGACATTGACGCTTCAGGACAAGAACGGGGTCGCATGCCTGTACAAGCCGGCACCTGGATTCACGATCGATCCGAAGATCTGCACGCCGAAGTGACGAGCCTGCGGATTGAGCGTGATGCCGTTGGTTGCCTTGGCCGATTGGCCAGGGCAGCTCGCGAGGCGGGGAAGGCTTTCGGAAGCATGAAGATGAAGCATGACCATGAGATGCTTGACCATGAAGAAGCATGACCATGAAGGCGATGTCTTCTCTGCTCCTCGCTTTGGTTTTTTTGTCGTCGCCTTCGCGGGTCCTGTGCGCTTCCCCGGCTGTCGCCGATGTATCCCTGTACAAGACTTCGGAGTTGAGCAGGGCGCGATACCGGACGGTCGATCGCTCCGCAGAGGGTGCTGCAATTGACGCTCGACTGCTGCATCTGATGGCCGGATCTGATTCAAGCCATGACGCTGGTCCGCCTGACGCTGTTCTCGAGCTGCAGAGTTTTGCGCTCTACGCTCTATCTCGCGGCAAGGGCCTGTCCGAGAGCGGCCAGAGGGCCATCGCGGACTTCCGCGAGCTGCTGCGCAGCATGAAAGCCGAGGGACACGTTGTCGAGGTTTCCGACACGCGGATCGGGATCGAGGGCGAAACCAGAATATGCGCCCGATTTGCCAGCCCGGAGCCGGCGGGAAGAGCATGGCTGCAGATGCAGCGCTCTCTGGTCGGCGCGGACCTCGTCCAGCTGAAGCCGGAGAAGTGCTGAGTGGCTCATGTCTTGTTTCGCGTGGCCACGCGCACCCCGCCGCCAGGCAAGCGAGGCTCCGCCGGCGATGTCCGTCGGCATCGGATACGTGACCAGGATCGGCAGAACCCCGAAGAGGGGTTAACCGAGGCCGGATTGCGGACCGTAAAGGGCGATCCCCTCCGCCCTCATCGCGCGTATGACCGCGGGCCGGACCGCCATCATTTCGGTGAAGCGGCGCATGCTTGGAAAAGAACTGGCCAGGCTGCGAATGCGAAGAGCCCATCGGCCCAGGACAAACAGGTACGCGTCGGCAACCGACGGCCCGCTGTCGAACAGGAATTCGCGATCTTGTATACGTCGTTCCAGGCGTTCAAAAATCCGTTGCAGCCGTGCTTCCGCTTTCGCTTCCACAGCCCGGCGATGCTCCGGCGCGTCGACGAAACGTTCGGACCGCCAAAGCAGCTGGAAGGTGGGATGCGCCGTACTCACCATGTACGACAGCAGAGAAAGTATTTCGTCGTGCTCCGGAGTGTCATGTCGAGGGGCCAGCATCCGCGCGGGATGGTGGTTGGCGATGTGCATGAGCACCGCCAGGCTTTCGACGACAAAGTGCCCGGCGTCGGTCTCGAGGAGAGGTACGGTGCCCAGTTCATTGAGTGCAAGAAATTCCGCATCGAAGTTCTTGCCACGCTCCACGACCACGACCTCATGGAGCGGAGGGTGGCAATCGTTCTGCAGCGCCCAGTCGCTCGCCTCTTCCAGCGCGATGTGGCTGGCCAGTGAACACGCGCCGGGCATCACGTACAACTTCATCCGTATTCTCTCCCGGCCGTTCAGGAGTCAGCCTGACCTGTCATATCAGGTTTCCGCTGATGGCTGCTCATTCAGCAGGCCCGGATCTTTGCGCAGTTCTCGCCGCCCGAAATAGGCAAAGGTGAGGTTGAGGACCTTTTCCTTGCGGAGAAAGTCCCGCGATTCGATCGCGAGTTCGGGCGCAATGGGCCGGATCTCGCCGATTGCCCGCGCGCGAAGCTGCATTTCAGCGGTGTGCTCCATCCAGACGGCGAGCATGGTTGCTTCCTCGATGGTCCGCCCCGCGGTCAGCAGGCCGTGATGGGCGAGCAGGATCGCGTGCGTGTCTCCCATGGCCTCCGAAATAATCCGTCCCTCGTCGTCTCCGATCGGCAGCCCCGGCCATTCCGCCAGATAGGCGCAATCGTCGAACAGAGGCGTGCCGTCCATGTGCGCGACGATCAGCGGCTCGCCGATCATGGACAGGGCGGCGCACGCCGGCGGGTGCGTGTGCACGATCGCTGCGACGTCCGGGCGCTTCGCGTAGACCCAGGAGTGGAAGCGCACGCCTGGATTGGGCATGCTGCTTCCCTCCAGCGGCAGCAGGTCCTTGTCGACGAGACACAGGGTGCTCGCGGCGGCCTCATCGAAGCCGACGCCGAAGCCGAGGGTAAGCATGTTCGTCGAGGAGCCCTCCCTGGCGGTGATCTGTCCCGCCAGTCCGCGCCAGTGCCCTTCCGAATACAGGATCCGGCTGGCGAGAGCGAGCTTCTGACGCGCGGTCCACGCAGTTGCCGCGAGCCCCTTCATTTGCGAATCCAGGCGGGACGCGATGTGGTGTTTGGCTTCGATATTCATGGTCGTTCTCCTATGGCCGCGTCGCGCGGTCCGTGTTGCAAGTCGTCAGGCCGCGTCGATCACTCGTCGGCAGGCGATTTCATCAGGTACGCGCAGATCGCCGAGATCGCGCCGAGGCAGCTGACGTAGACGCCGACGGCACTCAGGCTTCCGAAGTTGGCCAGCAGGGTCGTCGCCATCACGGGTGCCAGACCGCCGCCCAGGGCCGCCGCGATGTTGATGCCTATCGACATCCCGGAGAAGCGAAGCGCGGCGGGAAATTGCGCGGCGTAGAGCCGCGACTGCGGCCCGAACATGATGGCGTAGTTGACGCTGAGACCGACGATGACCGCGATCTGATAGGCGGCGTGGTTGCCGCTCTCGATGGCGCGGAACAGAGGCACCCCCATCACCGCCAGCAACACACCGCCGAACGTGTAGAGCTGGCGGACGCCGACCTTGTCGGCGAGCCAGCCGAAGAACGGGATGGTGAATATCTGGCAGACGGCGCCGATGGTGATCGCCTGAAGCGCTTCGCCGCGCGTGAAGCCGAGCTTGCTGGTGACGAACGACAACGAGAACACCACGATGGTGAAATACAGCGTGACTTCGCCGACCTTCCCTCCCAAGGTCAGCAGGATCGAGCGCCAATGCTGGACCACGACGTCCCTGGCGGGAAAACGGACCGTGGCGCCGGTGACGCGAACACGCGCGAACTCCGGAGATTCGGCGACCTTTAGCCGAATGAAGATTCCGATCGCCACCAGCACGGCGCTCGCGAGAAACGGGATGCGCCAGCCCCAGGAGAGGAATTCCTGCTCCGGCAGCTGGGTCACCAGCGCAAAAGCGCCGGTGGACAACAGCAGGCCGATCGGCGTGCCGCCCTGCGGCAGGCTGCCGAAAAACGATTTGTGGCGGGCCGGTGCATGTTCGACCGCCATCAGCATTGCGCCGGTGAGTTCGCCTCCGAACGAGATGCCCTGCACGATGCGCAGCAGGACCAACACGGCCGCTGCCCACAAGCCGATGTCGGCATAGGTCGGCAATAGCCCGATCAACACGGTGGACCCGCCCATCAATACAAGGCTGAGCATCAGCATGGTCTTCCGGCCGAGCCGATCACCGAAATGGCCGAAGATCAGGCCGCCGACCGGACGCGCGAAGAAGCCGGCCGCAAATGAACTGAAGGCCGCAAGCGAAGCGGTGGTCGCGTCGAAGGTCGGGAAGAACAGTTTGTTGAAGACCAGGGCGGCGGCCGTGCCGTAGGCCAGCCAGTCGAAGGCTTCGATCACCGATCCGATGATCGTGGCGAAAACTGCCCGTCGCCGGACAGGATTGGCCGTGTTGTCGAGGATAACGTCGCGTTCCGATGCTGGCGCAAATGTCATGATCCGACCCCCCAAATCGATAAGGACAACAATGTTGTCTATGAGACAACCTTGGGTAAAATGTTCGACCTGTCAAGCTTGCCAGCTGCCCTGAAAGTGTCTTACTTGCGTAATTGTGAGGCATTTGCGGTCTCTTGTTACCTGCCGCCGTTGGACTGCCCTGAGAGATTCCATGAAGACGGCGAGGAAGATTCAGCCCGCGGCGGCCGGCGGCACCAACGCTAGAGCGATGCGGTTGCAGCGAAGGCTAACGCTCGACCAGCTCACCGAGCTGACCGGCCTCAGCAAGGGACATCTGTCACGCTTCGAGCGTGGAGAAAAATCGCTGTCGGTCGCGGCCCTCATGCGCCTCGCGCAAGCGCTGGGGACCACTGTCTCGGTACTGCTCGGCGAGCAACTTGATGACGAGGCCATTCATCTGGTTCGCACTGCCGACCGTCGCGAAAGCCGGGTCGAGGGCGACGAAGGTGATTATCATTTTTCGTTGCTCAGTCGTTCGGAGCATCCCGGTGACGCCGAGGTATTTACCATTACGTTGTCGGGTGGCGCGAGCATTCCCGCGAAAGGCGTTCACGACGGCCAAGAGAGCCTGTTCGTTCTCGATGGTGAGATTCAGATTCAAATCGGAGAGCGTGTCTTCAACTTGAAAGTCGGAGATTATCTCGAATTTCCTGGAGCGTTCTCTCACTACACGACCAGCAAATCTGCATCCGCGACGATCTTGGTTATGGTCAGATCGCGATGAGAATGAGCAAAGGCGGACAGGACACCGCCTTGGGCCGTAGCCAGCTTCAAGAATTTCAAGCGTCGACGCGACGAAAGTGTTCTGCTGGTGAAGCGTGACTTTCCGGCTGACGATGCCGTCTTCAAGGCCCGACCGCATTGGCCGAACGCTTATGACAGCCCGCCCCAGGGACGAATGTCAGCCAAGGACTGGGGTTGGAGGCAGGGCAAACGGCTTGCCGAGCCGTAGCTCGCGGCTGCGCGGCCCGCCTTCGCATTTTGAGCTTCGGCGCGGCCTTTCCACGCTTGGCGAGCGAACGGCAGTCCGTCTACGCTTTCGCTTCGCTCAAGCTACGCCGGACACGCTTCGCCCTACGGGCTCCGCATGGCTGCGCCACGCGTAGCCCGTAGGGCGAAGCGTGGTGGGCCCGGCAGGACTCGAACCTGCAACCAGACCGTTATGAGCGGCCGGCTCTAACCATTGAGCTACAGGCCCCGCCGCGCCACGAGGGCGACGGTGCCGACACCCCATACAATGATGCATGCGCAGGGGCAATCGCTTCGTTCCGGGACTGGAACTTTGCCTCGGGGGTCGGCGTTGAGGGGCCGAATGCGATCTCAAGGGGGCGTCGATGTTTCGCTGGGCCGTGATCTGTCTGATTATCTCAATCATTGCCGGCGGACTTGGGCTGACCACGGTCTCGAGCTTCGCCAAGCGGCTCGCATTCATCTTCTTCGGGCTGTTCTTCCTCGGCTTCCTCGCGCTGCTGGGTTTTGCCTATCTGGTCGCGGGCGCGCTCGATCACTCGCAGCTCATGCCGGCGTTGGTTGCGGTGAGCGTCTAACGGGGACAGCGCGCGGCCGCCGCTTCGCTTGACCTCTCCCCGCAAATGCAGGGTGAGGTTAAGCAGCACACCACGCCGATCTCAGTCCACCGACACCCCCGCAAACTCCACCACCTTGCGCCACTTCTCGGTCTCGTCGGCGACGAGCTTGCCGAACTCGGCTGGTGTCATCGGCTTGGCGATGCCGCCGGCCTCGACCAGCCGCGCCACCAGCTTCGGATCCTGCAGCGCTTCGCCGACTGCCTTGTTGAGGATCTCGATGACCTCCGGCGGCGTGCCCTTCGGCGCGGAGATGCCGTAGAAGCCGACCGACTCAAAGCCGGGCACGGTTTCCGCGATGGCCGGAACGTCCGGCACGCCGGGCCAGCGCTGCGGCGAGGTGACGCCCAGTGCTCTCAGGTTGCCGGCGCGCACCTGTTCGAGCGCGCCCGGCAGGTTGTCGAAAATGGTCTGCACCTTGTTGGAGATCAGGTCGGGATAGGCCAGCGCCGAGCCGCGGTAGGGCACATGGATCATGTCGACCTTGGTCAGCGCCTTGAACAGCTCGGCCGACATGTGCACCGAGGTGCCGTTGCCTGACGAGGCGTAGGACACCTTGCCGGGGTTGGCCTTGCAGTAGTCGATGAACTCCTGGACGGTTTTCACCGGCATCGCGTTCGGCACCACCATCATGTTGGTGAGCTGCATGATGCTGGCGACCGGCACCGTGTCGCGGATGAAATCGAACGACAGCTTCTTGTAGAGCGAGGTGGAGATGGCGTTGTTGGGGGCGACGAACAGCAGGGTATAGCCGTCCGGCGGTGACGTGATGGCGGCAGCGGCGGCGAGATTGCCGCCGGAGCCGGCGCGATTTTCCACGACGAATTGCTGGCCGAGCTTTTCCGACAGCCACTGGCTCATGATCCGCGCCACGATGTCGACCGGGCCGCCGGCGGCGAATCCGATCAGCCAGCGCACCGGCCGGTTCGGATAATCCGCGGCGGTCGCCGGCACGATGCCGGATCCGAGGCAGAGCAGGCAGAACAGACCGGAGAGGCAGGCGCGCAAACGCGTCATCAGGTTTCTCCCTCGAGAAAAATTCTGCGGGATGCGCATGCGGCGTCCCGAAATTTCGCGCTTTTCCGCGCATTGTCGCCATGGTTTCACATAATTGCGAGTTTGCCTATGTTGCGTCTGATGAAAAATTTTGCATTGGTGACACGCCTGCTCGACGTGACGCGCCGCCGTATCGGAATTTGAGGGCATCCCATGAAACTCATCGGTTCGGTTTGCGCGGGCGTCCTGCTGCTGGCGGGCGTCGCGATCGCGCAAGAGGGAGGACGAGCCATTTCGAAGACAAGCATCAGTCTTGGGACAGCGACACCGGGCGGCGGGTTTCCGCTCTATGGCGCGGCCTTTGCCGAGGTCTTGAACCAGGCCGATCCGTCGATTTCGATCGAGCCGCGCAACACCAAGGGCAGCAACGAGAATATTCCGCTGTTGGAAAAGGGCGATCTCGATCTGGCGCTGGTCGCCGGCGAACCCGCCTATGAAGCCTTTATGGGTCTGGGCGGCCGCCCGCGGACCAACCTGAAGATCCTCACCGCGATCTACTCCAATCCCGGCATGTTCGTGGTGCGCGCCGACAGCCCCTACAGGACCATCCGCGATCTGGTCGGCAAGCCGGTGGCGTTCGGCGCCAAGGGCTCGGGCCTGCCGATCCTGTCGCGCTACATGCTGGACGGCCTCGGGCTCGACCAGGACAAGGATTTCCAGTCGGTCTATCTCGACCGCGCCGGCGACGGTCCCGCCATGGTGCTCGACGGCCGCGTTGCCGCGCTGTGGGGTGCCGGCCTCGGCTGGCCGGGTTTTGCCACCATGGCGCAGAGCCCCGGCGGCGCACGCTTCATCGCGCCTGACGCCGGCGAGATCGCGCGCGTCCAGGCCAAGCATAATTTTCTCAAACCGATGACCGTGCCGGCCGGTAGCTATCCAACCCAAAGCGCGCCGATCCATTCGCTTGGTTCATGGAGCTACGTGCTGGTGCGGCCGACGCTCGACGACGATCTGGCCTATCGCCTCGCCAAGACCCTGCATCAGGCCGAGGCCGCGCTCGGCAACAAGCTGGCGCAGGCCAAGGAAACCACCGCGGCAAATACCGTGGCGGCGGCGCCGAGCATCGATCTCATCCATCCCGGCGTGCTGCGCTATCTGCGCGAGATCGGCGCGGCGAAGTAACCGCCGCCGCCCTCATGGTGAGGAGCGCGCCGTTGGCGCGCGTCTCGAACCATGAGCCACGCGGCACATCCTTCGAGACGCGGCCAAAAGGCCGCTCCTCAAAGCGTGTGAATGTATTGCCGACCTCATCCTGAGGAGCCGCGCCACTTGGCGCGGCGTCTCGAAGGATGGCCACAAGCGCAGAAATTCGCAGCCATCCACGCGCAACGGCTTTGCCGTTGTCGCGGGAGACGCGCGTGAAGAACGCGCTCCTCAGGATGAGGTCTGAGATTGTTTCACACGCTCTCAGGATGAGGTCTCGCGTGTGGGTGCGGTATGTGACGCTTCGTTTCTCGTACGTCTCACTTCTTCGCCATCCCGCATGCCGGATCGATCGGCCCGAACGCTTCCTCGCCGGGAATCTTCGCCAGGATCTTGTAATAATCCCACGGATATTTGGACTCTTCCGGCGTCTTGACCTGCACCAGCATCAGGTCGTGCACCATCAGATTATCCTCGCGCAATTTGCCGTTGCGTGAGAAGAAATCCTCGATCGGCTTCTCCCGCATCTTGGCGGTCACTTTCAGCGGTTCGTCGGTGCCGCTTTCCTTGATGGCGGCGAGGTAGGACATCACGGAGGAATAAACCCCGGCCTGCCACATCGATGGCATCTGGTTCATCTTCGCGAAATAGCGCTTCGACCATTCGCGGGTCTTGTCGTCCATGTCCCAGTAGAACGAGGTCGTCAGCAGCAGGCCCTGCGCGGCGGGAAGCCCGAGCGAATGGATATCGGTGATCAATGCCAGCAAGGCCGCCATCTGCTGGCCGCCCTTGAAGATGCCGAACTCGGCGCCGGTCTTGATCTCGGTGCCGTTGTTCGGCGGCCCGCCGGCGATGCCGATGATCTTGGCCTTGGACGCCTGCGCCTGCAGCACGAACGACGACAGGTCCGGCGTCGCGAACGGCGGCCGCACCGATCCCAGCACCTTGCCGCCCATCCTGGTCACCACGGCGGCGGCGTCCTTTTCCAGCGAGTGTCCGAACGCATAATCGTCGGTGATGAAGAACCAGCTGTCGCCGCCGCGCTTGACCACCTCCTGCGCGGTCCCGACCGCCAGCGCGTGGGTGTCGAACACCCACTGGATGGCATAGGGCGTGCAGAACTTGCCGTGGAAATCGGCGGCGCCGGTGGAATGGGTGATGAACAGTTTCTGCTTGTCCTTGGCGATGTTCTGCACCGCAAGGCCGACCGCCGACACCGGCACGTCGACGATCAGGTCGACCTGCTCGACGTCGAACCAGCGCCGGGCGATGCCGGCGCCGATATCCGGCTTGAGCTGGTGATCGCCCGTGATCACCGTGATCGGCTTGCCAAGCACGGTGCCGCCGAAATCCTCTACCGCCATCTGCGCCGCGGTGACCGAGCCCTTGCCGGTCGGAGAGGACGCGGGGCCGTTCATGTCGGTGAGCACGCCGATCTTGACCACGTCGTCGGACACCTGCGCGTGCCCGATCGACGGCGCCAGCAGCGCGGCCGCCAGCAAACCCAAGCCGGTGATTTGTCCGGGTTTCATCAATGTTCCTCCCTGCGGCGCGTTGGCCGTGTCTTCCGTTGGGACGGACCTTAGCCGAGGCGTTTCAGCGAGTCATCCCCGGGGGTGCCGGGATGATCGCTCATGAAGACCGGCCGCAGCCGCGCTCCTGCTTTCTCTCCCCTCCAGGGGAGGGTCAGAGAGTGTCGCATCGTCCGCACTGCGGACGCGATCGTCCTGACGACGCCCCTTGCGGTTGCCAAAACCGGCGATGCATGGTCCACCTTCGCCGATGATCCCGAACCAGCGCCTGCCGTCCTCGCTCACGCCGCTCGATGCGGCGCTACGGATGTTGCTCGACGGACTCGCACCCGTTGCGTCCGATCAGCAGCCACTGGCCGAAGCGCTGGGCTGCATCGCCGCCGCGATGCCGCCATTCGGCAGGGTGCCCGCACGCGACATGGCCGCCGTCGACGGCTGGGCGCTGGCATCCCGCGACCTGGTCGGCGCCTCGTCCTATTCGCCGCTGCCGCTGCCGCAGCCGCCGGCCTGGGTGGAAGCCGGCGATGCCATGCCCGCCGGTTGCGACTGCGTCGTCGACGCGGATCTCGTCGACGCGTCCGGCCCGTTGGTGCAGGTGGTGGCGGAAGCGATCCCGGGGCAGGGCGTTCGCCGCGCCGGGCAGGACGTTGCGGGCGGCCCGGTGATGGCGGCCGGACAGCCGTTACGTGCGATCGACCTGTTGGCGGCGCGGGCGGCGGGATTGCAGACCTGCGCGGTGCGCCGTCCGCGGCTGCATCTGGTCAATGTGCCGACGGAAAACAGCGTGACGGCATCATTCGTCGCCGACCAGGCGGCGGCGTCCGGCATCGCCGTGACGCGCGCAGATGCCCCGGGCAGGGATGTCGCGTCGATCGTGCACGCCCTCGATCCCAGGCCGTGCGATGTCGTGGTCACCATCGGTGGCACCGGCGTCGGCCGCGGCGACGCCGCCATCGCCGCGCTGGCCACGTGCGGCAGGCTTCTCGCCCATGGCATCGCACTGCAGCCCGGACGAACCGCCGCGATCGGCAGGATCGCCAATGTCCCCGTCATCGCCTTGCCGGGTGCCCCCGATCAGGCGCTGGCAGTATGGTGGACGGTGGCGTTGCCTGTGTTGGACCGTCTGTCGGGCCGGCAACCGCGCAAGTCCGTGGCCCTGCCGCTGGCGCGCAAGATCGCGTCCGGCGTCGGCATCAACGAGATCGTGTTGGTGCGGAACGCCGATGGCTGCTGGCTGCCGCTGGCTTCCGGCGAGCTCGCGCTCGAAGCCATCGCCCGCGCCGACGCCTGGCTCGCGGTTCCGGCGGGCAGCGAGGGCTATGCTGCGGGAACGCCGGTCGATGCCTATATGATGACACGAGACTGAGCGTGAGCATTGCCAGCATGCCGCCGAACCCGAAAAGCCGCGACCACGTCGCGCAGGAACAGTTTTTGACCATCCTCTCGCGCGAGGAGGCGCTGGCGCGTTTTGAGGCCGCGCTGTTTCCCCGTGCCACCGCGAGCGAAACCCGGCCGCTGGCCGCCGATGCGGTTGGCCACGCGCTCGCGCTGGACGTCTCGGCGCCGATCGACGTGCCGCCGTTCGATCGGTCCAACGTCGATGGCTTTGCGGTGCGCTCCGCCGACCTCACCGCGGCGAGCGAGGCAACGCCGGTTCGGCTGCTGCTCAATGATGAGGTGATCGCCTGCGGCACCGCGCCGGCCCGCCCGGTGCTGTCGGGAACGGCGACCGCGATCGCAACCGGCGGCCCCGTGCCGCGCGGCGCCGATGCGATCGTGATGGTCGAACACACCGAGCCGGCCGGCGGCAACGCCATCGCCGTTCGCCGCGCAGCGTCCCCGGGGCAGTTCGTCTCCTATGCCGGTTCGGATATCGCCCGCGGCGAGGCGCTGCTGCGCGCCGGCACCATGATCGGCTCGCGCGAGATCGGCATGCTGGCCGCCTGCGGCATTGCCGAGGTTGCGGTGGTGCGCCGGCCGCGTGTCGCGGTGATCTCGACCGGCGACGAACTGGTGCAGCCGGGACTGCCGCTGCGTCCGGCGGCGATCTACGACAGCAACGGCGCCATCGTCACCGCGGCGATCGGCGAGAATGGCGGCGACGCAATCTTTCTTGGCGCCGTCGTCGACGACGAGGCTGCGCTCGAAGCGGTGATGCGCAAGGCGCTTGAAAGTTGCGACATGCTGGTGCTGTCGGGCGGCACCTCCAAAGGCGCCGGCGACGTCTCCCATCGCATCATCGCGCGGCTCGGAAAACCCGGTATCATCGCCCATGGCGTCGCGCTGAAGCCTGGCAAGCCACTGTGCCTTGCGGTGTGCGACGGCAAGCCGGTGGTGATCCTGCCGGGATTTCCGACCTCGGCGATGTTCACCTTTCATGACATGATCGTGCCGGTGCTGCGCCGCATGGCCGGATTGCCCGCGCGTGCCGATGCGGTGGTGACGGCCAAAGTCCCGGTGCGGATCGCTTCAGAACTCGGCCGTACCGAATTCGTCATGGTGTCGCTGGTAGAGGGCGCCGACGGCCTGATCGCCTATCCCACCGGCAAGGGGTCTGGCGCGATCACCTCGTTCGCACAGGCCGACGGCTTTCTCAAAATTGACGCGCTCGCCGACCAGATGCCGCGAGGCACGGAAGTCGAGGTGACGCTGTTCACGCCGCACGTTCGCGTGCCCGACCTTGTCGTGGTCGGCAGCCATTGCACCGGGCTCGATCTGGTGACCGCGCCGCTGGCGCGGGCTGGATTGTCGGTGCGCTCGATCGCGGTCGGCAGTCTCGGCGGGCTCGCCGCAGCGAAGCGCGGCGAGTGCGATCTGGCGCCGATCCATCTGTTCGATGAAAAGACCGAAACTTACAACACGCCGTATCTCGCCGACGGCCTCGAACTGATTCCCGGCTGGCGGCGCATGCAGGGCATCGTGTTCCGCGCCGGCGACAAGCGCTTCGCTGGCCTCGATGCGCAGGGCGCCGTGCGGGCGGCACTGGCCGATGCCGCTTGCATCATGGTCAATCGCAACCAGGGCGCCGGCACCCGGATCCTGATCGACCGCCTGCTCGGTGATGCGCGTCCCGACGGCTACTGGAATCAGCCGCGCTCGCACAACGCCGTCGCCGCTGCGGTGGCGCAGGGTCGTGCCGACTGGGGCATGACCATTGCGCCGGTGGCGCACGCCGCGGGGCTCGGCTTCATTCCGCTGGCCGAAGAGCATTATGACTTCGCGCTGGTCAGCGCGCGCAGGGAGCGGCCCGCGGTGCAGGCGTTTTTGCAGTCGCTGGCTTCGCAGGAGAACCGCGATGCCCTGACCAAGGCGGGGTTCAGGCCTGCGTGACCCTTGTTCGTAGATGGGGTAACGGGCCGGCCGCCCCAGCCGCACGCTCACTACGGCGCAAATTGAGAGCGCGCTCGCGTGCGGCTTCACTGGGAGGCGGTCGTCCCTCAAACTGATGGTGTTCAAC
>Ga0209758_1003902_pt1 | contig 13025 bp, 9 predicted proteins | sample AraplaMF_Col_mMF_FD_184258 | JGI IMG/M metagenome (GOLD analysis project Ga0209758, IMG submission 184258) | Arabidopsis root microbial communities from the University of North Carolina, USA - plate scrape MF_Col_mMF (SPAdes) (version 2) | ecosystem: Host-associated > Plants > Roots > Endosphere ... | reverse complement strand
TCCGGTTTCCGTCTGCCACCAATGATCGATCACGGGAACATCAAGCATCCGCTCGGCCCATTTCAGCGTCTCCGGATCGGCACGCTCTCCTGCGAGGAACAGCGCACGAAAATTCGGCATTGCGTATGCCTTGATATGGATACCATCGCTATCTTCGCGGCGAATGGCACGAAACGCCGTGGGCGCGGTAAAAAGGACACGAACATCATGCTCCGACGCGATGCGCCAGAAGACACCAGCATCAGGCGTGCCAACCGGCTTTCCCTCAAAAATCACACTGGCAGCGCCCACGAGAAGCGGCGCATAGACAATGTAGGAATGGCCAACGACCCAACCTATATCGGAAGCCGCCCAGAACACCTCACCAGGCTTGATGCCGAAGATATTCGCCATGGACCAGGCGAGGGCGACCATGTGGCCGCCATTATCACGCACAACGCCCTTGGGCTGGCCGGTCGTGCCTGATGTATAGAGAATGTAGAGTTCGTCCGTCGCCTCGACGGGAGTGCATTCGACGTTCACACCGCGATTTCTCGCGACGGCGGCTTCGAAATCCTCGTCACGACCATCAACCAGCTCTGCCACGAGCTGCGGCCTCTGCAGGACAAGACAACGGGCCGGCTTCGACTTCGCGATGGCGATCGCCAGATCGACCAGGGGCTTGTAGGGCACCACTCGCCCCGGTTCGAGCCCGCAACTTGCGGTGAGGATTAGTTTCGCTCCCGAATCGTCGATTCGTGCGGCAAGTTCATTCGCCGCAAAGCCGCCAAACACAACGGAATGAACTGCGCCGATGCGGGCGCAGGCGAGCATGGCAAAGACCGCCTGCGGCACCATTGGCATATAGATGATGACGCGGTCGCCCTTGGCAATTCCGCGCTCGTGCAGCGTCACTGCAATGGCGCTCACTTCGGCAAGGACTTCGCCATAAGTAAATGCAGTCTTCGCACCACTAATCGGGCTATCGTAGATAAAGGCAGTATCGTCGCCGCGGCCAGACCGAACGTGGCGGTCAAGACAATTGAAGCAGGTATTGGTTTCGCCTCCAGCAAACCAACGGCCATAGGGGCCATACTCCGGCGAGAAAGTCCGGGTCGGCTGTTTGAACCAGTCGATATCCGCGGCTGCCTCGCGCCAGAAGGCCTCCGGATCGCTCCTCCAGCTGGCGTAGGTCTGGCGATAGCTTCCCTGCATCTGCTCCTCCCCAGGACATGCAAGTTGTCCTATCAATCTAGGAGAGGTCTGCCGGGAGAGGAAGCCCGACGAAAGCAGCGTATCAACGGGCGCCGAAGATCGCGGACCCGACGCGCACGCTGGTCGCCCCAAAGGCAACGGCCGTTTCATAGTCGCCAGACATTCCCATCGAGAGTTTCTCGACGCCGCAGTCCTTTGCAAGCTTCGCAAGCAACGCGAAATGTGGGCCGGGATTTTCATCCGCGGGCGGGATGCACATCAATCCCTCGACGGTGAGGCCGAGTTCGTCACGACAGAAAGCCACAAACATCACGACGTCGTCCGGCGCGATCCCAGCCTTCTGCGGTTCAAGCCCGGTGTTGACCTGAACATAGAGCCGAGGGGTCCTCGCTTGACGCTTCATCTCGTCCGCCAGGACACGGGCGATCTTTTCGCGGTCGATGGTTTCAATGACATCAAATAGCGCGACTGCCTCGGCCGCCTTGTTCGACTGCAATGGGCCGATGAGATGGAGTTCGATGCCTGGCGTTTCGGCTTTCAGTTCAGGCCATTTTCCCTGGCTTTCCTGAACCCTATTTTCCCCAAAGATCCGCTGCCCGGCCTGAAGCGCGGGGCGGATCGCGTCTGCGTCGAATGTCTTTGAAACGGCGACAAGCTGAACCGAACCGTCGGGCCGTCCGCCCCGTTGTTCAGCCACAGAGATACACGAGCGCACATCGTTCAATCGCTCTTCAAGTTCCATCACTCGCCCTCGACATGACCGCATGGGAAGATGGCCATGCACTAAACGCCCGGGCTGTGCTTGCCAAGGCCCACACACCGGAAATCTTGGCCGACAGATCGGGATCGGACGCTTGCCGCACCCGTAAAACTTGACGCTACGGTGGTTTCATGGTGAAGGTCACCACCAACTTCCCCTGATTTTTCGGAAATACGAATACCATGGCAACCGAACGTTATAACCCGCGCGATGCTGAACCTCGCTGGCAGCAGAAATGGAACGAAGCGAAGGTCTTTGAGACCGACAACAGCGATCCGCGCGAGAAGTATTACGTCCTCGAAATGTTTCCGTATCCATCCGGCCGCATCCACATGGGCCATGTGCGGAACTACGCAATGGGTGATGTCGTAGCCCGCTACAAGCGCGCTCGCGGCTATAACGTGCTGCATCCCATGGGGTGGGACGCCTTTGGCATGCCGGCCGAGAATGCTGCCATGGAGCGCGGCGTGCATCCGGCATCCTGGACCTACCAGAATATCGCGTCAATGAAGTCCCAGTTGAAGGCGATGGGCCTCTCGCTGGACTGGAGCCGCGAATTCGCGACCTGCGATGTCGCCTATTATCAGCACCAACAGCATCTCTTCCTGGACTTCCTCGAGAAAGGGCTCGTCTATCGCAAGCAGTCGAAGGTGAACTGGGATCCGGTCGACAATACGGTGCTCGCCAACGAACAGGTGATTGACGGACGCGGCTGGCGTTCCGGCGCACTGGTTGAGCAACGGGAATTGACGCAGTGGTTCTTCAAAATCACCGACTTCAGCCAGGATCTGCTCGAGGCGTTGGATACGCTTGATCAGTGGCCGGAAAAGGTTCGACTGATGCAGAAGAACTGGATCGGCCGCTCCGAGGGCATGATGCTGCGCTGGGAGATCGTGCAGGAGACAGCTCCAGCCGGAGAAACCGAGATCGAGGTCTACACGACACGGCCAGACACACTTTTCGGCGCGTCGTTCCTGGCGATCGCGGCCGACCATCCGCTGGCCAAGGATGCCGCCGCGAAGAATCCGACTATCGATTCCTTTTGCGAAGAATGCCGCCGCGCCGGAACCTCGCTTGCTGCGCTGGAAACTGCAGAGAAGAGGGGCATCGATACCGGCATTCGCGTCAGACATCCTCTCGACCCTTCGTGGGAGTTGCCAGTTTACATCGCAAACTTTGTCCTTATGGACTACGGCACCGGTGCGATTTTCGGCTGCCCGTCCGGTGACCAGCGCGACCTCGATTTTGCGCGGAAGTACGGTTTGCCTGTAGTTCCAGTTGTCATGCCGGCAGATGGTGATGCTGCGACCTTCAGTGTCGGCGACGTCGCCTATGATGGCGACGGCGTCATGATCAACTCACGCTTCCTCGACGGAAAGTCCACCAGCGAGGCGTTCGAAATCGTCGCTGACCGTCTGTCATCGATGACGCTCGGTAATGCTTCACAAGGCGAGCGTAAGGTGAACTTCCGCTTGCGCGATTGGGGCATCTCGCGTCAGCGCTATTGGGGTTGCCCGATCCCAGTGATCCATTGTGATGATTGTGGTGTCGTTCCCGTTCCAAAGAAGGACCTGCCGGTAAAGCTGCCGGAAGATGTAACCTTCGACCAGCCGGGCAATCCGCTTGATCGTCATCCGACCTGGCGGCATGTCGCTTGCCCGCAGTGCGGCAAGGACGCACGACGGGAAACCGATACGATGGATACTTTTGTCGACTCGAGCTGGTACTTCACGCGCTTCACGGCGCCTTGGGAAACCAAGCCGACCGACCCGAGCGCTGCCAATCGGTGGCTGCCGGTCGATCAGTACATTGGCGGCATCGAGCACGCGATCCTGCACCTCCTCTATTCCCGCTTCTTCACTCGGGCGATGCGCGAGACAGGCCACGTCGACGCCAAGGAGCCATTCAAGGGTCTTTTCACGCAGGGTATGGTCGTGCACGAGACATACAGCCGCGGCACGGGTATGAGCCGCGAGTGGGTCGCACCGGCGGACATTCGCATCGAGGAACTGGAAGGGAAACGGCGCGCCTATCACCTCTCCAACGGCGAGGAAGTCGCGATCGGATCGATCGAGAAGATGTCGAAGTCGAAGAAGAATGTCGTCGATCCGGACGATATCATCGCTTCTTACGGCGCAGACACCGCCCGTTTCTTCGTGCTTTCGGATTCGCCGCCCGAGCGCGACGTCATCTGGTCGGAAGCAGGCGTCGAAGGCGCTCACCGGTTCACGCAGCGACTGTGGCGTCTGATTGCCGAGGCATCGGATAATCTGCGAGAAGTGGCGCCGACTCCGGCTAACGATGGTGAAGCTCAGGCTATTTCGCAAATCGCGCACAAGACTCTGAAGGCGGTCCAGAACGACTACGATCGTCTCTGGTTCAACAAGGCTGTTGCGCGGATCTACGAGCTCGTCAACGCATTGGCCTCACCCTTGACCCGCGTCGCCGCAGGTGAGGGCGATATGGCGTATCGCGCCGCCGTGCGCAACGCCGCGGAGATCCTTATTCAGCTGGTAGCACCGATGACGCCACATCTGGCCGAAGAGTGCTGGGCAGTGCTGGGTAACGACGGTTTGCTGGCGCACACCGATTGGCCACGTTATGACGAGGGCCTTGTCGTTGAAAACGATGTGGTTTTGCCGGTTCAGATCAACGGCAAGAAGCGCGCCGAATTGACAATTTCTCGCGACGCAGATCAGAATGCCGTTACCGAAGGTGTGCTCGCATTGGATGATGTCAAGAAGGCTCTGAACGGTCAGACGCCTAAGAAGATCATCGTGGTTCCGCAAAGGATTGTGAACATTGTCGTTTGATATCGCTTTTAAGCTGCTACGCGGCTCGGGCATGGCCGCAATCGTTGCATCCACGGCCTTTCTTGCATCCTGCCAGGTTCGCCCTCTTTATTCCGAAAGCTCCGGCGTCGCGGGCAAACTCGCGTCTGTCGGCTTCTCGGAAGCGACGGGCCGCGTCGAGCAAGAAGTTCGCAATCGACTGATCTTCATCGCTTCACGCGGTGGTGGCGAGCCCGAGAACCCAGATTATAAGGTCGAACTCAGTGTTCGATCAAACGTCATCAGCACTCTGCTTGTCGCGTCATCAGATGAGTCTCTGGCCGGACGCGCGACTGTCAGCGTTGACTACACTCTGAAATCGACGAAGGATGGCCACGTCATCAAGGCCGGCAATCGCTATGCGACGGCCCTGCTTGACTTTCCAGGCCAGGAGTTTGCCAAGCAGCGCGCCATCCGCGACGCCGAGAACCGCGCCGCACGGCAGGCTGCCGAATTTGTTGGTGCCGATATTGCGGCTGCGCTTGGCCGCTAAGGAGCGGATTGTATGGCGGAGATCAAATCGCACGAGTTTGAGAGCTTTCTTGAGCGGTCCGCCCGCAACTACCGCCTCTTCGTAATCTATGGACCGGATCGTGGCCTTGTATCGGAGCGCGCTGCCTTGCTTGCCGGCAAGACAGGCGTTTCGCTGGAAGACCCATTTTCACTGATCAAGCTCGATATCGCCGACTTGCAGCGAGACCAGGGCCGGCTCTTGGACGAGGCTGGGGCGATCGGTCTTTTCGGGGGCGATAAGCTTATCTGGATCCGGGGAGCCGCCAACGAAAAATATCTTGCGGATTCCCTGCAGGCTCTTTCGGCGAGCACGCCGGAGGGCACATTTGTCATCATCGAGGCTGGGGACCTCAAGAAGGGCTCGCTCCTGCGCAAAGGCGCCGAGACCGCCCGCAATGTCATGGCGATACCTTGCTACTCCGACGATGCGCGCGCGCTTAACAGCTTGATAGACGGTGAACTTTCAAGCGCCGGTCTCGGCATCACGCCAGCTGCGCGCCAGGCCTTGCTGGAGCTTATTGGTGGGGACCGGATTGCCTCTCGCAACGAACTTAGAAAGCTCGTACTCTACTGCCGCGGTAAGTCGACGATAGAAGAGCACCAGGTTACGGAAATTATAGGCGACGCCAGCGCAATTTCGGTGGATGACGCCGTCGATGCGGTGCTGAGCGGCAATCCAACCAGCTTCCTGCACGCGATGCAGAAGATCATGTCGTCCAAGACTGCCGTGTTTCTCGTTATCCAGGCCTGTCTGAAGCAATTTCAGTTGCTGGATGCCATGAAGACCGAAATGCAAGAAAAGCGATTGCCGTCCGCGCAAGTCATGCAGACGCTCGGCCGTCATCTGCATTTTCGACGAAAGCCAATTATCGAACAAGCACTTCGAACTTGGTCTACAGAGGCCATAGCACGAGAAGCCAATCGTCTGCAGGCCGCCATCTTGCAGACCCGCAAGCGTGCGTCCCTCGAAGACAGTATCGCGCTCCAAACACTACTTTCAACCACACTGCAGTCGGCGCGCCGGTAGCGTTTCCCTTCAGCGGCGCTCGAGAAGACGGCAGATTTCCTCCAGCTGCTCCAACGACTTATAGGATATTCTGATCTGACCGCCGCTTGCTTTGTGATTGATCGTCACATCAAGACCGAGTGCATCGGTTAGGGTGCGTTCCAAGGCCAACGTATCTGAATCCTTCTGATCCTTTTGATGCGCCAAGGGTCTCGGCTCGGACTGAGCCTTGATATCATTTTGAGCCAAACGTTCGGCGTCACGTACCGACATGCCCTTTGATACGATCGTTCGGGCGAGGGCGGCCGGATCAGAGGTCGGCACCAAAGCGCGGGCATGACCGGCCGAAAGGCTTCCAGCGGCCAAGAGATCTCGGACAGGCTCCGGCAGCTTCAGAAGCCGCAACGAGTTCGCCACATGGCTGCGGCTCTTGCCGATGATTTCACCGAGATCGTTCTGGGTATAGCCGTATTCCGCGATGAGTTGCTCATAGCCGAGAGCCTCTTCCAGCGGATTGAGGTCGGAGCGCTGAACGTTTTCAACGATCGCAATTTCGAGAGCGGTCTTGTCATCGACATCGCGCACGATCACGGGAATCTCGACGAGGCCGGCAAGCTGCGCCGCACGCCACCGTCTTTCGCCGGCTATGATCTCGTACTGGTTGGTCGCCAGAGTCCGGACGACAACGGGCTGAACGATGCCGTGTTGCCGAATAGAACTTGCAAGCTCGTGCAATTCGCCATCATCGAAGAACCGCCGAGGGTTGCGCGGATTACGACTGACGAACTCGATCGGCACCATTTGATCGGCGCTTACTCCGCGACTGGGCGCGTCAACAGGCATCGGCTGATCCATCTCACCGATCAATGCGGCCAGACCGCGCCCAAGTCTTCTTTTCGAGACGTCATCGTTCATGTCTTAACTCGCCATTATCTCTTTCAAATCATGCCGCGAGACGTTGACGTTCGCGTTGAATAACCTCCGACGCCAGCTGGAGATATGCCTGACTCCCTGCGCACTTCAGATCGTAGAGAATCGCCGGCTTGCCGTAGGACGGTGCTTCCGACACGCGAACGTTCCGTGGAATCAACGTATGGTAGACTTTCTCGCCAAGATGCGTACGGACATCGTTAACAACCTGTTGCGCCAGATTGTTGCGGGAATCGAACATCGTCAGCACGATCCCCTGGATATCAAGGTGGGGATTGACCGTGCGCCGCACCTGGTCGACGGTTTCTAGCAGCTGACTCAGGCCCTCCAGCGCAAAAAACTCGCACTGCAGCGGCACAAGCACGGAATGCGCGGCTGCCATAGCGTTCATGGTGAGCAGATTGAAGGAGGGAGGGCAGTCCACGAGAATATAAGAAAAGCGAAAAGCCGCTTCCTTCGCCAGCGCCTTCTTCAACTTGAAAACACGATCGCTTTGACTCGCGATCTCCATCTCAATACCGAGGAGGTCCATCGTCGACGGCACGATATGGAGATTTGGAACGGCAGTTTCCTGCGACACCTCTTCAATTCCATAATCGCCCAGCAACAGATCATAGGAAGATAGCCGGCGATGCTTTCGGTCGATGCCTAGACCAGTACTGGCGTTTCCCTGAGGATCGAGATCTACGATCAAGACCCGCTCACCGATTGCTGCAAGCGCCGTCGCTAAATTGATCGCCGTCGTGGTCTTACCGACGCCGCCCTTCTGATTTGCAATGGTGATTATCCGATTTCGTTCGCCAGCCATAGCCAAAGCCCGATCTGTTAAGCCACGCGCTGGAGATTGAAGATTTCCAAAATGACAGAATCCTGCTCGACAGCGCTCATATGTTCTAACAGATCGAATCCCCAGCCACCATGCGCTTTATTGAGCTCGCTCCGGTAATCCCGGCCTTTATGAAGATAGGCGCGAAGTTTTGCGTTCCGTTTCGACCACGGTTCAATATAACCAAAGAGCTTCTCGAGATCAGCAAGCGCCCGCGCGGACACGAAATCACAATCTTCCACGATCGATGGAGCATCCTCGATCCGAACCGGGTGTACAGACCCTCTGCCGCCGGTTTCGCGGAGGGCCGTGCGCAGGAATGCTGCCTTCTTATGATTGCTCTCAACGAGATGAACCCACCCCGCACCAAGCTCGGCCAACATGATAGCCGTGACAATCCCGGGAAAGCCACCTCCGCTGCCTAGATCGATCCAGCGAAGGGGGGTTGATTGGAGCTGGAAAATCTGAGCCGAATCGGCGATGTGGCGGTTCCACGCATCATCCAGGGTCGACGGCGCACTCAAGTTGATCGACCGCGCCCATTTTTGAAAGAGCGCCACGAAATGTTCGAGACGCTCCTGTGTTTCACGTGAAACACGTCGACCGTTCAGTTGCATTGTAGGACTCTCGCAGATTGCAATAAGATGATTTTCAGGCCGACGCCGCGACGTCAATCGCGTTGCGACGCAAGTGAACGAGCAGCAACGAAATAGCAGCGGGCGTCATGCCGTCAATCTTCGCCGCCTGTGCGACATTAAACGGGCGCGCAACACGCAGCTTCTGCTTGAGTTCATTGGACAAGCCGGAGAGCGCGTTGAAGTTGAAGTCATCCGGTATTACACGATCTTCATCCCGCTTGACCTGCGCGATGTCGGCAGATTGCCGCTGCATGTAGACGGCGTAGCTCGCCTCAATCTCCAAGGCCTCAGCCACGCGACCGCCGATCTCTTCTAGCTCGGGCCAAATCCGCTCAAGATCCGCGAGACTAAAATCGGGGTAGGAAAGAAGATCATAAGCCGATCGGCGCTGGCCGTCCTGGTTGAGCTTCAAACGAAAGCCCGCAGCTTCACTTGGCGTCACTGAGAGTGACTTCAGTCTAGCGCGACCCGCGTCCAAAGCATCGCTGTATGCCTCAAAGCGATCACGGCGCTTGGAGGAAGCCGCTCCTATGCGCATCGCCAGAGGCGTTAGGCGGATATCCGCATTGTCAGCGCGCAGCGATAGGCGGTATTCGGCGCGAGAGGTGAACATCCGGTACGGTTCGGCAACACCACGCGAGGTCAGATCGTCGACCATCACGCCGATATAGGAATCCGTTCTGCTGAAGCGGATCTCGTCCTGATCGCCGGAGAGCCGCGCCGCGTTAATACCGGCGACAAGGCCCTGCGCTGCTGCTTCTTCGTAGCCGGTGGTTCCATTGATCTGCCCGGCCAGAAAGAGGCCCGGCATCTTCTTGACTTCAAGCGTTGGTTTCAACTCCCGCGGATCGACATGGTCGTATTCGATCGCATAACCAGGCTGCAGAATGACGACCCGTTCGAGGCCGGGAATCGTGCGAATGAAGGCGTCTTGAATCTCGGCGGGCAGCGACGTCGAGATGCCGTTTGGATAGACCGTATCATCATCAAGTCCCTCCGGCTCAAGGAAGACCTGATGCCCGTCTCGTTCGCCAAATTTAACAAGCTTATCCTCAATCGACGGGCAGTAGCGGGGGCCGACGCCCTCGATTTGGCCGGAATACATGGCAGAGCGCTTTAGATTCTCAACGATGATGCGATGAGTCGCCTCCGTTGTCCGTGTAACGCCGCAATCAATCTGCGGGTTCACGATGCGATCGGTCATGAAGGAAAAGGGAACCGGATCTTCATCAGCGCCCTGGCGGCCGACACTCTGCCAGTCGATGGTCGTCCCATCCAGTCGCGCCGGCGTCCCGGTCTTCAGACGTCCAAGACGCAGCCCAAAGTTCAGCAGTGTTTGAGAGAGGCCAACGGATGGTTCCTCGCCGACACGACCTGCTGGAATCTTTTGATCGCCGATATGAATGAGCCCTCGTAGGAAGGTGCCGGTCGTCAGCACGACCGACCCGCACGCCAGAATCCGGCTATCTTTCATAACAACGGCGGTAACTCGACCATCCCTTATCGACAGGTCAAACGCGTCGCCTTCCACCACGGTGAGATTTTGAATACCCTCAATCTCCGCGAGCATCGCTTGTCGATAGAGCTTACGATCTGCTTGCGTGCGTGGGCCGCGCACTGCTGGGCCTTTCTTCCGGTTCAGCATACGAAACTGGATGCCGGCCGCATCAGCGACGCGACCCATGAGCCCATCCATTGCGTCGATCTCTCGAACCAGGTGACCTTTTCCAAGTCCACCAATTGCCGGATTGCAAGACATGACCCCGACGGTATCGCGTCGATGCGTCACCAGCGCTGTCTTGGCGCCAAGACGCGCGGCAGCGGCAGCGGCTTCGCATCCCGCATGCCCGCCGCCGATGACAATGACATCGAACCGTGAGGTAACCATTCTTCAAGCTCCTGAGATGGTCAGGTGATGCGCGATGTTGTCAGGCGAGTCAAGGCGTTTCACGTGAAACCTGACTGCCACGCCTGGGATCGGACGTTTCACGTGAATCATTTTCCGATACAAAATTCACCGAAGATCACATCAAGCAGGTTTTCGACATCAACACGTCCGGTTACGCGTCCTAAGGCATCGCCGGCAACACGGAGATCCTCGGCCCGCAAATCCAGACCGCGGCCCGGGGAAAGAAGGGATGCCTGTAAAGCCGCTAATGACCTTGAAAGCGCCTCTCTATGACGAGCGCGGCTCGGGATGGCCATCGATTGAGGCTGCACTTTTGCCTTTAGACGCTGTACGATTAAGCCTCGAAGCGCCTCCAGTCCCACGCCGTCCTTGGTGGAAATGACGAGATCATATTGCCTCACGCTTCGACTTGGAAGATCGGATTTCGTGCCCACCAAAACCGCACCTTCAGGAGGCTCTTCCGTCACGCTGTCTATCGATAGGTCTTCGATAAAGATCAGCAGGTCCGCCTCTGTAATGATCTTCTCCGCACGGCGAATACCCTCACGTTCGACGATCTCATCGGTGTCTCGAAGACCAGCAGTATCGTAGAGTTTGACAAGGTACCCGTCCATGCTCAGGTCAACCTGCAGCACATCGCGGGTTGTACCAGCGATCTCGGTGACGATCGCAATATCGCGCCTGGCTAGGGCGTTCATAAGGCTGGACTTGCCGGCATTAGGCTTGCCGGCGATAACGACCTTGAAGCCATCGCGGATAATTTCGCCGGCCTCCAGCTGCTCGAGATGGCTGGCAAGCTCCTCTGTCAGGCGCGACACATCCGCCCAAACTTGATCCGAGACTGAACCCGGAACATCCTCCTCATCGGGAAAGTCCAGCTCAGCCTCGATCAGCGCACGGGCGCGGGTCAGTCTCTCTGACCAGCCATAGTAGATCGAGGACAGGCCTCCCGAGCTCTGCTCGACGGCCAAACGGCGCTGCATCTCCGTTTCGGCAGCGATAAGATCCGCCAGACCCTCGACCTCGATCAGATCCAGCTTTCCGTTTTCAAAGGCTCGCCGCGAGAATTCTCCCGGTGCGGCAGGTCGCAAATTCGGAAACGCAGCGAGTTCGCGGTGTAGGGCGTCGACAACCGCACGACCTCCGTGGAGATGCAGTTCCGCGACATTTTCGCCGGTAAAGGAATGCGGCGCCGGGAAGAGCAGGACGAGGCCGGTGTCAATCACCAGACCATTACGAGTCCGAATCGATCGTAATGTCGCCTGCCGCGGGGGCGGAAGGCTCCCAATCAGAGCGGCAAGAACAGCCGGAACGTCCGCTCCGCTGATTCGCATGACGGCTAGACCAGCCGGTACAGCGCCACTCGACAGAGCGAATATCGTTTCCTTGTGGGGCAGCATCTTCCTTCTCCAGTTCAAGGCTGAAGGGAACGTTCGTTGAAATGACAAAGCCGGCCACATCGGTGACCGGCTTTGTTGACGAATCCGCCTAAGGATTACGTATTCATTGAATCGAAGAAGTCCGGATTGTTCTTCGTCTGCTTCAATTTGTCGATCAGGAACTCAATCGCGTCGGTTGTTCCCATCGGGGCCAGGATGCGGCGCAGGACGAAGATCTTCTGGAGATCCTGGCGCGGCACCAGCAGGTCTTCCTTGCGCGTACCGGACTTCAGAATGTCCATCGCCGGGAAGATACGCTTGTCGGCAACCTTGCGGTCGAGAACGATTTCAGAGTTACCGGTGCCCTTGAACTCTTCAAAGATGACTTCATCCATGCGGCTGCCGGTGTCGATAAGAGCCGTCGCGATAATCGTTAGCGACCCGCCCTCTTCGATGTTGCGGGCTGCGCCGAAGAAGCGCTTCGGGCGCTGCAGAGCGTTCGCGTCGACACCGCCGGTGAGCACTTTACCGGAGGACGGGACAACAGTGTTGTAGGCGCGGCCGAGACGCGTGATCGAATCAAGCAGAATCACGACGTCGCGCCCGTGTTCGACAAGACGCTTCGCCTTCTCGATGACCATTTCGGCCACTTGGACGTGGCGCACAGCCGGTTCGTCGAAGGTCGAGGAGATGACTTCACCGCGGACAGAGCGCTGCATGTCCGTGACTTCTTCCGGGCGTTCGTCAATGAGGAGAACAATCAGGTAGCACTCGGGATGATTCGCAGTGATCGAGTGCGCAATGTTCTGAAGGAGAACAGTCTTACCGGTACGTGGCGGCGCGACGATCAATCCACGCTGGCCCTTGCCAAGCGGCGCGACAAGATCGATGACGCGTGGCGATAGGTCCTTCGAGGTGGGAACATCCAATTCCATCCTGAAGCGCTCGTTCGGGTAGAGCGGCGTCAGGTTGTCGAAATGGACCTTGTGACGAATCTTCTCGGGATCGTCGAAATTAATGGTGTTGACCTTCAAAAGCG
>Ga0209758_1003899_pt1 | contig 13034 bp, 10 predicted proteins | sample AraplaMF_Col_mMF_FD_184258 | JGI IMG/M metagenome (GOLD analysis project Ga0209758, IMG submission 184258) | Arabidopsis root microbial communities from the University of North Carolina, USA - plate scrape MF_Col_mMF (SPAdes) (version 2) | ecosystem: Host-associated > Plants > Roots > Endosphere... | reverse complement strand
CATCATGATCTCTTCTCCCGTTTGGCCGGCGCGCATCCTAGCCAGACAAAGCGCGGGAGCAAGGGAGAAACGTCAGATTTCCGACCAAATGTCAGACAAATGATCGACGCCGCGCCGGAGCGGCGGCCGCGGTCTTCCGAACGCCGAAAAGCCGGTCAGATCGCCTTGGCGTGCAGCGCGCCGCGATAGGAATCGCGCAAATAGCCGAGCGTGGCGTCGGCATCGGCCGGCTTGCCGAACAGATAGCCCTGGCCGCCGGCGCAGCCGAACTGGACGAGGCGGTCGGCCTGCGCCTCGTCCTCGATGCCTTCGGCGACGACATCCATGCCGAGCCCTTCGCACATGGCGAGGATGGCGCGGATGATGTGCTCCGAGGGCCTATCGTCGAGGATGGAGGAGACGAAGGCGCGGTCGATCTTGAGCTTGTCGAAATGGAACTCGCGCAGGCGGCCGAGCGACGACTGGCCGGTGCCGAAATCGTCGAGCGAGACGCGGATGCCGACGCGGCGCAGGTCCTCGACGATCTTCTCGGCCGAGGCCGGATCGTTCATCAGGCCGGTCTCGGTGATCTCGATCTCCAGCCGGCGCGGATCGAAGCCGGTGCGGTCGAGGATGGCCAGGATGTGCAGGCCGGTGTTCTGGTCGACGAGCTGCGACGGCGACAGGTTGAAGGACAGGAACAGCTCCTTCGGCCAGTTGCGCGCCGCCTCGGCCGCCTTGCGCAGCACCAGCTGCGACAGCGGGCCGATGATGCCGCGCTCCTCGGCGATCGGGATGAAGACGGATGGCGGCACGACGCCGAGGTCGCGGTCGGTCCAGCGCGCCAGGGTTTCGAAGCCGATGGTGCGGCGGCTGTTCAAGTCGACGATCGGCTGGAAATGCGGTTCGACCTCGCCGGCCGAGACGGCACGGCGCAGCGCCTGCTCGATGCGGGTGACGCGCTTGGCCGCCTCCTCCATCTCGCGGGTGTAGACGACGACGCGGCCACGGCCCGAACGCTTGGCGTGATAGAGCGCGGTCTCGGCCTTGTTGATGAGGATCTCGGTGGTCTCGTCGCCGGAATAGAACAGCGAGCAGCCGACGGAGGCCGAAAGCCTGGCGGTGCGCTCGCCGACATCGTAGGGCGCCGACAATATCTCGATCAGCATGCGCGATTTCTCGGCCGCCTGCTCCTCCGAGAACACCATCGGGTAGAGGTAGGCGAACTCGTCGGCGCCGATGCGGCAGACGGTGGAATAGCCATCCATCGAGGCGCGCAGCCGCATCGCCACCTGGATCAGGATGTCGTCGCCGGCCTTGTGGCCGAACAGGTCGTTGATAGGCTTGAAGCCGTCGAGGTCGAGGATGCCGACGGTGAAGGGCGCGGGATCGTCGGCGCGGTCGCTGATCAGGCGATCGACCTTGTCGAAGAAGCGACGATGGTTGCCGAGCCCGGTCAACGAATCCGTGAAGGCCAGATCCGTGTTTTCCTTGCCTGGCTGACCGGTGCCAAACGTCGTTTGCATCATGCCTCTGTTCTGATGTCGGTATTTATCGCCAGACTGGCAGCAAAGCGTTTAGGAAACGTATCGGAAAATCGATTTTTCATCGTCCAGAAGTTGCTTGCCTGGCCGGCAGCGGTTCAGCTTTGGACAGGAAACGGTAATCCAACTCCAATATTCGTTTATGCATAATTTCTAATGGAAATATCGATCGATGTTTCCGGAGAGTGGCTTCTGTCTTGAGCGATTCCGGACGGAAACCCGCTCCGCGCTCAAGTCTCGTTCCGATATGTCATTATCGCAGAACCGCTGCTCACTTCCGGGCGACATGCATCAGCCGGCTTGCCTGACGCGATAGAGTTCGATCGGGCTGCCCTTCTCGCTGACCGGCTCGAGCCAGTCCGGCACGGAGCCGTGCAGCAGGCCGGCAAGGAAACCCTGCGGCGCCTTCCGGGTCAGGATCAGGGTCTCGACATTGCCGGAGCAGATGGCAACGAGGCCGACGCGATGCGCCTCGACGATACCATGCGCGTCGTCGGCCGAGCCGAGAAACGCGTCCAGCGCCAGGAGATTGCCGGCGACATTGCGGTGATAAGGGCCGGCGAAGACGCGATGGCCGCTATAAGCGACGACCGGCGCTCCGAGATTGGAGATCGTCAGCACGGTGGTATCGGCCATGCCGCCGAGCGGTGCGAAGGTGGCCTTCTTCTCGCAAGTCTTGTCCATGGCGCCGCCGTCGGCGACGGCCCTGCCTTTTTCGAACGCCACCGAGGCGGCCGCGGCGACGCCCGTCCAGACCGGGTTGATCGAGACCAGCCAGACGGCCGCAAGGCGCAGCGCCACGCCGAGCGAGGAGCTGGTTTCGGCCCGCGCCCGCCATTTGGCGATCCAGGCCGACAGCGGAATGACGGCAAAGGCGATCGAGAAGGTGGTGCCGCGTACCTGCCAGGCGCCGACCGCGAAAGCGACGACGAGCAATGCCGCGACAAGGCTGTCCTGCCGCCGCCAGCCGCCGCGGCGCAAGTGTTGCGCCATCAGGACGATGGCGACCAGCGGCGTCGCGTAACGCGCCGCCACGCGCGCCGGATCGCGGACAAGCAGCGTGAACAGCGACTGGGCCTCGTCGATGTGGTCGAGCCACAGTTCCTTGAGGCGCGGATCGAGGGAGGCATAAGGCGCGGAGAGGCATTGCGGGAACAGCACCGCCACGACCACGCCGAGGACGACGCCGAGCGCGGCAAGCGACCCCAGCCTGCGCTGCCAGCTGCCGGCGGCGGGCTCGACGGAGGCGATTGCCGCCAGCCCCACACCTGCAATGGCCGCGACGACGAATTGCGCGACCGAGAAGGCGTCGCACTGCGCAGCGCCCCATGCGGAAGGCTGGACGGTGGCGACGAAGACAAGCACCGCGACGCCGGCGAATCCGAGGCCGAAATCCCGGGCGATCGCCCGTTCGCCGCCTGGATCGGTGACGAACAGCAGCGCCACGCAAACACCGATGGTGGCGACATAAGGCACGGTTTCCATGCCGACCGCGAGCGTCAGCGCGGCGCAGAGGCCGGACAACAGCGCGGCCCAGCGCCGGGCGGGCGCCTCGAGCAGCAAAGCGAGGCTAGCCATGGTGAGCATCAGCTGGACGTTGTGGTGATCGAGCGCGCCGGGATCGTAGATGCCTATGAAATAATAGCCGGCTGCGCCGATCAGGATGGCGGGCAGCACCGCGCCGCCGCCGCCGAAACTGCGCGCGGCGCGGGCGGTGAAGAACAAGGTCGACCAAAGCAGCAGCGCCGGCCACAGCACCTGCGCCACGTCCTCGCCAAGCGGCCTGCTGCCGGTGAGCGCCGAGGCGGCAAGCGCGATGGCGGCGATCGGCGCGTCGACCAGCCGCGACCAGTGCATGACGAAGCCGCCTTCCAGCCCCATCCGGTATTGGTGCAGGTCGAACCAGCCCTGGCCTGCGAGAAGGTCGCGGACCTCGACGAGGCGCAGCAGATTGTCGTTGTCGCCCCCGGCATCGGTCAGTCGGCCAAAGCCGGCCCACGCATCGAAGGCGAAGGCGAGCAGGGCGGCCAGCAGCGCCAGCACCAGATCGGTCTTCCAGGTGGCGGCGCCGGTCTCGGCTGTGCCCATTGCCATGGCCTTTGAAGAGAGAGGATACGTTTAAACCTAGCCTTAACGGCTTCAATAAATAGTAAAACGGCTCGAGGGGCCGGCACTAAGGCGGCCGGAGGCTGGTCGAGCGTCCGGAGACAGACATGCCGCATGCAGTCCGCCACGAGCCGGTTATTGCCGTGCTCCTGCCTTGCTACAACGAGGAGCTGACGATCGGCGAGGTCGTGCAGCGCTTCCGCGAGACGCTGCCTTCGGCCGCGATCTATGTCTACGACAACAATTCCAAGGACCTCACGGCGCTGAAAGCCCGCGCCGCCGGCGCCATCGTCGTGCGCGAGCCGCGCCAGGGCAAGGGCAACGTGGTGCGGCGCATGTTCGCCGACATCGACGCCGATATTTACGTGATGGCCGACGGCGACGGCACCTACGCGCCGGAGGATGCGCCGCAGCTGATCAATGTCCTGCAGACGGAGCGCTGCGACATGGTGGTGGGCACCAGGCGCGGCGTGACCGACGATGCCGGCCGCAACGGCCACGCCTTCGGCAACCGTATCTTCAACCGCCTCTACAAGGGCCTGTTCGGAACCGACTTCACCGATATCTTCTCCGGCTACAGGGTGTTTTCGCGCCGCTTCGTCAAGAGTTTCCCCGCCGTATCCGGCGGCTTCGAGATCGAGACCGAGATGTCGGTGCATGCCTCGCAGCTCAAGCTGCCGGTAAACGAGATGGCGCTCGATTACGGCCGCCGCCCGGAAGGCTCGTCGTCGAAACTATCGACCTTCCGCGACGGCGCCAGGATCCTGTGGATGTTCGCGATGCTGGTGAAGGAGACGCAGCCGCTGCGCTTCTTCGGCACGTTCGCGCTGTTCTTCCTGGCGGCGAGCATCGGCCTGATGATACCGGTGCTGGTCGAGTTCGCGGAGACGGGACTGGTGCCGCGCATGCCGACCTGGGTGCTGGCTATCGGCATGCTGCTTTTGGCCATGCTCTCGATGATGACCGGGCTCATCCTCGATTCGGTGTCGCGCGGCCGGGCCGAGCAGAAGCGCATCTTCTACCTGTCGATCTCCTCCGGCCGGGCCGAGCGCGGGATATCGGGGCAGGCCTCGCCGAAGAGCGAACCGGGCAAGGCCCCACGGGCGGCATAGTGGGCCGCCTCGTCCGCTTCGCCCTTACCGGCGGCATCGGCTTCGCCGCCGACGCCGCGGCGCTCTGGCTGCTGCTTGCCACCACGCCGCTCGGCGCGCTCTCGGCGCGCGTGCTGTCGATCGGCTTCGCGCTCTGCGTCACCTGGCAGATCAACCGCCATCTGACCTTCTCGCCGTCGGGCCGGGGCATCGCGCAGGAAGGAGCGCGCTATGGCGGCGTCGGCATCGCCACCGGCATCGTCAACTATCTGGTCTACTGCGCCATCCTGTTCGCTGTGCCGGCGCTGCCGCCGCTGGCGGCGCTCGCCTTTGCCTCGATCGTCGCGATGGCGCTGTCCTTCCTCGGATATTCGCGCCTGGTCTTCGACCGCTGAGCGTCTGCACCAAGCGAGCACGATTGGCAGGCGCCGCCGATTTCCTTATATCGGGCGTCTGAGTTTTCCGGAGACCGAAAATGCCGCTGAAGATCGCCGTCCAGATGGACCATGTCTCCACCGTGTCGATTGCCGGCGACACCAGCTTCGCGCTGTCGCTGGAGGCGCAGCGGCGCGGCCACAAGCTTTTCCACTACACGCCCGACCGGCTGTCGATGCTGGGCGGCAAGGTGTTCGCGCGCATGGAGGAGATGCAGGTGCGCGACGAGAAGGGCAACCACTATTCGCTGGGCGATAAGGTGCGCACCGATCTGTCGGAGATGGACGTTGTGCTGCTCAGGCAGGACCCGCCCTTCGACATGAACTACATCACCACCACGCATATATTGGAGCGCATCCATCCGAAGACGCTGGTGGTCAACGACCCGGCCTGGGTGCGAAACAGCCCGGAAAAGATCTTCGTCACCGAATTCCCGGACCTGATGCCGGAGACGCTGATCACCAAGGATCCACTGGAAGTGGCCGCCTTCCGCAAGGAATTCGGCGACATCATCGTCAAGCCGCTCTACGGCAATGGCGGCGCCGGCATCTTCCACCTGCATGAGGCCGACCGCAACCTCGCCTCGCTGCTCGAGATGTTCGGCCAGCTGTTCCGCGAGCCCTATATCGTGCAGCGCTATCTCAAGGACGTGCGCAAGGGCGACAAGCGCATCATCCTGATCGACGGCGAGCCAGTGGGCGCCATCAACCGCGTGCCGGCCGAGCATGATTCCCGCTCCAACATGCATGTCGGCGGCCGCGCCGAAAAGACCGAACTGACGGAGCGCGAGCGCGAGATCTGCGCCCGCATCGGACCGGCGCTCAGGGAACGCGGCTTCATCCTCGTCGGCATAGACGTGATCGGCGACTACATGACCGAGATCAACGTCACCTCGCCGACCGGCGTGCGCGAAGTGCAGCGTTTCGGCGGCGCGGATATCGCCAGCCTGTTCTGGGATTGCGTGGAAGGCAAGCGGGGGTAATTCTCACCACGATGCAGGCTGCGCTCCATGTATCGGGGCTGTCGATGCCGCCGAAGAAGGTGACGGTGAGCCTCGCGCCGGCCGTGGACCTGACAATAGCTATTTGAGAGGCGAGATGCCATGCTGCCCGTGATCGTGAACGCTCTCGCGCCCCATCCACGACAGCAGGGCCTGGCTCCAGGAATGGCAATTTCATGGTAATTGTCACCGCAAGCGACAATAACTTTGTGCCCGGGCTCTTTTTATTCATCTTTTCTGCTTGGATTCATAATCGCGAGGCGAGATTCGTCGTCATCGACGCAGGGATAGAGCCCGCGACCGTGATAGAGCTACGCCGTTTTTGTGAGCGAAACGGAATTGACTGTCAGCTTGTCCAAGCAGACGCCAAGCGGATTTCCGATCTGCCGACAAGAGGCAAGCTGCTGACAACTGCCGCATATGCCCGAATACTCATTCCCGAAATATTGCCTGATTGCGACAAGGCCATCTACATGGATGCAGATACGCTGGTGGTATCCGACCTCGCCGGCCTCTGGTCGGCGGACTTGGGCGACAACTTGGTCGCCGGCGTAATTGATGGCTTCGTCGAGCAGGAAGAACTCGACGAGATCGGAATGTCCCGGAATGAATACATCAACTCCGGCGTTCTGACGATGAACCTCGTTGCCTGGCGCAAGGAGGGCGTTGCGGACAGGATCTTTGCAAAAGTTCGGGAAACCGCCAAGTCGCGATACCTCGACCAGACAGCCTTGAATGCGGTGGTGCGCGGACGAGTTCTTTTCCTGGGCAGGGAATGGAATTTCTTTTCAGAGCGGTATGTGGAAATCGAACGGCGGCTCCCCAAGGTGATCCACTATGCGGGATCGGCCAAGCCGTGGCGCTACAGGCGCGTGCCTTTCGCGGATGTTTTCAATTTCTACAGAACCATTTCGGGACTGGACATTCCAGAGGGAGCGCTGATTTTGAAATCGGCCCGTAGGCGGAAGATGATCCTCGGCCTTATGGGGCTGCGAAGAAAATACTGGTCCTCCGCTCTGGCGGCTTACTATTACCGCCGTCGATTTACCAAGCCGCATCTACGAGGCCTGGATAAGATGTTCCCGAAGGTTCCGTTGCCGCGGCAACGTTTGACTGCTGCGCCGTAACGAGACGCACATTTGCTTGCGTTCTCGTAATGTTCTTGCCCAAGACGAAAATCTGTGGTTGTCTAGCCTGATTTCGCTCGCGGCCTGATCGCAGGATCACGCGAGCCGATATTGGGGGTTTTGGGCAAATGGTGGCGCGGGTTCGCACGGTGGCTTTCCAGGGCATCGAAGCCGTGCCGGTCGATGTCCAGGTGATGGTCGGGCCGGGCAAGGTCGGGATGCAGATCGTCGGCCTGCCGGACAAGGCTGTGGCCGAAAGCCGCGAGCGCGTGCAGGCGGCGCTGCACGCATCGGGCCTGTCGATGCCGTCGAAGAAGGTGACGGTGAATCTCGCGCCGGCCGATCTTCCCAAGGAAGGCAGCCATTACGACCTGCCCATCGCGCTCGGCCTGATGGCGGCGCTCGGCGCCATCCCGGGCGACATGCTCAACGGCTATGTGGTGCTGGGCGAATTGTCGCTCGACGGCACGATCGCGGGCGTCGCCGGCGCGCTGCCGGCGGCGATCGGCGCCAATGCCGAAGGCAAGGGCCTGATCTGCCCCTTCGCCTGCGGACCGGAGGCGGCCTGGGCAGGCAAGGATTTCGACATATTGGCGCCGCGCAGCCTGATCGCGATCGCCAATCATTTTCGCGGCACGCAGGTGCTGTCGCGCCCCGAAGCCGGTATAAAGCTGGCGGCGCGCGACCTGCCGGACCTCGCCGACATCAAGGGCCAGGAAAGCGCCAAGCGGGCGCTCGAGGTGGCGGCGGCCGGCGGCCACAATCTTCTGATGGTCGGACCGCCGGGCTCGGGCAAGTCGATGCTGGCGCAGCGCCTGCCTTCGATCCTGCCGCCGCTGGCGCCGAAGGAGCTGCTCGAAGTGTCGATGATCGCTTCCGTCGCCGGCGAGCTCGGCGAAGGCAAGCTGACCGACCGGCGGCCGTTCCGCGCGCCGCATCACTCTGCCTCGATGGCGGCGATGGTGGGCGGCGGCCTGCGCGCGCGGCCGGGCGAGGTCTCGCTCGCCCATCACGGCGTGCTGTTCCTCGACGAGTTGCCGGAGTTCACGCCGCAGACGCTGGATGCGCTGCGCCAGCCGCTGGAAACAGGCGACTGCATGATCGCGCGCGCCAACCACCGTGTCACCTATCCGGCGCGCATCCAGCTGGTGGCGGCGATGAATCCGTGCCGCTGCGGCATGTCGGGCGAGCCCGGCTATCGCTGCCTGCGCGGCGACCGCTGCCGCACCGAATACCAGGCGCGCATCTCCGGCCCGCTGCTCGACCGCATCGACCTTCGGATCGAGGTGCCGGCAGTCTCGGCGAGCGACCTGATCCGGCCGGACAAGGCCGAGACAAGCACGGCAGTGGCGCAGCGCGTGGCGCGTGCGCGCGCCATGCAGCGCGAGCGGCTGGAAAGACTGGGAGCCGGCGCCACCACCAACGCGCATTGCCCGCCTTCGATCATCGAGGAGATCGCCAAGCCCGATACCGCCGGGCTGACCCTGCTCAAGGACGCCAGCGAAAAGCTCGGCTTTTCGGCGCGCGCCTATCACCGCGTGCTGAAAGTGGCGCGCACGCTGGCCGACCTCGACGCCAGCGAGACGGTCGGCCGCATCCATCTCGCCGAGGCGATTTCGTATCGGATGAGCGCCCAGCGGATGGCGCAGGCGGCCTAGTCGGACGGCATTCGCAGCCAAGCCAGATCACCCCTGCCGATCTCACGTCAATCGCGCGCGCGGATCAGCTTCTGCAGCGTCGGCGCTATGATCATGCCGAAGGTCAAGACATCGCCATAGGCCCGCGCGGAAAGCATCGCTCCGTGCACGGTCGCCATGAAGGCCTCCGCCTCGACGCGCGGCGCGGCGGCGATCGTCAATGTTCCCTGCGCGGCGCCGCGCTCGATGACGCCGGTCAGCCACTTCGACAGAAACTGAAAATACGCCTTCACTTCCATGGCCACCTCTGGCGGAAGCGCTGGAACCTCGCTGGCGAGCATGGCGCAGACGCAGATCGGCCTGCTCGCGTCCTCGATGCATTGCGCCCAGAAGCCAATGTAGGTTCGAAGCAACTCAGTCGGCTCAGGCACATTGCGCTCAAGCTCCGTCATGCCCGTGACGGCGTCCTCGAGGTAGCGCCTGACCAGGGTTTGCACGAGGTCGACCTTGCTAGGGAAATGGTGGTGGATGCTCGCCTTGCGGATACCGACCACCTCGGCGATATCGGCATAGCTGAACCCGTTATAGCCGCCGGCGACGATGAAGCGTCGCGCGGCGGCCAGTATGTCATCGGCGGTGTTCGAGGGCTTATCCATAGACATGCCTAGATCGTGATTGCGTTTCGTTGAATCGCCATCACGATCCAGCTCTTTGTTGGAGCATGATCTTTCTCCGAAAACCGGTTCCCACTTTTTGCGTTCGCTGACCTTCGGTTCGGGATCATGCCTAACGTCCGGCGACGGAAATCTCAACGCGCGGCCTGCGGCGACTTGCGAAGGATATCGCTGACCGAAAGCCACACGGCGGACACGAGGAAGTAGAAGGCGCCGAAGGCGGCATAGGGCGCGACGTTGGCGATGCCGATGGCCTCCGCGCCGTCGGCCATCTTGACGAAGAAGAGGCCGGCCAGCGCCGACTGGGCGCCGCTCAGGATCATCGCCCACTGGGCGCCGCTGGTCCTCCAGCGGCGCACCGCGGTGAGCAGCTGAAACGCGCCGGAGAAAACCGCCCAGACACCATAGACCGCGAGCACCGCGTTCATGCCGCGGCCAAGCGCGACGGCGACCGCGATCGCGGTGAGGATGCTGACGGCGAAATTGAGGAGCTGCGACCTGTTGCGGCCGAGACCGCCGCTGCGCTGCGCGTCGATATAGTTGGCGAGCGCGTCCCAGGCGGGATAGGCGACGAGCATGACGGCGGCGAGTGGCGGGACGGTCTTGGCGACGGTGAAGGCCACCAGGACCCACGCAGCCGATACGGCAAACCGCAAATAGTAATAGCTTTTAAGCCAACCGCTCGAAGACTGGGCCCGGTCGGTTTGTGCAGACATGACGATACCTTTCGTTCAATTGTGCCTACCAACTAGTAGGTAGACAGCCAGCCGTCAATGCCTCGCGGACCGATTTGCGATCACCTCGATATCTCGTTTATGTGATCGGCGCCGGGCTGACGTCCCGCAGGAAGCCGCCCTTCTTAGTCTCGCGCCTTCAGCTCCAGCCGCCGCTTATGCAGCACCGGCTCGGTATAGCCATTCGGCTGGACCGTGCCCTTGAACACCAGGTCGCAGGCGGCCTGGAAGGCGATGGAATTGTCGAAGTCCGGCGCCATCGGGCGGTAGAGCGGGTCGCCGACATTCTGACGGTCGACGATCGCCGCCATGCGCTGCAGCGAATCCCTGACCTGGATTTCCGAGCACACCTTGTGGCGCAGCCAGTTGGCGATGTGCTGCGAGGAGATGCGCAACGTGGCGCGGTCCTCCATCAGGCCGACATCGTTGATATCGGGCACTTTCGAGCAGCCGACGCCCTGGTCGATCCAGCGCACGACGTAGCCCAGGATGCCTTGCGCGTTGTTGTCGAGCTCGCGCTGGACCTCGTCCGGCGTCCAGTTCGGCCGCACCGCGACCGGAACGGACAATATGTCGTCGAGCCTGGCCTTCGGCCGGCTCTTCAATGCCGCCTGCACGGCGTGCACATCGACCTTGTGATAATGCGTGGCGTGCAGGGTCGCCGCCGTCGGCGAGGGCACCCAGGCGGTGTTGGCGCCGGCTTTGGGATGGGCGATCTTCTCAACCAGCATCGCCGCCATCAGGTCCGGCATCGCCCACATGCCCTTGCCGATCTGGGCATGGCCGGCGAGCCCGCATTCGAGGCCCGTATCGACATTCCAGGCCTCATAGGCGGAGATCCAGGCGGCCTGCTTCATGTCGCCCTTGCGGATCATCGGGCCGGCTTCCATCGAGGTGTGGATCTCGTCGCCGGTGCGGTCGAGGAAACCGGTGTTGATGAACACGACGCGCTCTCTTGCGGCGCGGATCGCTTCCTTGAGGTTGACGGTGGTGCGCCGCTCCTCATCCATGATGCCCATCTTGATGGTGTTCCTGGCCATGCCGAGCAGGGCTTCGACGCGGTCGAATATCTCGACAGCGAAAGCGACCTCTTCGGGCCCGTGCATCTTGGGCTTCACCACATACATCGAGCCGGCGCGGGAATTGGCGCGGCGGCCGTTTTCGCCGACATCGTGCAGCGCGATCAGCGCGGTGATGGCCGCATCCATGATGCCTTCCGGCACCTCATGGCCATCGCGGTCGGTGATCGCCGGATTGGTCATCAGGTGGCCGACGTTTCTCACCAGCATGAGCGAGCGTCCGGGCAGCAAGAGCTGGCCGCCATTCGGCGCCGTGTAGCGGCGGTCGGGATTGAGCTTGCGGGTGAAAGTCTTGCCGCCCTTGGTGATCTCTTCGGCCAGGTCGCCCTTCATCAGGCCGAGCCAGTTGCGATAGACGACGACCTTGTCTTGCGCATCGACGGCGGCGACCGAATCCTCGCAGTCCTGGATGGTGGTCAGAGCCGATTCCAGGATGACATCGGCGATGCCGGCAGCATCGGTCCTGCCGATCTGGTTGGCGCGGTCGATGACGATTTCGATATGCAGGCCGTTCTTGACCAGGAGCACCGCTTCGGGATTCTCGGCATTGCCGCGATAGCCGGCGAACTGCTTCGGGTCGGCGAGCGTGGTGGCGCCGGCGCCTTCGCCGAGCTTCAGCGCGCCGTTCTCGATCGTCAGCCCGTTGACGCCGGCCCATTTTCCCATGGTGAGCGGCACCGACTGGTCGAGGAAGTCCTTCGCCCAGGCGATCACCTTGGCGCCGCGCGCCGGGTTGAACCCTTTGCCCTTCTCCGCGCCGCCGGTCTCGGGGATGGCGTCGGTGCCGTAGAGCGCGTCGTAGAGCGAGCCCCAGCGCGCATTGGCGGCGTTGAGCGCATAGCGCGCGTTCATCACCGGCACGACCAGCTGCGGCCCGGCGACGATTGCGATCTCGGGATCGACATGGTCCGTGCTGACCGAGAAGGCCGGGCCTTCCGGCACCAGATAGCCGATCTCCTTCAGGAAATTCTTGTAGCTTTCCATATCGATCGGCGCGCCGTTCTGGCGATACCAGCCGTCGAGCTTTTCCTGCATGGCGTCGCGCTTGGCGAGCAGCGCGCGGTTCTTCGGCGCGAGATCGTGGACGATGGCCGAAAAGCCGGTCCAGAATTGTTCGGCGTCGATGCCGGTGCCGACCGCCGCTTCATCGGCCACGAAGTCATGGAGCTCCCGGGCAATCTGCAACCCGGCGATCTCGATGCGGTCGGTCATCAGCACGTCTCCGGATAGGTAGCTTGCCGGCCTTTGGCATGTTTGGGGTTGCGGGGTCAATTCGGCTTAGGGTGTAGGGCGGTGCGGGGACGACGTTTCTAGCATTGGCGCCGAGAGCGACACTGCTGATCTCCCCCCTTGTGGGGGAGATGCCCGGCAGGGCAGAGGGGGGCGTGAAGGATCGCGACATTTGGCAGGCTCGGTATCTTCATGCAATCGGCCGACATCGAGGATGACTGCTAATCGGAGACGCCGGCGGGACAGCGCCCCCCTCTGGCCTGCCGGCCATCTCCCCCACAAGGGGGTGTTTGGACCGGGGACATCGCGAACAGGTGTGCGAGGACATCGCGAACAGTTTCCTATCCTACCGTTGGCTTGGGTTGAGGTCGATGGTCTGGATTTTCTGATGACGGAAG
>Ga0209758_1003894_pt1 | contig 13055 bp, 12 predicted proteins | sample AraplaMF_Col_mMF_FD_184258 | JGI IMG/M metagenome (GOLD analysis project Ga0209758, IMG submission 184258) | Arabidopsis root microbial communities from the University of North Carolina, USA - plate scrape MF_Col_mMF (SPAdes) (version 2) | ecosystem: Host-associated > Plants > Roots > Endosphere... | reverse complement strand
CGCGGGTCATTTCACCGCGCCCTGGGTGAGGCCAGCGACGATGTAGCGCTGTCCGATGATCAGCAGCACCAGCGCCGGCAGGATGGACAGCGCCGCGGCGGCTGCCATCTGGGTATAGAGGATCTCGTATTCCTGGGCGAATTTGGCGATCGCCACCGGAACGGTAGCGGTCTGTTTCGAGGTCAGCGTCAGCGCGACGGCAAACTCGTTCCAGCTGAAGACGAAGGTCAGGATGCCGGTGGCGGCAAGGCCCGGCGCGATGATCGGAAGCACGATGCGCCACAGCAATGTCGGCGTGGTGGCGCCGTCGATACGGGCGGCCTCCTCGAGCTCGACCGGCACGTCGCGGACGAACACGCCCATCAGCCACAGCGCCATCGGCAGATTCAGCACGGCATGCGCCAGCACGACGCCGGTCAGCGTGTTATCGAGACCGACCGGCCGCATCATGGTGTACCAGGCGCTGGCGAGCGCCAGCGACGGGAACATATGGAACACCATGGCCCAGCCGAGGAAGATATGGATCACCCATTTCGGCCAGGCCATGCGGTGCAGCGACCACGCCGCCAGCGTCGCGGTGACCAGGCAGATCGCGGTCGAAGCGATGCCGACGACCAGCGAATTGCGGTAGTTGACCAGGAACTCCGAGGTCTTGGTGAACAGCAGGTCGTAAAAGCTCTTCAGCACCGGCGTGAACCAGAAGGCGCCGGTCAAAAGCGAGATCTGGGTGCGGAATGCCGCGGTCATCACCCACAGCACCGGCACCACCACGATGACCGCGGCGGCGATCAGGATGGCATGCAGCACGACGGCCTGCAGGGTGAGCTTCGAATCGTCCCTCATGCCGGCGCACTCACGCGTTTGCGCGCCGACAGCGCCATCACCAGCAGGATGCACACCAGGAAGATGATGAACATCGACATCGACGCACCGTACCCGGTGCGGTCTTGCCGGAAGAACCGCTGATACAGCGTGAAGCTGAGCACCTCGGTCGATGTCCCGGGCCCGCCGCCGGTCAGAAGGTAGACCTCATCGAACACCTTGAAGGCCGTGACCAGCCGGAATGCAAAGGTCACCATGATGGTGGGCAGCATCATCGGCAGCGTGATGTAGCGCAGTTCCTGCCAGATCGTCGCGCCATCGATCTTGCCGGCTTCGTAGACGTCCTGCGGAAGCGATTCCAGCCCGGCCAGGAACAGCAGAAAGCAGAACGGCGTCCAGTGCCAGACATCGACGAAAATCACCGAGGCCAGCGCGGTCGCCTTGGCGCCGAGCCAGTTCATCGGCTCGAACCCGATCAGGCCGATCAGCTGATTGACCAGGCCGAAGTCGAAATTGAGCAGCAGCTTCCAGATCGCACCGACCACGATGCCGGGCACCAGGATCGGCAGGATGAAAATGGTCCGGTAGAGGATGCGGCCGCGGGTGACGCGGCAACACAGTAGCGCCAGCACGAAGCCGAACAGCATCTGGCCGCCGACGGCGAAGATGGCGAACACCAGGGTGTTGAAAAGACCCGCGCGCAACAACTCGTCGTGCACGAGTTCGTTGTAGTTGTCGACGCCGACCGGCGTCCAGGTCGGCTGGCCGCCGGTCCAGGTCACGTTGTAGAAGCTGGTCAGGAACAGATTGACCAGCGGCAGCACGCTCAGCAGCAGCATCATCAGCAGCGCCGGCGAAAACGTCACCCAGCGCCACAGCCAATCATCGGGACCACCGCTAGAGACATCCGCGCCTCCCGCAGGCTTCGGCCTTGCCCGTCGCAGGTTCGCGGCGGGCAAGGTCTGAGCTGAAGCATCGGGCGCGGCGCTGCTCATGGTCAGAGCGGCGGCAGCTTGCCGGTGGCGTAGCCGTATTTGGCCATCACGCCGTGGATCTGGTCCGCCATGCTGTTGAGCGCCGGCGCCGCCGCGGTGTTGCCGGCTACCGCCTGGTTGAGGCCGAGTTCGAGAATGGCAATGACTTCGCTGGCCTCGGGGAACTGGTACACGTTGACGGCGTGGGGCAGCGAGTCGGCCAGCGGCTTCATCCAGCGGAATTTGCGTTCCTGCGAAATGGGATCGCGATAGGCCGCGGCATTGACCGGAATGCCGCCGAGCTTGGCCGAGGCGATCTGCGCGTCCTTGGTCTGGAACCAGCGCAGGAATTCCACCGCGCCGCGCTTGCGATCGTCCGGGATGTTCCTGGCAATGCCGCCGAGCCAATGACCGAGACCGGAGGCCGTCGTCAATCCCGCCGCATGCGGCGTCGGCGCGAACTCGACCTTGTCCACCACGGCCGATTTGTCGGGATCGTCCATCGGCGACCAGGCCGCGATCACCGCCGAGATGTGCGCCGCCTTGCCGGTGAGCATGTTCTGGATCACGTCGGCCTGATCGAGCGACGCGGTCTGCGGATGGCCGACTTCCTTGGCTAGTCTCAGATAATATTCCAGCGCGGTGCGGCCGGCCTCGTTGTTCAGCGTCACCGTATAATCGGCGGCCGCCTGGTTCTTGAAGATGCCGCCGCCGTTGCCATAGAGGTAGGGATAGAAATCGAACGACACCGTGGCCGGCCCGCGCGCGCCGCGCTGCACGATGCCGTAGCGGCCCGGCGGCTTGTGCAGTTTGCGGGCGTTGGCTTCCAGTTCGGCGAAGGTTTCCGGCGCCTTGAGGCCGGCTTCCTTGTAGAGATCGCCGCGATAGTAGAGCAGCGGGATCAGCGGCCCGATCGGCACCGACATCAGCTTGCCTTGCGGCGTCATCACCTTCTTGACCGGATCGAAGAACACCGTATCGCCGAGCGTATAGACATCCGGATCGAGCTTGAACGACGGATCGATATCGCTGATCGCCTCGACGAAACCGCCGAAATACATTTCGGCGAACCAGCCGCCGTTCATGATCAGAAGATCGTACTGGCCCTTGGCGGCACGCACCGAATTGCGCTGCTTCTCGAGCGATCCGGCGAACGGATTGACGTCGAGTTCGACCTTGTTACCGGTCTCCTTTTCATAGAGCTCGACCGTCTTGCGAAAACTCTCGAACCAGGGCGACTGGTTGATGACGATGGTGATCGGCGCCACCTTGGCTGCCGCGGCAAATCGAACATTGCCGAGCGCGCCGATGGCCGCCGCGCCAGCGCCGGCCAGAACACGGCGGCGCGAAATTCCACTCCTTGTCACACGTCCCGTGATGCTTGATTCCCGCATGCGTTATCCTCCCAGCCAGACCGCTGCTGCCCCGATCTCTTTTGCTCTTGAACGGCAACGAAACATGTTGCCGTCATTCTTACAAACAACTTTTATTACCTTATCCATAGCCAAAATGAATACCTCAGTTCTCCGGCTCCTTGGCGCAGATTTCCTTAAGCGCATCAACGATATGCAGCGCCGCCGGTGACAGCCAGCCGCCGCGCCGGGTGACGATTCCGGCTTCGCGGGAGAGCGTCAGTTCGGGGACGTCCAGCAGGATCAATCCCTCGCCTTCCCGGGTCTGCAGCGTCTTCGAGACAATGAAGGTGAGCGCATCGGATTGCCGAACCACGTTCAGCAGCAAGGCCTGCGATCCGCTTTCGACGGCGCCTTTCGGGGCGGGCAGATCGTTGGCAACGAACAGCGCATTGAGGCGGCGCTGCGCCCGTGTCAGCCGCGGCGGCTTGACCCACGGATAGCTCAACAGATCGCGCATCGTCAGATCACGTCGCGTCGCCAGCGGATGCCTCGCACGACAGCAGACGCCGAGCCTGTCCGACGTCAGCGGCATGACGTCGAGATCCTGCTGATCTTCCGGCGCGGGCGTCTCGGCCACCACGAAGTCGAACTCACCCCGGCGCAACGCGCGCAGCAAGGTTTCGTCAAAGCTGCCGTCGATCTGGATATGAATAGCCGGATGCTCGGCGATCACCTTCGCAACCGCTTGCGGCAGATGACGGCGCAGCCACGCCGGCCCCGCTCCGATCCTCACGGTGCCGAAGGTGCCGTTGCGCAGCGCGGTGATCTCGTTGCCGGCGTCCTTCATCTGCACGTGCACGGTTTCGGCGTGCCGCAGCAGCGTCACGCCGAACGACGTCAGCGCGACGCCGCGCGGCAGCCGGTCGAACAGTTTAACGCCCAACTGGTCTTCCAGGAGCTTGATGCTCTTGGTCAGGGTCGGCTGGGTGATGTTGAGGTCGGCAGCGGCAATCGAGATGTTCTTGCGTTGCGCCACCCGCAGGAAGTATTCGAGCTGTCGGAGATCCATGGTTTTTTCCGTTTGCCGCGCTCGCGAGGCGGACTAGGCACCGTTCGTCAGCCGGAGCGGCTCCTTCAGGTAAAAGTCTTCCGACTGGAAATACAGCCGGACCGAAATCCGTGCCGACCGTCCCACGCCCGGTTTCTCGGCACTGACCTGAATGTTGTGGGATGGGTTGTTATCGAACTGGAAGGTGCCGTCCGGCTTCGTCGTCGTCGACGCCTTGACCGAGAAGGTCGCGAAATTGAAGACCCACAGCTGGACGTCGGCGCCTTCGACCGGCGCACCGCTGGCGTCGAGGACACGGCCGGCGACGATGCCATGGTTGTGGGTCATGACGAAGGCATTCCAGCCGAGCGCGATGACCACCAGCGTCAGCGGCACCAGGACGAACCGGTTCAGCAGCCAACCCTTCCAATCCGGGCGCCGGAAATCGTCGTCGATCATCCCTTCGTCGCTCCCGAGGTCAGGCCCTGGACAAATTCCTTCTGCGCCAGCAGGAACAACAGCAGGCCGGGCGCCAGCACCATGATGCAGAAGGCATAGAGCGCCCCGGTGGTGTCCTCCTGGTAAGACAGGAAGCGTGCCAGGCCCAGCGGCAGGGTCTGCATGGTCGGCGACCGCGTCGAGATCAGCGGCCACATGAAATTATTCCATGACCAGATGAACGACAGGATGACGTTGGTCGCCATGGCCGACTTGGCCAGCGGCATCATCACTTTCCAGATGATCTTCCATTCCGACAGCCCGTCGATCTTGGCGGCGTCGATCAGCGAACGCGGCACGGCATCGAACGAGGCCTTGAACACGAAGATGCAGATGATGGTGGAGAACATCGGCAGCGCGAGGCCGAGATAGGTATCCAGCAGATTGAGCTTTGCCGTTATCAAGTAGGCCGGAATGATGGTGGCTTGGAACGGAATCATCATGCAGGACAGAAACAGCATCATGACCAGGGTCTTGCCGTGAAAATGGCGGGTCAGCGCATATCCGGCCATGGCGTTGAGCACCACGTTGGCCACCACGGTCATGGCCGACACCACGACGCTGTTGAAGAAGAAACGCGCGAACGGAATCGCGTACCAGACGTCCACGTAATAATAGGGGATCGGATTTTGCGGAATGATGCTCGGCGGGTAGGAAAAGATGTTCTCGCCGGATACCGAGGTCTTCAGCACCCAGTAGAACGGCACCAGCATGACGAAGCTGACCGCCAGCAGTGCCAGGTGGATCGGCCAGCGCGGATATCGCTTCATCAGCCGCGCTCCACGGCGCCGGCATCGCCGCCGGACAGCCGGTTGGCGGTCCACGTCACCACCAGCAGCAGGATGAAGAACACCACGGTCACTGCCGCGGCATAGTCGAACCGGGTCTGGGTGAAGCCGAGCTTGTAGATGTAGGTGACCAGGATTTCCGTGGCCCGGCCGGGGCCGCCACCGGTCATCACATACACCAGATCGAAGCTGGTCACCGAATTCAGCATGCCGATGACGAAGCACAGGAAGATCGACGGCCGCAGCAGCGGCAGGGTGATGCGAAAAAAGCGGTGAATCGGCTTGGCCCCGTCGATCTCGGCGGCTTCATAAAGCGTGCCGGGTATGTTCTGCAGGCCGGTGAGAATGATGATCATGTAGAATCCGAGCATCTGCCAGATGTTCGCGGCAATCACCGACGGCAGCGCCCAGGTAAAGGAATTCAGAAACGGAATCGGCGTTTCGACCAGGTGCCAGACACGCGCGATGTAATTGATCAGACCGACCCGCTCATCGAACATCCAGCGCCAGATGATGGCGACGGCGACGGTCATCAGCGGATAAGAGAGAAAGATGATGGTCCGATAGGTGTCGCGGCCCTTGATGTCGGCATTGACCAGCAGAGCCAGTCCCAGCGCGATGACGATGCCGATCGGCGCCGATCCGATGATGAAGAGCGTATTCCATAGCGCCTGCCAGAACACCGGGTCGTCGAACAGCATCTCTTCGTAATTGTCCCAGCCGACGAAGACCGCGGGCTTCATCGGCGACCACGCCTCGAACGACAGCAGCACGTTCCAGCCCAGCGGCAAGATCCGATAGAGCAGGAAGATCAGCAGCGACGGCGCCAGGAACGCCCAGATCAGCACGGCCTGGCGCGTCGATTTGCGGCCCATGAAGCCAGCCCGGCGTGTCACTGCAGGTTCGGAGATGGCTACGGTCATGAATCGTCCGCCAGGTCAACAACAGAGTCCGTCATTGCGAGGAGCTCTTGCGACGAAGCAATCCAGCTCTTCCTTGCTGCTCTGGATTGCTTCGCTGCGCTCGCAATGACGGGGCGACTCCTCGTTATGAGTTTTGCGGCCGCTGCTACGAGCGCCGCAGCACGCGGGTGACTGCCTTTTCGGCATCGGCGAGCGCGGTCTTGGCGTCCTTGCGGCCGAGCACGGCATTCTGGAATTCCGGCCAGAACGCGTCCTTGATCTGGCCGTCGTTCGGCAGCGGCCAGTTGCCGGTCAGCTTGTCGGTGTGCTGGAGCTGGGTCTGCAGTACCTCAAACGCCAATGGATCTTCCGCCTTCACATTGGCGAGCCCCGCCTTGTCGGCTTCGATGTTGGCGGTGAGGACGCGGCGGACCTTGGTGAACGCCGTTGCCCATTTGTTGCTGGTCAGATGCTTGACCATGGCGAAGGCGAGATCGGGATTCTTCGACGACTTGGAGATTCCGAATCCGTGATTGGTCGGCGTCGACCAGTCGCCGGGTGTCTGGATGGCGCCCAGTGTCTCCGGGTTGATCCAGCGACCCTGGCCCTTGACGAAGAAGTAGGACGCCGAGTGGGCGTGCAGCATGCCGACCGTGCCCGACGCAAACGCGCCGTTGGGCTCGACCCACCGTCCGGTCCAGGCGATCTTGTTGATGCCGCCCTTGTCGGTCGCCTCTTTCAGACGCTCGATCACCTTGATCGCTTCGGGCGTGTTGAACGCCGGCTTCTTGAAGTCCGGCGTCAGCAGCTCGATGCCATTCATCTTCAGGATCGGCCAGTACAGCCAATCGAAGTTCAGCGTCAGGAAGCCGGTCTTCTCGCCCTTGGCCATGGCGTTGGCGGAGGTGATGAGCTCGTCGAAGTTCTTCGGCGGCCCCGACAGGCCGGCTTCCTTGAACATCAGCTTGTTGTAATAAAGCAGCGTCTTGGCGACATAGAAAGGAACCATGTAATTCTTCTTGTCGTAGACGTAGCTCGACATGTAATCCGGATTGTACAGCTTGATCAGATCCGGCTCTTTCTGGAAATACGGAGTGAGGTCGAGCAGCGCGCCGTTGGCAGCCCATTCCACCCAGAGCGCACCCTGCAGGTCGACGATGTCGGGTGCAGTGCCGGCGACCAATTGGGTCTGGTAGAACGCCGGAAAATCCGGGCCCTTCTTGTCGAGCCATTCGATCTCGACGCCGGGATTGCTCTTCTGGAAATCGGCGAATTCCTCTTTGAACATCGCTTCCTGGTCGGCGATGTTCCAGGTCAGGATGCTGAGCTTCTTGTTCGACTGCGCGCGGAGATAAGCCGGCATCGCCAGCGTGCCGGCGGCAGCCAGGCCTGACTTCAATACGGTTCTGCGGTCCATGGAATCCTCCCTCGTTGGTGGACGTCGTTCGGGATGAGGTGCCGATCCCGCCGAAACCCTCTGATGCCGTCGCCGGTCTGAACTCCGGTCTTGCGCCCCAAAGCACGGCAAGTTGAATGATAGCGTTTGCACAAAACGCGTCAAGCGTTGAACTTTGCTGCAGTTGCACAGCAATCTAGCCGAATATCCCAGGATTGACAGCTTTATGAAAACGCTATCATCTGAAGCCTCGTCAAGGCCGAGCAATCATGACCGACACTCCGAAGCGCCGCCAGCCGTCCGAATTCCGCAGCGCGCGCTGGTTCGCCACCGATACGATGCGCGCCTTTGCCCATCGCCAGCGGATGCAGCAGATGGGCATGCGCCGGGCTGAGTTCATCGGCCGCCCGGTGATCGCCATCATCAACACGTGGAGCGACCTCAGCCCCTGTCATGCCCACCTGCGCGAGCGCGCCGAAGCCATCAAGCGCGGGGTGATCCGCGCCGGCGGATTTCCGGTGGAATTGCCGGCGCTGTCACTCGGCGAGGTGATGGTGAAACCCACCACCATGCTCTACCGCAACATGCTGGCGATGGAAGTCGAGGAGCTGCTGCGCCAGCATCCGATCGACGGCGCGGTGCTGCTCGGCGGCTGCGACAAGACCACGCCGGGCATGCTGATGGGCGCGATCAGCATGGACCTGCCGGCAATCTACTGCCCGGCCGGGCCGATGCTCAACGGCCGCTATCGCGGCGCCGCAGTCGGCGCCGGCACCCATACACGGAAATACTGGGACGATTACCGCGCCGGCAAGGTCAGCGAGGCCGAGATGGTCGAAATCGAAGGCATCTCGACCCGCTCGCCGGGCACCTGCAATACCATGGGCACGGCGTCGACCATGACGTCGATCGTCGACGCGCTGGGCCTGATGCTGCCGGGCGCCTCCAGCATTCCGGCGATGGATTCCGCGCACCCGCGCATGGCCTCGGCCTGCGGCGAGCGCATCGTCGAGATGGTGTTCGAGGACCTCAATCCGTCCGATATCCTGACCCAGGGGGCGCTCACCAACGCGCTGCACATCGACGCCGCGCTGGGCGGCTCGACCAATGCCGCGGTGCATCTGGTGGCCATCGCGCGGCGCGCCGGCCTCGCCATCGCGCTGGAGGATTTCGATCGTGCGGCGACGCAGACGCCGGTGCTGGCCAACATCTTCCCTGCCGGCAACTTCCTGATGGAGGATCTCTATTTCGCCGGCGGCCTGCTCGGGCTGATGTCGCGGCTGCAGGATCGCCTCGACCTGACGGCGCGCAACGTCACCGGCGGCACGCTGGCCGATGCGCTGAAAACCGCGCGGATCGACGACGCCGAGGTGATCCGTCCGCTGGACAAGCCTGCGGCTGAAGGCCAGGCGATCGCGGTGCTGCGCGGCAACCTCGCCCCCGACGGCGCGGTGATCAAGCCGTCGGCGGCGAGCAAGAACCTGCTGGTGCATCGCGGCCGCGCCGTGGTGTTCGACAGCCATGCCGACCTCAACGCGCGGATCGACGATCCCGCGCTCGACATCGACGAGACCAGCGTGCTGGTGCTGCGCGGCGCCGGACCGGTCGGCGCGCCCGGTTTCCCGGAATGGGGCGCCCTGCCGATCCCGAAGAAGCTGCTCGCCAAGGGTGTGCGCGACATGGTGCGGATCTCCGACGCCCGGATGAGCGGCACCCATTACGGCACCTGCGTGCTGCACGTGGCGCCGGAGTCCCATGTCGGCGGCCCGCTGGCACTGGTCCGCACCGGCGACGAGATCGTGCTGGACGTTCCCAACCGCAGGCTCGAGATGTTGGTCTCCGAGAGCGAACTGGCAAAACGCAAGGAGGCATGGGTCGCGCCGCCGCCGCGCTTCGGGCGCGGCTATGGTGTGATCTTCCAGAAGCACGTCACCCAGGCTGACCAGGGCTGCGATTTCGATTTCCTGCAATCCGGGCCGGCGACCGCCGAGCCCGACATCTTCTGACCCGACGCGCGGATCCAGATGACCGAGCCGCAGACATCCAAACGCGAACGACTGGGCACGGCGCGGTCGCGCATGGCCGATGTGGCGCGGCTGGCCGGGGTCTCGACCGCGACGGTGTCGCGCGCCATCCGCCAGCCTGAGATCGTCTCGGTCGAGGTGCGCGGCCGGATCCAGCAGGCGATCGAACGGCTGTCGTATCGCCGCAACCTGATGGCCGGCGCGCTGGCCAGCGCCCACAGCATGACCATCGGCGTCATCATCCCGTCGATCATCAACTCGTTCTTTGCGGCGACCGTCGAGGCCCTGGAAGAGGAACTCGCCGGCAGCGGCTATCAATTGATGCTCGGCAACAGCAATTACTCCGCCGACATCGAACAACAACTCATCACCTCGTTCCTGGCGTGGTCGCCGGCCGCCATGATCGTCACCGGGCGGCGTCACAATCGCGAAGCCGTCAGGACCCTGCTCGACAGCGGCGTTCCGGTGATCGAGATGTGGGAGGTGTCGGATCATCCCATCGACACCATCGTCGGCTTCTCGCATCGCGAGGTCGCGCAGATCGCGGTCGGCCATTTCGCCGAACGCGGCGCGCGCCGGCTGGGCTTCATCGGCGCCTATATGGAACGCGATTATCGCACCGCCGAGCGCCATGCCGGCTTCGTCGAGGCGGCGCTGCAGGCCGGCTACGCGCCGCCGGCCGAAATCCGGCTGCCGGATCGCGCCAGCGCGGTGGGCGGCGCGCGGGCGCTGAGCGAAATGATGGACCGCCACCCCGACGTCGACGCGATCTTCTGCAGCAACGACATCATCGCGCTCGGCGCATTGTTCGAGGCGCAGCGGCGCGCGCTGCGCGTGCCGGAGCAGCTGAAACTCTGCGGCTTCGGCGATCTCGAATTCGCCGCCGCCAGCAACCCTTCCTTGACGACGGTGCGCCCGCCGCGGCGCGAGATCGGCGTCAAGGTGGCGCAATTGCTGCGCGCCCGCCTTAGCGGCGCGCCGGACGCCGGCGGCAGTTTCGACCTCGGGGTCGAACTGGTCGTGCGCGGCAGTACATGAAAGCCGAGATCTCGCTATTCTCTCAACTGTCCAAGGAGTCCATCTTGACCGAGAACGATCCACGCAGCCTGCCCCCGAACGCCTTCCGCGCCGCGCTCAAGCGCGGCCGCCCGCTGACCGGCATCTGGTCGATGCTCAATTCGGTCAACGCCACCGAAGCGCTCGGCTGGTCGGGATTCGACTGGTTGCTGGTCGACGGCGAACATGCCCCGGTGTCGCTGCATGACGCGATGGCGCATGCCCGGGCCATTGCCGCCACGCCCACGGTGCCGATTTTCCGCGTGACCTGGAACGATCGGATCCTGCTCAAGCAGCATCTCGACGCCGGCCTGTCGACGCTGATGATTCCTTATGTGCAGAGCGTCGAGGAGGCGCGCGCCCTGGTCGATCTCGTTCGCTATCCGCCGCAGGGATCGCGCGGCATCGCGGCGATCCATCGCGGCAGCCGCTACGGCCGGTTGCAGGATTATGCCGCGCGGATCAACCAGGAGATATTCGTGATTGCGCAGATCGAAACCGTGGAGGCACTGGAGCGCTGCGCGGATATCGCCGCGGTGGACGGGATCGATGCCGTGTTCTTCGGTCCGGGCGATCTGTCCGCCAGCATGGGCATGATCGGCCAGCCCGGAAATCCGAAGGTGACCGAGGCGATCGAGGATGGGCTGAAGCGCTGCCGGCCGACCGGGAAATACATCGGCGTGCTGTCGCCCAACGACGAGATCTCCGAACGGCATATCCGCACCGGATTCGATTTCATTTCGGTGGCCAATGATTGCGCAGTTCTGTTCCGCAATGCCGATTCGATCGGCGCGCGCTTCCGGGGTGTCGCCGACGCCTCGAGCACCAAGCGCTGACGGGGTAATGACATGGCGACCGTCGAATTCAGGAACCTGGTCAAGCGCTACGGTGATCTCGAGGTCGTTCATGCCATCAATCTGCAGATCCAGGACGGCGAGTTCATCGTGCTGGTCGGCCCCTCCGGCTGCGGCAAGTCGACCACGCTGCGCATGCTGGCGGGGCTGGAGGATATCACCAGCGGCGAGATCCTGATCGACGGCCGCGTGGTCAACGAGATCGAGCCGCGCGACCGCGACATCGCCATGGTGTTTCAGGACTACGCGCTCTATCCGCACATGTCGGTCTACGAGAACATGGCGTTCTCGCTGCGCTACCGCAACACGCCGCGTGCCGAGATCGGCGCGCGGGTGCGCGAAGCCGCCGAGATCCTCGGACTGACGCCGTATCTGGCGCGCAAGCCGAAAGCGCTCTCCGGCGGCCAGCGCCAGCGCGTCGCCATGGGCCGCGCGATCGTGCGCAAACCGCAGGTCTTCCTGTTCGACGAGCCGCTGTCCAATCTCGACGCCAAGCTGCGCGGCACCATGCGGCTGGAAATGAAGAAGCTGCATCAGCAGCTCGGTGTCACCACCGTGTTCGTCACCCATGACCAGATCGAGGCGATGACGCTCGCCGACCGCGTGGTGGTGATGAACGGCGGCTACATCGAACAGGTCGGCACTCCCGACGAGGTCTATCACGCCCCGGCCAGCCTGTTCGTGGCCGGTTTCATCGGCGCGCCGACCATGAACCTGGTGCCGGCAGAACGCAGCGGTCCCAACCAGCTGCGGCTGCCGGAGAGCGGCCGGGTGATCGCATTGCCAAAACCGATCGCGGAGTCGGCGAGTGCGCTGATGCTCGGCATGCGTCCGGAAGATGTCGACGTCGCGCAAGGCGCGATCGCGCCGGGTCAGGTTGACATGCCGGCGATCGTCGAAGTGGTCGAGCCGCTCGGCGCCGACACGCTGGTGTTCACAAAGATGTCCGGCCACCCCGTGGTGGCGCGGGTGCGGCCGGATGTCCGGCCGAAACCCGGCGACACGATCGATCTGCGCTTCGACCTGACGCGCTCGCATCTGTTCGACGCCGCGTCCGGCAAGGCACTGGACCGCACGGCACACTGAGGGCGCGAATTAGGCCGTGTGCTCATGAATCCGCGATGCCGGCTTTGCCTCCAATAGCGACCGAAAAGCGGACATCGCGGGATGTCCGACAAGGGCCAGAAGCGGCCGTCGCACACCGTCTCTTGAACTGGAAGGCGCGGCCACCTTGCCGTCAAGACCTGATGAACGAGAGCAGGTCGGGGTTGAGGACATCCGCATGAGTGGTGAGCATGCCATGGGGGTAGCCGGGATAAGTCTTCAGCGACCCGTTCT
>Ga0209758_1003884_pt1 | contig 13076 bp, 11 predicted proteins | sample AraplaMF_Col_mMF_FD_184258 | JGI IMG/M metagenome (GOLD analysis project Ga0209758, IMG submission 184258) | Arabidopsis root microbial communities from the University of North Carolina, USA - plate scrape MF_Col_mMF (SPAdes) (version 2) | ecosystem: Host-associated > Plants > Roots > Endosphere... | reverse complement strand
GCGCCGAGTTCGAGGCCAAAAAGAGCAACCCCAATGTAAAGATCACGACGGTCGGCTTTGAATATGACCTCGGCAAGCAGGTGACCCAGATCGACAACTTCATCGCCGCCGGCGTCGACCTGATCCTTTTGAATCCCGGAGATCCGAAGGCTATCGGGCCGGCGATCAAGAAAGCACAGACGGCAGGCATCATCGTCGTCGCCGTCGATACCGCCGCCGAAGGCGCCGACGCCACGGTGACCACCAACAATATCCAGGCCGGCGAGATCTCCTGCCAGTACATCGTCGACAAGCTCGGCGGCAAAGGCGATGTGATCATCCAGAACGGGCCGCAGGTTTCGGCGGTGATCGATCGGGTGGTTGGCTGCAAGAACGTGTTGGCGAAGAATCCCGGCCTCAAGCTCCTGTCCAGCGACCAGGACGCCAAGGGGTCGCGCGAAGGCGGCCTGACGGTGACGCAGGGCTACCTGACCCGTTTTGCCAAGATCGACGCGATCTTCGCCATCAATGACCCGCAGGCTATCGGCACCGACCTCGCCGCACGCCAGCAGCAGCGCAGCGGCATCATCATCACCGCGGTTGATGGCGCGCCTGATATCGAGGCCGCGCTCAAGGATCCGGCGGCAAAGCAGATTCAAGCCTCCGCCTCGCAGGACCCTTTCTTCATGGCGCGCCGCGCCGTACAGCTTGGCGTCGGCCTTCTCAATGGGCAGAAGCCGGCTTCGACCGTCGAGCTCTTGCCGTCGAAGCTCGTGACCCGGGACAATGTCGCTGAGTACAAAGGGTGGACCTCGGACCGCTCGCAGTAGCCGCGCCGGAGCGGGAGGACAATCCGAGGATCTGTCCTCCCGCTCCGACGGCTCGATGGAGGCGCGAAGGCCGCTTCAGGTTTTCGGGGCGTCGCCGATCAGGGCTGCCCGGTAGTCGTCGAGGACCGCCTGAACCCGTTCGCATCCCGCCGGGTCAGCCGAAAACTCCACCCAGTTCTTCTGTTGGACCACATACACAGCGGCGCGCCTCGTACCCTCGGCGAGCCCTTCGCGAAGCCATCGTCTGTTGCGGATCGACAGATAGGGCTGCAATTTTTCCAGGAGATGCCTGGTCTGGCCCCTCGTGATCAGATCGCGATCTTCGCATTGCAACGCGGCTGCAAATAGTGACCCGGCGCTCCGCGACGTTGCCTTCGACATGTCGGCGAAGGAGGTTGAGGAGCTCAGCGCCAGCAGAGCCAGTGCCTGCAACAGCCGCAACGTCATCCGGCACACCTTATCCAGGGCGATCTGTTGCGGAGTATAAAAAAGGACGAGGAGGGCGGGGAAGCCCTCCTTTTGGTCATCAGCGATGTCGAGGCGCCGGAACAAATACGGTCGCAATGTTTTTGGGCGCTCGCTATGCTGCTCCCGGGGGTCGGCGACGCTGCGCGAGCGAAATCGCGCGCCGGACGAAATGCCCCTGGGATAAGACGCAAAGGGGGGCGTTCGTGAAGGTCAATTGGAAAACGGTCGCGCCGTTGGGCGTCTGGCTCGCCATCTATCTGGCGCCCGTTCCGGCCGGCCTGGTCGCCAACCAGTGGCATTATTTCGCAGTTTTTGCCGCGGTGATCGCCGGCCTGATCCTCGAATCGATGCCGGTCGGCGCGGTTGGAATCATCGGTCTCACCTTCGCCGCGGTGATGGGCTATGTCGAACCCGATCCTAACAAGTCGCTGCGCTGGATGCTGGGCGGTTTTTCCGAAAGCACGGTCTGGCTGATCGTCGGTGCCTTCGTGTTCTCGATCGGTTATCGCAAGAGCGGGCTCGGCAAGCGATTGGCGCTGCTTCTGGTCCGCACCCTCGGGCGCAACACCCTTGGACTCGGCTATGCGGTGGCGTTCTCGGACCTGGTCCTGGCGCCGGCGACGCCATCCAACACCGCACGCAGCGGCGGCACCATCTATCCGATCGTCAGCAACATTCCGAAAATCTACGGTTCCGAGCCCGGTCCCACCGCCGCCAGGATCGGCACCTATGTGATGTGGACGGCGTTCGCGGCGACCGCCGTGACCAGCTCGCTTTTCCTCACCGCACTTGCGCCCAATGCCGCTGCACTCAGCATCGCCAAGAAGATCGCCAATATCGAGGTCGGCTGGTCGGAGTGGTTCATTGGCTTCGCCCCGCTCGGCGTCCCGTTGATCCTGCTTGTGCCTCTGCTGAGCTACTTGGTGTGCCGGCCGCAGGTGAAGGAGAGCCCGGAAATCGTTCTTTGGAGCGCCAATGAGCTCAAGACCATGGGCCCGCTGTCGCGAAACGAACGGATCATGGCCTCCCTGGTGGTGTTGGCGATGCTGCTCTGGATCACCGGTTCGAATCCGAACATCAGCCTGCCGTATCTGGGTTCGAACTATATCAACGCGACCATGGTTGTATTCGTGGTGATCTCTCTGATGCTGGTAACGGGCGTCGTCGAATTCGCCGACATCATCGCGGAAAAGGCCGCATGGGAGGTGTTTTTCTACTTCACGTCCTTACTGACCCTGTCATCCGGCTTGAACGAGATCGGATTCATCAAATGGGTGGCGGCGGGCTACGCTCAGCCGCTGTCGACACTCTCGCCGACATTGGCGATGATCCTGCTGGTGTCGCTGTTTTTCTGGATCCACTACTTCTTTTCCAGCATTACGGCACACGCTGCGACGGTGCTGCCGGTCGTGCTCGCCGTCGGCACCACCATTCCGGGATTATCGATCCCGACGCTGACGCTGCTCTGCATCTATTCGCTGGGGCTGATGGGCGTGATCTCTCCCTATGCGACCGGACCGGCGCCAATGTATTTCGGCAGCGGCTTCATCGGCAAGGCGGACTTCTGGAAATTCGGCCTGATCTTCGGCGTGATCTATTTTGCCGGCCTGCTCGCCATCGTCATGCCGTGGCTTCGGCTGATCGGTTTCTGACCGGCGAGGTGCCGCCGGGATGACCGGGCGCGTCAGGTTTTCGCCGGGATCCCGATGGGCGGCAGCGGATCAGGGACAAACTCTCCGGCCATTGCCGCCCGATGGATGTCGTCCGCCGGCCGGCCTGCCTGATAGGCCTGGTACACGCGCTCGGGATCGAAAAACACGCCGATCGGGTTCGCCGCAAATTCCGGCGATGTCCGCATCCAATGCGACGACTTCGCCCAGTCGCCGAAATTGTCGATCTGCAACTCGACCAGATTGCGATCGGGATCGCCGTAATACATCGACGTCGTCAAGCCGTGGTCGAGGCAGAAATGCGGCGTGATTCCAAGGTCACGCAACCGCGCATAACTGTCGAACATGTCGGAAAAGGATTGGTACTCGAAGGCGATGTGATGCAGGCCGGCATGGGCTTCTTTTGCCGCATCGTCGACGATGCCGGGCAGGCTGATCAAAGCGAGGCGATGGTTCGCGGCGTCGTTGGTCAGCCACGCGCCGACCGGCGCCAGATGCGCGACCTCGAAGCCGGCGACCTGGCCGTACCACGCGATCATTTCCGTCAGCCGCGTTGTCATCAGGTTGACGTGATGCAGTGCCGGTTTAATCATTCCGTCCCTCCCGTCGGCGCGCCCGCAGTCTTGTCGGCGGGCGCCTTGCAGCGTCGAAACCGCAGCACGATCCGCGTTCCGGTGTGCGCGGCATCGCGTTCGACGTCGGCTTCGAGTTTGGTGGCCATGGCATTGACGATGCGCTGCCCCATGCCGGTAGAGCGCGGGTCGCTCTTGGCGTTGAGGCCGACCCCGTCGTCGGCAATCGACAGTTCGAGGTCGTCATCGCGGGCACTCAGCACGACATGGATCGGGCCGGCCCCGTTTGGGTAGGCGTATTTCACCGCATTCATCACCAACTCGTTGACGATGATGCCGATCGCAACGGCGCGGTCGGGGTCGATCTCGATGGGCTCGGCCTTCAGCGTCAGCCGCGACATCCGGTTGCCTTCCGCCGAGCGCCGCAGATCTTCCAGCAGCGCCTGGAGATACTGGTTCAGCAGCACGCTATTGAGATCATGCGAGGTGTAGAGCCGGCGATGCACCTGCGCCACGGCGGCGACGCGGCCCATGGCGTTGGTCAGCGCGGCCTTGACCTCTTCCTGGCCCGCGGAATTGGCCTGCAGATGCAGCAGCGAGGCGATGATCTGCAAGCTGTTTCCGACGCGATGGTTGACTTCGCGCAGCAGCAGTTCGCGCTCGGCGGCGAGGGCGGCATAGCGGTCGCGCGAGGCATGGACTTCGGCCTCGGCGTCGTCGCGGGCCTTTCGGATCATGGCCTGCTTGATCGCCCCGTCGGCGGCGACATGCAGCAGGGGGACGAAGTCGCCCTGGGTGTCCTTGACCAGGTAATCGACGGCGCCGGCCTTCAGCGCCGTGACCGCGATCTTGCTGTCCTGCGAGGCGGTGACGAACACCACAGGCGGCGCATTCGGGATGGCCTGAAGCCGTTCGAGCGTCTCGAGACCGTCGAGGCCGGGCATGTACTGATCGAGCGCGACGACGTCGATGCCGCCCTCCGCGACCAGCGACAGTCCGATCTCTCCAGACGCCGCGTGGACGACGGAAAAGCCCAATCGTTTCAGCCCGCGCTCGACCAGCCGGGCCAACGCCGGGTCGTCGTCGATGTACAGCAGCGTCGGCGTTCTGGCGCTCATGGGACGGCTTGTGGTACCTGAATGACGGAAAAGAACAATCCAAGCTGACGGATGGCGTTGGCGAAGCTCTCGTAGTTCACCGGCTTGGTGATGTAGACGTTGCACCCGAGATCGTAACAGCGCTTGATTTCCTGGCTGTCGTCGGTGGTGGTCAACACCACGACGGGTGTGCGCTTGAGATGGGCGTTTTCCTTGACCCGCTGCAGGATCTCGATGCCGGTCATGTCGGGCAGATTGAGGTCCAGCAGGATCAGCAGAGCCTGGCCCTTGTGATCGTGTCCGCTTCCATCGCCGCCGAACAGATAGTTCACCGCCGCAGTTCCGTTGGCGAACGGAATGATCTCGTTGTTGACGCCGGAACGGCGGATGTTGCGCTCGATGAGGCGGGCGTGCCCCTCGTCGTCCTCGATCATGATGATCTTCACTGGCATGGTCATGCTTGCTGATCCCGGCTATTGCCTGTCCATTTTGTCGGCAGCGTTATCGTGAACGTGCTGCCGCGGTTGAGTGTCGACGCGACCGAAATAGTTCCGCCAAGACGCCGAACCAGGGCCCGCACGTGAGCCAGTCCGATCCCCTGGCCCGGCCGATCCTGAGTACCGGCGCGACGAAAAAGGTCAAAGATGCGCTGGTGGTCCTTGGGATCGACGCCACGGCCATTATCGATGACTTCGAAGATCGCGAATCCAAGCTTGGTCCGCCCCCTGATCAGGATATCGCCGGGCACGCCGGGCTTGAGGTACTTTAGCGCATTGTCGATCAGATTCGAAAAAATCTGTTCCAGCGCCAGCCGGTCGCTGACAATGTCCGGCAACGGCTCGATGCGGATCTGGGCGCTGGCTTCGGCGGCCTGATGGGCCACCGTTGCGGTGATCCCCTCGATCAGCTCCCGGGTATCGATCTGGACGGGCTGGAACTCGCGTCGGCCCTCGCGGGTGAGGTTGAGGATAGCGCTGATCAAGCGGTCCATCTTCGCGATCGACGATTTTATGAAGCTGAGCGCTTCGGTGAAATCAGTCGAGAGCTGCCTGTCCTGTTCGGCGAGCGCGGGCTCTGGCAACGCGCCGTTCGCGTCAGGCACCACTGGCTCCGTGCTTTGCAGGGTCGCGATCCGCCGGAAGATGTCGCCGCGCAACTCCTCCAATTCGCTGGTAAATCCCATGATATTGACCAGCGGTGATCGGAGGTCATGGCTTACGATGTAGGCGAAACGCTGGATCTCCTCGTTGGCTTCGCGCAGGTCGGTCGTGCGTTCTTCCACGGTGGATTCAAGCGAGAGGTTGTTGTTGCGCAACTGGCTTTCGGCTTCGTCGCGCGCCCGAGCCGATCGCCGCACCAAAAAGATCGAAAGCCCGGCAAGGGCTATCACCATGCCTGAACCGGCCATTGTCACCGAAGTCGCAAGAATCTGGCTGCGCTCCGCCGAGGCCGTGCGCAACACAAGTAGTCGCTGTTCCTCCTTGCGCATATCGTCTGCGATGGCGCGGATAGATCTCTCGAGGGTTTCGCTGGCAACCTGGCGAACCAAGGATATGGCTTGGGCAGGCACGCCTTGCCGGACGAAATCCATCTCCTTGGCGAATTGCGCGAGCCGCTGGTCAATCACCAGGCGCAGCTTTCGCAGATTTTCGCCCTGCGTTGGGTTGTCTGCGATCAGATTGGCCAATTGCTCGACGTCTGGCTGAATGGCCGCGACGGCAGTGTCGTGATCGGTGAGAAATTCCGGGGCCGACGTCAGCAGATAGCCGCGCGCCGCGCTTTCCGCGCGCCGAACCTCCAGCAGCAGACCGGAGATGTGGCCCTCCACTGCGATAGTGTGGACAACCGCGCCGTTGTCCTTCCGCGCCTTGTTTACGAGAATGACCGAAAACGCACTGACTGCGACCAACACCAGAAATCCCGCCGCAAGGAGCAGGATTTGACCGACCATGCGCCGTCGCGCCGCATCAGCAGTCACGAAACGCTCGCGTACCTGGTATGACGAAATTCAAATCCCACCCCGCGCGGAACGTCCGCGGCAAGCCATAACGGCCAGGCGGGTGTAAAGTTCCACCTGACTCCCGTGGTTCAGCCGCTCGCCTTGCCGGCGAGGTACTGCTCCAGCCAATGGATGTGATAGTCGCCGTCGATGATGCTGGGTTCGCGGACCAGGGCACGGAATAGCGGTAACGTGGTATCGATGCCCTCTACCACCATTTCATCCAGCGCCCGGCGCAGCCGCATCAGGCATTCGGCGCGGGTCTTGCCATGGACGATCAGCTTGCCGACCAGCGAGTCGTAATAGGGCGGGATCACATAGCCCTGGTAGACTGCGGAATCGATCCGGACACCGAGCCCGCCGGGCGGATGATATTGCAGGATCTTGCCGGGTGAGGGCCGGAAGGTCGCCGGATTCTCGGCATTGATCCGGCACTCGATGGCATGGCCGATGATGGCGATTTCATCCTGCGTCACCGGCAGGTCGCCGCCGGCGGCGATCCGGATCTGCTCGAAGACGAGGTCGATGTCGGTGACCATTTCGGTGACCGGGTGCTCGACCTGGATCCGGGTATTCATCTCGATGAAATAGAACTCGCCGTCCTCGTAGAGGAATTCCACGGTCCCGACCCCGAGGTACTGCATTTCCTGCATCGCCTTGGCCACGGTGCCGCCGATCTTGGCGCGCGCCGCGGCGCTCAGGATTGGCGAGGGACCTTCTTCCCAGATTTTCTGGTGGCGCCGCTGCAGCGAGCAGTCGCGTTCGCCGAGATGAATGGCGCCGCCGCGGCCATCGCCTAGCACCTGGATTTCGATGTGGCGCGGTTTCTGCAGATATTTTTCCAGATAGACCGAGGCGTCGCCGAACGCCGCCTTGGCTTCGTTGCCGGCAGTGGACAGCGCCAGCATCAGATCACCTTCGGTCTGCGCGACCTTCATGCCGCGGCCGCCACCGCCCGACGCCGCCTTCACCAGCACCGGAAAACCGATCTCCTTGGCGATCGCCATGGCATCGTCGTCGGGACCGACCGCGCCGTCGGAGCCCGGCACCACGGGAATGCCGAGCTTCTTCGCGGTCTTCTTGGCCTCGATCTTGTCGCCCATCAGGCGAATGTGTTCCGCCTTCGGTCCGATGAAATCCAGGTTATGGTCGGCGAGGATTTCAGCGAAGCGGGCGTTTTCCGACAGAAAGCCGTAACCGGGATGCACCGCATCTGCGCCAGTGATCTCGCAGGCGGCCAGCAAAGCGGGGATGTTGAGATAACTGTCTTTTGACGGCGGCGGGCCGATGCAGACGCTTTCGTCGGCAAGCCGCACATGCATGGCATCGGCATCGGCGGTGGAATGCACCGCCACGGTGGCGACGCCCAGTTCCTTGCAGGCCCGCAAAATCCGCAGGGCGATTTCGCCGCGATTGGCTATCAGGATCTTGTCGAACATGTTGCTCCAGGCAGGCAGAAGCGAATGGGGAATAACGAATGGCGAATGGAATTGTCGAAGATGCAACCCTTCCCTGTTCGCTACTCGCCCCCTTACTCGATAATGACCAGGGGTTCGCCGTATTCGACCGGTGTGCCGTCCTCGACGAGAATTTGCGTCACCGTGCCGGCGCGCGGCGCCGGGATCTGATTCATCGTCTTCATCGCCTCGATGATCACCAGGGTCTGTCCCACCGTGACCTTGCTGCCGACTTCAACGAACGGCTTGGCGCCCGGCTCGGATGCCCAATAGACCGTGCCGACCATCGGCGAGGGAACCGCTCCGGGATGCTTGGCAACGTCGGCAACGGGGACGGGGGCCGCGATCACGGGAACGGCGACCGGAGCTGCCGGATAGTTTGCCGGGACCGAAGCCGCGATGCTGACATTGCGTGCGACCCGCACCCGCAGTCCGGAGCGTTCGATTTCGATCTCGGTGAGATTGGTTTCGGCAAGCAGCAAGGCAAGTTCGCGAATGAGGGCGCCATCGTCGCTGGACTTCTTGTCACCGGCCTTCGGGGGCGCGGCGGGGCTGTCTTCGGGCTTGCGGGCCATTTTCGGGATCCGAATTCTTTGGTGATTGAAGGTGATGCGCAGGCGCTGCCCTGAGGCATGCGAGCCGGCTCGGGCCGTTTTCAGACCGGGTTTATAGGTAACCTCGGGCCGCAGGGGAAGCCTCTAGGCGGCTGCTGTCCCACTCTAAATACTTCACCCAATCTTCAAGCAGCCGTACGGAACTTACGGAAGTTGCTAAATTAACCATTTGTTCGGGAGGGTGGCGGGAAGGTCCGCGGGGACCCGTCAATCGGACGCCATGCCTCAAAACAGACCGGGGCCGGCTTTTGGCCCGCCCCGGTAACCGAAGATTGTCCGATTGACGCAATTCTCGTCGAACAGACCGGCCGATCAGCCTTCGATGATATAGACGATCTCACGCGTTTGCGGGCGGATGATGACGTACTTGCCGCGCACCAGGATGAACTCGTAGCCCCGCCATTCCGGATAGATTTCGACGATCCGCGGCGGAAGCGCGTGGAAATGCACCGACGCCGGAACTGCCGTTCCAACGGAAACGTTGAAGTTTACGTTGGTGACTTCCGTCACCTTCTCGGACTTGATCGCCGCACTGATCTGGGTCCGCTTTTCGGCGGGCGGCACGGCGGTCGCCGACGTGGCGGCGTTGCCAGTGGTGGTCTGGCTGGCGGCACCCGACTTGGTATCGGTTGCGGACTTGGAATCCGTTGCGGACTTGGACTGCGCGTTCGTGTTTTTGTCCGGGCCGGTCTTGGAGTCCGCGGCATTGGTGCTGCTGGTACCGCTGCGGCCGTCGGCCTTCATGTCCTTGCCGGCCTTGGTGTCGCCAGTCTCGGAACTCATGCTCTTCGACTTCTGACCGGGCGCATTATCCTGTGCGCTCTGGCTCTTGGGAGTGCCCGGGGCCATCCGATCGTTCGACTGGGTGGACTTCATGCCGGAATCGGAGCCTTTCGATTCGGTGGCATCGTTGCGGTTCATCGGCGTGGCGGCCGACGGCGCACGGTCCGACGACGGAGCGCTCTGCTGGGCTGCTGAGCCCGCCGATGGCGACTCCTTGCTCATTCCCGTGCCTTGCGCATTGGCAAAACCGGTTCCGGCGATCAGCGCCGCCGTTGCGACAGATATCAGAAAACGATGGGTCATTGTCTCTCCTCCTTGACTGCATTGCCCGCGCGTCAACGAGTAGAGAGGGTCGGCGTTCCCCCGCAATTCGGGGTTCCGAAAGTTTGTTTTATGAACGGCGGATAAACGCCGCGCGGCTGCGCACGCGGCGTTCCCGGCTTGTCGCGAACGTGTCGCCGATCAGCAGGTCGCCTTGCCGCAGCGGGCGATGCCGATCTTCTCGGCAAGCGCCTCGCGGCCGACGGCACCGACCACGACCTGCTTGCCGATCACGTAGCTCGGCGTGCCGTTCATGCCCATCGATTCGGCGAGCTTGAAATTCTCCTCGAGCGTGGCACGCACTTCCGGGCTCGCCATATCCTTGTCGAGCTTTGCCATGTCGAGGCCGGCTTCCTTAGCCGCAGCCAGCGCGCGCGCCTTGTCGGCCTGACCCTTGCCGCCCAGCAGCTTCTGGTGGAAGTCGAGGTATTTCTTGCCGCTCGGATCCTGCATGCGGACCGCCACGGCAACTTGCGCGGCTTCGAGCGAGCCTGGTCCGAGCACCGGAAACTCCTTCAGCACGACCTTGAGCTTGGGGTCGGCTTTGATCAGGTCGACCATGTCGCTCATCGCACGTTTGCAGTAGCCGCAATTGTAATCGAAGAATTCGACGAAGGTGACGTCGCCTTCCTTGTTGCCGATGGTCACGCCGCGCGGCGAGTTGAAAATCGTCTCGGCATTCTGCGAGATGGTCGCCTGATGCTTCTCGGCCTCGGCGACGGCCTGGCGCTTGCTCAGTTCGGCAGAAACCTCCTCCAGCACCTCGGGGTGCGCCAGGAGATACTCCCTGACGATCTTCTCAATCTCGCCGCGCTGGCCGGCGGAGAAATTCTGCGCTGATGCGACGGCCGGAGCGCCGCAAAGTGTCAGCGCGACAAACGCCGGGGCAAGGAAGCGAAACGAAGACCGAAACGAAGCCATTTGGCAAATCCTCTCAAGAAAAGGCGGATCTGAAGGATCACGCCCGGAACAGGTGCAGCATGTCTATTAAACAACCATGACCGCGATTTAGTTCTTTTGCGGCTTGGATGTCACGATATCGTCGGCCTTGACCCAGCCAGGCGTGCCGATGGCGAAACGGGTTTTGGCGCGCGACGCGAGATCGCGCGCCGTCTTGTTGTCGCCGCGCAAAAAGGCGGCCTGCGCCGACGCCAGATCGGCCTGGCCGTAGTCTCCCTTCCGGCCATAGGCCATCGCGAGCTGCATGTAGCCGAGCGGGGCTTCGGTCTCACGCGCCACCGCGGCGCGCAGGATAGCGATTGCCTCGTCGGTGTAGGCCTTATTGTCCGATGCCACGAGCGCCTGCCCAAGTAACATCTCGATGAGCGGGGCGTTATTCGACAATTGCACGGCCTTGCGCAGCGGGGCGATCGCTTCGACCGGTTTGCCGCCCTCCAGCAGCGCCTGACCGCGCAATTCGTAGAAATAGGGGTTATTGGGCTGAGCCTGGATGAGGCCGTCGATCTGGACCACGGCCTGGGTCAGATCGCCGTGCCGATAGGTGGCGATGGCGCGGGCATAGCGTGCCGGCAGGCTGTCGTTCGATGGCGGATAGCGCCGAAACACCGTGTCCCGCTGCTCCATGAAGCCGGAGGTCTTGGCGCGCATCAGATCGTGGCGCAACTGCAGGGCCGGATCGTCCTTGGAGTTCCAGTACGCACTCGACCGGGCGAGTTCCTCGAGGGCGGCGACACGCTCGGCCGGCATCGGATGCGATTGCATGTAGGGGTCGGCGCCGCGCGCCGCGAACAGGCTGTCGCTGCTGAATCGCTTGAACGTCTCGTACATGCCCTTGGCGGATTGACCCGTGGCGGTCAGAAACTTGACGCCGGCGCGGTCGGCATTCTCTTCCTGCTGGCGCTGGTACGACAGCATGGTGTTCTGCAGGATCGCCTGCGGCGCGCTGATCGCCGCGGCGCCGATGTTGCCAGCGCCGCTGTTGGTGTTGCCGCCCCTGGCCCCGGCGACCATGGCGCCGACACCGAGCAGCATGGCGACGATCATCTGGGTCTGCGCGCGCCCCAGTTCCTCGCGCAGCTTGGCGAGATGACCGCCAGCCAGATGGCCGGTTTCGTGAGCCAGTACGCCGATCAACTGGTTCGGCGTTTGCGACTGCATCAGGGCGCCGTAGTTGACGAAAATCCGGCGTCCGTCCGCGACGAAGGCGTTGAACGTACTGTCGTTGATGATGACGATCTGGATGTTCTGCTTTTCCAGCCCGGCTGCGCGCAGGATCGGCCGGGTATAGTCGCGCAGCAATTGTTCGATCTCGGCGTCGCGCAGCAGCCTCGGACCCCTGTTCTCCTGCGCCGCTGCCGCAATCGGGGCGAGCGCCAGCGCCGCCGCGGTCAGCACCGCGGTGAACTTCGCGAGCACGGCGATCACGGGTTTGCCAAGCTGTCGTCGGTCTTTCATCATTGGCCGTGGTTCAGATCCGGGATATGCCCTAACAAACCGTGGAATGAGGCGGGAGAGGGGCATGCCGGCACCCGTCGCACGACCCGGAACGAATGGGCCAGATAGCAGATTTCCATGCATGATACGACACCGAGAAACCGCGCCAAAACCCTGTTGACCGCATCCGTGCGCAGCAATGTTCCGCCGTTCATGGTGATGGACGTGATGGCCGCCGCGGCGCGGATCGAGGCGGGGGGTGGTCACGTCATTCACATGGAGGTCGGGCAACCCCACGCCCCGGCACCGAAGGTGGCCCTGGCAGCCGCCCACGCCGCCCTGGACCAGGGCCGGATCGACTATACTTCGGCGCTGGGCCTGCCGTCGTTGCGAGCGCGCATCGCCCGACATTACCACGATTCCTATGGCTGCGCGGTGGATCCCGAGCGGATTGTCGTCACGACGGGCTCGTCGGGGGCATTCATCCTGGCCTTTCTAAGCCTGTTCGAGCCGGGCGATCGGGTGGCGGTGACGGTGCCCGGCTATCCGCCGTACCGTCATATCCTGACCGCGCTGGGCTGCGAGCCGGTGCTGATCGAGACCCATGGTGACACCCGCCACGCCCTGACCGGCGAAGCGTTGCTGGCCGCCCATCGCAAGACGCCACTGAAAGGCGTGCTGGTCGGGAGCCCGGCCAATCCAACCGGCACCATGATGTCGCGCGAGGCCTTGACCAGGCTGATCGAGGCTGCGGAAGGCGAGGGCATCCGGTTTATTTCCGATGAGATCTACCACGGTCTCGATTATGCTTTTCCGGCGGTGACGGCGGCGCAGCTCTCGGACAACGCCGTGGTGATCAATTCCTTCTCGAAGTATTTCTGCATGACCGGAT
>Ga0209758_1003881_pt1 | contig 13084 bp, 13 predicted proteins | sample AraplaMF_Col_mMF_FD_184258 | JGI IMG/M metagenome (GOLD analysis project Ga0209758, IMG submission 184258) | Arabidopsis root microbial communities from the University of North Carolina, USA - plate scrape MF_Col_mMF (SPAdes) (version 2) | ecosystem: Host-associated > Plants > Roots > Endosphere... | reverse complement strand
GACGGCGACGGATATTCCTCGGCCAGCCGCACCAGGCCGAGCATCAGGATCACCATCGAGACCGCGAACGGCGCATCCTTCGGGTTCATGAACATGTGCCCGTAGAAGGTCGGGCACAGCGCCAGCAGCAGCACCGTCGCGAGACCGCCGAGCGGACCGCCGACGCGCCGCCCGAGCCGCCACGTCACCGCGAGCCCGATCAGCCCGACGATGGCGCCGAGCAGGCGGCGGGTCTCGAACAGCTCCAGCGGAATGATCTTGTGCAGCAATGCAGCGGCCATGTCGAAGCCGCCGCCATACATGTAGAGATTGGCGAACGACAGCGCGCCGGTGTCCTTGAAGCCGGAACCGTACATCCGCAGCAGGAGATCGGCGTATTCGGCGTGGGTGTAATCGTCCCAGCCCAGACCGTAGTCACGGAAGGTCAGGCTTGCGACCAGACCGACCACCACCAGCACAAGCATGGCGAGGTCGTCGCAAGTTCGTTCCACCGATCGCCGCAGCGGCAGGTCGATGCCCGAAGTCGTGATGGATGACATGGCTATTGGTAACCCGCGCCCCCAAAGGCTCAGCTTAAGCGCATGTGAGCCTCTTCCCCGGCCTCCATATAGCGCAGTTCGATTACCAAGTAATTGGCAATTGTGGCGCAATTTCCCTGATGCAACGCAGCAATCCGGGCCAGATGAAAATTTTGTCGCGGTTTTTCCGGGTTTTTTGCAGCAATTCGATTTTGGATTGAACGTTCTGTAAGGCATCTACGTAATCATACGGGATAGGTTCCGCGGCGGCGCCGGGGCGGTCCTCGCGCCGAACGTGTGCCCGGGCCTTGGTCGGACGTCCGATTCCGGACACAACGAAACGGCTGCAATTGCCGGTTGGCGATGCGCGCCATATGACGGTATCGTGGCGGCAGCCGGGACAATTCGGCAGGTTGCCAGGGTCGGCTGATGGGTTGAGTAGATGATGAGCGTGCTGTTGGTCGCCGGGGTTGGCGTGGTCGTAGCCGGTGTTCTGGCGATCGGGTTCGGGATTCAGTACAAGGAATTCGAGGTCGGCAAAACGCTGATCCTGGTCGGTGCGACCTCGGTCTCGACCGGCCTGATCATGCTCAGCCTGGCGGCGGTGGCGCGCGAATTGCGAGCCATCGCGTCGCGCCTCGGTCCCGGCCATCAGGCAGCGCAGTCAGCCGCCGCTGTGCTGTCCGCGGCTGGTCCGGCTGCCAGCGAGCGCGTCGCCGAACCGCCTGTCGAGCCGCCGCTGTTCAGCCGCGACCAGCAGTCCTCCGCCGCCCCCGGCGCAGTCGAGCCCGCGCTGCCGATGCCGCCTGCGTTGCCGTCGACCGCGGCCTCGGCGCCGCCCTGGCAGGAGGAAGCCGCCCGCTCCCGTCTGCGCGGAAAAACGCCGCCGGCGCCGGCAACCGGCGAACCGGAGCCAGCGCCGGAAGCCAAGCCACGCCGCAACCTGTTGTTTTCATCGTCGCGGCGCGAACGCGAGCGAACCGCCCGGACGGCCGATCTCGATGGCGCACCGTCCGCCGCGCCGGAAGCGGGGCCGCGCACCAGCTTCGAGGACGCCTGGCCGGCCGCGGAGCCGCCGTCCCGCTCCGACACCTACCGGCGCAGCGCCCGCACGCCACCGCCGCCGCGCGAAGCCCCGGCTGTCCCGCTGGCCGCCGGCGATGCCGTTTCGCCGCCGCGGATCGAAAACCCGTCTGAGGTCACAGTGCTCAAGTCCGGCGTCGTCGACGGGATGGCCTATTCGCTGTACTCCGACGGCTCGATCGAGGCGCAATTGCCCGAAGGCATGATGCGGTTTGCCTCGATCGGCGAGCTGCGCGCGCACCTCGACCAGCGGCCTTGATTGGTCTCGAGCCAAGCTTGCCTCGAAGTCGATCCGGGGGGCGGACGCCGGTTCGCGTGAAGAGAATGCGTCAGAACAAGAATCGACTGCGAGGCGCCGCTCTCATCTTGCGCACAAAATAAAACGCCGGACAGACGGCGTAGTTCTTGTCACGCCGACAGCAATCTCGCCATACTCTGCAGGTTAATAAAGGTCGGCGGGCGATTCTGTTCTTTGCGATTCTTGACTTTGAAAGACGAGGCCATGACGGATACGCCGGGCAAGAACTTCATCGATCTCACCGCCAACATCGTGTCGGCCTATGTCAGCAACAACCCGACACCGGCCTCCGATCTTCCGGCCCTGATCAACCAGATCCATGCCGCCTTGCTGCGGGTCTCCACCGGCCGCACCGAGGCGCCGCTCGAACCGGCGCGGCCCGCGGTGTCGGTGAAGAAATCGATGACCGCCGAATACCTGGTCTGCCTGGAAGACGGCAAGCACTTCAAGTCGCTCAAGCGCCATTTGCGCACCCAGTACAACATGACCCCCGAGCAATACCGCGAGAAATGGAATCTGCCGTCGGACTACCCGATGGTCGCCCCCAACTACGCGGTGGCGCGTTCGCAACTGGCGAAGAAGATGGGCTTGGGTCAGCAGCGGCGACGGAAGAAGTAGGGCCCGGAAACGAGGTCTATCCCGCGTCGTCCCGGCGAAGGCCGGGACCCAGAATCCCTGGCGTGAGATATGAAGAATGGCATCTATCTCAGCGGATAGACGATAGCGCACGGCGTCTGGATCCCGGCCTTCGCCGGGACGACCTGAGGGATGCCACGGATCACCCCGCCTGCACCTACGACGCCGCCGCCAGCATCTCCCGCGCATCGCTGCGGATCCGCTCCACCATCGAACGCAACCCGTTGGAGCGTTGCGGCGTCAGGTGTTCGCGAAAGCCGAGTTCGTCGAACACCGCCGGCGCATCGGTGGCCAGAATCTGCTGCGGCGTGCGGTCCGACATCATCGTCAGCAGGATCGCGATCAGGCCACGCACGATGTGGGCGTCGCTGTCGCCGAGATAGCTCAGCACCGGTTCGCCGTCGCCGTTGTGCGAAAGTTTTCGTGACAGCCAGACCTGGCTGGCGCAGCCTTGCACCTTGTTTGAAGCGGAATGTTCCGCCTCCGACATCGGCTTAAGCGTGCGGCCGAGTTCGATGACGTAGCGGTAGCGGTCGTCCCACTCCTCCAGCAGCGCGAAATTATCCCTGATGTCATCGATGGTCGTCATTGCTCTCGGGGGCGTTGTTCCATGTTGCCCTTATATAGGGCCGCACGCGACCGAAAGCGAGTTGGTTCGTCGCCTTCGTTCAGGTGCCGTCGTAACGCATCTGTTCCAGGTCGGCGATCAATCCGGGGCCGGTCGGCTGCCAACCGAGCCGTTGCCGCGTTTGCGCGCTCGAGGCGGGAACGTCGGCACCGGCGAACATCGCCAGCCATCCGAAATCAGAAGGCCGAGAACGTTTTGCGATACCAGGAAGGGTTGCGCGAGGCCGGATTGCCGGAATGAGGATCGGCATTCGAGCTCATGGGCACGCGCCCTAATTCGCGTCCGTCGTCGCTGGTGCCGACAGCCGCCACTCGACCTGCAGATCGTCTTGCGTCAGCGTGTCCGCTAAAGCCGGGTTCTCGTCTGCCCCGACCCCGCCGATCGAGCCGGTGTGATCCGGAGCCCGCTTGTCGGTGATGATCTTGTACAACTTGCGCGCGCCGTCCTGGGCGCGCTGGCCGATCACGGTGGCGGCCTGGCCGCCGACTTCGCAGGCCGCCGGCTGCCGCTTGCAGAATTGACTCATGTCGGAGACCGCCGCGGTCGCGGCCGATACGGCTTCGGATGCGCCGACCTGCGGCAGCTTGTCGGATTCCGGCGTCTTTTCTCTGGGCAACAGCACCAGCACCAGCCCAAGCCAGAACGCCATGCGAAGCAGGAAAAACATTGCGCGACCCCGTGATCCCTCAAACCCCGTTGCGATTACCTTCGCAATCTGCCTCTTGCCTAACAGCGGTCACTAAATGGCTGGTATTCGCGGTCCGGTTAAATCGCAGAAATTTTGTCGAAAACACCCTCGATTTGATTCGGCGTAAATTTTCCATTGATGCGCCGCCAGCGGGGGCAATCCGGCCGCTTTTCGGCCCGTCCACCATTTCGAAACCATACCGAACGGGTGGTGGAAACTTGGCGTTCACCATTCGCGCCGAATGCGGCCTCCGGCAGCGGCAAAACCGGTCTCCGGCGGCCGCGTTCGGCGGCCCCCCGGCGGGCCTTAGTGTTCGCTTAAGTTCGCTCTGACACGGTGAGCCAACGATAAGGGGGCGTTCCGGCGCGTCTAGAACGACGAGCAAGCCGAAGCGCAAGCGACGTGAGAGTTTTGAGTATCATCCGCGATTGTCTCGATACGCTGCTGCATCCGTCGGCGCGTTATGACGCGCTGGCAAGCGCGCGGCATCGCGCCTTCATGGCGCCGCGGCTGTTCGGCAGTCTGGCGGCATTCGCGGCGTTTCCGGTTTACCTCGCGATGCGCGGCGCGCCGACCGCGATCGAGGTGGCGGCGTTCGCCTGGCTGATCGCGCCGATCCTGTTGTCCTATTTCCTGTCGCGCACCGGCCGCTTCGAAGGCGCACACGTGCTGTCCTCGCTGGCGGTGGCCGGCCTGGTCATGATGGTGGCGGTCAACACCGGCGGCATCGAATCCTTTGCCGCGATCTGGCTGGTGGTGGTGCCGCTCGAAGCGGCGCTATCGGCGTCGCGGCGGGTGGTGGGGTTTGCATCGGCGCTGGCGCTGGCCTGCGTCTGTGCGCTGATCGCGATGACATATCTTGACGTGCTGCCGCCGTCGGAGGCCACCGCCGCGGCGCGTTGGCTGTTCATGGCTTTTGGTGTGCTGTCGGCGACGCTTTATGCCGCGGGCCTGGCGTTCGGCGCTGAATCGCTGGCGCGCACCAGCGTGGCGCTGCTTTATGTCGAAGAGGACCGCTACCGCCTGTTGGCGCGCAACATGAGCGACGTGATCTCGCGGCATCGCCGCAATGGCGCGGTGCAGTTCATATCGCCGGCGGCGGAGGCGCTGCTGGCCACGCCGGTCTCGCGTCTGCTCGGACACGGCCTGTTCGACCGCGTCCATGTCGCCGACCGCCCGGCCTATCTCACCGCGCTGTCCGAGGCGGCCCGTGGCGGTGAGGCGCGCAGCGTGGAATTCCGCCTGCGGCGCGATGCGCTGCGCGGCGCCGAACGCGGACGCAGGCCGTCGGCCGAATTCATCTGGGTCGAGATGCGCTGCCGGCCGCTCGAGCCTGCCCAGGAAAACGGCAAAGAAAACAGCAAAGAAAACGGCAAAGAAAACGCGCAAGCAATCGGGCAGGGCGAACACGCCGCGTCATCCGAAGCTGAAGTGGTCGCGGTGCTGCGCGACGTCACCGACCGCAAGATCCAGGAACAGGCGCTCGATCTCGCCCGTACCACGGCGGAGCGGGCCGACGCGGCAAAAACCCGCTTCCTGGCCACCATGAGCCACGAGTTGCGCACGCCGCTCAATGCCATCATCGGCTTCTCGGAGATGATCGTCCAGGAAGAGGTGCTGATGATCGATGCCGCGCGCCGCAGGGAATATGCCCAGTTGATCAACGATTCCGGGCAGCATCTGCTCGGCGTCGTCAACGGCATCCTCGACATGTCGAAGATGGAAGCTGGCAATTTCGAGATTTCGCCGGAGCCGTTCGCGCCGCGTCCGGCGCTGGTCAATTGCTGCAACCTGCTGGCGCTCAAGGCCCGGGAGAACGGCATCGATCTCGTCACCCGCGCGCCGGATGACCTGCCGAACCTCACCGGCGATCCCCGCGCCTTCAAGCAGATCGTGCTCAACCTGGTTTCGAACGCCATCAAATTCACCGAGCGCGGCGGCACCGTCACCGTCTCCGCGGCAGTCGAGGGAGCGCGGCTGGAGTTGCGCGTCAGCGATACCGGCGTCGGCATCGGCCCTGAGGACCTCAAGCGGATCGGCGACCCGTTCTTCCAGGCCGGCACCACCTATCAGCGCCGTCACGAGGGCACCGGCCTCGGACTGTCCATCGTCAAGAGCCTGGTCGCGCTGCACAGCGGCGAAATGACCGTGCACTCCAGGCTCGACGAGGGCACCACCATCGTCATCGCGCTGCCGTTGACATTCACGCCGCCGGTTGATCAACCGTCGAGCAACGTCGCGACGCTGCCCACGGCGTCCCGCCCTCCGCACCAAGTCAGTCAGGTGAAGAAAAGTGCCTAAAGCCATTTCGTTGGATGATGACGACAGACCGCGCCGCCGTCGCGCTGCCGCGGTGGCCATCGAAGAACCCGCCGAGCGCGGCTTGTTGATGCGCATCCTGCTGCACAGCCCCAAGGACATGGTCGCGGGGCTGATCGCCTTTGCCGCGGTCAGCGCCATCGTCGCCAATGCGGTGTTCATGCAGGCTGGGCGCCATCCGTCGCCGATGTTCGGCGGCAGCGTCGTTGCGCTGCCCGCGCCGGTGTCGCCGCCCGCCAATCTGCTGCCGCGGCCGCGGCCGATCGATGCGGCCGCCAAGTCGATCGGGCCGGTCGACGTCAAGCCGTCCGAGGTCAAGCCGTCCGAGGTCAAGGCCGCTGATCCGCTGCCGCATCTCGCCAAGCCGGCTGCCGCGCCGGCAAATGTCACGCGCCCGCCGGCGCCGATCCCACCGTCCCGCGTCGATCCGCTCGGCGACCTGATCACGAACTCGCGCCGCGTCGCCACGGTACAGCGCACACTCACCGAATACGGCTACGGCCAGCTGAAGCCGACCGGCACGGTCGGCTCCGACACCCAGGCCGCGATCCAGAAGTTCGAGCGCGACCGTAAGCTCCCGATGACCGGCCAGATGTCCGATCGCCTGGTACGTGAGCTCTCGGCGATGACCGGCAAGCCGATCGAGTAGGGTGCCCGTCGACGCGTGATGGTTCGCTGACACGCATAGCCTTTCAACAGGTCGTCCCGGCGCAGGCCGGGACCCATACGCCGTGCCGTATCCATTGACGCACGGCGGCGGTGGCCCTTCTGACTAACAATCAGCCGGACAATCAGCGCCCGGGGTTCGATCGGCCTTGTTGCATCCGTGAGCGACAGTGGAAACCTCATGGTGAGGAGCGCGCTCTTGCGCGCGTCTCGAACCATGGGCCGCGGGGCCATCCTTCGAGACGCATCGCTTCGCGATGCTCCTCAGGATGAGGGCCCACTTCCGGGCAAGCCCGCTCAAGCTGGATTCATCGTGCTTTAACTCGTCTAGAGGGGCCGCGGCCGCGAAAAAAAATCGCTGCACCATGCGTGCACACGATCATGGAGATAATCTCTCCGTTCGCTTTCACATTCAAAATTCCATTTCATTGACGATGACGGCGCCGCTGCGCATCATTCCATCGTCGATTTCAACGGGGCGAGCGTCGAAGACTCGCCGAGGTTGAAGCCATTTCACGATCGCCAGTGCTGAACAGACAGGCACGACGCTGCTGCGTCGCGTGGGGCGGTGCTGTGCCGATCGCCAACAGGAGACGAAGATGTCGATAGATGAAAAGCGAAGCCGTCACGTGCTGGACCGGCGCGCCTTGCTGCGCGCGGGTGCAGCAGCGGCGGTGACGGCGCCGATAGGGGTGCTCGGCGCGCAGGCCTTTCCGTTCCGCCCTGCAGCGCCGAACATCGACTTCTCCGAATTCCCGATCTGCAAAACGGCGTCCGATGCGCCGCCACTCACCGGAGCGCCGCGCAAGTTGAAACTTTCATGGAACGCGGGCGCTGTCTGCCTCGCGCCGCTGCCGGTCGCCATCGATCACGGCTTTTTCCGGAAGCACAATCTCGACGTCGAACTGGTCAATTATAGCGGGTCGACCGATCAACTGCTGGAAGCCATCGCCACCGGCAAGTCCGACGCCGGTCTCGGCATGGCGCTACGCTGGCTGAAGCCGTTGGAGCAGGGGTTTGACGTCAAGATCGCTGCCGGCACCCATGGCGGCTGCATGCGGGTGCTGAGCCGCGTCAATTTCGGCGTCGACAAGCTTGCCGACCTCAAGGGCAAGATCGTCGCGGTGGGCGATCTCGGCGGGCCCGACAAGAATTTCTTCTCGATCCAGCTCGCCAAGCAGGGCATCGATCCGAACAAGGACGTCGATTGGCGCGCCTATCCCGGCAATCTGCTGCAGCTGGCCGTCGAGAAGGGCGAGGTGCAGGCGTTCCTCGCCGCCGACCCGATCGCCTATCTCTGGCTCAAGGACTCCGCCTACAAGGAGGTCGCCTCGAATCTCGATGGCGACTACAAGGACAAGACCTGCTGCATCGTCGGTCTGCGCGGCAGCCTGGTGCGCGAGGAGCCGCAGGTAGCGCGCGCGGTCACCCAGGCGCTGCTCGATGCGGCGATGTTCACCTCGCAGAATCCGGACAAGGCCGCCGCCTCGTTCCAGCCCTATGCGCCGAAGGCCGCCAGTCTGGCGGACCTGCAGGCGATGGTCCGCTACCACACCCATCACCATCATCCGGTCGGCGACGTGCTCAAGCGCGAGTTGAAGGCCTACGCCGACGACCTGAAGGGTGTTGCCGTCTTCAAGGCGAGCACCGACACGGTGAAATTTGCGGAGCGGATCTATGTCGACGTATTCGGCGTCTGAAGCGTTTTCAAGCGAAGTGGACTCCGGTTCGCGTGAAGAAAACGCGTTAAAACAAAAAGGTAGAGCCCCGTTTCGATTCCATCGAAACGGAAAGGGCTCTATCGCGATCGCCTTGCCGCAATCGGCGGAGGAGGGCGCGGCATTTGCCGCGCCCCCGCTGTCGTTTCCAAAATCGTTCCTGGCAAACGGAATCGGCTTGCTCGCAAGCCTGGCTTGGGTTCTGTTCGGGATCTCCTGCCTCCGGTGGGAAGATCTCGGCGACTGGCCGCGGACTCAGGCGCTTGCAGTGGCGGCCTTCGCCATCGCCGGTGGCGTGACGGTCGCGACACTGGGCGCAAAGCGGCTGGGGCGTTTCGGCGCCGGGCTGCAACAGCGCGCACCATGGCTATTGGCTCTGGGACTGCTGCTCACGCTGTGGGAAGTCGCCACCGCGAAATTCGCCTGGCTGCCGCTGCCGTTCTTCCCGCCGCCGCAGGCCATCATCGAGGTCTATACCGACGATCTGCCGAAATTGCTCGACAGCGTCTTTGCCTCCATCAAGCTGCAACTCGGCGGCTACGCGATCGGCGCGGCGGTCGGCTTCCTTACCGGCGTGTCGATCGGATGGTCGCGCGGTGTCGGCTATTGGGTACATCCGGTGCTGCGCTTCATCGGGCCGCTGCCGGCGACGGCATGGCTGCCGTTCGCCTTCTTCACCTTTCCGTCGAGCTGGAGCGCCAGCACCTTCCTGATCGCGCTGGCGACCGGCTTTCCGGTCACGGTGCTGACCTGGTCGGGCGTGGCGAGCGTCAGCAACGCCTATTACGACGTTGCGCGCACGCTCGGTGCCAAACCGTCGTTCCTGGTGCTGAAGGTGGCGATCCCCGCGGCACTTCCCCACGTCTTCGTCGGCCTGTTCATGGGTCTGGGATCGTCGTTCGCGGTGCTGGTGGTCGCCGAGATGATCGGCGTCAAGGCCGGGCTCGGCTGGTATCTGCAATGGGCCCAGGGTTGGGCAGCCTATGCCAACATGTATGCCGCGCTGATCGTGATGTCGCTGTTGTGCTCGGGTGCGATCACGCTGCTGTTCCGCACCCGCGACCGTCTGCTGGTCTGGCAAAAGGGCGTGGTCAAATGGTAGCGCTCGCAATCGCCGAACCGGTCTCGGCGGACCTCGCCGGAGCTTCGCTGGACGTCGACGAGGTCAGCCACGCCTTCGACATCGACGGCGCCGTGCTGCCGGTCCTGGACAACGTCAGTTTTGGCGTCAAGCCGGGCGAATTCGTCGCGCTGCTCGGTCCGTCGGGATGCGGCAAGTCCACCTTGCTGCGCCTCGTCGCCGGACTGGAGCCGCCGCGGTCCGGTACCCTGCGCGAGGATGGCGCGCCGATCGCCGGACCGTTCCCGTCGCGCGTCGTGGTGTTTCAGGATCCGACTCTGTTCCCGTGGCGGACGGTCTGGAACAACGTCGCCCTCGGCCTCGAAGCCCAGGGCACGCTGAAGACGCAGCGCTCGCGTGTCGACGCCGCCATCGATCTCGTCGGACTTGCCGGCTTTCGCAATGCCTATCCGCATCAATTGTCCGGCGGCATGGCGCAGCGCGTCGCGCTGGCGCGGGCGCTGGTCAACGATCCAAAAATCCTGATTCTCGATGAACCGCTGGGAAAACTCGATTCACTGACCCGCATCACCATGCAGGCCGAGATCGCCTCGCTCTGGCAACGCACAGGCTTCACCACACTCTTGGTCACCCATGACGTCGAGGAGGCGGTGTTTCTGGCCAACCGCGTCATCGTGTTCAGCGACCGGCCGGCGCGCATCACGGCGGACATCGTCGTGGACCGGCCTTATCCGCGGCATCGCGGCGATGCCAGGCTCGGCGAATTGCGCCGGCAACTTCTCGGGCTGCTCGGACTGGATGCGACATGGTGAACGCGCACGGACATTCGGCACGCCAGGAATCGGCGGCGGATGCAGCGCCGGCCCTGACCGACAGGGCAGCCACGCTTGCGGCCGGCTTCGCCGCACGCGCCGCGCAGCATGATCGCGACGCGAGCTTTCCATTCGAGAATTTCCAGCAGCTCTCCGAAGCCGGATTGCTCGCCCTGACGGTGCCGGCTGCTTTGGGTGGGGCCGGGGCGGGCGCCCGCGAAACCGCCCGCGTCCTCGGGATTTTCGGCAAGGCAGATCCCTCCACGGCGCTGGTGCTGTCGATGCACTACATCCAGCACCTGGTGATGGCGCGCAACGCGCGGTGGCCGGGCCGGCTGGCGCGCAAGCTGGCGCATGAGACCGTCGGGGGTGTCGCCCTGATCAACGCGTTGCGCGTCGAGCCCGATCTCGGTTCGCCCGCCCGCGGCGGGCTGCCGTCGACGATCGCGCGGAAAACCGCGACGGGATGGCGGCTGAACGGCCGCAAGATCTATTCGACCGGCGCGCCGATCCTGAAATGGTATGCGGTATGGGCGAAGACCGACGAGCCGGAGGTGCGGGTCGGGTTGTTTCTGGTGCCCGCCGGCCTGCCGGGGACGCAAATTGTCGAGACCTGGGACCATCTCGGCCTGCGCGCCAGCGGCAGCCATGACGTCGTGTTCGAAGACGTGGTATTTCCGCTCGATCACGAGATCGACGTGCGGCGTCCGGATCAATGGCTGGCCCCCGATCCGACCCAGGCGACCGTGCACACCATCTTCGTGGCGGCGATCTATGACGGCATCGCCCGCGCGGCGCGTGACTGGCTGGTCGACTTCCTCAAGGCCCGAACGCCATCCAATCTCGGCGCGCCGCTGGCGACGCTGCCGCGGGTGCAGGAGACCGTTGGGGCCATCGAGGCCCGGCTTTCGGTCAACGCGCGGCTGATCGACAGTTTTGCCGCGGATTTCGACGACGGCGTGGCGCTCGACGCCTCCCAGTCCAACATCATCAAGCTGACCGTCACCAACAACGCGGTGGCGGCGGTCGAGGACGCGCTGTCGCTCGCCAGCAATCACGGCCTGACCCGCGCCAATCCGCTGGAGCGGCACTATCGCGACGTGCTGTGCGGACGCGTGCACACGCCCCAGGACGACGCCACGCGCGTCGCCGCCGGGCGCATCGCGCTCGGCATCTGATCATTCGGCAAAGGAGTTTTGCATGTCAGTGGAATTCATCGGCTTCATCACCAACAACAACGCGTCGGAAACCATCGTGCGCAGCGGTCCGGTGCTCGATCGCCGCCACATCGAGACGGTGGCCAAGGCCCACGAAAGCGCCGGCTTCGACCGCGCGCTGCTGGCGTTCCATTCCACCACGCCGGACGCCCTGCAGGTCGGCCAGCACGTGCTCGGCGTCACCGACCGGCTGAACGTGCTGATCGCGCAGCGGCCCGGATTCACCGCGCCCACTTTGCTGGCGCGGCAACTGGCGACCATCGATCAACTGTCGCAGGGTCGCGTGGCGCTGCACGTCATCACGGGCGGCAATGCCACCGAGCTCAGGCAGGATGGCAACACCGTCGACGACAAGGACGAGCGTTACGCCCGCACCTCGGAATTCCTCGACGTGGTCAGGTCCGAATGGAGCAGCGACAAGCCGTTCAGCTATGCCGGCAAGTACTATCAGGTCGACTACGGTTTTTCGCAGGTCAAACCCTATCGCGCCGAGGGCATTCCGATCTTCGTCGGCGGCGCCTCCGACGCCGCAATCGAGGTCGCAGGTAAGCATGCCGACACCTTCGCGCTGTGGGGCGAGTCCTACGCGCAGGTGCGCGACGTGACTGCACGGGTGCGCGCCTCCGCGGCGAAACATGGTCGTCCGACGCCGCGTTTCAGCCTGTCGATCCGGCCGATCGTTGCCGATACCGAAGACAAGGCATGGGCCAAGGCCGAGGCGATCCTGGAGCGCGCCACCGCGCTGCAGGACAAGACCGGCTATCGCAAACCGGCCGATGGCCACGCCACCGCCGGGGCGCGGCGCCTGCTGGCGCTGGCCGACCAGGGCCGGCGGATCGACAAGCGGCTGTGGACCGAGATCGCCAAGCTGACCGGCGCCAACAGCAACACCACCGCGCTGGTCGGCACGCCCGCGCAGGTCGCCGAGGTGTTCGGCGACTATTGCGATCTCGGCGTCAGCCATTTCCTCATTCGCGGCTTCGACCCCTTGATCGACGCCATCGACTATGGCCGCGAGCTGATCCCGCGCACGCGCGAGCTGATCGCGGCGCGCCAGGCCAGTCAGGGAGTCGCCGCGCAGTGATGCGCCCGCCCCAGATGCTCCGCGCGCCCAATCCGTTCAACCGTCCTCAGGAAAGGCCATGACATGACCGATGTCGTCGTCCCGCTCGTCAGTCTGCCCCGCCGCATCGATGCAATCGACCGCAAGATTCTCAACGTTCTTCAGGACGACGCCACCCTGTCGGTGGCCGAGATCGGCGAACGGGTCGGGCTGTCCTCGACGCCGTGCTGGAAGCGCATCCAGCGGATGGAGGCCGAGGGCATCATCACCGGCAAGGTGGCGCTGGTCGACCAGGACCGGATCGGCCTCAAGCTGTCGGTGTTCGTGTCGGTGGAGAGCGGCGACCATTCCGACGCC
>Ga0209758_1003878_pt1 | contig 13088 bp, 18 predicted proteins | sample AraplaMF_Col_mMF_FD_184258 | JGI IMG/M metagenome (GOLD analysis project Ga0209758, IMG submission 184258) | Arabidopsis root microbial communities from the University of North Carolina, USA - plate scrape MF_Col_mMF (SPAdes) (version 2) | ecosystem: Host-associated > Plants > Roots > Endosphere... | reverse complement strand
CGAGAAGACGGCGCCGCGCGGCGGGCCGCCCGTACACGCAGCCTTTACCAGCCTACGCCAGATTGCAGCCATAACCCTGGATTGAGAACAACATGAGCTTTGGGAAACGTCAGGCCTTGCCGCCGCTCGCCGCGCCGTCCAAGGCGTTCGCGATGGCGGCGCCACGCGTGGCGGGCGTTGGGAATGGTCGGAACGGCGGCGGACGCATCGGCTATCTCTGGGCGTTCCTGGCCGTGGCGGTCGCCAGCTTCGTCAGCCCGGCGATCATGGCGACGATCCCCGCGCTCAATCGCAGCGGCGTCAGCCAGGCGAACATCGCCCTGGTCGTCCTGGGCAATGTACTTCCGTCGATGCTGGGCGTCTGCGCGGTCACCTTGCCGTTGATCGACCTCGTCCTGAAGGCCGCGAACCGCCGCGTCACATGGCTGTATGCGGCGCTCAACCCGATTGCCGTCGTCCTGATCAGCTGCGCCATCATGATGACCAAATCGCCCGGCTGGATCATTGCCCTGGCGCTTTTACCCGCCATGGCCGGCGGTTACGTGCTGGGGCGGTTTCGGACCCCCTAGCCCCCCAGGCCGAAGATCAGCGGCGCGGGCAGCAGGCAGAAGAACAGGGCCACGCCGGTCAGCCAGAGCGCGGTCCGGAAGGCGCGGAACCGTCCCACGGCGAGGCGGGCGCGGATCCAGCGGGTCTGGACGCAGAGATGCCAGGCCGCCGCACCCAGGCCGAGCAGAACGCCCGCCAGCCGCACCGGCGGGGCCGGCCCGCGGACCAGGACGACGGCGACCGAGACCGAGATGGCCAGCGGCGCGGCGTAGAAGCACTGCAGGCCGAAGGGCGCCCGCAAGGTGGCGTGGTTGACGGGCCGCCCCTCGCGCCGCAGCACGCCGGCCGCCAGGACCAGGGGCAACAGGCTGAAGGCCAGCACCCGGAACAGCAGCGAGGCCGGGTCGAAGCCGCCCGCCGTCTCGCCAAGCTCGCCCATGGCCAGGTCCAGCCCGTGGGCCGCCAGGATCGAGATCAGCAGGAACAGCGGGGGACTGACCGGGTCGGCGACCGGTTCGCCGCTCGCGTCGGCGATCTGCGTCGGCTCCAGCAGCACCCGCCACAGCGTGCGCGGATAGAACAGCAGCCCGGTCATCAGCTCGTAGAGGATCTCCTCGAGCGTGCGAAAGCGAAGACGTTCCATGGCGTATCCCACCTGGCGGTCCGGGACCCAAACACTCCAGCTTGCTGAATCGGCTCAGGCGACGCCGAGTACGCGTGAAAAAACTTTGGAGACAACCAGAAGTTCCAGCCCCGGCTTAGTCCTTGCGCGGCCGGATGGCAAACTCCAGCACGCGCGGATCGGCCCGCAGGGCGGCCGACAGCTCGTCCAGGCGCAGCACGCCCCGGCCCGAGAACGGCCCCGACAGCGTGAACACCGTCCCGCCCTCGGCCAGCTCCTGGCAGACCCGCGCGCCTTCCAGGTCGAAGGCGTCCAGCATGCGCCGCAGCTCGGCGTCATCGATCACCGCCTCGCGGCGCGAGCGCACGGTGATCTCGGCGAAGCTCTTCTGCGGCATGTGGCGGTCCAGCCAGCGGGCGGCGCTCAGCACCACCAGCGACAGCGCCGTGCCGCCGATCGCCAGCTCGTACAGCCCCACGCCGAACAGGGTGCCGATCGCCGAGGTGATCCACAGCGACGCGGCGGTCGTCAGGCCGTGCACCGAGGCCCCCTGCTGGAAGATCACCCCGCCGCACAGGAAGCCGACGCCGGTCAGGATGCCGTGGGCCATGCGCACCGGATCGATGCGCACCACCTCGTTGGGCGCGCCCTGCAGCCAGGTGATCTGGTGCACGGCGCCCAGCATCAGCAGGGCCGAGGCCAGGGCCACCAGCATGTGGGTGCGCAGGCCCGCCGGCCGGGCCCGATACTCCCGCTCGAACCCGATCGCCCCGCCGGCGGCCAGGGCGCCGAGGATCGGGATGACCAGTTGAAGAGGGGCGTCCATAAGGGGGGGAACGGATGAAAGCGGGACCGCGATCCCTGCCTCCCCCCTCGAAGCGGCTGTCATCCCGGACAAGCGCGTAGCGCGCCGATCCGGGACCGACGCGTGAACGCGGCGCTTCCGGCGGTCCCGGGTCTTCGCTGCGCTACGTCCGGGATGACAGCCGTTCGTGGATTTGAAGGACTAGGTCACCCCAGCTTCGCGGCGTCCTCGTCGCTGATCTCTTCGTTGGAATAGACGTCCTGGACGTCGTCGTCCTCGTTGAGGGCGTCGAGCAGCTTCATCAGGGTGGCCACGGCGTCGCCGGTGACCGGGACCTGGCTCTTGGGGCGCCAGGCGACCTTGGTGTTGCTGGCCACGCCGAACTTGGCCTCCAGGGCGGCGGCAACGTCGTTGAGGTCCTCGAAGGCGGTGTAGACCGTGTGGCCCTCGCCCTCCTCGTCCATGTCGGACACCACGTCGTCGGCCCCCGCCTCGATGGCGGCCTCCATCATGTCGTCTTCCGTCGCGGCCTTGGCCGGATAGCTGATCTGGCCGACGCGGTCGTAGTTGAAGGTCACCGAGCCCGTGGCCCCCATGTTGCCGCCCATCTTGGTGAAGTAGGAGCGGACATTGGCGGCGGCGCGGTTACGGTTGTCGGTCAGCACCTCGACGATGATCCCGACGCCGCCGGCGGCGACGCCTTCGTAGCGGATCTCGGTATAGTCGGCCGCGTCGCCCATCTGCGACTTCTTGATCGCGCGGTCGATGACGTCCTTGGGCAGGCTCTCGGCCTTGGCGTTGTTCACGGCCAGGCGCAGGCGCGGGTTCATGTTGGGGTCGGGCAGGCCCGCCTTGGCCGCCACGGTGATCTCCCGCGACAGCTTGGAGAACAGCTTGGACCGCGCGGCGTCGGCGCGGCCCTTGCGGTGCATGATGTTCTTGAATTTCGAGTGGCCGGCCATTCGGAGGCTCTTCTCTGGTCTGCGAGGAAAGGTAGGGCGCGCTTCTAGCCCTTGCGGCGGGGTTTTGTCACCCCTTTCGCCCCGCTGCCGGGGACAGGCGCATGCGCCTGTCCCCGGCTCAGCCCTCACGCCACCTTCAGCACCACGTCCACGTTGCCGCGCGTGGCCTTGGAGTACGGGCACACCTCGTGCGCCGCGTGCAGCAGCTTCTCCGCCGTCTCGCGGTCCAGGTCCGGGGCGTTCAGGGTCAGGCGCACGCCGACGTGGAAGCTGGTCTCGTCCTTGATCAGGTCGACCTCGCTGTCCAGGCTGTGCTCGCCCAGCTTGACGCCCTGGTTACGGGCCACCAGGCCCAGGGCGCCCAGGAAGCAGGCGCTGTAGCCGGCCGCGAACAGCTGCTCGGGATTGGTCCCGTTGCCGTCGCCGCCCATCGACTTGGGGTAAGCCAGTTTCACGTCCAGGTGGCCGTCATCGGACTTGGCGGTCCCGTTGCGACCGCCGACGGCGTGGGCGTGGGCGGTGTAGATGGCGTCGGTCATGGGAGCTCCTTCGGGGGTTGAGATCGTGGCGCGACCTTGGCGCTCAACCCATGACAGGCGCAAGCACGGCCGGCTTGAAGGTTTCCGCCAGGGCGAACGGCTTCCGATTGACGATGCAACCGCAACGTTCGAAGCTTGGCCGATGTCAAAGACTGGCCGGTCCGCAAAATCCCGAAACCTTCGCGTGACGCTCATGGCGATCGTGTTGACGATGACGGGGTGCGTGTCGACGGAGACGTTTCCCCTGTCGGGGCGCCAACTGGCCGACGCAGAAAGCCGGGCTCAATTTCTGGAAGGCATGGCCCTGGAGGCCGAGGGGATCAGTGCGACCTTCCCGACATCGCAATGGCGTGGCGGTCGCTGCCGTTGGGGCGACCAGCCGAACATCGCCGTCTGCGCCGTAGAGTACCGCCACTCCACCAGCAGCCCATGGCTTCACGCCACGGTGCGCTACGAACGCGGCGAGGGCGGCGGCTGGCGGTGGCTCGGACCGGTTTCCGCGAAGGCCCCCACGCCTTAGACCTCCGGCACCGTCTCCTTCAGCCGGCCGCCCACCCGGATCGGCTCGACGCGGACCGCCAGGCCGGTGCGATCGTCGGTCTCGACGAACACGCCGCAGACCGTGGCCGGGCCCGAGGCCGGTGTGTAGCGGCCGCCGCTGATCTTGGTGGTGAAGCGCCGCAGGGGCTCGTCCTTCTGGTTACCGATCACGCTGTCATAGTCGGCGCAGGCCCCGGCGTCGGTCTGGTAGGCGGTGCCGCCGGGCAGGATCTGGGCGTCGGCGGTCGGCACGTGGGTGTGGGTGCCGACGACCAGGCTGGCGCGGCCGTCGCAATAGTGGCCCATGGCCATCTTCTCGGACGTGGCCTCGCAGTGCATGTCGACCACCACCGCGTCGGCCACCTGGCCCAGCGGGGCCTTGTCCAGCTCGCGGTCGGCGGCGGCGAACGGATCGTCCATGGCGTCCATGTGCACCCGGCCCAGCAGGTTGATCACCATGATGGTCCGGCCGCCCTCGGTCTGGAACAGGTGGCTGCCGCGGCCCGGGGCGTCCGACAGGATCGGATAGTTGGCCGGCCTTATCAGTCTCGGTTCTCGGACAATGTAGGTCAGGGCCTCGCGCTGGTCCCAGCTGTGGTTGCCCAGGGTCAGGCAGTCGGCCCCGGCCTCGAACAGCTCGCGGGCGGTGTTCTCGGTGATGCCGAAGCCGGCGGCGGCGTTCTCGGCGTTGATGATCACGAACTCCAGCTGGAGCTGGCGGCGCAGGGCGGGAAGGTGGTCGGCCAGGCCGTCGCGGCCCGACTTGCCCACGACGTCGCCGAAGAAAGCAAAACGCATGAATTAGTCCTCTTGGACGGCGATATACTCGCTTTCCGTCAGGATGGCGTCCAATCGTTGGTCGTGGGGCTCATCGGGCAGGCCGTGTGTCTCCTGGCCCACATAGGCCAGGCCCAGCACGAAGACGGCCTTGCGGGCCCGCAAGGTCTCGAGCGCCCGGTCGTAGTAGCCGCCGCCCTGGCCCAGGCGCCGGCCCTCGCGGTCGAAGGCCAGCAGGGGCGCGACCACCAGGTCGGGCTGGACGATCGGCCGGTCGGCCGCGGGGGCGACCAGGCCGATGGCGTCGCGGACCAGCGGCTCGCCCGGCGTCCAGAGCCGGAACACCATGTGGCCGCCATGGCCTTCCGGATCAGCGCCCTCGACGCTGGGCAGGGCCAGGGTCCACCCCGCCTCGGCCAGCCAGTCGGCCAGCAGGCGGGCCGGTAGCTCCGAGCCCAGGCCGTGATAGACCGCCGCGATCCTGCCCTTCGGATCGGGGAACCGCCGCGTCAGCGGCTCGCGCGCCACGTCCACCACCCGCCAGTCGGCCTCGGGATGCTCCAGGGCCAGTTCCTTGCGGCGGCTGCGGACGAACAGACGCAGGGCGGTCTTGGCGACGGCGGGATCTTTGATGGCCATGGCTATCCTCTGCCACCTCAGGCGGCGGGCCGCCAGGGGCGCAGGCGCGGCAGCCAGCGCGGCACGTGGCGGCGGAAGGTCTCGTAGTCCTGGCCGTAGTCGCCCAGCAGCCGGGGCTCCTCGTAGAACACCACGAACAGATGCATGGTCAGCCAGGCCGCCGCGCCGTAGACCAGCAGCCCGGCCCGGCCCAGCAGGAGCGCCTGGCCCAAGATCAGGCTCACGACGGCCACGTACATCGGGTTGCGCACGAAGCGGTAGGCGCCGCCCGCCACCAGCGTCTTGGTCGGGGCGACCGGCGCGGGCGTGCCCCGGCCCTCCAGGGCGAAGCGGACAAAGGCTTCCAGCAGCACCGGCGCGGCGACGACGATCAGCGCCCCGCCCAGCCAGCGCCCGGCCTCCAGGCCCAGCAGCGGCGGCGCGAACCGCCAGCCGCTCAGCCACCACGGAACCAGCCCCGCCACCACGCCGGGGGCGACGACCAGGAACAGCGCGCTGCCCAGCAGGGCCCCAGTCCTGTCCATGCTCTTTTCCATGCGGACCTCACGCGCCGGGGCGTTCGGGATCGGATGAGAATGGGGGAAGGTGGCGGCGCCGTGAAGAACCGTGAAGACGTTTCAATCCACTCGAACCTGTAAGTTACAGGTGGGCCCCGTGTTCCCGCAGCCACGGCCACGGGAGGGAACAGGTCCCGATAGAGAGATTAAGGTCCCTGGGAATAGAAATCTTCGACGAGGGCCACAGCAGACCCGCCGCTGGGGAAGATAGGCGTTCGGGGTCACGAATACCAGTGGGGACCTTGTCGCACTTGCCCCCTACGGATCGCTTCGCGATCGTCTTCCCCCGGAGGGGGAAGAGCGCGAGGCTCCGCCCCCTATGGGGGCGGACAGACCGCGAAGCGGTCAGGCGGGGGCAAGCGGGTGCGCCTCAGCCCTTCACCAGCTCCGCCATCACCGCCGTCCAGCCCGCGTGGGCCTCCGCCCCCGCCCGGTCGAAGGCCGCCCGCAGGTGGCGCGTCTGGGCCTCGGTGAGCTCGGCTTCCAGCTTCCGGCCCGACGCCGTCAGGCGCAGGTTCTTGACCCGGCGATCCTCGACCCCGGCCTCGGCCCCGACCAGGCCCATCTCCATCAGCTGGCGCAGCGGCGCGTTCAGGGCCTGCTTGCTGACGGCCAGCAGGTCCAGCAGGCCGCGCACCGAAACGTCGGGCCGCCGGCCGATGAAATAGAGGATGCGGTGGTGCACACGGCCTAACCCGCGCCTTTCGAGAATCCGGTCAGGACGGTCCGTGAATCCGCGATAGGCGAAATAGAATTGCTCTATCGCCTCATGCAGGTCGTCAGATAGGGCAGGATCATCCAGGTCAACCATGTTGACACTTTAGGATGCGTCGGCTCATGGTGTCGATAGGTCAAGGTGTTTGACGCTGTTTGGAATGTTGAGGGAGGTCGGCGATGGCGCGGCTGTCGGTGCGGAGTTCGGACATCAGGCCCTCGCCGGTGCGCGACATGCTCACCGTGTCGCAGCGCCCGGGCATGATCTCGTTCGCCGGCGGCCTGCCCTCGCCCGAGACCTTCGCGGGGCTGGACCTGCCCCCGCCGCCGCGCGACCTGCTGCAATACGGCCCTACCGAGGGCGAGCCGGCCCTGCGCGCGCGGATCGCCCGGGACCTGGCCGCCCTGGGCCTGGACACCGAGGCCGACCGGGTGATGGTGCTGTCCGGCTCGCAGCAGGGCATCGACCTGGCCGCCAAGCTGGTGGTCGACGCCGGCACGACCCTGGCCGTGGAGTCGCCGGCCTATCTGGCCGCCCTGCAGGTGTTCCGCTTCTACGGCGCGCGGTTCGGGATCATCGACCGGTCGAGCCCCGGCGCCGGCTGGGGCGAAGCGCCGCCGTCGATGGCCTATGTCATCCCCACCTTCCAGAATCCGTCGGGCCACTGCTGGACCGCTGACGAGCGCGCGGCGATGGCGGCCGCCTGCCGGGCCAGCGACGTGATCCTGTTCGAGGACGATCCCTATCGCGACCTGGTCTACGAGCCGTGCGAGCGTCGCCCGGTCTGCGCCGGCATGACGGGCGGATCGTGGATCTACCAGGGCTCGTTCTCCAAGACCGTCGCCCCTGGCCTGCGCCTGGGCTACCTGACCGCCTCGCCCGACCTGTTCCCGCTGCTGGTCCAGCTGAAGCAGGCGGCCGACCTGCACACCAACCGGCTCAGCCAGTGGATGGTGCTGCAGTATCTGAACGACCCGGGCCGGGCCGAGCGGATGGACCAGGTCGCCGCCCTCTATCGCCGGAAGCGCGACGCCTTCGCCGACGCCCTGACCCGTCACCTGGGCAACAGGGCCTCGTGGTCGCTGCCGCCCGGCGGCCTGTTCTTCTGGCTGACCCTGGCCGAAGGGACCGACGTCGAGCGCCTGTTGAAACGCTCCGTCGAGCGCGGCGTGCTGTTCACCCCCGGCAGCCACTTCCTGGCCGAGGGCGGCGCCTCGCCGACGATCCGGCTGAACTTCAGCCTGGCCGACCCCGAGGCGGCCGAGAGGGGGCTGGCGATCCTGGCTGAACTGTTGGACGACTAGGCCCCGACGGCCGCCGGGGTCGGGGGATGGGAGAAAAGCATGCGCCTGGTCCTGTTCGCCGCCCTGGCCTGGGCGCTGGCCGCCGCGGGACCGGCCGCCGCCCAGGGCGCCTTCGCCTGGCCGAAGGGCAAGCGCGCGGCCATCGTCCTGACCTATGACGACGCCATGCCCTCGCAGTTGGACGTCGCGATCCCGCACCTGGACGCGGCCGGACTGAAGGGGACCTTCTTCCTGGACGCCGACAGCCTGACCCCGGCCGAGATGCTGCGATGGCGGCGGGCGGCGAAGAGCGGCCACGAGCTGGGCAACCACTCGGTGAACCATCCCTGCCCGCGCGCCATGCTGCCCCGCGCCGAGCACTATGTGACCGAAACCTACGACACGCGGTCGATGCTGGCCGAGATCGGGGTGATGAACGCCGTGCTGTTCGGCATCGACGGCCGGACCGCGCGGACCTACGCCTATCCGTGCAGCCAGAGCCTGGTCGGCGGCGAGGACTATCGCGGCGGCCTGCGGACCTCCGGCCTGATCCGCTATGCGCGGACCGGGGGCGACGCCTACCGGTCGGTGATCACCGACGCCGCGTCGCTAGATCCCCTGAACGTGCCCAGCTGGGGCCCCGTCGATCATCCCGACGGCGCGCAATTGATCGCCTATGTGGAGCGCGTGCGTGCGGCCGGAGGGTTGGGCGTGCTGCAGTTCCATGGCGTGGGCGGCGACTATCTCGAGGTCTCGGCGCAAGCGCACCAGCAGCTGCTGGATCACCTCAAGCGGAACCCCGACATCTGGGTCGCGCCGTTCCAGCAGGTCATGGACCACGTGACCAAGGTCGGCGCCGCCACGCCTTAGCCGCCCAGCCTGGGGTCAGTCGGCCCGCACCGCGATCACGGTCTGGGCCTGGCCGCCGGCCCAGACCTGGCCTTCGCAGACCTTGGCGTGGCCCTTCGGCACGCCGCCGGCGGCGGGGACGAGGCGCACGCCCTTCTCCGGATGGCCGTCGCCGTACTCGAAGGTCGCCACGCTGCCCTCGAAGGGCCGATTGAGGCCGACCAGCTTGCCGACGCCGGCTTCGTCGGCCGCGATCGCCTCGCTCAGCTCGTCGAGGGAAAACTCTCGCGGATAGGTGAACGTCTTCTGTCCCACCGGCGCCTCCGCAGCTCGAGATTGCGTTGAAGGCAAGCACAATTATGCCGACAGGGATAGGCGCATTCCGGCCAGGGCGGCCGGACGCCGTCAGCCCTGGACCAGGGCCTCGATCTTCTCGGACGCCGCGTCCAGGGCCTTGATGGCCCGGACCTCTACCCGGGTCTGTTCGGTCTGCAGGCGGGCCAGCTCGGATTGGGCATGGGCCAGGCGCAGCTTCAGGTCCGACAGCTCGTCGGCCAGCAGCAGGGCGCCCATCAGGAACAGCCGGGTCTCGCCCAGCTGGCCGACGTCCTGGCTGACCTGGCGGACCTGGCGGTCGAACAGGCGGGCGATTTCCAAGAGGTGGGCTTCCTGCCCGTCCTCGCAGCCGACGGTGTAGGGCCGGCCGTTCACCTGGATGGTCAGTTGGGCCATGGCTCAGGCCTCCCTTTCCGAACGATCCTCGGGGAAGAGATCGGCGCCGTCGTCGCCGTAGTCCTCTTCCTCGTCGTCGTCGTGGACGCCTTCGGTGATCAGGCTCTCGTCGCCCAGGGCGGCGCGGATCTCGGCGATGGCGCGGCCCAGGGCCTCGGAGGCCTGCTCGCCGGCTTCCTCCAGCGCCTTCTCCCGGGCGCGGGCGGCCTCCAGGTCCAGCGCCAGGCGCGCGGCCTTGGACTCGGCTTCGGCGTCGCCGTCGAACAGCCCCGGCTCGCCCGAAACGGGCGCGGCCGGACGCGCCGCGCGCTCGGCGGCGATCTTCTGTTCCAGCTGGCTGACGGCGCGCTCGAGGCGGCGCGCGGCCAGTTCGAGGGCGTTACCTTCGCCCGGGGTCATCGGCATCGTCCCAAAATCATGCGTCGCAACATATAGACTGCGGTCCGCTTCGCCACCCGCCATGGCGACAATTGGGCGATGAAACGGTGCGGATAACAATAGGTCATCCTATGTGAGCGCTCGCGCAGGTTTCTTGGGGTTGACTTCCCCGCCCCGCCCCGCAAAACGCGCTGCAAAATCAAGGTAACGTCGGTCGCCTCGGCCGAACGCTCGTTAGGAGAAAGACCTCATGGCCATTCGCGTCGCCATCAACGGCTTCGGCCGGATCGGACGTCTCGTCCTGCGTTCCATCGCCGAACATGCGCGCCGCGACATCGAGGTCGTCGCCATCAACGACCTGGGCCCGGTCGAGACCAACGCCCACCTGCTGCGCTACGACAGCGTCCACGGCCGCTTCCCGGGCGTCGTCACCTCGGGCGAGGACTGGATCGACGTCGGCCTGGGCAAGATCAAGGTCACGGCCATCCGCGACCCGAAGGACCTGCCGCACAAGGAACTGAACGTCGACATCGCGTTCGAGTGCACGGGCATCTTCACCGCCCGCGACAAGGCCGCCCTGCACCTGGAAGCCGGCGCCAAGCGCGTGCTGGTCTCGGCCCCGGCCGACGGCGCCGACAAGACCATCGTCTACAAGGTCAACCACGAGACCCTGACCGCCGACGACATCATCGTCTCGAACGGCTCGTGCACCACCAACGCCCTGGCCCCGGTGGCCAAGGTGCTGCAGGACCTGACCGGCATCGAGCGTGGCTACATGACCACGATCCACAGCTACACCGGCGACCAGCCCACGCTGGACACCATGCACAAGGACCTCTACCGCGCCCGCGCCGCGGCCCTGAGCATGATCCCCACCTCGACCGGCGCCGCCAAGGCCCTGGGCCTGGTGCTGCCGGCCCTGAAGGGCAAGCTGGACGGCTCGTCCATCCGCGTCCCGACCCCGAACGTCTCGGTCATCGACCTGAAGGTCGTGCCGTCGCGCGACACCACGGTCGACGAGGTCAACGCCGCCCTGCAGGCCGCCGCCGACGGCCCGATGAACGGCGTGCTGTTCACCACCAAGGACCCGCTGGTCTCGCACGACATGAACCACATCGCCGCCAGCTCGACGGCCGCCCTGCCCCAGACCCAGGTCATCGAGGGCAAGCTGGTCCGCGTGCTCAGCTGGTACGACAACGAATGGGGCTTCGCGACCCGCATGAGCGACACCGCTCTGGAAATGGCGAAGTTCCTCTGAGAATGAAACGCTGGCTAGGCATAGGGCTCTTGGGCCTGACGGCCTGGCCAGCAGCCTACCTGTTGGCGGGAACCGGCGTTCATTTCGTCGCCGCCTGGCTCTGGCGGACCGCTTGGTGCGGTTCGCATTGCGACATCACCCCCAGCCAGTACTCCATGCAAGGTTGGCCCTGGGCGGTGCTGCTGCTGTTGGGGCCCGCGATCTGGCTGGCCGCGACTTGGCGCGTCGCGCGATCCTCGCCCAGCCAGAATTCCTCCCCCCGTCGCGCGCCTGCACCCGCGACCGTGCTTTTCCTCGTCTTCCTCGGTCTCTTCGCGGTCAGTGTCTGGATGACCTGGCAAGCGAAGATCCATTACTGGTGAGCTGACATCATGCCCTTCCGCACCCTCGACACCGCCGATCTCGCCGGCAAGCGCGCCCTGGTCCGGGTGGACTTCAACGTGCCGGTGGACGGCGGGAAGATCACCGACGACACCCGCCTGCGCGCGGCCCTGCCGACCATCCACTACCTGTCGACCCAGGGCGCCAAGGTGATCCTGCTGGCCCACTTCGACCGCCCCAAGGGCAAGGTCGTGCCGGAGATGAGCCTGGCCTTCGTGGCCGAGCCGCTGGGCAAGCTGCTGGAGCAGGAAGTGGCCTTCGCCAGCGACTGCGTCGGTCCCGAAGCCGCCAAGGTGGTGAACGGCCTGGAGAACGGCGGCGTGGCCCTGCTGGAGAACGTCCGCTTCCACGCCGGCGAAGAGAAGAACGACCCCGACTTCGCCAAGGCCCTGGCCGCCAACGGCGACCTCTATGTCGACGACGCCTTCAGCGCCGCCCACCGCGCCCACGCCTCGACCGAGGGCCTGGCCAAGATCCTGCCGGCCTATCCGGGCCTGGCCATGCAGCGCGAGCTGGAAGCCCTGGACTCGGCCCTGGGCAATCCGAGGAAGCCCGTGCTGGGCATCGTCGGCGGCTCCAAGGTCTCGACCAAGCTGGACCTGCTCAACAACCTGGTCGCCAAGCTGGACCGCCTGGCCATCGGCGGCGGCATGGCCAACACCTTCCTGTTCGCCCAGGGCCACGACGTCGGCGGCTCGCTCTGCGAGAAGGACCTGGCCGACACCGCGCGCGAGATCATCGCGACCGCCGCGAAGTCGGGCTGCGAGCTGCTGCTGCCGATCGACGTGGTGGTGGCCAAGAAGGTCGCCCCCGGCGTCGACGCCGAGACCCGCGAGCTTTCCGAGGTCCAGCCCGACGACCTGATCCTGGACGCCGGCCCCAAGAGCGCCCAGCGTCTTATCGAAGCCATGGAATCGAGCAATACGCTGATCTGGAACGGCCCTTTGGGCGTTTTCGAGGTGCCTCCGTTCGACGAAGCGACGGTTTCGGCGGCAAAACACGCCGCGAAACTCGCCAAAGGGGGTAAGATCGTGGCGGTCGCCGGCGGCGGTGATACCGTGGCGGCCCTGAACCACGCGGGCGTGTCGGGCGATTTCACCTTCGTCTCGACGGCCGGCGGCGCGTTCTTGGAATGGATGGAAGGCAAGACGCTTCCGGGCGTCGCCGCTCTGGAGATCTAGGGAGAAACGACCCTTCGGCGCGTCTCAGGAGGGCGCGCCGAACCGAAATACGGACACCACGGAGGTCCGGAAAACTTGGGCAAAGAGCGCATCAGCGTCGGGCCCCAACAACAAGAAACGACCCAATTCACTCACGCTTGCAGGAGAACACCACGTGGCGAGGATCACGCTAAGACAGTTGCTGGATCATGCGGCGGAGCATGACTATGCGCTGCCGGCCTTCAACATCAACAACATGGAACAGGGCCTGGCGATCATGGAGGCGGCGGAAGCCGTGAACTCCCCGGTCATCATCCAGGCGTCGCGCGGCGCGCGCAGCTA
>Ga0209758_1003876_pt1 | contig 13098 bp, 9 predicted proteins | sample AraplaMF_Col_mMF_FD_184258 | JGI IMG/M metagenome (GOLD analysis project Ga0209758, IMG submission 184258) | Arabidopsis root microbial communities from the University of North Carolina, USA - plate scrape MF_Col_mMF (SPAdes) (version 2) | ecosystem: Host-associated > Plants > Roots > Endosphere ... | reverse complement strand
CGCCACGACGACGAGCGCGTTGCCCAGACTGTCGTCGCAACAGGCCGTCGCAAAGCCGGCCGACGGGATCGTATACCGCCTGCTGCAGATGAACCTGCGCTTCAACAATCCGACGCCGAAGAAAGTGCTGTCGCTGATCGGCCGGACCAATCCGGACGTCATCACGCTCGACGAAGTGTCCGGTATGTGGGCGACCGAACTCGGCTATATCGCCAGAGCTTACCCCTATCGCATCCTTTGCGACTATCCCAACGGCATATTCGGCGTCGCCCTGCTCTCGCGCCGGCCCTTCGCCGCCGGCACCGCGCCGCATTGCGAGCCGCGCGGGGCGATGGCGACCGCCACGATCGATTTCGGCGGCATTCCCGTCAACGTCGCCGCGATCCATCTGAGCTGGCCGTGGCCCATGGAGCAGTCCTGGCAGATCGGCGAACTGGCGGCGCCGCTGGCCGCGCTCGGCGATACCGCGATCATGGCCGGCGACTGCAATGCCGTGCCGTGGAGCGCGGCGGTGCGGCGGGTGGCGCGGCTCAGCGGTACGACGCTCATGCCGTCGGCCGGCCCGACCTGGATCCACCGCACGCTGCCCGACCTCCTGCGCCGCTATGCGGGCCTGCCGATCGACCAGGTGTTCAGCAAGGGCGCGGTGACGATCCTGTCGTCGGCCCGGCTGGAGGATACCGGCTCCGACCATCTGCCGGTGCTGGTCGAATTCACGCTGCGGCCCGACAGCAACGCGCCTGAGGACGAGCATAGGTCGGCGCTGGCGGCGAACGACGCGCCGGACAGGCCGCGAGGCTGACGCCCTCTTCGCAAAGCGAACGAGCGGAAGTTTTCAGTTCTTCCCCATCAAGGCACCGACCAACTGCTCGACATGGCCGCCGTTGCGGTGCTCGCGCGCGTCGAAGGCGTTCTGCCTGGCCTCGTAGTCGGCATAAATCGCGTCGATGCGGCGCCTGGCATCCCAGCGAAGGCCGGTGCAGAACCAGTTGTCCTGCCGCTCGAGCCCGACAAGCGCCGTGTCGGTCGCCCGCATCATCTGCTTGGCGATGCGGCCATGGGTATGCTCGTGCCGGCGCACGCCGGCCATGAAGCGGTCCCAGCGCCTGCGCAGGGCCGGGCTGGACGGCGACGTGCGGCGCGGAAAGGTATAGGTCAGGTCGATCGTGCCGTCGGCCCGGCGCAGCCGGCAGATGCCGCCGTCGCGCGTCACGTCGAGTTTCCAATGCACGATATAGCCGGTCTCGGCGATAGCGCGCGTCGCATGACCGTGCTTCGGCCCCAGGCCGTCCATCGCCTCGACCAGTTCCGTGCCGGTCTTGCCGGCGACATCGTAGGTGCGCATATGCACGGTCAGTGTGGTGCCGGCGGAAGCGGCCCCGCAAAAGAGCACGCCGGCAGCAGCTAAGATCGCCAGGCTGGTCCGCCACATGTCCGCCTCCTTGTTCGGAGGTCGAGCAGACCATACTCGGCGCGCGGCTTCAACGGCCTTGGCTGCTCACATGCCTGGTAGACCTCGCCGGCTCTGTTGGAACGGCGGTCGAGACGGCCCGGCCGGAACGGCTCACATGCCCTGATAAACCGGGCCTTCGCCGCCCTGAGGCGGCACCCAGTTGATATTCCGGTTCGGATCCTTGATGTCGCAGGTCTTGCAGTGCACGCAATTCTGCGCGTTGATGACGAAGCGCACGTCCTTGGCCGACGGGTCGGCGGCGGCGTTGCCGTCCTTGTCCACCCACTCATAGACGCCGGCCGGACAGTAGCGGGTCGAGGGACCGGCGAAGACATCGTGCTCGGAACGCTGCTGCAGCGCCATGTCGCCGACGATCAGATGCACCGGCTCGTTCTCTTCGTGGTTGGTGTTGGAGAGAAACACCGAGGAGAGCCGGTCGAAGGTCAAGACGCCATCCGGCTTCGGATAGGCGATCCTCTCATGCTTGGACGCCGGCTCGAGCGTCGCGTAGTCGGCCTTGCCGTGCTTCATGGTGCCGAGGGGCGAGAAGCCGAACAGCGTGTTCAGCCACATGTCGAGGCCGCCGATGCCGACGCCGACGATGGTGCCGAAGCGCGACCAGAGCGGCTTGACATTGCGGACCTTCTTCAGGTCCTTGCCGATGTCGGTGCCGCGCCAGGCTTGCTCATAGGAAGCAAGCTCATCATTGGCGCGGCCGCCAGCGATCGCCTCGGCGACATGCTCGGCCGCCAGCATGCCGGAGAGCACCGCGTTGTGCGAACCCTTGATGCGCGGAACATTGACGAAGCCGGCGGCGCAGCCCATCAGCACGCCCCCCGGGAAGGACAGCTTCGGCACGGACTGCCAGCCGCCCTCGGTGATGGCGCGCGCGCCATAGCCGATGCGCTTGGCGCCCTCGAAGGTGCCTTTGATCGCCGGATGCGTCTTGAAGCGCTGGAACTCCTCGAAGGGCGAGAGATAGGGGTTCTTGTAGTTCAGGTGGACGACGAAGCCGACCGCGACCTGGTTGTCTTCGAGATGGTAGAGGAAGGAGCCACCGCCGGTCTTCATGTCGAGCGGCCAGCCGAAGGAGTGCTGCACGAGACCAGGCTTGTGGTTCTCAGGCTTGACCTGCCACAGTTCCTTAAGGCCGATGCCGAACTTGCCCGGCTCGCGGCCGTCGGCAAGATGGTATTTCGCGATGAGCTGCTTGGCCAGGGAGCCGCGCGCGCCCTCGCCGATCAGCACATATTTGCCCATCAGCGCCATGCCGGGCGCATAGGCCGGGCCATGCGTGCCGTCCTTCTCGACGCCCATGTCGCCGGTGATGACGCCGGTGACGGCGCCGGCGTCGTTGTAGACGAGGCTTGCCGCGGCAAAACCCGGATAGATCTCGACGCCCAGCGCCTCGGCCTTGGTGGCCAGCCAGCGGCAGACATTGCCCAGCGAGACGATGTAATTGCCGTGGTTGTTCATCAGCGGTGGCATCAGGAAGTTCGGCAGGCGGAAGGAGCCGGCGGGGCCGAGCACCAGGAAATGGTCCGCCGTCACGGGTGTCTTGAACGGATGGCCCTCCTCCTCGCGCCAGCCGGGCAGCAGGCGGTCGATGCCGATCGGGTCGACGACGGCGCCGGACAGTATATGTGCGCCAACCTCGCCGCCCTTCTCCAAGACGACGACGGAAAGGTCCGAGTTGAGCTGCTTCAGACGGATCGCCGCGGCAAGGCCGGCGGGACCGGCGCCGACGATCACCACGTCGAATTCCATGCTCTCGCGTTCGATTTCGCTCATCGACCCCTCTATAGCTTGCCGCATTCTCGCATTGTGCTGGCTCATGCGCTGCATAGCGCATCAATTCGCGACGCGAAACCGGCGCTGACGTAACAACGCCGATTTCGACAAAAAGTCGCGGTTTTCCCTACGAAAGGGCTGCCGCGCAGGCCATGGCCAAGCATAGGCCAGCGCCAATTGGATGGAAGGCCAGGCCGCCTCCGCATGTTTTTAATTGTTCGACGGCTTGGTTATCGGCAATACTTCGCGCCATGCGCAGTCCAGAGCCGTCCGGCTTTCCATCGAAGCGCTTACTCTTCACGCCAGGCGCGGCCTGGCGCGCGGTTCTTCCGCTCCTCTTTTTGACCATGCCGGCGGAGGCCGATCCGGTGAAGGTCTGGGCGACCGGCGCCTATTCCTTCTCCGACGAGCTGGGTGGCTTCCGCATCACCGGTGCTTCCGGCATCGGCACCAAGGAAGACCCGCTGATCATCAGGGAGGAACTGAACACGGCGACGCCGGTGACGCTGACGATCCGCGCGACCAAGCCGATCGAGCCCTTCGGCAAGGCGGGCGAGGTCGCCAACGGCGTGATGTATATGCGCATCGACGTGCTCAACAACAGCGCCCTGCCCTGGGTGGAGTTCCAGTTCGAGCTGCAGGAGATCCTCGACCAGCCGAGCGTATTCGGCGACGGCCTGTCCTTCGACCAGCGCAACAAGACGCCCGACAACATCTGGTCGAGCAACTTCGCCGATTTCGAGCGCAAGTTCGAACCTTACGACCAGCTGCTGTTCAGGAACGGCAAGGTCGACCCGCTGAAGACGGCGACCTTCGATTTCCTGATCACCGACTACACGCCGCGCTGGACGTTTTACATTGTGCAGGATCCAAGGATTCCGACTGGCTGATCTCTGCGCGGTTGCAAATCGACGCAGCGCGGACGATGGTGGCGCCATGACTGCCGCCTCCCCCAGCACACCAGCCGAGATCGCCGAACTGCTCGCCTTCTATGCCAGCGCCGGCGTCGACGATGCGCTCGAGGACGCGCCGGTCAACCGGTTTGCCGAAGCGGCGGCAAGGTCGGCCGAACGCAGGCCCGCCGAGCGGGCGCCAGCCGTACTGCCTCGCGAATCCAGGCCCGAGAGCCGACCGGTATTCGAGCAGGCTGCTGAGCGTGCCCAGGCGGCTCAGCCACCAGCGCCGTCATCCGGCCTGGACGCCCGCAACATCCCGGATGCGCCCTCGCGCATGCCGGCGGCCGCCGCCGTTCCCGACGAGGCGCAGGCGCTGCTGGCACGGCAACTGGCGGCAAGCGCCTCGACGCTCGAGGAACTGCGCCAGCACATGGCCGGCTTCGACGGCTGCAACCTCAAATTCACCGCCAAGAACCTGGTCTTCGCCGACGGCAACCCCAACGCCGACCTGATGCTGGTCGGCGAGGCGCCGGGGCGCGACGAGGACCTCGAAGGCCTGCCCTTCGTCGGCCGCTCCGGCCGGCTGCTCGACCGCATGCTGGCCGCGATCGGCCTCGACCGCAACTCGGCCTATATCGCCAACGTCATTCCGTGGCGGCCGCCGGGCAACCGCACGCCGACGCCGCACGAGACCGAGATCTGCCGGCCCTTCATCGAAAGACAGATCGAACTGGTCAATCCAAAAGTGCTGGTCAATCTCGGTGGGCCATCGGCCAAGACGCTGCTCAACACGACCGAGGGCATCCTGCGCCTGCGCGGCAACTGGCGTGTGCACACGACGGCGTCCGGGATTGCCATTCCGGCAATGCCGACGCTGCACCCGGCCTATCTGTTGAGGACGCCAGCGCACAAGAAGCTGGCGTGGCGAGATTTTCTCGAGGTGAAGGCAAAGTTGAGGGCGATTAGCTAATCTCCCCCCTTGTGGGCGAGATGCCTGGCAAGGCAGAGGGGGGCGCTGTCCCGCCGACCTGGCCGCTCTGGGCTGCTGAGCCAGTCGAGATTACAAGGATTTTGGGGACGGCGTTCCTTCGCGCCCCCCTCTGTCCTACCGGACATCTCCCCCACAAGGGGGGAGATTGGCTGTCGCCGCCGCCTTCGCCAACTTTTGAAGCCGTCCGATAACCTCCCAGGTAATTGAATTACTCCCCTCATCGCCCTACTCATCCCCCATGACCACATCCGACATCTCCGCCGGCAGCCTGATCCGCGAATGGCGCACGCGGCGGCGCATGAGCCAGCTCGATCTCGCCATGGAGGCCGATATCTCGCAGCGGCATCTTTCCTTCGTGGAAAGCGGCCGCGCCCAGCCTTCGCGCGACATGGTGCTGCATCTGGCGGAGCAGTTGTCGATCCCGCTGCGCCAGCGCAACCAGCTCCTGCTCGCGGCGGGCTTCGCGCCGAGCTTCAGCGAGAAATCGCTGACCGACAAAACCTTGGCGCCTGCGCTTGCCGCGGTCGAGACCGTGCTCAAGGGCCACGAGCCGTTCCCGGCGCTGGCGGTGGACCGGCACTGGAACCTCGTCTCGGCAAACAGCGCGATCGCTCCGTTCCTCGCCGATATCTCCGAGCCGTCGCTGCTTGCGCCGCCGGTCAACGTGCTGAGGCTCAGCCTCCATCCTGGCGGCGTGGCGCCGCGCATCGTCAATCTGTCGGAATGGCGCGCGCATCTGTTGGAGCGTCTGAAGCACCAGAACGACGCCACCGGCGACCCGGTGCTGATCGAACTGGAGCGGGAGCTGCGCACCTATCCCTCCGGCCTGACGAGCAGCCGCCCGGCGCCGGTCGAATCGAGCGGCATCGTCCACCCGCTCAGGCTCGCGCATGGCGACACCGTGCTGTCCTTCATCAGCACGATTACCGTGTTCGGCACGCCGCTCGATGTCACGCTGTCGGAGCTGGCGATCGAATCCTTTTTCCCTGCGGATGAGCAAACCCGGGCGGTTCTGGTGCGGTTGGCGAAGGAGCGGGCGACCGCTTCTTAGGCCTTCACCCCTGCGGCGGTGCGGCTTTCCTGGTGCGCGTGCGCTCCAGGCCGAGCTGCCGCTCGCGCCAGATGATGAAGATGCCGGCGGCGACAACGATCACGCCGCCGGTCAGCGTGTTGAGCGAGGTCACGTCGCCGAATACCAGATAGCCGACGACGACGCCGAGGATCATCGAGGTGTATTCGAAGGGTGCCACGACGGAGGCTTCGGCATGGCGGTAGGCAGCCGTCATCAGAATCTGGCCGAGCCCGCCGCAGAAACCCGCGAAAACAAGCAGCGCGGCCTGCATCGGCGTCAGCGCCTGCCAGCCGAAGGGCAGCGTGAAGAGCGACAGCACGGAAGCCGTCGAGGAGAACCACAGCACGATGGTCGCGGTCCTCTCGGTCTGCACGAGATTGCGCACCAGAAGCATGGCGACGGCAGAGATCGCCGCGGCGATCAGCGCGGCCATGACGCCCAGCACCTCCTGGTCGTCAAGACCTTCATCGGAATTGAGCAGCGTCAGTTCGGGCCAGGAGATGATCAGCACACCGGCAAGACCGACCGCGACAGCGCTCCAGCGGTAGACGCGGATCGTCTCGCCGAGAAAGACCGAGGAGAACACCACGACCAGCAGCGGCTGGGCGTAGTTCAGAGTGATCGCTTCGGGCAGCGGCAGCCTGGTCAGCGCGAAGAAGCCGAGCCCCATGGCGCCGACGCCAACCACGCCGCGCGCTATATGGTTGAACGGCCGCCTCGTCGTGAATGCGGTGGCCAGCTCACCCTTGAAGGCCAGGAAGGCGATGATCGGGAAGATGGCGAAGAAGGAGCGGAAGAAGACGATCTGCCCTGCAGGCACGTCGCCGGCCGCCTTGATGCAGGTCTGCATGCCAACGAAGACCGTCACCGAGACGATCTTCAGCGTAATGCCGCGCAGCGTGTTGTGGCCGACGGCGTGATCGACGGTCATCTTGCCTCGTATTGGTTGTCGGAAAACGAAGCCGCGAAATAGGCCAAGAGCAATTCCAGGAAAAGTGTGTATTCCGTCCGGAATTGCGAAACACAACCTATGCCGCAGTTTTGTCGAGTGGCCGTTTCGTGTAAAGAGCGCGCACCTCAAAATTCTTGGACCAGCCAATCCTGCTGGCCGCCCGAACCGACAGGAAAAGCCCAAGGAATGCGCACCGATACCGGCCATGTCTTCAGGCTCGAAGACTATCGCCCCAGCGACTATCTCATCCCCGCGACCAGCCTCGACTTCCGCCTGTCGCCGGACGCGACCCATGTGACCGCGGTGCTTACGATCGAACGGCGCGAGGGCGTTGCCGCCTCGGCGCCGCTGGTGCTCGACGGCGATGGGCTGACGCTGCTCGGCGTCGCCATCGATGGGCACGGGCTCGCAGCCGGCGACTATGAGGCGACGCCGGACCGGCTGACGATCCTCAAGCCGCCAGTGGCGCAGCGCTTCGAGCTGCGCCTTGAGACGGAGGTCGCGCCTTCACGCAACGAGGCGCTGATGGGCCTCTATCGCTCCAACAACGTCTATTGCACGCAATGCGAGGCCGAGGGCTTTCGCCGCATCACCTATTTCCTCGACCGTCCCGATATCCTGTCGGTCTACACGGTGCGCATCGAAGCCCCGCACAACGAGGCGCCGCTGCTGCTTTCAAACGGCAATCCCGTCGAACGTGGCGCGCTCGCCAACGGCCGGCATTATGCGGTCTGGCACGACCCCTTCCCCAAACCCTCCTACCTTTTCGCGCTGGTGGCGGGGGCGCTCGGCAAGGTGGCGGGCAGCTTCACCACCATGTCCGGTCGGGAGGTCGAGCTCGGCATCTATGTGGAGCCCGGCAAAGAGCGGCTTGCCGGCTACGCGATGGACGCGCTGAAGCGCTCGATGAAATGGGACGAGGAAGCCTTCGGCCGCGAATACGACCTCGACGTCTTCAACATCGTCGCCGTGTCGGACTTCAACATGGGGGCGATGGAGAACAAGGGCCTCAACGTCTTCAACGACAAATATGTTCTGGCCGACGAGGAGACCGCGACGGACGCCGACTTCGCCAATATCGAGGCGATCATCGCGCATGAGTATTTCCACAATTGGACTGGCAACAGAATCACTTGCCGCGACTGGTTCCAGCTCTGCCTGAAGGAAGGGCTGACGGTTTACCGCGACCACGAGTTTTCCGCCGACCAGCGCTCGCGGGCGGTCAAGCGCATCGCCGAGGTGCGCACGCTGCGCGCGCACCAGTTCCCGGAAGACCAGGGGCCGCTGGCGCATCCGGTCAGGCCGCGCCGCTACCGCGAGATCAACAACTTCTACACGGCGACCGTCTACGAGAAGGGCTCGGAAGTGGTGCGCATGATCCGCACCATCCTCGGCGCAGTGACCTTCCGTGCCGGCATGGACCTCTATTTCGAGCGGCATGACGGCGAGGCCGCGACCATCGAGGATTTTCTCAAAGTGTTCGAGGACGTCTCCGGCAGAGACCTCGCGCAATTCGCGCTCTGGTACCACCAGGCCGGCACGCCGAACCTGACGGTAAGTTCCGCGCACAATGCGGCGGCAAAAGAGTTCACCCTGGAGATCGAGCAGTCGGTGCCTCCGACGCCGTCGGAAAGCCGCAAGCGGCTGATGCATATCCCTTTAGCCTTCGGCCTCGTCGGCGCCAACGGCAAGCCCGTCACCTGGACGGCCGTCGAGGGCGCAACGGTCGATGACGGTGTCATCCATATCCGCAAGCGCCGGCACACGGTGCGCTTCTCGGGTATTTCACAACGGCCTTCGGTGTCGCTCAACCGCGGCTTCTCGGCGCCGATCACGCTTTCCGTACAGCAGAAGGCCGACGACCAGTTCTTCCTCGCGGCGCATGACAGCGACGCCTTCTCGCGCTGGCAGGCGTTCAACACGCTTTTGACCGACGCGCTGATCGCCGCCTTTCGCCAGATCCTCGGCGGCAAGCAGCCTGTCTTTGCGGCACGGCTCGCCGAGCTTGCCGGCAGGATCGCCGGCGACGAGGCGCTGGAGCCGGCCTACCGGGCGCTCGGCCTGTCGCTGCCCGGCGAAGCCGACATCGCCCGCGATATCGGCAAGGGCATCGACCCCGACGCCATCTTCGCCGCGCGCGAGGCGCTGGCGCGGGTGATCGCCGAGGCAAACCGCGAGACCTTCGCGACGCTCTATGAGAGCCTTGCCGACAAGGGTCCGTTCAGTCCGGACGCGGCGAGCGCAGGGCGCAGGGCGCTGCGCAACATCCTGCTCGACTATCTTTCGCTGCTGCCCAGCGGCGCGGGCCTCGCCGCGCGACACTTCACCGCCGCCACCAACATGACCGACCGCGCCGCGGCGCTTGCCGTTCTGGCGCATCGCCATTCAGGCACGGCCGAGGCCAAAGAGGCTCTGGCCGCTTTCGAAGCCCGCTATCGCGGCGACGCGCTGGTGCTCGACAAATGGTTCCAGATCCAGGCCGGCGTGCCCGGTGCAAGGACCATCGAGAACGTGCGCGAGCTCATGCGGCATCCGGCTTTCTCGATCGCCAACCCGAACCGGGTGCGTTCGCTGATCGGCAGCTTCTCCAGCGCCAACCAGACCGGCTTCCACCGTCCCGACGGCGAAGGCTACCGTTTCTTCGCCGAAACGGTGCTGGAAGTGGAAAAGCGCAACCCGCAAGTGGCGGCGCGTCTGGCCACGGCGCTACGCTCCTGGCGCTCGCTGGAGCCTGGACGCCAGGCCAAGGCCAGGCAGGCGCTGCTCGACATGGCGAAGGTTGAGAACCTGTCGGCGGACCTGCGCGATATCGTGGAGCGGACGCTGGCGTAGCGCGACCTCACCTTCTCCCCTTGTTGTGGGAGAAGGTGGATCGGCGCGCAGCGCCGAGACGGATGAGGGGTGTTCCAGCGGAGTGAGACGTCGGTGTTCCCTGGAGCACCCCTCATCCGGCCGCTTCGCGGCCACCTTCTCCCACAAGGGGAGAAGGGAAAAAGGCGCAATTTCAATCAACTTTTAATCTTTTTCGCCCGCGCCTCTGGACAATGCGAATCACCTTTGATTCTTTAATGGCGATTCGGGGCGTGCGGCGTAGCCGGATCATCCAAGTATGCGGCAGATCGGGGAGTGCCATTTATGGCCAAGGCGGACGCGTGGGGCGCGCCCGGAGGGAAGGCGTTTGCGCGTCGCAAGGCAAGGAGCGATGGACTTGCCGGCAACACGCGCCTGATCGCCGAACCCACCTATCAGCGGCTCCTGGCCGCCGAGCCGCTGCTGCGCCGGTCGATCCCGGCGCTGATCGTCGTTTTCCTCATCGTTATAGCGGCATTGCGCTTCCTGTCGCTGATGAACGAGCATGACGAGATCGAGCGCGACGCCAAGGCGGTGCTGGCGCTGGCCGCCGGCCAGATGGCGCAGGCGATCACCGCGGACCCCAGCGCGGCCGGCGTCAATGCCATAAGCCTCCTGGAAACCATCGGCCGCCAGGGCGCCATGAGCCGCGCCCATGTGCTCGCCATCACCGACGCCAACTTCAAGGTCATCGCCGTTTCGCCGCTATCGACGGGCTGGCAGGGCCGCACGCTCGACAGCCTCGTGCTGGGCGGCCAGCCGCTGTTCATGTTCGGCGACCGCGCCGGCGTGATGGAGGTCAGCACCGGCGGACAGGACTGGTTTGCCGCCGTCAGCCTCAGCGGCGACCGCAAGCACGCGGCGGCCGTGCTGGTGCCGCAGGAAGCGGTGTTCGACAGCTGGCGCAAGTCGATGTCGCTCAACGTCACGCTGTTCGTGCTGACGGCGGGCGTGCTGATCGTCATCCTCTACGCCTATTTCGGCCAGGCGGCGCGCGCCCAGGCGGCGGACCGCATCTATCTCGAGGCGCATCAGCGCATCGACATGGCGCTGGTGCGCGGCCGCTGCGGGCTGTGGGACTGGGACATGGTGCGCGGCAAGATGTACTGGTCGCGCTCGATGTACGACATGCTGGGCTATGAGCCCTGCGATACGATGCTCTCCTTCGGCGAGGTCGACGAGATCATCCACCCGGAAGACGGCGACCTGTTCGAGCTCGCCAACCGCATCATCGAACACGAGATCGACCATATCGACCAGGTTTTCCGCATGCGCCACGCCGACGGACAATGGGTGTGGATGCGGGCGCGCGCCCAGGTGATCGATCCGGAGGCGCCGGAGATCCAGCTGATCGGTATCGCCGTCGACGTCACCGAGCAGCGGCACCTGGCGCTGCGCTCGGAAGCGGCAGACATGCGGCTCAGGACCGCGATCGAGAACATCAACGAATCCTTCGTGCTGTGGGATGCCACTGAGCGGCTGATCATGTGCAATTCGAAGTTCCAGAAGGACAACGGGCTGTCGGACCGCGACGTCGTACCGGGCGCGACCCGCGATATGCTGGAGGAGCGCATGCTGGCCTTCGCCTCGGAGCGCAGGCTGGCCAACGCCAACGGGCCGCACGGCGGCATTACGCTCGAGCGCCAGCTTGCCGACGGCCGCTGGCTGCAGGTCAACGAGCTCAGAACCCGCGACGGCGGAGTCGTCTCGGTCGGCTCCGACATCACCCAGATCAAGCTGCATCAGGAAAAGCTGGTCGACAGTGAGCGCCGGCTGATGGCGACGATCCACGATCTCAGCCTCGCCCGCCGCGCCGAGGAGGAACGCTCCAGCGAACTGGTCGAGCTCAACCGCAAATACATGAAGGAAACCGAGCGCGCCGAGGCGGCCAATCGCGCCAAGTCGGAATTCCTCGCCAACATGTCGCATGAATTGCGCACGCCGCTCAACGCCATCATCGGCTTCTCCGAATTGATGCAGCAGGGCCTGTTCGGACCGCTCGGCTCCGAGCGCTACGAGGAATACGCGACCGACATCAACGGCAGCGGCAAATACCTGCTCGGCGTCATCAACGACATCCTCGACATGTCGAAGATCGAAGCGGGCCAGTTCTCGCTCGACCGCGAGGAGATCGACCTCTGCCCGCTGATCAAGGAGACGGTGCGGGTGATCTCACTGCAGGCGGCGGAGAAGTCGATCAATGTCGAGACGCGCATCGCCGACTCGATGCGGCTCTACGCCGACCGCCGCGCGATCAAGCAGATCGCCATCAACCTGCTCTCCAACGCGGTGAAGTTCACCGGACAGGGCGGCAAGATCACGGTCAGGGCGCGCAACACGTCCGGCGCGCTGCTGCTCACCATCGAGGACAATGGCTGCGGCATCCCCAAGCAGGCGCTGAGCAAGCTCGGCCGGCCGTTCGAGCAGGTGCAGAACCAGTTCTCCAAAAACCACACCGGCTCGGGCCTTGGGCTCGCCATCTCGCGTTCGCTGGCCGAGTTGCAGGGCGGCGCGCTGAAGATCCGCTCGACCGAAGGCGCCGGCACTATCGTCTCGGTGCGCATTCCGCTCAAGAAGGCGCCGCCGACGGTGAAGGCGGCGGCTTGACCCAAACAGTATTCGTTGCTGCCAGAGCGAGCTTGAAAAAGTTATCTATTTTATCTATTTTGGATAAGAGGTGACTTTTCCATGCGTGTGACATCGACGGAATTCCAGCAGAATGTGGGCCGCTTCCAGGATGCAGCTCAGTGGGCGCCGGTCGCGATAACGAAAAACGGCCGGACCCACACGGTGCTTCTTTCGGCGGCGATGTTCGAGGTGCTGGTCAAGGGACGGGTCGCCCGCCCCGTCGAAGAACTTGACGACGAGACCCTGAAAGCTATCGCCGAAAGCGCGGTCCCTCCCCTACATGACGGGCTGGACCGGATGCTCAAAGACTGGGTGCCGTGAGGCTGCCTAAGCCTGTTCCAGGCCTGGTGATCTCCTATTCCTACCTATGGTCGGACGAGCACAGGCAAGGCGTCGAAGAGGGACGCAAGAACAGGCCATGCGCCATCGTTGCAGCGCGCCGGATCGTGGAGGGACGCGAGGTGG
>Ga0209758_1003875_pt1 | contig 13101 bp, 7 predicted proteins | sample AraplaMF_Col_mMF_FD_184258 | JGI IMG/M metagenome (GOLD analysis project Ga0209758, IMG submission 184258) | Arabidopsis root microbial communities from the University of North Carolina, USA - plate scrape MF_Col_mMF (SPAdes) (version 2) | ecosystem: Host-associated > Plants > Roots > Endosphere ... | reverse complement strand
GGACCGGCAGCGCCTTGCGGTCGAGCTTGCCGTTCACCGTCAGCGGCAGTGCTTCAAGCCGCACGAAGGCCGACGGCACCATGTAGTCCGGCAGCAGGCCACCGAGATGCGCCCGCAACGACGCAGCAAGCCCGGCGCCATCGGCTTCGGCCGACCCGTCCGTCATCTTCACAACCACATAGGCGACGAGCCGCTTGTCGCCCGCCGCATCCGCGTGCGCCACCACTGCGGCATCGCCGACAAGCTCATGCTCCAGCAGCCGGGCGGCGATCTCGCCCGGCTCGATGCGGAAGCCGCGGATCTTCACCTGGTCATCGTTGCGGCCCAGAAACTCGAGATTGCCGTCCGGCAGGTAGCGCGCCAGGTCGCCGCTCCGGTACATCCGGGCGCCGGCCTTGCCGCTGAACGGATCCGCCAGGAACCGCTCCGCCGTCAGATCCGGACGGTTCAGGTAGCCGCGAGCCACCCCCGCCCCGCCGATATAAAGCTCGCCAACCGCACCAAACGGAACCGGCTGACCATGACCGTCCAGAAGATAGATCCGCGTGTTCGCAATCGGACGGCCGATCGTTTCGACAACAGCCTGTCCCCTCGGCATGCAAATCCAAGTCGAGTACGTCGTTGTCTCCGAAGGGGCGTACAGAGTGCAAATCTTCTGGACGCGCGTGCTCTCGAATATCCTCTCGATTAGGTCTGCCTTCACCCGCTCGCCCGCCAAATTGATGACGCTTGCCGATGCCGGCACGGCTTTCTGGTTGACCAGAGCGGTAATCGCCGAGGGGACCGTGTTGATCAAGGAGGCATCCACGGACGTTCGGGCCAGCTTCAGTGCATCCTCGACGAGGTACAGCTTGCTTCCCTGCGAAAGCGGAAGGAAACACTCGTAAACGGACAGATCAAAACAGACCGAGGTCGAGAACAGCGTGCGCCTGATCTCTGATTCGGCAAACACGCCGCCACTCCAATGCAGCAGGTTCACTGTGTTCCGATGCTCGACCATGACGCCCTTCGGCGTGCCGGTGGATCCCGATGTGTAGATGACATAGGCGAGATGGCGCGCTGTCAGGCCGAGGGCATGCGGGTCGGGATCGTCAGCGGACTGATCGGCCCAGGCGGGCGTGGCCGCATTGAGATCGACCACGCTCAGATTGGCGATTGCCTCGGCGCCCAACGCCGCGCGGCCGGCTGCGTCGCAAAGCAGCAGCCGCGGGCCGGCATCGTCGAGCAACTGCCGCAGCCGTTGTCTGGGATAGGCCGGGTCGAGCGGCACATAGGCGCCGCCGGCCTTGAGGATCGCCAGCAGTCCCACCACCATCGCCGGGCTGCGCTCGACGCAGATCGCCACTGGCTGGTCCGGCCTCACCCCGAGCCCGATCAGATGATGGGCCAGCTGGTTGGCATCGGCATTGAGCGCGCCATAGGAGATCGACTGCTCTTCGAAGACCAGTGCGACCGCGTCGGGCGCCCGGCGCACCTGCGCCTCGAACAGCGCATGCACGCAAAGATCCGACGGATAGTCCACTTCCGTCCGGTTCAACTCCTCCAGCAGGTAACTACGCTCCTCAGCCGGAAGAATGTCGAGCTCGCGCACCGGCCTATCGGGCGCTTGCTCCAGCGCGTCGACCAGTTGCTCGAGCGCCCGCTGCATGTAGCCGCAGACCCGATCGGCGGAGATCGGTTCGACCGCATCCGCCGTGAGCCTCAGCTCCTGACCAAAATCATCCACCGACAATGTCAGCGGGTAGTTGGTCCGTTCCTCGTCCCCCAGCCATTCCATGCCGGACAGCTCGCTTGTTCCCACGCCGGCCATGGCCGGCGTGTTGTGGCGATAGTTCAGCAGCGCACTGAAGAGTGGCGCTGGTGCGGCAATATCGCTGCAGCGTTGCGCCAATGCGAGCGAGGCATGCTCGTGTGAGAGCAATTCGGCCACACGGGCGTGGGCGATACGCACACTTTCCTCGACCCCGGTCTCATCCAGATCCAGCCGCAACGGCAAGGTATTCATGAACAAGCCCATGGCACGGTCGGCGCCGGCACCCGCATGCATGCGGCCGAACAGCACCGTGCCGAACACCACCTGCTCGCGCCCGCTGCTCAGCGCCAGCACCTGGGCCCAGGCCAGATGGCAAAGGCTAGCCAGACTCACCCCCAGCCGCCGCGCCTGGTGGCGCAGTCGGTCGTTGAGCGCCTGCGGCAGCATCCGCCTTGCATCGCGGGATCCGCGGCCGTCGCCGTAGACCTCACTCAGACCGAACGGCAGGGTCGGCTCGTCGATGTCGGCCAGCATCTCCCGGAAGAACGCTTCATGCGCTTTGGCATCCATGCCAAGCCGCGCCTGCACCACCAGGTTGCGGAACGGCTGCGGCGCTGCAAGCTCATGCGCGCCCCCCTGCAGCACGGCCCGGACCTCGGTATGCATCACCTCGGCCGTCGTATGATCGCCGATCATATGGTGCTGCAACACCAAAAGCAGCCAGCGCCCACTGCCCGGTTCGCGCGCGATCACGAACCGCATCAGCGGCGCCCGGCCAAGATCGAGACGGTACTGGCGCGGATCGAACCGCCGCCTGAGCTCATCGGCGCCGGAACCATCACAGCCCTCCAGCTCGACCTCGAGCACATCCAAGGCCGCCTTGCGCCAGACAACCTGCGCCGGGCTCGGCAGGCCCTCCCAGACAAAGGCCGTGCGCAGAATGTCGTGGCGGTCGACCACCTGCTGAACCGCAGCAAGGTAGCGATCAAGCACACTTCGCTCGGCAAAGGCCATCTGCGACACCAGGAGGTAGGGGTCACCCTGGGTTGCCAGCAAATGGTGGAACAGAATGCCGTCCTGCAGCGGCGACAGGCCGTAGATATCCTGGATATTGCCGACGCCGCCGGGCACCGTCGACACGATCCGGTCGATCTCCGGTTGGGTAAGATCGATCAGCGGCAGCATCCGCGGCGTGATCGCCGTACTCTGTTCCATGATCGGGTTGGCAGGCACCGCCACCTCCCGGTGGCTGCCAAGATTGGACGCCAGATCGGCAAGCATCGGCTTTGCAAATACGGTGCGAACCTCGACCCCCAGCGACAGCCGCCGCAGACGCTCCATCATTTGAACCGCCAACAACGAGTGGCCGCCGAGCTCGAAGAAGTTGTCGTGGCGCCCGACCCGCTCGACGCCGAGAAGCTCGGCCCAGATCCCGGCCAGCAGCGTCTCGATCTCGCCCTGCGGCGCCTCGTAGGCCCGACGCGCATAGGCATCGTCGTCGGGGACCGGCAGCGCCTTGCGGTCGAGCTTGCCGTTCATCGTCAGCGGCAGTGCTTCAAGCCGCACGAAGGCCGACGGCACCATGTAGTCCGGTAGCAGGCCACCGAGATGCGCCCGCAACGACGCAGCAAGCCCGGCGCCATCGGCTTCGGCCGAACCGTCCGTCGTCTTCACAACCACATAGGCGACAAGCCGCTTGTCGCCCGCCGCATCCGCGTGCGCAACGACCGCGGCATCGCCGACAAGCTCATGCTCCAGCAGCCGGGCGGCGATCTCGCCCGGCTCGATGCGGAAGCCGCGGATCTTCACCTGGTCGTCGTTGCGGCCCAGAAACTCGAGATTGCCATCCGGCAGGTAGCGCGCCAGGTCGCCGCTCCGGTACATCCGGGCGCCGGCCTTGCCGCTGAACGGATCCGCCAGGAACCGCTCCGCCGTCAGATCCGGACGGTTCAGGTAGCCGCGCGCCACCCCCGCCCCGCCGATATAAAGCTCGCCAACCGCCCCAAACGGGACGGGTGCGCCATGACCGTCAAGCACATAAAGCCGCGTGTTCGAGATCGGACGCCCGATCGGCACATTCGTCGATGCGGAAAGGTCTGCAGGGATGTCATGGAAAGCACAACCGACAACCGCTTCCGTCGGGCCATACTCGTTGACCATTCTAGCAGCCGGCTGGATCTGACGCCATAGCTCGACCGTCGAAGACGACAATGCCTCACCGCCAATGACGAGCACCTCCACCTGACTGGAACCTCCAGCCGACTGCAGCTGCTGTCCCAGAACATCCAGAAGGATCGGGGTGACATTGACCAGCCCGCACGGTGTGCCGACCCTCGACCTGATCCCCTCGACCTCGTCCCCCTCTTTCGTAAGCAATGCATGGCCGCCAGAGACCAAAGGCGCAAACAGGCTGTTGACCGTGGCATCGAAGGCGAGCGAAGAGGAGACGACGGAGGAGGATGTGGGAGCGTAGCTCTCACGAGCCCAGCTTAGATAATTGGTCATCCCGCGATGCTCGACCATGACGCCCTTAGGCGTGCCGGTGGAGCCTGAGGTGTAGATGACATAGGCGAGATGGCGCGCGGTCAGGCCCAGGGCATGCGGGTCGGGATCGTCAGCGGACTGGTCGGCCCAGGCGGGCGTGGCCGCATCGAGATCGACCACGCTCAGATCGGCGATTGCCTCGGCGCCCAACGCCGCGCGGCCGGCGGCGTCGCAAAGCAGCAGCCGCGGGCCGGCATCGTCGAGCAACTGCCGCAGCCGGCCGGACGGATAGGCCGGGTCGAGCGGCACATAGGCGCCGCCGGCCTTGAGGATCGCCAGCAGTCCCACCACCATCGCCGGGCTGCGCTCGACGCAGATCGCCACTGGCTGGTCCGGCCTCACCCCGAGCTCGATCAGATGATGGGCCAGCCGGTTGGCATCGGCATTGAGCGCGCCATAGGAGATCGACTGCTCTTCGAAGACCAGTGCGACCGCGTCGGGCGCCCGGCGCACCTGCGCCTCGAACAGCTCATGCACGCAAAGATCCAACGGATAGTCCGCTTCCGTCCGGTTCAACTCCTCCAGCAGGTAGCTGCGCTCCTCAGCCGGAAGAATGTCGAGCTCGCGCACCGGCTGCTCGGCATCGACAACCATCGCCCGCAGCAACGCCAGCAGATAACCACATTGCCGCTCCATCGTCGCCCGGTCGAACAACGCCGTCGCATAACCCAGAGTCCCGGCGATGACCTCGCCCTGCTCTCCCAGGTTCAGTTCCAGATCGAACTTGACCTGATCGAGCCCCTCGCCCGCAGCCTCCACCCGCAGCCCCGGCAGGTCCAATGACCCGACGGTGTTGTTCTGCCAGGCCAACATCACCTGGAACAGCGGCGTGTGATCGAGATGCCGGGGCGGCTTGACGATCTCCACCACCTGCTCGAACGGCAGGTCCTGATGATCCTGTGCAGTCAAGGCCGCGCGCCGCGCCCGTTCCAGGAGATCGGACACGCTCGGCTCGCCGGACAGATCGATTCGAACCGCCAGGGTGTTGACGAAGAAACCAATCAGATCCTCGATCTCGCGGCGACGACGATTGGCCGTCGGCACACCGATCACGATATCGTCCTGCCCGGACAGGCGCGACAACACCGCAGCCCAGGCCGCCAGCACCGTCATGAACAACGTCGTGCCATGCTGCCGGCTCAGCCGCTTCAGCCCGCGCGTCAGAGCCTGATCGATGACAACCGGCACGCTGGCTCCGGCAAACGACTGCTGTGCCGGCCGCGGCCGGTCCGTCGGCAGCGCAAGACGGGCCGGGGCGCCAGACAGGGTGTCGCGCCAATACTGCGCCTGACGCTGCAGCCGCTCGCCGGACAACCATTGCCGTTGCCAGGCGGCATAATCCGGATACTGGATCGCTAGCGGCGGCAAAGGATCGTCCTCTCCAGCCTCAAACGCGCGGTAAAGGCTGCTGAGCTCGCGCACCAGCACCCCCATCGACCAGCCGTCCGAGACGATGTGATGCTGCGTCAGCAGAAAGACGTGCTCCTCATCCGCCAGCCGGATCAGCCGGCCGCGGATCAGCGGCTCGCGCGCCAGATCGAACGGCGTGCGCGCCTCTTCTTGGCACAGATCCAAAAGCGCGGCTTGCGCATCCGGCCTGTCCCGCAGATCGTGCTCGACCACCGGCAATCCCCTGTCCCCGGACAAAATCTGGACCTGCGGGTCATCCTCTCCGGCGACGAACGTGCTGCGCAGCGCCTCGTGACGGGCAAACAGGCGGTCAAGGCTGCGCCGCCAGGCGACACGGTCGAGCCTGCCCTGCAGTCGCCACCCCAGGGGAATGTTATAGTTCGTGCTGTCTTCGTCCAACTGTGACAAGAACCAGAGACGCTGCTGCGAATAGGACAGCGGAAGCGCACCATCACGGCTGATCTTCGGGATCAGTGTGGCTTTTAGGTTGCTGCCTCGACTTCGCGCTCTAGCTAGGGAAAGGAGCTTAGCTAAGCCGTCTGAATCCAGTTCTTCTAATTGGTCGATGACAAAATCCGTCATTTCAGACTCCTAGAAGAAAGCAGTTTCTGAAGTTGGTGGCTATCAAATTCTTGAGTAATCAAGCTGATGGAAGATTCACGGGCTAGCTCGGCCAATGTTGGCTTGGCAAACAGGATCGCCAGCGGCAGCTCCACTGCCAAGGCCTCGGTCAGCCGGACGAGCAGGCGCACCGCCAACAACGAGTGGCCGCCGAGCTCGAAGAAGTTGTCGTGGCGCCCGACCCGCTCGACGCCGAGAAGCTCGGCCCAGATCCCGGCCAGCGGCGCCTCGTAGGCCCGACGCGCATAGGCATCGTCGTCGGGGACCGGCAGCGCCTTGCGGTCGAGCTTGCCGTTCACCGTCAGCGGCAGTGCTTCAAGCCGCACGAAGGCCGACGGCACCATGTAGTCCGGCAGCAGGCCACCGAGATGCGCCCGCAACGACACGGCAGTCTCTCCCGATGAGGGTTTGCTCTTCCGCTTCTTTGGCGTTTGCACAAATACGGCTTGGTCGCCGCTGTCCTCCTTCCTCTGATGTCAATAACAGTCGTTTAGCCGGCATAACTGACAGCAGCCTGAAGAGCTCGGCATTATTTCCGTCCCGCGCGAAGTTTGCTTGCCGGGCATGGAGGCGCCAGCGTCCACCTCCGTTACTCGTTCAGCAGCAAAGCCGATCATCTCACTTAATCTCTATCGCCGCCGAGATTCGATCACGGAACGCTATCTCTGCAGCATAAGTCTCGCCTTCAGCAATCCGCTCCTTGTCGGCCTTTTTCGCTTCCGCGCTGGTGCGCCAACTGCCGTCAATCACTTTTGGCAGAACGTCCTCGAGTGAGTTCGAATCTTCGATAAAGGCGATGCTACCGTCTCGGTCGACAAAGAACGCCTGTGGAACATGGAAAATCAGGCTGGCTTCCAGCCAATGCTTAGCCATTTCGCCTGAGTGGTCGAACGCGATCCGTATGTTCGTATTCGGGAGCCATTTGGTTACCCATGCGTCCACCTGAGCTCGGGCCTCGTCAGCCGTAGCAGCTTTTTCACCTGCTGCAACTCCGATGAGCTCAACTTCGATATCGCTGTATTTCTCCTGCAGCTGCGCCAGGCGGGCCAGCGCCGGCCCGCAAGGTTCGCAGGTAGTCGAAAAGAAATCGAGGATGTATATCTTCCCGAGCTGGAAGTTGGAAAGCGGATCGCCGCGCAGCCAGCGCTGCACTTTGATCGCCGGGGCTGGAGAGCCGCTATTTAAGGTAGAGGTCATGTCTTATTCTCCACAGTGTTTTGTCCGCCGTTTCGTGCGCCAGGAATGAGCGTGTTAAGTATCTGGTTGAGTTGCTCTATTTCGAAACGCAGCTCATGTTCCATCTGTTGGACAATAAAGCTGGTGAGGTCGTCTTCTGAAATGGCTTCTGCGGGTGCGGCCATTGCGACAGTCCTTCTTTTGTGAGAGTGCCGATGTCCCCGTCGCGACAGGAGACGCCGACTTGATGCAGATGGAGCAGGAGCGACGACGCCGAGGGTTTTCCTCGCCGGAGACGCCGATGTACTCGACCCCTCGTTCTCAATCGCCGAGACAAGGAGGTCGGACCCCTTGACCATGCGCGGATTCTCGAAATGCGCCACAATTGCCAGCCGACGGTTTTATATATGTATTGATGTCTTACTCCATCATGATGATATAGAACCGATATATATGACAGTCAACAACCAATAAGCTGCCGCGCCAACAAACTTACCGGCTCCATCGGAAGGCCTTTCGTGCCTCATTGAATTTTCTCTTAGTGAGGGCGCCGCGAGACAATTTCCTCAGCGATCCGCTCCGCGGTCCGGCGTGGGCTCGTCTTCGGCCGGGACGAACGATCCCCCATGTCGGCGGGCAATTCGTGGTCCTTGCCACCATCCTCATGGTCTTGGCCAGCCACTCGGCCAGCTTCGCGTCATCGGGCGCGAAGAGGGCAGACGGCGTTGTCACGTTGTTTGAATGTGGCCAGGTGAGGCCGAGCCTGCGCTTTTCAGGCAGGCCGTGCACTCACGGCTTGCCCCGCGGCCATTGCCTGGCGTCGATGGGTTCGAATTTGTGCTGCGGAGCGGTTGGTCTGGGATGGGATGGGACGAAGAGGTTTCGGACGGCGGAGAAGATCGACACGAAATGTTGCAATGAGCCAACCGACCGGAAACCCGGCGCGTTCGCTCCCGTTTTCTCAACGGCAGGTGAGAATTCTCCGCCCGGCTGATCGATGCCTTTGCGGCGGCGACCTCAACAGAATGTGTTTGTCGGTACTTTATGAATAATCTCATCTGATGATCGGTTACATGACGACCCGGCACAAAGGTGGTTCTCCATTCCAGAAAACCGTCATCGTATCGGGCCGACCGCGATCATGAGACGTCGAAATTTGCGCCGCGGCGGTGGGTGCAACTCCGGTCGGGCTACGCCCTCCCTTCGTCACACCCACCGCCGCCGAGTCTCATCTTGATTGACGCTGAATCTCACCTTGTTTGCCGCTACGCATTCAGGAAGCCGAACTCGACTACCTCACCCATTCTCGTGCGGCCGAGACGGTGCTGGCGGAAAACTACGTGGGCCTGCTATTGAGCGGCCGTGACTGCGTCCGCACGTCTTGGGTTGCCTCCGGATCGTCATTGTTTTCCGCCAACTGAGCCCGGATTGAAGTTTGCCGCACCCTCCCGCAGATTTGCAAAAAACAAATCTGCAAGAAGGGACCGCCCGTCTGACGTAGAAAGACATAGCATATGAAATCACGTCTTTCGGACGGCGAGTACCCTTGAAATCGATCGTGATCGGGGAAATCAACCGCCTGCGATCTTCAATATTGATTGATGCCATGATCAATCAGGCCGCAAACGGTCCGAAAAGCCTGCGACAGAACCCAATTTAAGCTCAATCAAAGTGGTGCGCTTTGATATCCAGTATCGATCGAGATCGTGCCGCCCGGCGCCCTCGAAACGCAAGCGCACATTCTGACATTTTGTGCCCGCTCGGTTGGAGAGAAGAACACGTCGCGATGGTCAATCGTCGCCTCATGATCAAGGACGCCGACGGCGCAGAGGCCACATTCGCCGCGCTGGCAGTCATAGACCATGTCGACGCCGGATTGCAGAAGCGCCTCGAGCATACTCTGGTCTGGACGCACCTCGACGGTCTTTCGCAGGGCCGGGATTTCCACCCAGAACGCGCTTTCGCCATAGTGGCCGCTGTCTCCGAATACCTCGAAGCGGAGCCTGCTCATCGGCCGCCCCGCCCGCTGCCATGCAGCCTTCGACGCATTCAACAGGCCGATCGGGCCGCAAACATAGCTTTCGGCGTCCAAGGGCAGGCGGGAAAATTCCGCATCGAGATCGAAACTGCGCCCTTCTTCCTCGACAAACAGTTCCAGATCGTCACCGAGCAATGTTTCCAGCTCATCACGGAACGCCAGCTGCGCCTGGCTCCTGCCGCCATAGATCATCCGCACGCTCTGGCCGCCGCTGATGAGCGCGGGTGCCATGCCGAAGATCGGCGTGACGCCGATCCCGCCGGCGATCAGCAGATAGTGGGAGGCTCGCCAGGACAACTCAAAACGGTTCTCCGGCGTGGTCATCTCCGTCACGTCGCCGGGGTTCAACGACCACACCCATGCCGAGCCTCCCCGGCTGTTGGGGTGCAGTTTCACGGCAATCTTCAGCGTGCCCGGCGCGCTGGGCAGGACCGTGTAGGTCCGTATTGCCGGCGCATCGTGGATCATGACGCGGATATTGGTGTGCGAGCCCGGATCGAAAGCCGACAGCGGCCCATTCACCGCGAAGGTCACGGCGCGCACGTCCTCGGTCGGATGGGCGATGTCGATGACGCGGGCCTGCCGCCATTCCTGCCTCGAACGCATGTATTCCTCCATTGATCGGGCCGAACCCGAAGATGCAGTCAACCGGCCATCAGAGCGAGTGCCGCGACCCGGTGGCGCAATTGGGATGTGTCGAACAGCACAAGATCGAGATTCTGGCGGGCCAGCCGCGCGTGTTCCCGCGCAAGCGCCTCGGCGCGCGCCCCTTCGCGTCCCTCGATCGCCGACAGGATGGCCTTGTGCTGAACCTGGCCGAGCAGCAATGACTGGCGAAAGGCGGGAATGTCGACCTGATCGTTGACGAAGGCATTGGGGCTCGCGAAAGGCAGCCCGGTGACACGTGCGATCTCCCGCCTGATGATATCGCTGCCGCTCAGCGCGGCGAGCGTCGCATGAAAATTGCCGTTCAATTCCTCATAGCGGCCAAAATCCAGGTTTTCCGGGCCCGGCGCGACCACTGCATCGAGTGCCGCCACGACACCCGCGAGTTGGCGAAGTCCCGCGGATGGCGCGCCACGTTCCGCCGCAAGACGGGCTGCGGTGCCTTCGAGAACGCCACGCAACTCGATTGCGTCGATCACGTCGTTCCGGCTGAAGCGGCGAACCGCAAAGCCGCCGGATGCGATCGCCTCGACAAGCCCTTCCTGTTCGAGCCGCTGCAGCGCCGTTCGAAGCGGGGTGCGCGACACGTCGAGCCGCGTCGAAAGCGCCACCTCCGAGAGGCGCTCGCCCGCCTCGACCTCGCCCTTCAGCACTATGTCCCGCAACCCTTGCAACGCCTTGAGCGTTTGCTGCCGAGGGCCAGTATCGATAGCATCGGCCATGATCTACTCCGCGGCCGCGCGCGTGGGCTGAGACTCCGCGTCAATCATCCGGTCGATCAGCTTGCGCGCCCACATCGAGCCCGCATCGATGTTGAGATTGTAGAAGACGTGGTCGGGATTGGTCTCGATAGCCCTTTGCTGGGCTTCGAGCACGGCTTCGTCCTCGCTGAACACGCCGGCGACTCCTTCTCGCAATTCATGGGTGCGCGCCTGATTACGAATGTCGTAGTTACGGGCGAACGCCCAGAAATAAAGACAGGTCCGGTCCGTCGCGGGCGTTATCGTATTGAGCACATAGCCGTTGACGCCCCGGGAGCGATCACCTTGCGGCGCCCCTGTGCCCGCCGCCGCGACCCCGACGTCGATGGCTATGGTGCAGGGCGCTTCGAAGCGAATGATCTGCCAGCGATCGACCTTGCCCGGTTTTCCATATTGCTTCTTCCAGAAGGGCGGCGGATCGATCCTTTCCATCCATCGCGTCACCACGGCAAATTTTTCGTTGTGGGTAGCAACAAACGGCGCTTCCGCGACCGCCCTGTCACCGATCGAGGTGCCATGCACGAAGGTCTCGTGGGTCAGATCCATGAGATTGTCCACGACCAGCCTGTAGTCGCAATTCACTTCGATCAGCTTTCCGTCGGCTACCCAATCGGGATCGTCGTTCCAGTGAAGGTCGGGAATGAGCGCAGGGTCGGCAAGCGCCGGATTGCCCGGCCAGATCCAGATGAAGCGGTGCTTCTCCGCGATCGGGTAGGATTTCACGCAGGCCGACGGGTTGATGGTGTGCTGCGACGGCATGTATACACAGCGGCCCGTATCGTCGAATTCCAGGCCGTGATAGCCGCAGATCACCTTGTCGCCCTCGATCCGGCCGAGCGACAGCGGCACCAGACGGTGCCAACATGCATCCGCTAATGCCGCCGCAGTGCCATCCTCCTTGCGATACAGGACGATCGGCTTGTTGCAGATGCGCCGCGCGAGCAGGACGCGCCTGACTTCGACGTCATAGGCAGCGGCGTACCAGGCGTTGAGCGGAAAAGTCGACCTCTCCATGAACCATCCTCCTATTTTGAGAAAGAGACCATAATGTATACATTGTGTCAAGCGAGTAGCAGAAAAATGAACCAATTGTCTTAAAGCGCGCTTAGAAACGGCTGTATCCGTATACATCGCCGCTGATCGGGCAACATCAGAGATGGCACGAATGTATGTGACTGATTTCAAGTGCGGCGAGTCGAGCATCCGTCCGTTGAATTCGATAACGTCAGCGTCGTGGGTGCCTAAAGCTTCCATGACAGCTCTCGCCCGGCCGATTCCCCGCCCCTTAGGTCGGCCGGTCTTCTCGCCTCCATCGGGTGGCGAACAATCAGACTAATAAACACGGCTAAACCCCATGTGAGGAGATGATTGAACGATAGAGGCTTGATTTCGATTCTAGAACAAAATGACTTCCTCGCTCGGCGACCGCGCCATCTGACAAGAGAAGCACGCATGACCCTGCGGACGCGATGAGGAGATTGCTGTCCTCAAGGCGAATACAGGATTCCCTCTGTTGGTCCGACAACGATCGGCCATCGAGATCGTCAAAGAAGGAGGCGTATCTGGTGAGCTCGGTCGCAACAAATTCATTATTATGCCGATGGCGCCGGTCGGGGTCGGCCAGGAAAGACAGGGACCGTGGAAGGTTGGCTTCCATGGCCGCGGTTATGCCGTCGGCGTCAAACAAGGGATGGGAGAGTGCTGCGGCGGCCGGGCCAGAGACACTCGCGATTGCTTGCGCCAGATCTGCCTGCGCAAGGTATTGCCGCTTTCCCTCGATCAATGGCTCGAGTTTCGCATCAACCTCTTTCAAAGCCTCCCGATCTGTTCCGATCAGTTCGAGCAGGCAGCGATTGATGAACCTGTGAAGGGGCGTTGTTGCGCGGATCACCCGGCGACTGATATTGGGCTTTGGTTTTCAGTCTCCTGATCGGGGTTTTGATGATGTCGCATAAGTTCAATGCCGACCGACGGGACAAGATTGCCAAGCAGAAATATCAAGTTACGAATTGGGCGGCCTATAATGAAAGCCTGCGTCAACGTGGTGATTTGACCATCTGGGTGAAGGATGAGGCCCTGTCTTTATGGACGGCGCGGAGGCGGACATCGCGGGGTGGTCAGCCGAAATACTC
>Ga0209758_1003874_pt1 | contig 13101 bp, 11 predicted proteins | sample AraplaMF_Col_mMF_FD_184258 | JGI IMG/M metagenome (GOLD analysis project Ga0209758, IMG submission 184258) | Arabidopsis root microbial communities from the University of North Carolina, USA - plate scrape MF_Col_mMF (SPAdes) (version 2) | ecosystem: Host-associated > Plants > Roots > Endosphere... | reverse complement strand
GATCTCGGCCTTCCAGGCCATTTCAAGCGCATCCTGCTGCATGAATTGCGGCCGCATGCGCTTTTGCCGGCCGGCCATGAGCTGGCGGACAAGCACGCCGTCAGCCTGGCGGAGCTCGCGCAGCATCCGCTGATCACCACCGACCAGCCGCACAGCTGGCAGCACATGCTGGACCTTTTCCTCAGCCGCGGCCTGTCGCCGATCGCCCGGGCGGCGACGAGCTCGTTCGAGCTGCAGCGCTCCATGGTGGCCAACGGCTTCGGCGTCGCCGTCAGCTATACGAGGCCATATGGCGACCGCAGCTATGACGGCCTGCCACTGGTCTGCAAGCCGCTCTCCGACCCGCTGCCGATGCAGCGCATCATCCTGACCCACGACACGCGCCAGCGCCTGTCCAAGGCGGCCGTGGCCTTCATCGACGTCGCCAAGGCATGGTTTGCCAGTCACGATGTTTTCACTGCTTAAGCGACAACGCGGCCGCTTGACGGCGCTGCTCGCTGCTGCCACTCCAGCGTGATGGAAACCGTCCAGTCGAAAGCGATCCAGGGCCGTGTCGCCGACGCGCCGAGCGGCCATTGGGTCTACCGGGTGCTGCCGCGCTGGCTGTGGCCCTACGCCCAGCTTGCGCGCTGGGATCGGCCGATCGGCTGGCAGCTGCTGTTGTGGCCCTGCTGGTGGTCGGCAGCCCTTGCCGCGGGCGCCTATCCGCGCCCCACCGACCCGCTGCTGACGCTTTTGCCGGCGCCCTGGTATCTGTTGCTGTTTTTCATCGGCGCCGTCGCCATGCGCGGCGCCGGCTGCACCTATAACGACCTTGCCGACGAGGACATCGACAACCAGGTCGAGCGCACCCGCTCGCGGCCTTTGCCGGCAGGCAAGGTGACAGGCCGCCAGGCCTGGACGTTCGTCATCATCCAGGCGCTCATCGGGCTTGCCGTGCTGTTGCAGTTCAACAGCTTCACCATTCCGCTCGGCATCGCCTCGCTGGCCATCGTCGCCGTCTATCCGTTCATGAAGCGCATCACCAATTGGCCGCAATTCGTGCTTGGGCTGGCCTTCTCCTGGGGCGCGCTGATGGGCTGGGCGGTCGAGTTCGGCGACATCGATGATCCGGCGATCATGCTCTATATCGGCTCGATCCTGTGGGTGATCGGCTACGACACGATCTATGCGCATCAAGACAAGGAAGACGACGCCATCGTCGGCGTGCGCTCGACGGCGCGGCTGTTCGGCGACAACACCAAGACCTGGCTGGTCGGGCTCTATGGCGGCGCGCTGGTCTGCTTCGCCATCGCCTTCGCCTCGGCGCAGGTGCCCGTGGTGGCGCTGGCCGGGCTGATCGCCGCCGGCGCGCATATGGCGCGTCAGATCATCCGGCTCGACATCAACAATCCGGACCAGTGCCTGAAACTGTTCAAGTCGAACAACCAGGTCGGCTGGCTGATCTTCCTCGGCCTGATCGGCGGGTCGGTCTGGATATGGCTGAAGCCGCTGGTGTAGTTCTCCCTTCTCCCCGTTCCACGGGGAGAAGGTGGCGGCAGCCGGATGAGGGGCGGCGCCGACCTTGAAAGTGAGATTAATTTTGCAGCGGCAAAATAGCTTTGGGTCTTGAGGTAGCTAACCTTCGGAGGTCGGCGCTGCCCCTCATCGCCCTGCCGGGCACTTCTCCCCGTGAACGGGGAGAAGAAACCTACTCCCGCGCGATAATCTCCTGGCCGTCGATGACGAGCCTGAGGCCAAGGTTGCCGGCCTTGCGGCGGGCGAGGAAGCGCGGGCGGCGCATGTTGGAGACGCGGCCCTTGCGGCGCTCCTGCGGCGGCAGCGCCTTGATGGCGGCGCCGAGCGATTCTTCCAGCGTGCGCGCAATGCCGTCGGCCTCGATCAGAAGCATCGGCAGGCGATAGGCATCGGCCCAGGCGCGCCAGTCGGCCGCGACATCGTCGAGGTCGTCGGCGACCAGAAGCGGCACCGACAGCATCGGATCATTGTGCAGAAGTTCGAGCGTCACCGTGACGTTGCCCTCCGGATCCTCCATGGCGCGCGCGGCGACGCCGCGGAACGCATTGGGGGGCAGCGCGATGATCGCCGGCAGGCCGCTCATCTCCAGCACACGGCGGATGACGGCGCCGCGCTGGTCGATGGTGAAGGTCACATCGCCATAGTCGTCGCGCGTGGCATAGCTCACCATCTGCGGCAGGCGAAACGGGTCGAGGCGCATGTTGCGCCCGGCCCAGACTGGCTTCAGTCCAGTGTTCATCGATGTCTTCCCTGTTATTCCTGAGGGCCGTTTTTCCGGTTCTCTCAGGGCCGGTTTTTCCGGCCTCGTTATGGGAAGAAATATTAGCGCTGGCTTCTTACCGGCGCGCTTAAGAAAGTCGGTTAAATTTTGCTGATCTCAGGGATGGTTATCGGAATGCGACCGGCCACCAGATATGGGAAGGATCAGATAACCTTACCGGGATTCATGATGCCGGCGGGATCGAAGGCCGCCTTCACCCGCCGCATCAGGTCGATCGCCATCGGCGGCGCCGTGGCGAGCAGCTCGTCGCGCTTCAGTTGGCCGATGCCGTGCTCGGCCGAGATCGAGCCATGGAACGATCGCACGACGTCGTGCACCGCCTTGTTCATGGGATGGTAGAGGTCGAGGAACGCCTCATCCTGCCAGTCCACGGGACGCGAGATGTTGTAGTGCAGATTGCCGTCGCCCATATGGCCGAAGCAAACCACGCGCGCGCCGGGGCAGACCCCCTCCACCACGCCAGCCGCCTTTTCAATGAACTCGGGGATCGAGGCGATCGGCACGGAAATGTCGTGCTTGATCGAGGCGCCCTCGGGCTTCTGGCACTCGGGCAGCGTCTCGCGGAAATTCCAGAAAGCATCGCCCTGGGCAAGGCTTGCCGACACCACCGCGTCGCCGACGATGCCTTGCTCTAGAGCCTCAGCCAGGATCTCCTCGATCAGCGCCTTGCCGTCCTCTTCGGAACGGCCGGACGAAACCTGCATCAGCACATACCACGGCCAGTCGTCGGCCAGCGGCCGGGTGATGCCTTGCCCATGCTTCAGCGTAAAATCGTAAGGCCTTCTGGCGATCAGCTCGAAAGCCGTGAGCGAGGCGCCGGCGCGGTCCATCGCCAGGGTGAACAACGATAGCGCGTCTTTCGGGGACGACGGCAAGCCGGCAAAGGCGACCTCCCTGCCCTTCGGCTTCGGGAACAGTTTCAGCACCGCGGCGGTGATGATGCCGAGCGTGCCTTCGGCGCCGACGAAGAGGTTCTTCAGATCGTAGCCGGTATTGTCTTTCTTCAGCTTGCGCAAATCGTCGAACACCTCGCCGGTCGGCAGGACCACCTCGACGCCGAGGCAGAGCTCGCGCGCATTGCCATAGGCAAGCACGCCGGTGCCGCCGGCATTGGAGGACAGATTGCCGCCGATCTGGCAGGAGCCTTGGGCGGCGAGGGACAGAGGAAACAGCCGGTCGGCGGCGTCGGCCGCTTCCTGCAGCGTCTGCAGGATGACGCCGGCCTCGACCGTCACCGTATTCGACAAGACATCGATCTCGCGGATGCGGTTCAGCCGCGACAGCGACAGCACGATGTCATGGCCGGATTTGTCCGGCACCTGGGCGCCGACCAGCCCTGTATTGCCGCTTTGCGGCACGACCGGCGTTCCGGTCTCGGTTGCCAGCCGCATGATGCGGCTTACTTCCTCGACGCTGCCTGGCCTCAACACCAGCGATGTGCGGCCGTGCCAAAGGCCGCGCCGCTCGGTGATGTACGGCGCGATGTCGGCCTGGTCGCGCAACGCATATTTGTCGCCGACGATTGCCGCGAAGCGGGCGATGACGGCGGGATCGAGATCGAAGGTCTGGTCATTCATGAGCCGAAACCTAAGGCGCCGAGCCAATCTTGTCACGCGGCGCGGCGGCGCGGGCAAGCCGGTCGTTGATCGCTTCGCCCAGGCCCTCGAACGGGATCGGCTCGACGGCGATGGTCGCGGCGCCGACGCGGTCGAGCGCCTGCATGAAGGCGAACAGGTTGCTGGCCGCCTCGCGCAAGTCGCCCTCTTCGGAGAGGTTGCGCAGCGCAACGGCCTGTTCCCAGCCCTCGACGCGGTTGCGGCCGAACGCAAGCAACGCCTCGCCTTCGGCAACGCTTCCGACATTGAGCCGCATAGCGGCGCCCGGCGCGTAATGCGAGGCAAGCATGCCCGGCGCCTCGATACCGGAAGCGCCGCGCGACAATTTCGCGCCGGCCACCGCCTCGATCTCCTCGGCGCCGATGCCGCCGGGCCGCAGCAGCCGCAGCTTACCGTTCTCGACCTTGAGAATAGTCGATTCCAGGCCGACAGGCGTCGCGCCGCCATCGACGACCAGCCTGATCCTGTCGCCGAGATCGGCGGCAACCGCGTCCGCCGTCGTGCCGCTGATCTTTCCGGAAGAATTGGCGCTGGGGGCTGCAAGTGGCCGGCCGAGCCGCGCGATCAGTTCGCCGCCGAACCCGCGCGGCATGCGCAGAGCGATCGTGTCCAGCCCCGCGGTGACCAGCGGATGGATGCCGTTGCCGGCACGTTGCGGCAGCACCAGGGTCAGCGGGCCGGGCCAGAAAGCTTCAGCCAGTTTCGCCGACAGCGGATCGAAGCCGGCGATACGGTCCGCCATCGCGCGATCGGCGACATGGGCGATCAGCGGGTTGAAGCGCGGCCGGCCCTTGGCCTCAAAAATGCGCGCCACGGCGACGCCGTTGGTGGCATCGCCAGCCAGGCCGTAAACCGTCTCGGTCGGGATGGCGACGACGTCGCCGCCTTCGAGCAACGCCAAGGCCCGCTCGAGCGCCTCGCCGATCGCCAGTATCTCAGCCAAATTCGCCACCAGTCCTGATGCATGTTGCCCAAAAGTGTGCAGCGGTTTTGGGACAACAACATGCATGAAACAAAACCTAAAGCGCGTCGATTGAATCCGTTTCAACGCGACGCGCTTTAGACATGCCGGTCCCGTAGTACGGCCGCCTCCATCGGGCAAGGGCGGGCATTGGCGATTTATCAATCCCTAAAATGTTAAGTTTCCGCGCAAGCCGGCTTCAATGTGCCGGTCCTAAGGTGCGGGTTTGATGTGGTTGCGGGCTTGGGAGTTTTTGTGATGCGTTTGCTCGGAGCGTTCGGGATCAGCCTTTTGGCGATGAACGGCGCGGCACATGCTTCGTCGATCATCGTTGTTGGACCCTCGACCTCGACGCCTTCGGTCGTCAGGCTGAATGCGATCGAGCCAACCAAGCTGTCCGCGGCTTCGACGCCGTCGATGATCGCGCTGGGCGATCCAATGCCCGCCGTCACCGACGAGAAGGTCGCGGCAATTCCCGAGAAGTCCGGGCACCAGCAGGTCCCGATGATCATTCGCGGCGGCATTGTCGGCGGCGCTTTCGCAACGCCGGCGGCGACCGCGTCGGCCAAGCCTGAACCAGCCACAACCACACCTGCAGCCACTGCGCCGGCAAACGGCACTTCGCCGGCAACGCCCGCGAACGGCACCGCGTCCGCTTCGAACGGCGACAGCAAAACCGGCAACCAGCCAGCCGCGACAGCCAACGCTTCGGGCGGCGCGCAGCCGCAAAACGCGCCGTCATTGCCGCGCGTCGGAAAGGCGATGTAGATCACACTGGATACCACCTTGATGTGCTAGGCGCAGTTTGTCGGGACGCAATTCCGGACGAAAAACCGCTTCACACTTTTCCTGGAATTGCTCTCGCCTGTCCGATTCCCGTCATCCGGATCGGGCACGATGGCGCTGGCGTTTCAAAAAGGGGGTTTCATGACTGTTTCGAAAGCAATGGCCGTTGCCGGACTAATGGCGGCAATAGCGCTGGGCGCGAGTACGGCGCGGGCCGACGACATGCTCGGCTCTTATGTCGCGCGGATTTCCGACCGCGATCACCGCGCCAGCGACGGCTATCCGCTGAGCAGCGCGGCGCAGATGGTGCGGCAGGACCGCGCCAACTGGCACAAATTCCACCGGCGCGACAGCGACGACCAGGGCGATTCCTGGTTCCGCAGCGACGGTTCGCGCGCCGACCTGCAGCGCATGCTGGAACGTGGCGGCGCCATGAGCAGCGCCACAAGGCGGGCCATCGTCAATGGCGAGCCGTTGGTCGAGGTCGACGTCTATCCCGACAGCGTGCGGGTCAGCATAGTGGAAGATTGACGGGTCAATCTTCCTGATTGACGGGTCAATGCTCCCGGAAGATTGACGAGCCTGACGAGACAGGCCTGACGAAAAGGGGCGACGCATAACGCGCCACCCCTCATTTCAGACGAGAGGAGACGGCTCAGGCCGCTTCTCCCTTATCGTCATCGTCGGACTCGTCGGCGTCGTCTTCATCCTCGTCGCCATCTTCATCCTCGTCGTCGCCCGAGGCTTTGGCTTCTTCGTCGGCGTCTTCGTCTTCGTCATCTTCATCCTCATCGTCCGACTCGTCATCGGCCGATTCGGTGGTTTCCTCGTCGCCCTCTTCCTCGTCGTCTTCGGACGGATCGGCGGATTCGACCGCCGCGGCGGCTGCGTGGTCGAGGAGGTTTTCGGAAGCGGATACGGTGGCCTCGGCGGCCGGGGTCTCTTCAATCAGGTCGATATCGTCAACGGAATTCATGGCATGCCTCCGTGTTTGGGAATGTCTTGCAGCGCGCCCCGCGAAACGCTTTCGGGCAACGCGCCTTAAGTCTTTGGCTGATGCATGTCGTTGCCCCAGAACCGCTCAGCGCTTCTGGACGACATGCATCTTTGTCCCATGCGGAGGTCATCGCCATATGACTGTAAGCCGGCTCCGGCGCATTAAATTTCGAGTGCCGAATTGTTCAAGCCTGCCCGCATCCTAGCGGATGCAGAGAGGTCCGAACGTAGGATTTTTCGAGCGGTCAGCCGACGATTTTTGAAAAATCCGCGACCTGATCGGTGGCCGCGCGGATGCGGGCGAGCAGCGCCAGACGGTTGGCGCGCACGGCCTGGTCCTCATCATTCACGAGAACGCCCTCAAAGAATGAATCAACCGGTTCGCGCAACACGCTAAGCGCCAGCATGGCGGCGGAAAAATCTTCGTTTTGAATCGCTTGGCCGGCTTCCTTCTCGGCCTGATTCACTGCGGCGAATAGTTTCTTTTCCGCTTCCTGGCGAAATAGCGCCGGCTCAACAGCCTCGGCGACCAACGTTTTCTTCTTCTCCTCGGCGGCCAGGATGTTGGCGGCGCGCTTGGTGCCGGCAAGCAGGTTCCTGCCTTCTTCGGTGTCGAGCAAGGAACCGAGCGCCTCGACGCGGCGCACGATCTGCAGCAAGTCGTCGTTAGGCGATTGGCCGATCTCCCCCCTTGTGGGGGAGATGCCCGGCAGGGCAGAGGGGGGCGCGACAGAATGAGAGGCCGGCGGGACAGCGCCCCCCTCTGTCGGCTTCGCCGACATCTCCCCCACAAGGGGGGAGATTGGGCGCGAACCCGCCGACAACACGGCATCAATCAAATCGTACCGTGCACCGCTTTCGCGAAGATACACCTTCAGGCGGTCGTGGAAGAAGGCGAGGAGATCGGACGACTGATCCGCGCCGCTTTTGAAATTTGCAAAGGCCTTGGCGAAAACAGACGCCAACGCCAGACGAATCCGGTTCTCGATGAGGATCCTGACCACGCCAAGCGCGGCTCGGCGGAGCGCGAACGGATCCTTCGATCCTGTAGGCTTTTCATCGATCGCCCAGAAGCCAGTGAGCGTGTCGAGCTTGTCGGCGAGCGCCACGGCAACCGAGACCGGATCGGTCGGCACGCGGTCGGACGGCCCTTGCGGCTTGTAGTGATCCTCGGCAGCCGCCGCCACAGACGGATGCTCGCCCTGCAGCAGCGCGTATTTGCGGCCCATGGCGCCCTGCAATTCGGGAAACTCGCCGACCACTTCGGTCTGCAGATCGGCCTTGGCCAGCACCGCGGCGCGAGCGACAAGTGCAGGGTCAGCACCGACTGTGAGCGCCAATTCCTCGGCGAGCCGCTTGATGCGCTCCACCCGCGCGCCTTGCGTGCCGAGCTTGGCATGGAAGGTCACGTTGAGGTGGTCTAGCCGCGCCATGCGCTGATCGAGCGGCTTCTTCAAGTCCAGGTCGAACTTCGTCGCCGATTCCTCGAGCTGGTCTCGGTCGGGCAGATCGCCCTGGTCGGTCTTCCAGAAATAGAGCGCATCGGACAGGCGCGCCCGCACCACCTTGCCGTTGCCGTAGGCGATTTCCCTGCCGCCGTCCTTCGCCTCGATGTTGGCGACCAGGATGAAGCGGTTGGAGAGTGGCGATTGGCCGATCTCCCCCCTTGAGGGGGAGATGCCCGGCAGGGCAGAGGGGGGTGCCTCGCGCTGAGAGGACGGCGGGACAGCGCCCCCCTCTGTCGGCTTCGCCGACATCTCCCCCTCTAGGGGGGAGATCGGGCGCGATGTCACAAAACACTTCTGGTTGGCCCGGATGGTGAGCCGGATGACCTCGCCGGGGATGGTGAGGAAATCCTGCTCGAACTCGCCCATCAGCACGACCGGCCATTCGACGAGGCCGGAAACCTCCTCCAGCAGGCCCTCGTCCTCGACCAGGTCGAGGCCGTTGGCGAAGGCGATGTTGCGGGCATCGGCCAGGATGATCTCCTTGCGCCGGTCGGCATCGAGCACGACCTTGGCCGCCTCGAGCTTCGCCACATAGTCGTCGAAGCGGCGCACGGTGATGGCGCCCGGCGCATGGAAGCGGTGGCCATAGGTGACGTTGCCGGCGCGGATGCCGTCGATCTCGAAATCGACCACCACCGGTTCCTCGGTCTCCGGGCCGAAGGTGCAGACGATCGATTGCAGCGGCCGCACCCAGCGCAGCGAGCCGGGTTTTGCCGAGGCCGGCCCCCAGCGCATCGATTTCGGCCAGGGGAAGTTTCTGATGATGCCCGGCACCAGCTCGGCGATGATCTCTTCGGCCGCCCTGCCCGGCTTGGAGATATGGGCGACGTAGAAGTCGCCCTTCTTCGGGTCGGAATGAACATGCGCCTCGGCGATCGACGAAAGGCCAGCCTTGCGCAGGAAGCCCTGCACCGCCTGCTCGGGCGCCGTGGTCGAGGGACCCTTGATCTCCTCGCGGATGTCCTTGGAGCGCGCGGTCAAGCCCCTTATGTCGAGCGCCAGGCGTCGCGGCGTCCAATATTCGCGCGCCGCCTCATAGGTCAGGCCCGCCTCGACCAGACCGTCGGTCAACATCTTCCTGAGGTCGCCGGCAGCCTTGCGCTGCATGCGGGCGGGAATTTCCTCGGAGCGAAGTTCTAACAGCAGGTCGGGCATAGTTAAGCTCCCCACCTCCCCTCGATGGGGAGGGTCGGCGCGTAGCGCCGGGTTCACGAATGCGCGGGAAATAGCAACTCGGCCGCCCGCTGTCACCCCGCAAGCAGATCGCCTCTTCGATCGATTTCGCGGAATTTTTCAGTCCGCTGTCGGGACGGCGGGGGTCTACCCGTCCTTGGAGCAGAACTTCCCATGAACCGAACGCTGCGCTGAAGCGACAAACGCTCAGGCAGAGACCTATTGGCTGAACGGCGATGAAGACGGTATCGAGAACCTTGCAGATCCTGGCGCTAAGCGCCTGCTTCGCCGCCCAGGCGCATGGCACGATCACGATGCCGGGGGTCAGGCAGGCCATGCGCACGATCGATGGCGCATCGGCGCAGATCGTGTTGCCGGCCGGCGCCGTCATCGAGACCGCGAAAGCCGTCTCGGCTTAAGCCGCCGCCAGCCCGCCTGCCCGCGTCTTCAGGAACGCCTCGCCGCAAGCCTTGGCCAGATTGCGCACGCGCAGGATGTAGCTTTGGCGCTCGGTGACCGAGATCACGCCGCGTGCGTCGAGCAGGTTGAAGACATGGCTTGCCTTGATGCACTGGTCGTAGGCCGGAAAGACCATGCGGTGCATCGCCAGATTGTCGCTTGGCTTGGGCGTGCCGGCATCGAGCAGCGCCTTGCACTCGGCCTCGGCGTCCTCGAAATGCCTGAGCAGCATCGCGGTGTTGGCGAATTCGAAATTGTGGCGCGAATATTCCTGCTCGGCCTGCAGGAAGACGTCGCCGTAAGTGACCTTGTCGGCGCCCTCACGGCCGTTGAAGTTCAGGTCGTAGACGTTGTCGACGCCCTGTACATACATGGCGAGCCGCTCCAGCCCATAAGTCAGCTCGCCCGCGACCGGCGCGCATTCGATGCCGCAGACCTGCTGGAAATAGGTGAACTGCGAGACTTCCATGCCGTCGCACCAGCATTCCCAGCCAAGGCCCCAGGCGCCCAGCGTCGGGCTTTCCCAGTCGTCCTCGACGAAGCGGATGTCGTGCAGCAGCGGGTCGACGCCGATCGCCTCGAGCGAGCCGAGATAGAGTTCCTGCAGGTTCGGCGGATTGGGCTTCAGTATCACCTGGTACTGGTAATAGTGCTGCAGGCGGTTCGGGTTCTCGCCGTAGCGGCCGTCCTTCGGCCGGCGCGAGGGCTGGACGTAAGCGGCGTTCCAGCGCAACGGACCCAGCGCGCGCAAGGTGGTCGCCGGGTGGAAGGTGCCGGCGCCAACTTCCATGTCGTAGGGCTGCAGGATGAGGCAACCATAGTCCGCCCAGTAATTGTGCAAGGTCAGGATCAGCCCCTGGAAGGAGCGGCTGGGATGCATATGGGCGGGAATCTCGATGGTCACGGCGGCCTCGGAAAGCGCAGGATGACGCTTCCCTAGTTGCCGGGCCGGCAAGCGTCAAGGCGGCGGCTCGCGTCCCGCAAGGTGGAAAGCATTGCGGCGGACTGGCCCATTGCCGTCGGGCAGCGGCCACTGTTTGCTCCGTTGCGCTTCAACGACAAAGGTTTCGCCATGTCCGGTCAACTCACCGTCCGCCCCGTCACGCGGCGGGATTACGAGCAATGGCTGCCGCTCTGGGACGGTTACAATTCGTTTTACGGACGCTCCGGCCCGACGGCACTTGCCGGCGAGATCACGCAGATGACGTGGTCGCGTTTCTTCGACGCCTATGAGCCGGTGCATGCGCTAGTGGCCGAGCGCGAGGGCAATCTGCTCGGCCTCGTCCATTATCTTTACCACCGCTCGACGACGTCGATCGCGCCGAGCTGCTACCTGCAGGATCTCTTCACCACGCAAGCCGCGCGCGGCCAGGGCGTCGGCCGGGCGCTGATCGAAGGCGTCTACGAACGCGCCAGGCAAGCGGGCGCGAACCGCGTCTACTGGCTGACGCATGAGACGAACCACACCGCCATGCAGCTCTACGACCGGATCGGCGAGAAGTCCGGGTTCGTCGTTTATCGGAAGATGTTTTAGGTGGCACAGGGATTTGAAAGGTTGCCCTTGTCTTGGTGCAAGATTTTCCGTTCATTTCCGTGAAATCAGCGCAAACGCCGGGGATTGGTTGAAGCCGCCCCAAAGTCGTCATTCTATGGCGGAGCAAGGAGCGAAGCGACGCGCGCAGACCATAGAATCCATTCCGTGACTTCGAAGCGTTGCTGCGGTGCAGAATTCTGCTCCGTTGCATTCCTTGGCGAAGGTAACGGCATGGATTCTAGGGTCTTCGCGACGGAGCTTCGCTCCTGCTCCGCCCTAGAATGACGATCGCGATGGGTGTTTCGGCCAATCTCCAACGTATGCCGCCTGCCAACGCAAATAGAGCCGACCGGTCAAAACCCTCGTGCAGTGCCACCAGTTCCTCGACACAGGGATTTGAAAGGCCGCTGTTTGTCGGCGCGCAAGATTGTCACCGTTCATTTCGTGAAATCAGCGAAAACGCTGGCGACTGGCTAAAGCCTCCCCGACCTCGTCATCCCTGGGCGGAGCAGCCGCGAAGCGGCGTCGCGTAGACCCTGGAATCCATTCCGTGGCCTGAGCCGTGGAGTGCAACGGAGCAGAATTCTGCACCGCCGCAGCGCTCGTGCGTCACGGAATGGATCCTCGGGTCTGCGCGCGTCGCTTCGCTCCTTGCTCCGCCCGTGGATGACGATCGCGATGGGCGTTTTCGGCCAATCTCCAACGCATGCAGCCTGCCGACGCAAACATAGCCCGCAGGCCGAGAGGGAACCGGCGTTTGCCGATATTCAGTGAGGCCGACCATAAGCTCGACAGACACCAAGCTGAAACGAAAACGGGGCTCGATGAGCCCCGCATTCCTGAACGTTGACGAAAAGCGCTCAGCCTTTCGGCACAGGCGTCGGCTCCGGCTTCATTTTCGGGGTTTCCTGCGCGGTGTTGGATTCGATCGGCGGCAGGCCGTTGGCCAGCTTCTGCTGCAGGGTGGCGAGCACATCCGGATCGGGCTTCAGGTCGCGTGCCTGGGTCCACTGATAGGTGGCCTCGAGCTTGCGGCCGACGCGCCAGTAGGCATCGCCGAGATGGTCGTTGAGGACCGGATCCTCCGGCTTCAGCGAGACGGCGCGCTCCATTTCGCGCACGGAGTCGTCGAAGCGGCCCATGCGGAAATAGGCCCAGCCGAGCGAATCGACGATGTAGCCGTCGTTCGGCCGCAGATCGACGGCCTTCTGGATCATCGCCAGGCCTTCCTTGAGATTCATGTTCATGTCGACCCAGGAATAGCCGAGATAGTTCATGACCTGCGGCTGGTCGGGCTGCAGCTCCAGCGCCTTGCGGAAATTGGGTTCCGCCTTCGGCCATTCCTTCAGCCGCTCATAGGCGATGCCGCGCTGGTAGAAGATGTTCCAGTTGGCGGCGGTCGGCGTCTTCAGCTGCTCGACGGCCTTGTCGTAGAGATTGGCGGCCGAGCGGAAATCTTCCTTCGAGCCATAGACGCCGCCTAGCGCCAGATAGGCGCGCATGTCGTCCGGATGCTTGTCGAGATAGGCCTTGAGATGCGTGATCGCCTCGTCATGCTTGTCGAGATCGGCGAGGTTCAGGCCGAGCTGCAGGTCGGAAAGCTCCTTCAGCGGCGAGGAAGCCGGAATGCGGCGGTAAAGCGCGATGGCGCCCTCGCCGTCCTTGAGCTGCTCGGCGACGGCAGCAAGCTGCACAAGGGCTGCATCGCTATCCGGCTTCAGCGCCAGCGCGTATTGCAGGTAGAGCCGCACGAAAGGCTCGCCGCCGCC
>Ga0209758_1003871_pt1 | contig 13111 bp, 8 predicted proteins | sample AraplaMF_Col_mMF_FD_184258 | JGI IMG/M metagenome (GOLD analysis project Ga0209758, IMG submission 184258) | Arabidopsis root microbial communities from the University of North Carolina, USA - plate scrape MF_Col_mMF (SPAdes) (version 2) | ecosystem: Host-associated > Plants > Roots > Endosphere ... | reverse complement strand
GGCTTCCGGGGTGCGGCGGAGGGCGGTGCGGGCAGGAACAGCAGGGCAGCCGAGACGCCGAGCGCGGCGGCGCCCAGAGTGGCCGTTCGCGTGCGTGACGACAGCCGGTTCCATCGGTCGGACAGGCGGGGAGCGTCGCTGCCGACGACGTCGTGACCGTGCTCCGATTCGGCCGGTTCGACGGGTTCGACCGGTCCGATGCCGCTCATGGCCGGAGCCTCATGCGGCTACGGTAAGGGCGCGGAAGCCGGCCGGGAAGATGCGGTGACGTCCCGGTCCGCGGCGGAGTCGAGCGGCACCGGGCAGATTGTGGGGGCCGAGAGGTGCCCGTGGGATTCGGGCACCCGGAAGTCAGCCCGCGGTGCGAATGCGGGCCCCGTCGCCCGGGTTCACATCGCGCAGCAGACAGGTCAGCCGGGCGGTGCACACGCGCTTGCCCTCCTCGTCGCTGATCACGATCTCGTACGTCGCGGTCGAGCGCCCCCGGTGGACGGGTGAGGCGACACCGGTGACCAGGCCGGAGCGCACTCCGCGGTGGTGCGTGCAGTTCAGGTCGACGCCGACGGCGATCTTGGAGCTGCCGCCGTGCAGCATGGAGCCCACCGAACCGAGGGTCTCGGCGAGCACGGCGGAGGCGCCGCCGTGCAGCAGTCCGTACGGCTGGGTGTTGCCCTCCACCGGCATGGTGCCGACCACCCGCTCCGGCGAGGCCTCGATGATCTGGACGCCCATCCGGGTGCCGAGGTGGCCCGCGGAGAAGAGGGCGGGCAGATCGACGCCGAGGGCGGCGTACTCGTCGATGATCTCTTGCGGGAACTTCACGGTGTGCTGCTCGCCCATGGGGTACTGCTCCGTTCGTCGGGTCGGTCGCTCGGCTGTGGCTGAGCAAACGCTCAGTCGGTCGCCGATTGTTCCAGGCGGACGACGACGGACTTGCTGGCGGGGGTGTTGCTCGTGTCCGCGGTGGCGTCCAGCGGGACCAGGACATTGGTCTCCGGGTAGTAGGCGGCCGCGCAGCCCCGGGCGGTGGGGTAGTGCACCACGCGGAAGCCGGGGGCGCGCCGCTCGACGCCGTCCTTCCACTCGCCGACCAGATCCACGTACGAGCCGTCCGCCACGCCCAGTGCGCGGGCGTCCTCGGGATGGACGAGGACCACACGGCGGCCGTTCCTGATACCGCGGTAGCGGTCGTCGAGGCCGTAGATGGTGGTGTTGTACTGGTCGTGCGAGCGCAGGGTCTGCAGCAGGAGCCGGCCCTCGGGCAGCTCGGGGAACTCCACCGGGGCGGCGGTGAAGTTGGCCTTGCCGGTGGCGGTGGGGAAGCGGCGCTCGTCGCGCGGTGCGTGCGGGAGCGCGAAACCGCCCGGGTGGGCCACGCGCGCGTTGAAGTCCTCGAAGCCGGGGATCACGCGTGCGATGCGGTCGCGGACGGTCGCGTAGTCCTTCTCGAACTCCTCCCAGGGGACCGTGCTGTCCTCACCCAGCACCCGGCGGGCCAGGCGGCACACGATGGCCGGCTCGGACAGCAGATGGCCGCTGGCGGGCTCCAGACGGCCCCGGGAGGCGTGCACCATGCCCATGGAGTCCTCGACGGTCACGAACTGCTCGCCACTGCCCTGCAGATCGCGCTCGGTGCGGCCGAGGGTGGGCAGGATCAGGGCGCGCGCACCGGTGACGGCGTGCGAGCGGTTCAGCTTGGTCGACACATGCACGGTGAGCCGGGCACGGCGCATGGCCGCCTCGGTCACATCGGTGTCGGGGGAGGCGGACACGAAGTTGCCGCCCATCGCGAAGAAGACCTTCGCCTCGCCGTCGCGCAGGGCACGGATGGCCCGGACGACGTCGTAGCCGTGCTCACGCGGCGGCGCGAAGCCGAACTCCTTCTCCAGCGCGTCCAGGAAGGCGGGCGCCGGGCGCTCGAAGATGCCCATGGTCCGGTCGCCCTGCACGTTCGAGTGACCGCGCACCGGGCACACGCCCGCGCCCGGGCGTCCGATGTTGCCGCGCAGCAGCAGGAAGTTGACGATCTCCCGGATGGTGGGGACCGAGTGCTTGTGCTGGGTGAGGCCCATGGCCCAGCAGACGATGGTGCGCTCGGAGGCGAGGATCATCCCGAGGGCCTTCTCGATCTCCTCACGGGTGAGACCGGTCGCCGTGAGCGTGTCGTCCCAGTCGGCTTGGCGGGCGGCCTCGGCGAACTCCTCGAAGCCGTGGGTGTGTTCGCGGACGAACTCCTCGTCGACCGCTCCGTCGGTCCGGAGGATCAGCTTGTTGAGCAGGCGGAACAGCGCCTGGTCGCCACCGATGCGGATCTGCAGGAACAGGTCGGTCAGCGCCGCGCCCTTGAGCATGCCCTGAGGGGTCTGGGGGTTCTTGAAGCGCTCCAGGCCCGCCTCGGGCAGCGGGTTGACGCTGATGATCCTCGCGCCGCCCGCCTTCGCCTTCTCCAGCGCCGAGAGCATGCGCGGGTGGTTGGTGCCGGGGTTCTGCCCGGCGACGATGATCAGATCCGCCTTGTAGAAGTCCTCGAGCAGCACGCTGCCCTTGCCGATGCCGATCGTCTCGGAGAGCGCGGAACCGGAGGACTCGTGGCACATGTTCGAGCAGTCGGGCAGGTTGTTCGTGCCCAGCTCGCGCGCGAACAGCTGGTAGAGGAACGCCGCCTCGTTGCTGGTGCGGCCCGAGGTGTAGAAGACGGCCTCGTCGGGCGACGAGAGCGCCTTGATCTCCTCGGCGACGATGTCGAAGGCGCGCTCCCAGGAGACCGGTTCGTAGTGGTCCGCTCCTTCGGGCAGGTACATGGGGTGCGTCAGGCGCCCCTGCTGGCCCAGCCAGTAGCCGCTGCGCGAGGCGAGGTCGGCGACCGGGTGCGCGGCGAAGAAGTCCGGGGTGACCCGGCGCAGGGTGGCCTCCTCGGCGACCGCCTTCGCGCCGTTCTCGCAGAACTCCGCGGTGTGCCGGTGGTCGGGCTCGGGCCAGGCGCAGCCGGGGCAGTCGAAGCCGTCCTTCTGGTTGACGCGCAGCAGGGTGAGTGCCGTGCGGCGCACGCCCATCTGCTGCTGCGCCACACGCAGGGTGTGTCCGATCGCGGGCAGCCCCGCCGCGGCGTGCTGCGGTCCGGCGACCTGCGGCGCGTCCTGGACCGGGTCACCCTTGGGCGGCTTGCTGGCCATCTCGGCCCTCCCCTTCGCATGCACGTGTGAGGTACGCCTCCGATCCTCGCACGCTGCGGTGACGGGGAGCGCAGCCCGGTAGCGCGGAGGGCGGGCCCGCGCACGGCGGGTCATGGGGTGCGATTCCGCGGTGCTCCGAGACGTTGTGCGGCCGTGTGACCGTGTGCCGCCGCCCCGACCCCACGGGCACCGACCGATCCGTCCCGGCGTGCGACCGGTGCGGCCGCCCGATGCGACGGGGCGGCCGCCCGCCGCGACCGGGCAGCGGCCCGGCGGGGGTGCCGTTCGGCCACGCACGACCGCGTCGGGCCGGGACCGGTCCCCGCGCCGCGACGGGGCGGCCTGCACCCGGGACGCGGCGCTCGCCGGACCGGAGGCGCCCGCGGGCGGGTCCGAGTGTCAGCGGGGCGTGGCAGGATCGGGTGCGTGGCAGAAACAGCATCGAAGAAGACCGAGAAGACCTCCGGCGGCGGCCGTCCGCGGCTGATGCTCATGGACGGGCACTCACTGGCCTACCGCGCGTTCTTCGCGCTGCCCGCGGAGAACTTCACGACCGCGACCGGCCAGCCGACGAACGCGATCTACGGCTTCGCGTCGATGCTGGCGAACACGCTGCGCGACGAGGCGCCCACGCACTTCGCGGTGGCGTTCGACGTGTCGCGCAAGACCTGGCGCTCCGAGGAGTTCACGGAGTACAAGGCGAACCGCTCGAAGACCCCGGACGAGTTCAAGGGCCAGGTCGAGCTGATCGGCGAGCTGCTGGACACGATGCACGCCCCGCGCTTCGCCGTCGAGGGGTACGAGGCGGACGACGTGATCGCCACGCTCGCCACCCAGGCCGAGGCCGAGGGCTTCGAGGTGCTGATCGTCACCGGCGACCGCGACTCCTTCCAGCTGGTCACCGAGAACATCACGGTGCTGTACCCGACGAAGGGCGTCTCGGAGCTGACCCGGTTCACTCCTGAGAAGGTCTTCGAGAAGTACGGGCTGACGCCCGCGCAGTACCCGGACTTCGCGGCGCTGCGCGGTGACCCTTCGGACAACCTCCCGGGAATCCCCGGCGTCGGCGAGAAGACGGCCGCGAAGTGGATCAACCAGTTCGGCTCGTTCGCGGAGCTGGTGGAGCGCGTGGAGGAGGTCAAGGGCAAGGCCGGGCAGAACCTGCGCGACCACCTGGAGTCGGTGAAGCTCAACCGCCGCCTCACCGAGCTGGAGCGGGGCGTGGCGCTGGAGAAGGCGGTCACCGACCTGGAGCGCGCGCCGTACGACCGCAAGTCCGTCGCGATGGTCCTCGACACCCTGGAGATCAGGAACCCCTCGCTGCGCGAGCGGCTCTTCGCCGTCGACCCCGGCGCCGAGGAGGCCGAGGCGACCCCGGTCGCGGCCGGCGGTGTCGAACTGGACGGCTCGGTCCTGGGCGCGGGCGAGCTGAAGCCGTGGCTCGACCGGCACGCCGGGCAGCCGCTCGGCGTGGCCACGGTCGACTCGTGGGCCCTCGGCGCCGGAGCGGTCGCGGAGATCGCGCTGGCCGCGGCCGACGGGGCGGCGGCCTGGTTCGACCCGGCGCAACTGGACGAGGAGGACGAGAAGGCGTTCGCGGCCTGGCTCGCCGACCCGGCCGGCCCCAAGGTGCTGCACAGCGCCAAGGGTGCGATGCGGGTCTTCCCCGAGCACGGCTGGACCCTGCGGGGTGTGGCCATGGACACGGCGCTCGCCGCGTACCTCGTCAAGCCGGGCCGTCGCTCCTTCGCGCTGGACGCGCTGTCGCTGGAGTATCTGGGCCGCGAGCTGGAGCCGGCCGCGACGGCAGACGGGCAGCTCGCCTTCGGCACGGACGACGGCGCCGAGGCCGAGGCGCTGATGATCCAGGCCCGCACGATCCTCGACCTCGGCCGGGCCTTCGAGGAGAAGCTGAGCGAGGTCGGCGCCGCGGACCTGCTGCGCGACATGGAGCTGCCCGTCTCGGCGCTGCTGGCGCGCATGGAGCGGCACGGCATCGCCGCGGACCGCACGCATCTGGAGGCCATGGAGCAGCTGTTCGCGGGCGCCGTCCAGCAGGCGGTGAAGGAGGCGCACGCGGCGGCCGGGCACGAGTTCAACCTGGGCTCGCCCAAGCAGCTCCAGGAGGTCCTCTTCGGTGAACTGGCCCTGCCCAGGACCAAGAAGACCAAGACGGGCTACACGACGGACGCGGACGCCCTGGCCTGGCTCGCCGCCCAGACGGACAACGAACTACCGGTGATCATGCTGCGTCACCGTGAGCAGGCCAAGCTGCGCGTCACGGTCGAGGGCCTGATCAAGACGATCGCCGCGGACGGCCGGATCCACACCACGTTCAACCAGACGGTCGCGGCGACCGGCCGGCTGTCGTCGACGGACCCGAACCTGCAGAACATCCCCGTGCGCACGGACGAGGGCCGGGCGATCCGCCGCGGCTTCGTCGTCGGCGAGGGCTTCGAGTCGCTGATGACGGCGGACTACAGCCAGATCGAGCTGCGGGTGATGGCGCACCTGTCCGAGGACGAGGGCCTGATCCAGGCGTTCACCTCCGGCGAGGACCTGCACACCACGGTCGCCTCCCAGGTGTTCGGCGTGGGCCGCGACGGGGTGGACGCGGAGATGCGGCGCAAGATCAAGGCGATGTCCTACGGCCTGGCGTACGGTCTGTCGGCGTTCGGCCTGTCCCAGCAGCTGAACATCGACGCGGCGGAGGCCCGTGGCCTGATGGACACGTACTTCGAGCGGTTCGGCGGGGTACGGGAGTATCTGCGCCGTGTCGTCGACGAGGCGAGGGCCACCGGGTACACGGAGACCCTCTTCGGGCGCCGCCGCTACCTGCCCGACCTGAACAGCGACAACCGCCAGCGCCGGGAGACGGCGGAGCGGATGGCTCTGAACGCCCCGATCCAGGGCACGGCCGCGGACATCGTCAAGATCGCCATGCTGAAGGTGGACAGCGCGCTGCAGGACGCCGGCCTCAAGTCCCGCATGCTCCTCCAGGTGCACGACGAAATCGTGCTGGAGATCGCTCCGGGCGAGCGTGCCCCGGTGGAGGAGGTCGTCCGCCGCGAAATGGCGGACGCGGTCCGTCTCAGGGCGCCCCTCGATGTGTCCGTGGGATCCGGTGAGGACTGGGAGTCGGCGGCGCACTAGCCACCGACCGGGCCCCGCGAGCGGCCGGGGCCGGGACCCGGTCTGGGCCGGCGGCCCCGACGGCACGGAACAGCCGGCCGGGGCCGTGTTCCGGCCGGCCGCAGGGGCCCGCCCACCGCCGCGGTGGACGACCCCGGAGGTGATCCGGCGGTGCGCAGATCGGGGTCGGTGGACGTGCCGGTCCAGGGTCGATGGGTGCGCCGCGTCCGGGCCGGTGGACGTCCCGGGACGCCCGCCCCGGCCCCTCACTCCCGTGGCCCCCGCCAAGCGGCGCCCGCGCCCGCGCGGGCGTAAGGATGCCCCATGGGTATACGTGCGCTTCCCCGCCGGGCGGCGATCCGAGGGGCCTTCGTATGCGCCGCTCTCCTGCACCCGACCGCGGCCCGCGCGCCCGGCGCGAGCACCGCACGTCTGCCCCGACCAGGCCTCGCCGAGCGCGCCGCCGCGTTCACCACCAGGGTGTCGGAGGGCATCCGGATCGTCCGCACGGCGGTCGGCTCCTGTCCCGGAGCCCCCGTGGGACCGCCGGGTGACACCGGCCCGGCCTGTGACCACGCGGCCCGCCGCCCCGGGCCGCCCGAGCAGGACGCGGCCGGCTCGCGCCTGCGGGCCGTCCTCGCCGTGGCCCGGGACCTGCTGCGGGCACTCGCCGCCGCCCGCCGTTCCCGTGTCGCCCCCGGACCCGGCGAGCCGGTCAGCGGGACACCGGGCGGGCCCGCTCCCTACGAGCCGCTGCCCGGTCGGCAGGGCCCGGACGACGACGCGCCCTGACCATCACCGTGTAGAGCGCCAGCCCGACGACGAGACCCGCGCCCGCGCCGAAGCAGACCGCAGGGATCAACTCCCACGGCTTCGCCGTCGCACCCCAGTAGGCCCACCACCGTGAGGCCCGCTGTGCGGCCCCGGCCGCCGCACACCCACCGATGACCGCTCCCGCGAGCCACCGGTCGGCCCAGGACAGCGCGGGCACCCGCGACAGCGCGGAGGGGTCGGCCGGCACCCGACGCAGCGCGACGGCCACGAAGACCGCGATCATCACCGCCGCGACCGCCGAACTCCCGTACTGCAGGTACCAGTACAGCGGGGCATCCGCGATCTGCCGCCCCAGCACGGGGAACAGCCGCACCCCCCAGCGGTCGTGATGGGTGAACGCGTCCCACACGACATGCGTCAGCGCGCCCAGCACGGCGGAGACGTACCACCGCAGGGCCACGGGAAACGAGAGCCCTCGCCGCGGTGTGCCGCAGCGCACCAGCGCCGCGATCCGCCCCTGCCGAGCCGGCGGCAGCAGCGCCACCAGCGGTTCCCGCAGGGCCAGCCACGCCCCCACCAGAACCCACGCGATGAGCACATCGACCGTGAACACCCCGGCGAAGGAATGGGTGACGTCACCGAACTCCATTCCCCCGGACACCGCGCTCGCCGCGTAATAGGTCAAGTCGGGCGCGAACGAGCCCGCGACGAGGACCGCGGGCACCAGCCGTCCGCGGCCCGACCCGTCGGCCCGCACGGCGGGCAGCACCGCCGCCGCATGACTGAGAGTGAACGGCACGTGCGGCCCCCCGCGGCAGTCGTCGCCCGGGTACAACCACCCGGTGATCACGGACGTCCAGTATGAGGTACGCATGAAACGGGTGGGGCGCTCCGTCCTGCTCGTACGCCCCGCCGAACCGGACGTGACCAACTGGTGAAAACCGGGCGCCAACGGGTGTCCGGGCGACTCAAGTTGTCGTAGGGTCACATGGTCACCGCGCCGGGCGCGTGGTCGAATGCACACAACGCGATCGAACGTCCGTGGGGTCGTCGACGGGAGGGGTTCACTCAATGGCGGCGCATTTCGGCCGACGGCTGCGCAAGGGGGCGGCAACCACCGCTGTGGCCGCGGTCGCGGTCGCGGCTCTGGCGGCGTCCCAGGCTCCCGGTGTGGCCACCGAGGACCAGGGCAAGCAGCGCACCGGGGCCCAGGCCACGTCAGAGGCCGTCGACGGCGGAAGCAGCGACGGCTCGGCGACCGGCAACGGCGGCTACTTCACCGACCTCCCGCCGCTCAACAGCCCCACCGCGTCGCCCAGCCCGAGCGCCGGAGCGGCCACCGGTGTCACCGGGGTCTCGGAGGCGGGCATACCCGCCACCGTCCTCGACGCCTACAAGCAGGCGGCCGCCGAAGTCCGCGAGTCGAAGCCGGGCTGCAATCTGCCCTGGCAACTCCTCGCCGCCATCGGCAAGGTGGAATCCGGCCAGGCCCGTGGCGGCCGGGTCGACGCCGACGGGACGACGTACTCGAAGATCCTCGGCCCCGTCCTCGACGGCAACGGCTTCGCGCACATCACGGACACCGACAATGGTGTCTACGACGGCGACAGCCGCTACGACCGCGCGGTCGGGCCCATGCAGTTCATCCCCTCGACATGGGCGTGGGCGGGCCGCGACGGCAACGGCGACGGAGTCGAGGACCCGAACAACGTCTACGACGCCGCCCTCGCCGCCGCGCACTACCTCTGCCGCTTCGACCGCGACCTCGGGGTCCAGTCCGACATGAACGCGGCGATACTCGGCTACAACAACTCGCAGGACTACCTCGACACCGTTCTGTCCTGGTACGAGTACTACCTCAAGGGCACCCACTCGATCCCGGACGGCAGCGGCACACTGCCCTCGCGCCGCAGCGACGACAAGCCCGGTACCCACCCGAAGCCGAGGAAGACCGACGACGCCCCCGGCAAGCCGGGCAAGGGGAGCTCCACCGGCCCGAGTCCGTCCCTTCCGGGCAAGCCGAAGCCCCCGTCGACGTCGCCGACCCCGACCGACACCGTCGACCACCTGGCGGACGGCGGGACCGGGACGCTCTCCGCCATGACGGGCGACACGTTCGGCCAGAAGATCGTGGTGAAAGCCGTGACCAAGGCGGGCAAGGCCGTGCCGAAGGTCCGGGTGCGCTTCACGATCAGCGGTGACACGGACTCCACCTTCGCGGGCGGCGAGCGCGTGGCGGCCGTCGTCACCGACAGCGCGGGCAAGGCCACCGCGCCCGCGCTCGTGGCGGGCGCGAGGACGGGCGACTTCAAGGTCAGCGCCGTCGTCGCGGGCCGCACGGTCACCGGTGTCGACTTCCCGGTGACCGTCACCGAACGCCAGGCGGACGCCGTTGCCCGTACCGGTGACACCCCCCTCACCTGCACCCCCGGTGGCGAGTTCGCGGACCAGGTCGAGGTGAAGGCCACCTACAAGGGGGCCGTCGCGGACGGTGTCGCGGCCACCGCGACCCTCGTCAAGTCGGCCGACGACCCGACCGAGAACGACAAGGGCCCCTACTTCAAGGACGCGGACGGCAAGACCGTGCGCACCCTCACGGGCCTGACGACCGACGCGGACGGTCTGCTGAAGCTCCCGAAGCTCTACGCCGACGACACGGCCGGCACCTTCCTGCTTCGCGTCACCACCGCGGGCGGGGCCACCGTGACGATCGAACTGGACGTGGCGGCGGCCACCTCCACCCCGTCGGCCAGTCCCAGCGCATAGGCTCAGGTCGTACCTATGAGGGCGGCGCCCCACCGGATTGGTGGGGCGCCGCCCTCATAGGTACGACCTGTTCTCATCTCGCGCGACCGTTGCTTCGATGCCGGACCTGACGATGTATCAGCTACGGTCGCGGGGAGGCCCTTATGCGCGCACTCATCGCGGCGGGGATCGGTCTCGCCGCCGCGCTCGCCCTGGTGTTCACACTGACCGCCCTGGGCGCGCCCACCGGGAAGACGTCGCCGAAACCGCTGCTGACGACGGTCCCCGGCCATCCATGACGCGCGGGACCGGGAGCCGGGTCGCACGGGCCCGGACAGCCGCACCCGCACGCACAGGGAGGACGACGAGCTGCGCCGCAAGGCCGGCTTGATCCTGCTCGCCCTCGCCGTGTTCTGCACGGCGCTGTCCCCACTGCTGCGCTGGTACGCCTTTCCGCGGCTGGCCGAGGTCCCGGCGAACCAGTACCAGGACATGGTCCTTCAGGCGAGGAACGCCACCCTTCTCGACTACGGCACCATGACGTCCCGCACGGTCCCCCAGGTCACCATCGTGCAGACCCTGAAGGGCGATGTGGAGGCCGGGAAGGAGATCGAGAAGTCGGCCGGGCGGGACGTGGTGGTCTGGGCCGGCCTGTCCTATGTGCAGGGTCCCGACGGCAAGATGGTCTCCCGGATCCCCGAGCGCTACATCTTCGACGCGCACACCCAGGAACCCGTGCACGCGACCGGCGCGCCCGTCGACGGCGATCCCGTCCGCCGCGACGGCATCGAGTTCAAGTGGCCGTTCCTGACGCAGAAGAGGGACTACGAGTACTTCGACACGCAGGCATGCATCACGGCGCCCATCCACTACAAGGGCACACAGACCTTCCGGGGCGTGAAGGTCTACTACTTCGAGCAGACCATCCCCTGGACGAAGGTCCCCTTCCCCAAGGCCATGCCCGTCCGGGGCATCACCCCCGAATCGGTAGCGAAGACCGGCACGACGCGCTGGTACACCACGGTCCGCAGGTTCTGGGGTGGAGCCCGTGACCGGCGCGCCCGTCTACGGCGAGGAGATCCACCAGGAGGAGCTGCGCGGCGGCACGCTCCTCGGCGGCCGCGCCAAGGTCACGGCGTTCGCGGGCCATGTGAAGATGCGCGAGGACTACATCAGGTCGACGGTCGCCCTCGTCAAGCACAACCGCACGCTCGTGCTGATGCTGACGTCCCGTCTGCCGTGGGGCTTCCTCGCCCTCGGCGTCTTCCTGCTGTCGCTGTCCCCCCTGGTCGAGGCCCGCGGCCGGCGCCCGGGGGAGGCCGCGCCCGGCAGGGCGCGGGAGCCCGACCCGGTCACCGCCTGAGCCGCGCGTTGGTGTGCCGGGTCGGTTCCGCACCGGCCGGGTCCTCCGGCCAGGGGTGCTTGGGGTAGCGGCCCCGCAGTTCCGCCCGTACGGCGCGGTAGCCGTCCCGCCAGAAGGAGGCGAGGTCCGCGGTGACCGCGGCCGGGCGGCCGGCGGGGGAGAGCAGATGTACCAGCACGGGGACCCCGGCGATCTCCGGTGAGTCCTGCAGCCCGAACATCTCCTGCAACTTCACGGCCAGGACGGGCCGCTCGGGGTCCGCGTAGTCGACGCGTATCGCGGACCCGCTCGGGACGGCGATCCGTTCGGGGGCGAGCTCGTCGAGCCGGGCGGCCTCACCGGTGGCCCAGGGCAGCAGCCGGGCGAGGGCCCCCGCGGCGTCGATCCGCGCGAGATCGGCGCGTCGCCGCGCGCGGCTCAGCTCGGGCTCGAGCCATTCGTCCACGCGCGCGTGGAGCGCGTCGTCGGTGACCTCCGGCCAGGGCGCACCCAGGTGCAGCCGCAGAAAGGCGAGACGCTGCCGCAGCAGCAGGGCGCCCGGCGACCAGTGCAGCAGCCCGAACCCCTCCTGCCGCAGCCCTTCGAGCAGGGCATCCCGCACCAGGGCCGGGGCGGTCTCCCGCAGGGGCCGCACCGTCAGCTCGACCGCCCCGAGCCGCTCGACATGCCGGGCGACGACGTCCCCGCCGGTCCAGTGCACCTCGTCGTCCATGGTGTGCAGAGTGGCGGCGGCGCGCCGGGCCACGTGCTCGTCCACCACCGCGGCGTGCCGTACGCGTGCGTGCCCCGCTTGGAGGGGCCGGTCGGCGACGGCCACGGCGAGCCACGGCGCGCCGCGCAGATGCGAGCCGGCCGCCGGCTCGGCGCGCGTGCCGTTCACCATCAGGAACGAGCCGCCGTCGGCCCGTGCGAGCCGCTCGGGGAAGGCGAGTGCGGCGACAAGACCGGCCGCGTGGTCGTCCTGCGCGCTCGTCGCGCCGTCCGTGTCCGGCCGCCGCGGTGCGTCCGCCGCGGCCCGCAGCCGGCGCGCCTCCTCCCGCCAGCGTGCCGCGTACGCGTCACCTCCGCGGCGCGCCGTCCGCCACGCCGCCGCCAGGTCGTCCCCGTACTCCCGCGGCGGCTCCTCGCTCAGCAGGGCGACCACCTCGGCGGCCCGCTCCGGACCGACCTCCGGGGCGGCGTCCAGCAGTGCCCGGGCGAGCCGCGGATGCAGACCGAGCCGGGACATCCGCGCGCCCCGATCCGTGGCCCGCCCCTCGGGATCCACGGCGCCGATGGCCGCCAGGACCGACCTCGCCGCCGCCATCGCCCCGCCCGGGGGCGGATCCAGCAGCGCGAGCCCGGAGGCGTCCGGATCGCCCCAGCAGGCCGCCTGCAACGCGAAGGCCGTCAGGTCTGCCAGCCGGATCTCCGGGGCGGGGAAACGGGGGAGCCGTGTGTCCTCCGCCTCGGACCAGCACCGGTACACCCGGCCCGGGGCCTCGCGCCCCGCCCGGCCCGCGCGCTGTCCGCCCGTGGCCTGCGAGGCCCGTACCGTCGTCAGCGCACTCAGCCCGCGCGCGTGGTCCACTCGCGGTTCCCGGGCGAGTCCGCAGTCCACGACCACCCGTACCCCGGGCACGGTCAGCGACGACTCCGCGACGGCGGTCGCCAGCACCACCCGCCGCCCGGTCCCGGGGGACAGCACCGCGTCCTGCACGGCGGCCGGCGCCCGTCCGTGCACCTGGAGCACCTCGATGTCGCCCAGGTCGCCCAGTTGCCCCGCCACGCGCGCGATCTCACCCACGCCGGGCAGGAAGCACAGCACGTCGCCTTCGCACTCCGCGAGTGCCCGCCGCACCAGCGACGCGACATGGGCGAGCAGCGCCGGGTCCACGCGCAGCCCGTGCGGCGGCCGCAGCGGGCGCGCGGGAGGCGCCCACAC
>Ga0209758_1003869_pt1 | contig 13112 bp, 11 predicted proteins | sample AraplaMF_Col_mMF_FD_184258 | JGI IMG/M metagenome (GOLD analysis project Ga0209758, IMG submission 184258) | Arabidopsis root microbial communities from the University of North Carolina, USA - plate scrape MF_Col_mMF (SPAdes) (version 2) | ecosystem: Host-associated > Plants > Roots > Endosphere... | reverse complement strand
CGCATCCTCGGCGTCTACCCGGCAAGCGCCTCGCGCGAGCAGTGGAAGGTGGCGGATTAGGGCTGGCTATGCCTGCGAGGCGCGGACCTTCATCAGGTCGTCATTCCAGGGCGGAGCGTAGCGGAGACCCTGGAATCCATGCCGTTACCTCAGCCGAAGGGCGCAGCGGGGTAGAATTCTGGACCTTGGGCAGCGCCTCGAAATCACGGCATGGATCCTCGGGTCTGCGCGCGTCGCTTCGCTCCTTGCTTCGCCCGTGGATGACGAAGGACGAGCCGTCTCGGACAATCTCCGACGATGGCGCTCGACCTGCTATCAGCCGAAGCCGAGCGGCACGTAGTCGATCTCCATGAACTTATCGACCTCCGGCACCCAGCGGTCGCGCACGAAGGCGACGTGGTCGGGGTGTTCGTTGTAGCGGGTGTAGGCAGCCTGGTCGGCGAACTCCATCGAGAAGCCGAACTGGTAGTCGTTCTTCGGGCTCACCTGCCGCAACTGCTCGAAATGCGCCACGCCCTTGATCCCGGTCAGGATCTTCTTGGCGTCGTGCAGGAATCGCTTTGTCTCCAGCGACTGCAGCGGATGCTTCAGCGTGAACACGACGGTGTGGCGGATCATGTCTCTGCTCCTATTCGCTGTCGACCCAGGCGCGGATGAGGTGATGGGCGATCGCCCCTTTCGGCGGTGTAATCAAGCCGTCGGCGTGCTGCCTGTCCAGCATCGTGCGCACCTCGTCGCGGAAAAACCAGCGGCAGTCCTCCAACTCGTTGAGGTCGGCCTGTATATCCTCGTTGAGCGGCTCGCCGAAACAACCGATCATCAGCGAATAGGGGAACGGCCAGGGTTGGCTGGCGTGGTAGACGACGCGGCCGAGCCGGATGCCGGCCTCTTCCAGCGTCTCGCGCCGCACCGCCGCCTCGATCGTCTCACCCGGCTCGATGAAGCCGGCAAGCGCTGAATACATGCCGGGCGCGAAATGCTTGCCGCGCCCCAGGATGCATTTCTCGCGCGTCACCGTCAGCATGATCGCCACCGGGTCGGTGCGCGGGAAATGGTCGGTGCCGCAGGCAGGGCAATGGCGCCTGTAGCCGCCGGCCCGCATTTCCGAGCGGTTGCCGCATTTCGAGCAGAAGGCATGGCTGGCATGCCAGGCAAGCAGCGCGGCGCCTTGCGCCAGCGCCCCGGCCGCCGCCTCGTCGACCAGCCCTTGCATATAGACGGAACGATAGTCGATCGCCTTGATTGTCTCGGGCAGCTTTTCCGGCTCGACGCCGGCGGGCACCGCCAGCACCGGCCCGCTGTCGGAGAAGCCGAGCAGCACGCCGCGATCGAGGGCGGCTTCGAAAGCGCCACTCTCATCCGCCTCGAACCAGGGGTCGAACCTGCTATCCTCGAGTTTGAGGTAGAGCCGGCCGGCATGCATCAGCATCAGCCGCGCGGTTCGGTCGGCTAGCGCTTTTTCGACTGCATCGTCGGCGCGGTTCTCGGACTGCCGATCGATCCGGTTGCCGGCGAAACCGACGAATTGGCTAGGCTCGCGCAAGGGCGCGTCGAACAGGCGAAAGCTCATGGGGACTCGGGTAGGCTGAGGACTCGGGGGATGCAGAATGGACACTGTTCAGCTTATAGCGCCGCCTTGATCGTTTCGGCAAACCGCCTGATATCGGAGCGTTGATAGGGTTCGCGCATGCCATGTCCCCAGACCGGTCCCGGCCAGCCGGGATCTCCCTCGGACCGGGCGACGACATGGACATGCAACTGGCGCACGATGTTGCCCAGAGCGCCGGTGTTGATCTTGGTGCAGCCGGTCACCCGCTTCAGCGCCTGCGCCACCATATTGATCTCGAAGGTCAGCATCGTCTGGTCGAGCGGCGTCATTTCGTGGATTTCCTCCACGCCGGGTCGCTGCGGCACCAGCACCAGCCACGGCCAGCGGCGGTCGTTCATCAGCCTGAGCTCGCAAAGGCCAAGCCACATAAGCTGCTCGCTATCCGCCTCCAGCCGGGCGTCCAGCGTGAATCCGGCCTTGAGGCCAGGCAGCATAGGCGTTTCCTTCGCTTTTGTTGTAAGCATTTTCCAAACCCGGAACGCTAGAGCGGCGGCAAGGTGGCTGCAAGCGATTCATTGCCGTCATTATCGATTTGAAGGGCTTTCCGTCTTCGATGTGGCTGCAGGTTCTGGCTCGGCCCTTGCATTTCGCCGCCGAATTGCCGATATGGAGCGCGGGAGGTTGGTGGTGGACGATCCACTCGCCAACCGGGTCAGGTCCGGAAGGAAGCAGCCCTAACGAGCCCGGAACGGGTCATTGTTCCAGCCTCCCGCCTCTTCGCCTTTCTCCCGCGACATTGACGGCGCCAAGCCGTGCGGGTGAGACTATGCGCAGGAATCGGCCGCCTTCCGTCGCGGTCCTGGGAGCTTTTGACGGCGAATGAGCGAAGCCGGAAATTTGGGGCCACAAAGCCTGGGAACAGGCAAGGCCGCCGCGTATCGCGTCCTGGCGCGCAAATATCGCCCTTCTAATTTCTCCGAGCTGATCGGCCAGGAGCCGATGGTCCGCACGCTGACCAACGCCTTTGCCACCGGCCGCATCGCCCAGGCCTGGATGCTGACCGGCGTGCGCGGTGTCGGCAAGACGACGACCGCGCGCATCCTCGCGCGCGCCCTGAACTACAAAACGGCGACCGTCGACCACCCCTCCGTCGACCTTTCGGTCCCTGGCGAGCATTGCCAGGCGATCATGGAAGGCCGCCATGTCGACGTCATCGAGATGGACGCGGCCTCTCATACCGGCATCGACGACATCAGGGACATCATCGACCGCGTCCGCTACGCGCCGGTCTCGGCACGCTACAAGGTCTACATCATCGACGAAGTGCACATGCTCTCCACGCAGGCGTTCAACGGCCTGCTGAAGACGCTGGAAGAGCCGCCGCCGCACGTCAAATTCATCTTCGCCACCACCGAGATCCGCAAGGTTCCGATCACGGTGCTGTCGCGCTGCCAGCGCTTCGACCTTAGGCGCATCGATGCCGGCGCGCTGGTCGGGCATCTGGCCTCGATCGCGGCCAAGGAAGGCATTGCCGTCGACGATGAGGCGCTGGCGATGATCGCGCGGGCCGCCGAAGGCTCGGCGCGCGATTCGCTCTCCATCCTCGACCAGGCGATCGCCCATGGCAGCGGCACGGTCAGCGCCGAAGCGGTGCGCGCCATGCTCGGCCTTGCCGACCGCGCCCGCATCATCGACCTGTTCGAGCACGTCATGAAGGGCGATGTTGCGGCGGCGCTGGCCGAGTTCCGCGCGCAATACGACACCGGCGCCGATCCGGCCGCCGTGCTTACCGATCTTGCCGAGTTCAACCACCTCGTTACCCGCCTGCGCTTCGTGCCGGCCGCGGCCGACGATCCTTCGCTTTCCGAGGACGAGCGCCGGCGCGGCGCCGAATTCGCCGGCACGCTTTCGGTGCGCGTGCTGTCGCGGACCTGGCAGATGCTGCTCAAGGGCATTCCCGAGGTGCAGTCCTCCAACCGTCCGGTCAGCGCCGGCGAAATGGTGTTGATCCGCCTGGCGCATGCCGCCGACCTGCCGACGCTGGATGAGGCGCTGAAATCGCTCGAGGGTGCGACCTTGGTGCCGAACGGCGCGCCGCCGCGCTCCAACGGAGCGCCGGTGGGTTCCGGCAATGGCGGCGGCGCAAGCGCTGTGGCGCAGGCGCGGATGCCGGCTTCCCCCGGCGGCGCGCAGACGATGCGGCTGGTCGAGGCCCAGCCTGTGCCGGAGACCTTCGTTCCGGCGCCGGTCGCCGAGGCGCCTGTCGTTCCCGTCAAATCGCTGGCCGACATCGTTGCGCTTGCCGACGCCAATCGCGACATGGCCTTCAAGGTGCTCCTGAAACGCTGCGTGCGGCCGGTTCGCATCGAGCCCGGCCGTCTCGATGTCACCTTGACCGACGACGCGCCGAAGATGCTGCTCAACGACCTGACCGCCAAGCTGCGCGCCTGGACCGGCCGCAACTGGCTGGTGTCGCTGTCGAAGGAAGAGGGCGGCCAGACATTGGCCGAGATGGAGACGACGAAGCGCGAGAACGCCTTCTCCGACGCCAAGAGCGACCCCACTGTCGCGGCCATTCTCGCCCGTTTCCCCGGCGCCAAGATCATCGACGTGCGCATCCCGGACGTGCCGGACGTGGAAGAAGCCGAGGCCGACCTGCCGGTCGAGCCGGCGGCGGATGACGACGAGACCTGAAACTTTTTTAGAGGACCACCCGATGAAAGATCTTCTCGGCCTGATGGGCAAGGCGAAGGAAATGCAGGCCAAGTTCCAGGCCATGCAGGACGAGATCGCCACGCTTGAGGCCACCGGCCAGGCCGGCGGCGGTCTGGTCAGCATCACGCTGACCGGCAAGTTCGAAATGAAGACGCTCAAGATCGATCCGTCGCTCATCAAGGCGGACGAAGCCGAGATCCTGGAGGACCTCATCCTGGCCGCCCACAATGACGCCAAAAATAAGGTCGAGCAGGTGATGCAGGAGAAGACCAAGGCGTTGACGGCGGGTCTGCCGATTCCACCCGGAATGAAATTGCCGTTCTGAGGCGGCGTCCGCCAGTTAATTGATTATGAACGAAAATTGAGCGCGCGGCGGGTTGTTAACCATTTTGCCGGCGTTGCTCACGGGCTCATTTCGCGGCTTTCATAAAGTTTTACCCAAGTCCAGATTTTGCTAACCCTCTAGCCATCTTTTTGCCCGAAAGAGTCTCATTCTTGCCACATCTCGGGGCGGGCTGGCATTTGGACATGAGGCTTTTTTGGTGATCGCGACGCGATGGAAGACGCCGCTGCTGCTTATCGGCATCGTCACTTCCCCCTTGCTCCTGGCCGGTTGCAGCCAGACCACTTCCTCCCATGGCATGTCGGTCTCGGGTCTGACCGACGCCCTCACGCCGAGCTTCCTCACGCGTTCCTCCAGCCACTCGCTGAAGGACAAGGAATGCCTGCAAAGGGCGATGTTCTTCGAGTCCAACCGGTCGAGCCGCGACGGCATGATCGCCGTCGGCACGGTCGTCATGAACCGGCTTCGCTCCGGCCAGCACGGCAGCACCATCTGTCAGGTTGTCGGTGAGCCGGGCCAGTTTGCGCCGGGCGTCATGACGCGGCCTATGAACTCCAGGGCCCTGCCCGATGTCGAGGAAGCCGCCGACGCGGTGCTGCGAGGCGAGCGCAAGGCCAAGCTCAAGAACACGATGTATTTCCACACCGCCGGCCTGCGCTTCCCTTACAAGAACATGCATTACACCATGGTGGCCGGCGGCAACGCCTTCTATGAGAAGCGCGGCCGCAACTGGCAGCCGCTGCCGGACGAGCCGATGGTCGCCATGAACGTGGACAACCAGCAGAAGTCTGGCCGGCAGAAGCCCGTAGCCGACGCCCCGGTGCTGGTTGCTTCCGCCGAACCGGTGGTCAAGACGATCGTCCGTCCGGACCCGGCCAAGCAGGCCGCCATGGCCGCCGCGCGGACCGAAACCTCTTCCGCCGAACAGACCTATGTGACCGCTGCCGCGGCGCCTGCTATCCCTGTACCATCCGCGAAGTCCGGCCGCCTTGCGCAGAAGCAGATGGTCGTGGCGATGCAGGAGCCGATGGCCGAACCGGACGCCTCGCGTTTCGGCGGCACGCTCAAGGGCCGCTACGTCACTTCGGTGCCCAACGCGCCGCAGGAAGCGTCGATGGGCTTCCAGTCGACGCCTGAGAACACCGACGCCATAGGCGCGATGATCGTCAGCCAGGATCGGCCGCTCGAAGCCAACTGAACCCGATTGCATCCGACGCAGGGCCCGTCATGGCAGCATGGCGGGCCCTGTGCCGTTGCTGGCTGTCCTGAAAAATCCTAGATCAGGGCGATGTCGAAGAGAATCGCCGGTCCGGAAATCGAACGCCTGATCCAGCTCCTGGCCAAGGTGCCGGGGCTTGGGCCGCGCTCGGCGCGCCGCGCCGCGCTTCATCTCATCAAGAAGAAGGAACAGCTGCTCGAGCCTTTGGCGGCCGCCATGGGCGAGGCGGTCGAAAAGGTGCGCATCTGCTCGACCTGCGGCAATGTCGACACCGCCGACCCTTGCATGATCTGCACCGATCCGCGCCGCGACGCCAGCACGCTGATCGTCGTCGAAGACGTCTCCGACCTCTGGGCGCTGGAGCGCGCGGCGGCCATGAACGTGCGTTACCACGTGCTCGGCGGCACGCTGTCGCCGCTCGACGGCATCGGGCCCGACCAGCTCAACATCCGCTCGCTGGTCGATCGTGTCGCCGGCGGCGAGGTGAAGGAAGTCATCCTTGCTGTCAACGCCACCGTCGAGGGGCAGACGACCGCGCATTATTTGACGGATCAGCTGTCGGGCTTCGATGTGAAGGTGACGAGATTGGCGCATGGCGTGCCGGTTGGCGGCGAGCTCGATTACCTCGACGAAGGCACGCTGGCCGCGGCGCTGCGATCGAGGACGGCGTTTTAAAGTCAGTGGGGAGGGGACCTTGGAAATGACAGCATTCCTTCGCGCCCCCCTCTGTCCTGCCGGCAGGGCAGAGGGGGGCGCGACCGAACACGGCTTTTGCATGCTTGCTCTCGCACTCCTGCTGGTCGCGTTGCTCGGACTTTTTTCCTCCCCCACCCGCGCCGCCCCCATCGACGACCAGTTCCAAGCCTGGCTTCAAACCGACCTCTGGCCCGAAGCCAAATCCAAAGGCATCTCGAAAAAAACCTTCGACGGCGCCTTCATCGGCGTGAAGCCGAACCTCAAGCTGCCGGATCTCGTCCTGCCCGGCGAAAAGCCGACGACACCTGAGAAACAGCACCAGGCCGAGTTCGGTCCGCCGGCCAACTATTTCGCCGAGAAGATCGTCCGCGCCGTCACCATCGGCGGCAGGGCGCGCGAGAGCGCCAATGCCCGGACTCTCGGGCTGATCGAGAAGCGCTACGGCGTTCCGGGTGAGATCGTGCTGGCGATCTGGGGCCGCGAGACCGGCTTCGGCGCGGCCAAGATGCCTTACGACGCCTTCGAGGTGCTGGGCACCAAGGCGTTCATGTCGACCAAGAAAGACTTCTTCCGCACCGAGGTGCTGGCGGCGCTCGAAATCGTCGAGCGCGGGCTGGCGCCGGTCAACGCGATGAAGTCGTCCTGGGCCGGCGCGCTCGGCCAGCCGCAATTCATGCCGACCTCCTTCTTGAAGCATGCCGTCGACTTCGACGGCGACGGCCGCCCCGACATCTGGAATTCGACGCCCGACGTGCTCGCCTCGATCGCCAATTACCTCGTCCATTATGGCTGGGTGAGGGGGCGCGGCTGGGGGACCGAGGTGACGGTTCCGGCAAATGTCTCCTGCTCGCTCGAAGGACCCGACCAGGGCAAGAAGACCTCCGATTGGGTGGCGATGGGCATCAGGCGCGTCGACGGCAAGGCGTTTCCGGCGAGCGAATTGAAGGCCGAGAGTTTCCTTCTGATGCCGGCCGGACGTAGCGGCCCGGCCTTCGTCGTCACGCCGAACTTCTATGTGCTGAAGCAATACAACAACAGCGATCTCTACGGCCTGTTCATCGGCCATGCCGCCGACCGCATCGCCAAGGGCGACGCCGCCTTTGTCGGCGCCTGGGGCGCGGTCGGCGATCTCCATCGCTCGGACATCGCCGCCCTGCAGCGCGCGCTTGAGGCCAAGGGCTACGATGTTGGCAGCGCCGACGGCCTGCCGGGCTTCAAGACCCGCCGCTCGATCGGCATCTGGCAGGCAAAGAACGGCAAGCCCGCCACCTGTTTTCCCGATGCGGGCCTGGTTGCGCAGCTGAAATAGCGGCAGCTTCCCAAGGCGCGGCCCCAGGCAAATTCTTCTGGATCGGCGGTTTCAGTTAGCCGGCGCATGGGTCGGCTCATCGCAGCCCCTTGGTCCGATATGGTATCTGCACGCTGTCGGGCGAGCGCCGGTCGAATCGGTGTTGACCAACTGGACAAAAACCACGACGGTACGTGGTCCAAGCCGCTGCCGGCTTCGAGAAGAATAATGCAGGCCTGAGCCGGGAACTCAGGTCAACAAAACAGGGAACGATCACTATGATGCTGGAAAAGTTTGCTGTCCGTAGCTTGCTTGCGGGTGTGGCAATGACTGCGCTGCTCGCAACGCCCGCCTTCGCCGTCACGCCCGCCGATACGCTGGTCGAGGGCTTCGCCATCGACGACATCATCACGATGGACCCGGGTGAAGCGTTCGAGTTGTCGACGGCCGAGGTCACCGGCAACACCTACGATCTCCTGGTCCGCCTCGACCTCAGCGATACGTCAAAGGTCAAGGGCGATCTCGCCGAGAGCTGGACCGTTTCCGATGACGGCCTGACCTACACTTTCAAGCTCAAGCCCGGCATGAAATTCGCGTCCGGCAATCCGATCACCGCGGCCGATGTCGCCTATTCCTTCGAACGCGCCATCAAGCTCGACAAGAGCCCGGCTTTCATCATCAACCAGTTCGGCGTCACCGGCGACAATGTCACCGAGAAAGCCAAGGCCGTCGACGACACCACCTTCCAGTTCGTCGTCGACAAGGCCTATGCGCCGAGCTTCGTGCTCAACTGCCTGTCGGCGACCGTCGCCTCAGTGGTCGACGCCAAGCTGGTCAAGGAACATGTCGCCGCTGTCACGCCGAGCGCCGACTACAAATGGGACAACGACTTTGGCAATGCCTGGCTGAAAACCGGCTATGCCGGCTCCGGCCAGTACAAGCTGCGTGAGTGGCGCGCCAACGAGGCCGTCGTCATGGAGCGCAATGACAATTACAATGGCGAGAAGGCGAAGCTCGCCCGCGTCATCTACCGCAACATGAAGGAAAGCTCGGCGCAGCGCCTGGCGCTCGAAGCCGGCGATATCGACGTCGCCCGCAACCTCGAGCCGAACGATCTCGACGCCATCGCCAAGAACGCCGACCTCACCACCACCAGCGCGCCGAAGGGCACGGTCTATTACATCAGCCTCAACCAGAAGAACCCGACGCTTGCCAAGCCCGAGGTCCGGCAGGCGTTCAAATATCTGGTCGACTACGATGCGCTGGGCTCGACCATCCTCAAGGGCATCGGCGAGATTCACCAATCCTTCCTGCCGAAGGGCGACCTCGGCGCTATCGACGACAATCCCTTCAAGCTCGACGTCGCCAAGGCCAAGGAACTGCTCGCCAAGGCGGGCGTGCCGGATGGCTTCAAGGTGACGATGGACGTGCGCACCGGACAGCCGACCACCGGCATGGCGGAATCGATCCAGCAGACGCTCGGCCAGGCCGGCATCCAGCTGGAGATCATTCCCGGCGATGGTAAGCAGACGCTGACCAAGTACCGCGCCCGCAACCACGACATCTATATCGGCAACTGGGGCCAGGATTATTTCGATCCCAACTCCAACGCCCAGACCTTCGCCTCGAACCCCGACAATTCGGATGCCGGAAAGTCGCATACGCTTGCCTGGCGCAACAGCTGGGACATTCCGGAACTGACCAAGGAGACAGAGGCGGCGCTCTTGGAGAAGGATTCGGCCAAGCGCGCCGACATGTACAAGGATTTGCAGCAGAAGATCCTCGACACCAGCCCCTTCGTCATCATCCACCAGCAGCTGGAAGTGGCCGGGCTGCGCAAGAACCTCAAGGGCTTTGCGCTCGGCCCGAGCTTTGACACCAATTTCGTCGGCGCGGTCTCCAAGGAATAGCGTCGGCGGATCCGCCGCGTGAGCGTAGCTGACAACCAGGTGGCGGCGGGGCGCGGCAGCGCCCGCGCCGTCGCAATTCTATCGTCGCTCGGCCGCTTCCTGGTCGTCGCGGTGACGACCTATCTCGGCCTTCTCGCGGTGACCTTCTTCATCGGCCGCGTCATCCCGATCGATCCGGTTCTGGCTGTTCTCGGCGATCGCGCCCCCATCGCCGTCGTCGAGCGCACGCGCCGTGAGATGGGCCTCGATCTGCCCTGGATCGAGCAGTTCTACATCTATGTCAAAAATGCGCTGAGCGGCAACTTCGGCACTTCGGTGCTGACCACCAATCCGGTCATGTCCGATATCCGCCGCGTCTTCCCGGCGACCATAGAGCTGGCGACGCTGGGCACGATCATCGGCGCCGTGATCGGCGTGCCGCTCGGCGTGCTGGCTGCCGTCAAACGCGGCAGCCTGATCGACCAGGTCGCCCGCGTCGTCGGCCTCGTCGGCTATTCGGTGCCGATCTTCTGGCTGGGGCTGCTCGGGCTGGTGCTGTTCTACGCCAAGCTGCAGTGGATCGCCTTTCCGGCGCGGCTCGATGTCGTCTACGAATACACATTCACGCCGATCACCGGCTTCTACCTGCTCGATGCCGCGATCCAGGGGCAGTGGGACATCTTCTACGACACCTGGCGCCACATCGTCCTGCCGGCCGCGCTGCTCGGCTATCTGTCGCTCGCCTATATCAGCCGCATGACCCGCTCCTTCATGTTGAACGAACTGGCGCAGGAATATATCGTCGCCGCGCGCGCCAAGGGCCTGGCGGAAAGCCGTATCATCTGGGGTCACGCGCTGCGCAACGCCGCCGTGCCGATGGTGACGGTGATCGCGCTTTCCTACGCCAACCTGCTCGAAGGCTCGGTGCTGACCGAGACCGTCTTCTCCTGGCCTGGCATCGGCCTCTATATCACCAACTCGCTGCAGAATGCCGACATGAACGCAGTGCTCGGCGGCACCATCGCCATCGGCTCGATCTTCATCGCCATCAACCTTCTGTCCGATCTGCTTTACCGGCTGCTCGATCCGAGGACGAAGGCCGGATGAGCGCTGAAACCATCCTCTCCCGTCGCGAATGGCTGCTGAGCGACCGGCCGGCCTCGCGCCTGCAGGCAAGGCTCGGCCGCGCCTATGTCGCCTGGCGGCGCTTCTCCGCCAATCGGCTGGCGCTGGTCGGCATGCTGATCATCATCGCGCTGCTGGTGGTCGCCGCCTTTGCCGATGTGCTGGCGCCCTATTCGCCGACCTTTGGCGATTTGAAGAACGCCCGCCTGCTGGCGCCGGGCGCTGCGCACTGGTTCGGCACCGACGACCTTGGCCGCGACATCTATTCGCGCATCGTCTATGGCTCGCGCTGGACGCTTTATGTGGTGATCCTCGTCGCCATCATCGCCGCGCCCATCGGCCTGCTGGTCGGCACGATCGCCGGTTATGCCGGCGGCTGGACCGACACGATCCTGATGCGCATCACCGATATTTTCCTGGCCTTTCCGAAGCTGGTGCTGGCGCTGGCTTTCGTTGCCGCGCTCGGCCCCGGCATTGAGAACGCGGTAATCGCGATCGCCATCACCTCCTGGCCGCCTTATGCGCGCATTGCCCGTGCGGAAACGCTGACGGTGCGCAACTCCGATTACATCAAGGCGGTGCAGTTGATGGGGGCTTCGCCCTTCCGCATCGTGCTGCGCCACATCATGCCGCTCTGCATTTCCTCGCTGATCATCCGCGTGACGTTGGATATGGCCGGTATCATCCTGACCGCCGCCGGCCTTGGCTTCCTCGGTCTCGGCGCGCAGCCGCCGCTGCCCGAATGGGGCGCGATGATCGCTTCCGGCCGCCGCTTCATCCTCGATCAGTGGTGGGTGGCGGCTGCGCCGGGTGCGGCCATCCTCATCGTCAGCCTCGGCTTCAACCTGCTCGGCGACGGCCTGCGCGACGCGCTCGATCCCCGGAGCGGCGACCAATGAGCAGCAACCAATGAGCGACATGCTTCTCGACGTCGACGACCTGCGCGTCACCTTCCCGACCCGTACCGGCCTCGTGCAGGCCGTGCGCGGCGTCTCGTTCTCCCTTGGCCGCGAGCGTCTCGGCATCGTCGGCGAGAGCGGCTCCGGCAAATCGCAGACCGGCCGCGCCATCATGGGCCTCACTCCGCCGCAGGCCGAGGTGTCGGCGAAGAAGCTCGCCTTCGACGGCATCAATCTGCTCTCCATATCGCCCCGCCAGCGCCGCGCGCTGCGGGGAAACCGCATCGCCATGATCCTGCAGGATCCCAAATATTCGCTCGATCCGGTGATGACCATCGGCCGACAGATCGTCGAGACGCTGCGCACGCATGAAAAGGTCTCCAAGGCCGAGGCGCGCGAGCGGGCGCTGGAAATGCTGCGGGCGGTGCAGATCCGCGACCCGGCCCGCGTCTTCGACCTCTATCCGCACGAGGTCTCGGGCGGGATGGGCCAGCGCGCCATGATCGCCATGATGCTGATCGCCGGGCCGGAGTTGATGATCGCCGACGAGCCGACCTCGGCGCTCGACGTCACGGTGCAGCTCGACGTGCTCAAGATCCTCGACAAGCTCGTCGCCGAGCGTGGCATGGGGCTGATCTTCATCTCGCACGATCTGCGCCTGGTCTCCTCCTTCTGCGACCGTGTCGTCGTCATGTATGCCGGCAAGGTCGTCGAGCAGCTCAAGGCCTCCGAACTGCGCGATGCCCAGCATCCCTACACGCGCGGCCTGCTCAACTGCATGCCGAGGATCGGCTTCGAGCGCCATCCACTGCCGGTACTCGACCGCAAACCGGAGTGGGCGGCATGACGGCTTCCATCACGGTCGAAGGGCTGGAAGTGGTCTTCGACCGCTTTCGCGCGCTGAAGGGCGTGACCCTCGAAGTCCGGGAAGGCGAATCCTACGGCCTGGTCGGGGAGAGCGGTTCCGGCAAGTCGACGCTGCTCAGGGCCATCACCGGCCTGGCGCCGGTCTCTTCCGGCACCATCGCTGTCAACGGCAAGACCCTTGGCAAGACCCGCGACAAGGCTTTCTACCGCGATGTGCAGATGGTGTTCCAGGATCCCTATGGCTCGCTGCATCCGCGCCAGACGGTCGACCGCCTGCTGCAGGAGCCCCTCGCGATCCATGGCATTGCCGACGGCGAGAGGCGCATCGAGCGTGCGCTGGACGAGGTCGGCCTCGGCAAAGGCTTCCGCTTCCGCTATGCGCACCAGCTCTCCGGCGGCCAACGCCAGCGCGTGGCGATTGCGCGTGCGCTGATCCTCGAACCTTCGGTCCTTTTGCTCGACGAGCCGACCTCGGCGCTCGACGCCTCGGTGCAGGCGGAGGTGCTGAATCTGCTGGAAGAG
>Ga0209758_1003866_pt1 | contig 13119 bp, 12 predicted proteins | sample AraplaMF_Col_mMF_FD_184258 | JGI IMG/M metagenome (GOLD analysis project Ga0209758, IMG submission 184258) | Arabidopsis root microbial communities from the University of North Carolina, USA - plate scrape MF_Col_mMF (SPAdes) (version 2) | ecosystem: Host-associated > Plants > Roots > Endosphere... | reverse complement strand
ACTGCCGCGCCGCCATCTGCGTCGACAGGTAGAAGGACAGCTCGAAGTCGCCGAAATCGGCTCGGATCGAGGAATAGATGTCGGTGCCGAAGGTCTTGTCGCGCTCGATATTGGCCTGGATGCGGATCGGCTCCTTGCCGGTCGAAAAGCGCGTCGACACCGTCGGATAGACGCCGATGTCAGGCAGTGCGCCGCCGCCGAGATCGAGCTGGTTGCGCATGTTCTTTGGGTCGACATTGTAATAGGAGAACGCCCCCTGCACGTGGCGCAGCCGGCCGATGGCGCCGCCGGCGATGAGGTCACGCACCTTGATCCATTGCGGGTGATAGACGACCATGAAGGCTTCGCAGACGAGCACTTTCTTGGCGTCGCGCAGCTTGATCAGCGGCGGGATATCCTTGGCGTCGAGCGCCAGCGGTTTTTCCACCAGCACATGCTTTCCGGCTTCGATTGCCTTCGCCGTCCATTCGACATGCTGCGATGTCGGCAGCGGGATATAGACGCCGTCGACCTCTTTAGAAGCGAGCAGTTCCTCATAGGAGCCGAAGGCATGGCGGGCGCCGAACCGCTCGCCCAATGCCTTGGCCTTCGACAGGTCGCGGCTGGCGATCGCCGACAGAACGCCGTTCTCCGAATCCACGATTGCCGGCAAAAGCTGCTCGCGGCCGATCTTGGCCGTCGACAGAACACCCCATCGGAACATCACGCTTCTCCATGTCGGTTTTTCAGGCGACGAGGTTTGCCCGAAATCGACGGAAAAGCCAATGCGGTGCGCTGGTTCCTCGCCCCACGCCAGTGGGGAGAGGTGGCCCGGCGAAGCCGGGACGGAGAGGGGCCTTCGTAGAGCGTCGGCTTTCGGAGCCGAGCGCCCTGTTGACCTTGCTTCATGACCGCTTGGATATCAAATGGCTCTGCCGTCGCGGGCGCCGCCCCCCGCTCCGTCTCGGGCTTCGCCCGAGCCACCTCTCCCCCGCTTTGCGGGGGCGAGGAAAGAGGCTCTGCCTAACCCCTTCTCCCCATCAGCGTCATGTCGAAGTCGACGACGTTGGAATAAAGCGGCGTGCCGACATCCATGCCGTAGCGTGATCGCAGCACCTTGCCGGTGACATGGAACTTGATCGTTCCGCCTTTCAATCCACCAAGCTCGGCCGTGAATTTTTCAGGAAACGTCTTACCGCGCGCCGTCAGCCGGCCGGTCACCAGCGCCGTCGTGTCGCCGGTGCGGGTCACGCTGGTCGAGCGGAACTGGATTTCCGGATTGTTGGCGGCGTCGAAGACCGCGTCGGAGCGCAGGAAGGCGTCGATGCGGCCCTGGCCGGTGCCGACGCTCTCGGGATAGATGGTGAGGTCGACCTTCGAGCGGCCGACATCGCCATTGTCGATGCGGATGGTGCCCTTGAAACGGCCGAAGGCGCCGTCGAAGCCGCCGCCGCCGGCCTTGCCGATGGTGAAGCGGATCGAGGAGCCCGACGGGCTGATCGTGTAGCTGCCGGCGGCGTCGCTGAGCGCCACCGCGGCGTAGACAGGCATGACAAGGCAAGCGGCAAAAGCCGCCAATCCAAGGATACGCGCTTTCATGGTTTTTTCCTTCCGCAGATACGCTTTTTCTGCGTTCTCGCCCCACCAACGAATGACGGAGCGGTTCTATTCCCCGCCTGACGAAGGTGTGATCATGCGCCTGAGCACGCTGTCGCGCAGCAGGAAATGGTGGCGCAGCGCGGCCGCCGCGTGCAACGCGACCAGCGCGATGCCGGCATAGGCGAGATACCAATGCGTGGAAGTCCAGAAACCTTCGGCGGCGTCGGATTCGGCCAGCGGCAGATTGGGCATCACGAACAGGTTGAACGGCATGCTCGGGATCTCCAGCGTCGAGACCGAGACCAGCGCCCAGCCGGACACGGGAAGCGCGACCTGGAAGGCGTAGAGCGCGAAATGGGCGAGCGGCGCGGTCCGGCGTTCCAATGTTGCGACAGAGCGCGGCAGTGGCGGCGGCGCATTGCCGAGCCGCCAGGCGATGCGCAGGATGATCAGGCCAAGCAGCAGGAAGCCGAAGGATTTGTGCAACTGGATCAGCTCGAAAGACGTCCGCTGGCTTGTCGTGCGCATCATGACGACGCCGAGCACGAACTGGCCGATGAAAATGATCCCGATCAGCCAGTGGAGGACGATCATCGCCCAGCCATAGCGGGTTGGGGTGTTGGTGAGGGAGTGCATGTGAGGCGAACGAAGCTGGCGCCGGCTTTCTTCCTGGCGCTGCTACCCGCTCACCTTGAAGAAATCCACGAACGCCCTCAGCGCGGGGCGCATTTGCCTGCGGCTCGGATAGTAGACGAAGAAACCGTCGAAGGACGGGCACCAGTCCTCCAGCACGCGGATCAGCTTGCCCTCGGCGAGCGGCGCCCGCACATAGGGCTCGAAGACGAAGGCGAGACCGGCGCCGTCGATGGCCGCCTGGGCGATCAGGTGATCCTCGTCGAGGATCAGCGGTCCCTCCACCGCCATCTCGATTTCCTCGCCGTCCTTCTCGAACTCCCAGCGATAAAGGATGCCGCTGGAGAAGCGGAAGCGGATGCAGCGATGGTCGGCCAGCTCGCGCGGATGACGTGGCTTCGGCATAAAAGCGAAATAGGATGGCGAGGCGACCACCGCGCCGCGAAGATCGGGGCCGATCCGCACCGCGATCATGTCGCGCTGCAGGCTTTCGCCGAGCCGCACGCCGGCGTCGAAGCCGCCTTCGACCACATCGGTGAAGCGGTCCTCGATGACGATCTCCAGCACGATGTCGGGAAAGGCCGCGGCAAAGGCGCCGAGCCGCGGCGTCAGCACCAGATGCGCGGCGGTGCGCGGCACGCTCAGCCGCAGATTGCCCGCCGGCCGGTCGCGCGACTCGGCCGCTGTCTCCAGCGCCAGGTCGATCTCGGACAAGGCCGGCCGCAGCCGTTCCAAAAGCTGCGCGCCTTCCTCGGTCGGCGCGACGCTGCGCGTGCTGCGCGCGAGCAACCGCACGCCGAGCCGCGCTTCAAGGCTGGACACCGCATGGCTCACTGCCGACGGCGCGATGCCGAGCTCGCGCGCCGCGCCGCGGAAGCTGGCGCATTGGGCGACGGTCGCAAGCACGGCGAGCTGCGAGAGGTTGGTCCGGTCCATTGTTCTATTTTATAGAGCAAGCCGTGCGAAAGAGAACCGATTATCGAACGAAGCGCAAGGCGCTATCTCCCTCCCATCGCAACAAGGAGATGCGCCATGCAAACCCGCAAGCTTGGAACTGAACTCGAAGTCTTCCCCGTCGGCCTCGGCTGCATGGGCATGAGCTTCGGCTATGGCGGCCAGCCGGAAGCCGAGGCGATCGCCACCCTGCGCCGGGCGGTCGAGATCGGTGTCACCTTCTTCGATACCGCCGAAGTCTACGGTCCATTCGAGAACGAGATCCTGCTCGGCAAGGCGCTGAAGCCGGTGCGTCACAAGGTCACCATCGCCACCAAATTCGGCTTCAAGATTTCCGAGCACGGCTCGGGCACCGACCGCATGATCGGCGTCGACAGCCGCCCCGAGCACGTCAAGGCGGTGGCCGAGGCATCGCTGAAGCGGCTCGATACCGACGTGATCGACCTCTATTACCAGCACCGCGTCGACCCCAACGTGCCGATCGAGGACACGGTCGGCGCCATGGCCGAACTGGTGCAGGAGGGCAAGGTGCGGGCGCTTGGCCTGTCGGAGGTGAGCGGCGCGACGCTGCGCCGGGCCCACGCCGTGCACCCGATCGCGGCCGTGCAGAGCGAATATTCGCTGTGGAGCCGCGATCCGGAGGACGAGGTCTTCGCCGTCTGCCGCGAGCTCGGCATCGGCTTCGTGCCCTACAGCCCGCTCGGCCGCGGCCTGCTCACCGGCACGATCGGCAAGCCCGACGCGCTCGGCGCCGGCGACTGGCGCCTGACCTTGCCGCGCTTCCAGGCCGAGGCGATGGCAGCCAACAACGCCGTCATCGCGGTGCTGGAGAAGATGGCTGTGGAAAAGGGCGTGACGTCCGCGCAACTGGCGCTCGCCTGGGTGCTGCACCAGGGCGATTTCATCGTGCCGATCCCCGGCGCGCGCAAGATCCGCCACCTGGAGCAGAACACGGCGGCGGCCGGGATCGAGCTGAGCGCGGCGGAAGTCGCGGCGATCGGCGACGCGCTGTCGCCCGACAAGGTGGTCGGCAAGCGCTATACAGAGGAACTGCTGGCGCTGGTGAATGGGTGAACGCGGAAGGGAGCGCTCCGGCGCTCCTTTTGTTGTGAGGTTGGCGCGAGGCGCCCCCCTCTGTCCTGCCGGACATCTCCCCCTCAAGGGGGGAGATTAGCTGCTTGGGCGCCGGTGCCTGTCCTGCAACGCCGACGATTGGCGAAAGCGCGGGCGACATCCTAATCTCCCCCCTTGAGGGGGAGATGGCCGGCAGGCCAGAGAGGGGGGCCTCTCGCCGACGTATCTGATCTCTGCGCCCTACCAAGGCACCACGCTAATCTCCGGCCAATACTCCCTGGCACGCGCGCCCTTCGCCTCATGCGTCCGCTGATTATCCATCACCCGGTTCGGCGTGATGCGGAACGAGAAGAGGTCATCGAGCCCGAACGGCGCCACCAATTCGAGATGTCCACTCGCGTCGTAGCGAACGCCGACCGCGTGGGTCTTCGACGCGAAATAGCTGATGGACTCGCTGGCGCTCGCATAACGCGGACACTCCTGCCCGAATTTTTCCGGATACCACAAATGCACCCGCGCCTGGTTGCGGACCTCGACTGGCAGCGGCAACCCTTCGAAGTGCCTTGCCGCCCGGCGGATCACCGCGTCCTCGGCCTCGTAGGAGAGGTCGGCGTCGTCGAAATAGAACAGGTCGACATCCTTGATGCCGTAGCCCGGCGACTTGCCGGTCAGATGATTCCATACGCTATTGTAGAGCGCGCCCGACACCACCAGCCAGTCCGGCAGCGCCAGCGCTTGCACCCGCGCCAGCGTCTCGGCCAGCAGCGGGTCCGCCGCGACGATGGCGAGGAAAGCCGCGCGCTGCTCTTCGAAGGAAAGGCCGGAATAGCGGAGATGGTGCATCGCCCTATGGGGGGCGATTCGCCATGCTCCGGCAATCCCAGAAAGCGTCAGGCCCTGAGCACGCCACCCGTCTGCTTGTTGACGTTCTCGACGATCCGCTTGGCCAGCGCCTCGAAATCCTCGTCGGTCAGCGTCTTTTCGACCGGCTGGATCGACACTTCGATGGCGATCGACTTCTTGGTCGAGCCCAGCGACGCGCCTTCGAAGACGTCGAACACCGAAACGCCGGTGACCAGCTTCTTGTCGGCGGACAGAGCCGCCCGCACCAGCGCGCCGGCCTCGACCGCCCGGTCGACGACGAAGGCGAAGTCGCGCTTCACCGCCTGGAAGGGCGAGAGCTCCAGCTTCGGCTTGGTGCGCGTCGGCTTGGCCTTCGGCTCCGGCACGGCGTCGACGAAAACCTCGAAGCCACAGATCGGACCCGACGCGTCCAGCCCGGCCAGCGTCTTCGGATGGAACTCGCCGAACGTGCCGAGCACGGTCTTCGGGCCGAGCTTGATCGTGCCGGAGCGTCCCGGATGATACCAGGCCGGACCACCCGCCTCGATCTGCAGCCGGTCGACCGGCGCGCCGCAGGCTTCGAGTGCGGCGATCGCGTCCGCCTTGGCGTCGAACACGCCGACCGGTCCGGCATTGCCGGCCCAGCTGCGCCCCGAACCGTCGAGCTTGGCCGTGCCGCGCCGCACACCGGCGGCGACGCGCCGCTGCTGGTCGGCGCCGTCGCCCTCATAGGTGCCCGAAACCTCGAACAGCGCCACGTCGCCGATGCCCCGGTCGGCATTGCGCTGCGCGGCCGCGATCAGCCCGGGCAGCAGCGACGGCCGCATGTCCGACATGTCGGCGGCAATCGGGTTGGCGAGTTTCAGCGCCGTCTCGCCGCCGCCGAACAGTTCGGCGTGTTTTGCCGGAATGAACGACCAGGTGACGGCCTCCATCATGCCGCGCACGGCAAGCGCGCGCTTGGCGGCGCGGGTACGCACCTGCAGCGTGGTCAGGATCTTGCCGTTGACCGCGTCATGCGAGGTCAGCGGCTGGGCCAAGATGTTGTCGACGCCATGGATGCGCATCACTTCCTCGACGAGGTCGGCCTTGCCGTCGACGTCCGGCCGCCAGGACGGCACTTTCACCTTGACAACCTCGCCCGAGCCCTGCGGCTCGAAGCCGAGGCGGGTCAGGATGTCCAGCGCCTCGGCCCTCGGCACCTCGATACCGGTCAGCCGTTTCACTTCCGAGAGCGGGAAGGACACGACCTTCGGCTTGTGGCCGGCATAGCCGGCAACCTCGATTTCAGAAGGCGTGCCGCCGCAGAAATCGAGCACCAGCTTGGTCGCCAGTTCGACGCCCGGCACCATGAATTCGGGATCGACGCCGCGCTCGAAGCGGTAGCGGGCATCGGTGATGATGCCGAGCGCGCGGCCGGTGCGGGCCGTGGTGATCGGATCCCAGAGCGCCGATTCGATCAGCACGTCGGTGGTGTTCTCGTCACAGCCTGAATGCTCGCCGCCCATGATGCCGGCGATTGACTCGACACCGTCTTCATCGGCGATCACGCACATTTCCGGCGTCAGCGTGTATTCGCGCCCGTCCAGCGCCAGCACCTTCTCGCCGTCCTTCGCCCGGCGCACCACCAGGTTGCCGGCGACCTTCTTCGCATCGAACACATGCAGCGGCCGGCCGCGGTCGAAGGTGACGTAGTTGGTGATGTCGACCAGCGCGCTGATCGGGCGCAAGCCGATGGCGATCAGCCGCTGCTGCAGCCATTTCGGCGATGGGCCGTTCTTGACGCCCTTCACCAGCGTCAGCGCGAAGCCCGGGCAGAGCTCCGGCGCCTCGATCGTGACCTTGACCGGGCAAAGCCCGTCGCCGGCATGCGGCATGATCCCGCCGCCAGTAAGCCGGCCGAGCCCGCTTGCCGCGAGGTCGCGCGCGATGCCGTAGACGCTGGTCGCGTCCGGCCGGTTCGGTGTCAGATTGATCTCGATGACCGGATCGTCGAGATGCGCGTAGGCCGCGAAGCTGGTGCCGACCGGCGCGTCCTGCGGCAGATCGATGATGCCATTATGCTCGTCGGAGATTTCCAGCTCGCGCTCCGAGCACATCATGCCATGGCTTTCGACGCCTCGGATCTTGCCGACCGACAGCGTCACGTCGATGCCGGGCACATAGGTACCGGGCGCTGCGAAGGCGCCGATGAGGCCGGCGCGTGCGTTTGGCGCCCCACACACGACTTGAACAGGCGGCTTGCCGTCGCCGGTATCGACGGTCAGCACGCGCAGCCGGTCGGCATCGGGATGCTGCACCGCCGTCAGTACTTTCGCGATGACGAAGGGCTTCAGGCCGGCCTTGTCGTCGACATGCTCGACTTCGAGGCCGATCGCGGTCAGTCGCTCGACGATCTCGGCCAGCGAGGCGTCGGTCTCGAGATGGTCCTTGAGCCAGGAGAGGGTGAATTTCATGATTGTGTTCCGTCGGGTCTTTGTTCTTCGGGCCGGGGCACGCTGGTCTTCAGATGTCTGGGCAGATCGTCCGGCATGTGCAGGAAGGGCAGCTGCTCGCGCACATGGGCATGCAGCGTCGGCTTGAAATAAGCCGGCATGTCCATGGCGCCGAGCATGAAATAGATCCGGTTGCCGAGCCGCTCGTCGACATAGGCGATCGGCGAGCCGCAGGTGCCGCAGAACGAGCGCGTCACCGGTCCGTTCTCGTACATCTTCAGCGCCTTGCCGGTGAACGCGACCTGATCGGTCATGAAGCCGACAAAGGCCGACACCGGTGCGCCGCTGGCGCGCCGGCAATCGCCGCAATGGCAATAGCTGACATGGTGCGGCTCGGCCGAAGCCTCGAACCGCACCGCGCCGCAGCGACAGCCCCCGGTGTGGGGTGCGGTCATGTCGACAGCCCCCCGAACAGCGTCGGCAGGTCGAGCGGCCTAAACCCGTAATGCGACAGCCAACGCACATCCGCGTCGAAAAAGGCGCGCAAGTCCGGCATACCGTATTTCAGCATGGCGATGCGGTCGATGCCCATGCCCCAGGCAAAGCCCTGATATTCGTCGGGGTCGAGCCCGCCGGCGCGCAGGACGTTGGGGTGCACCATGCCGCAGCCCAGGATCTCCATCCAGTCCGAGCCTTCGCCGAAGCGCACTTCGCCCGGCCGCGAACGGTCGCACTGGATGTCGACCTCGAGGCTGGGCTCGGTGAACGGGAAGAAGGACGGGCGGAAGCGCATCTTGACCGACGGCACCTCGAAGAAGGCCTTGCAGAACTCCTCCAGCACCCACTTCATGTTGGCGACGTTGGCCGACTTGTCGACCACCAGCCCCTCGACCTGATGGAACATCGGCGAGTGCGTGGCGTCGGAATCCTGCCGGTAGGTCTTGCCGGGGATGACGATCCGGATCGGCGGCTTCTGCCGCTCCATCGTGCGGATCTGCACGGGCGAAGTATGCGTTCGCAACAGCTTGCGCTCGCCCTTCTCGTCCGGCTGGAAGAAGAAGGTGTCGTGCATCTCGCGCGCCGGATGTCCCTCGGGGAAATTCAGCGCGGTGAAATTGTAATAGTCGGTCTCGATATCCGGGCCTTCGGCGATGGCGAAGCCGAGATCGCCGAAGATCGCCGCGATCTCGTCGATCACCTGGCTGATCGGATGGATGCGGCCCCGCTCGGCCGGCGACTGGCGAACGGGGAGGGTCACGTCGACTTTCTCGGCCGCGAGGCGGGCCGCGATCGCCACGTCCTTCAGCTCCGCCTTGCGCGCGGTGAGCGCCTCGGTGACGCGGTTCTTCAGGCCGTTGATCGCGGGGCCCTTCACCTGGCGCTCCTCGGCGCTCATGGCGCCCAGCGTCTTCAGCATTTCCGAGATCGAGCCCTTCTTGCCCAGCGCCGAGACGCGCACCGCCTCGATCGCCGGCTCGTCCGCGGCCGCGGCGATTTCGGCGAGCAGCGAAGTTTCAAGGGTTTCCAGGTTTCCAGCAGTGGCGTTCACGGCGAAACTCTCTTCCTTCGGGCGAACGCACTGCGCGGTGCGTCACCATTTTGGTTACGTCAGGCATAAGAAAAACCCGCGCCAGCCGTGCCAGCGCGGGTTCCCCAAATCAGTGCTAAAAATGCTTGGGAAGCGCTGGCTTAGGCGACAGCGCTCTCAAAAGCATTCGGCGTGGTGTTCTTCAGATATTCGAGCGCGACCTTGGCCTTGGCCACCAGCGCGGCGAAAGCCTGCGGCTCGTGGATGGCCATGTCCGAAAGCACCTTGCGGTCGATCTCGATGCCGGCCTTGTTGAGGCCGTCGATGAAGCGGCCATAGGTCAGGCCGTGCTCGTGGGTCGCGGCGTTAATGCGCTGGATCCACAGCGCGCGGAACGAGCGCTTGCGGTTCTTGCGGTCGCGGTAGGCGTACTGCAGCGACTTTTCCACCGCCTGCTTGGCGATGCGGATGGTATTCTTGCGGCGGCCGTAGAAACCCTTGGCGGCCTTCAAAACCTTCTTGTGCTTGGCGTGGGCGGTGACGCCTCTCTTTACGCGTGCCATGTCATGATCTCCTTAAAAGCAATTCCAGGAAAAGTGTTCAGCGGTTTTCCGTTCGGGAATTGCGTAAAAACAAAAGCTGTCCAAGCCGAGGGATTAGAGGCCGTTCGGCAGAAAATTCTTGATGACCTTCTTGCCGTCCGGTTCAGCCAGAACCATCGTGCCGCGGGCATTTCGAATGAACTTGTTGGACCGCTTGATCATGCCGTGACGCTTGCCGGCCGCAGCCGACAGCACTTTACCCGTACCAGTGATTTTAAACCGCTTCTTGGCGGCCGATTTGGTCTTCATCTTGGGCATTTTGCTACTCCGTATTGGTGGCGCACCATCGCGCTTCTTTTCTCGCTTCGGGCCGACCAAAGCCCGAAAAGCAAATGAAACCGCCACGGCATGCCCTGCCGGGCGGTTTTCTAGAACCGCGGTCCTATAGATCAAAGACGGCCGGTGCGCAACACCTCAAGCCATGCGGCGCGCTGTCCTAGTTCTGCGCCGGCAGGAACGGCTGAGATTCAGGTCAGGCCGAGTCGAAAATGGTGGCTTCCGAGAACCGGAGCGGAGCGTACTTAACGTACGTGAGCACCGGAAGCGCAGGAAGCCGGCATTTGCAGGCCGGCCTCACCTGAATATCAGCCGTTCCTAAGGTAGCGTGAACCACACCGGCAGCATCCCCGACTGCTGGGCGCCGTCGATCAGCTCGAAGGCCGGCAGCGCCACCAGGAACACCAGCCCGTCGAGCAGCGTGTTCAAGAGCAGGCGCGGCTTGAAGCTGCCAGTGTCGCCTTCCTGGTAGAGCGAGAGGTTCGGGAAGAAGCGCGGCACCTTGGCCAGATAAGCCTGGTAGGGCGCGCCGAGCAGTTCCTTGAGATAGCGCTCCTCGCGCAGGATGACGATGTGGAAGGCGCCGGCGCAGAGCAGCGAAAACAGGATGATGCCGCTGAACGAGCCGATCTGCGCGCCGACGCCCGCGGCCGCCACCGTCGAGAACAGATAGAGCGGGTTGCGGGTGATCGAATAAGGACCGCCGGTGACCACTTCGGCCGATTTGCGTCCGCCGATATAGAGCGTCGACCACAAGCGCCCGACAATGCCGAGGAAGATCAGGAGCACGCCGAACATCTCGATCGACTCGTGCATGGGCGTATTGGGCGGAAAAGTCGACTGTCCAAACAGGAGCGCGGCGAACAGCACCACGATCAGCACGGCAAGCACGATGCGGCGCATATACTGGTAGCCGCCCAACCCTTCATTTTGGTTGTCGGCCGGGACCTTCACTTCATCGACCATGATCCATCCGATCGTCGATTTGCTCGCGATCGAGGAACTCGATCGTCGATTGGCTCGCGATCAAGAACTTGATCGTCGATTGGCTCGCGATCGGAAAACCCGATCGCGAGGTTGAGAGCGATCGGATAGAAAACAGGCGCCCCGCCGATCGCCGGGACGCCTTGCGCCATGATTTTGGCCGGATTTAGCGCGGCGCCAGAACCATCATCATCTGGCGGCCTTCGAGCTTCGGCTCCGCCTCGACCTTGGCGATCGTCGACACTTCCTCGCGCACCTTGTTCAGAAGCTGCATGCCGAGCTCCATATGCGCCATCTCGCGGCCGCGGAAACGCAACGTCAGCTTGACCTTGTCGCCTTCCTCGAAGAAGCGCCGCACGGCCTTCATCTTGGTCTCGTAGTCATGGCTGTCGATGTTCGGGCGCATCTTGATCTCCTTGATCTCGATGACCTTCTGGTTCTTGCGCGCTTCGGCCGCCTTCTTCTGGTTGGCGTATTTCAGCTTGCCGAGATCGAGGATCTTGACGACGGGGGGCACCGCATTGGGCGATATCTCGACCAGATCGAGCCCGGCCTCTTCGGCCAGCAGCAATGCGTCGTTGATGGAAACATCGCCTCGGTTCTGGCCGTCGGCGTCGATAAGCTGGACCCGGGGCACCCGGATGTCTCGGTTGGAGCGCGGCCCGTCTTTGGTGGGTGCCGCTGCTTTGAAAGGTCTGCGAATGGTCGTGGTCTCCTCGGCCGTTTCGTTCAGGGTTTCTTAGACAAAAATAGGTGGACGCGCCTATGTGGGGAGCGCGGGGCGTGAGTCAATAGCATAGCCGCGCCGCAAAATCACCTGCCGCCTGGCAATTGTCTGCACCAAGCAAAGAAATGCCGCGAGCACTTTTCGTTGAACCACCGCCTGTGCCAAAAGGACCGGCGGGGAAGGACAAGCTCATGGCCGCCAGCGCTCCGGTTTTCATCGATGTGGACGGGTCGGACATCGCCGTCAGGCCGATACCGGGCGCGGCGCCCGGCGTGGTCTGGCTCGGCGGCTACAAGTCCGACATGCTGGGCACGAAGGCGCAGACGCTTGCCGCCTGGGCCACGAGCGAAGGCCACGCCTGTTTGCGCCACGACTATTCCGGCCATGGCGAGTCGGGCGGCTCGTTCGTCGACGGCACGATCTCCAGGTGGCTGGCCGAGAGCCTTGCCGTCTTTCGCCGGTTCAGCAAGGGCAAGCAGATACTGGTCGGCTCCTCGATGGGGGCGTGGATCGCGCTGCGCATGGCGCAGGAACTGCGCAAGGCGGGCGACACAAGGGTTGCCGGCCTGGTGCTGCTCGCCCCGGCGCCGGACTTCACCGTCGAGCTGATCGAGCCGGTGCTGACCGACGCGCAACGGCAGGATCTGAAGGAAAAAGGCTTCTTCACCGAGCCGTCGGACTATTCGGACGAGCCTTATATCTATACGCGCGCGCTGATCGAGGACGGTCGCGCCAACCGGGTGATGACCGGGCCGATCGACACCCACTGTCCGGTGCACATCCTGCAGGGCCTGGCCGATCCGGACGTGCCGTCCGGCCATGCCTTGAAACTCGCATCCATGCTTCCCGCCGACGATGTGACGCTGTCGCTGATCCCGGACGGCGACCATCGCCTGTCCCGCCCCGAGGATCTCGACCTGCTCAAGCGCGCCGTCGGCGACATGGTCAAGCGGGCCGCCGCATAATGCGCATCTCCATCCCGGTATCCGCCTTCGTCGCGGCGATCGTCGGTTTCGGCGGCACGCTGGCTCTCGTCATCGCCGCCGCCAAGGCGGTCGGCGCCACGCAGGTCGAGACCGCAAGCGGCGTGACGGCGATCTGCCTGGCCATGGTCGTTGAATGTCTGTGGCTCTCCTGGCGCACCAAGATGCCGGTCATCACCGCCTGGTCGACGCCCGGCCTGGCGCTGATCGCGGCCTCCAGCGGTTTTACGATGCCGCAGGCCGTCGGCGCCTTCATGGTCACCGGCATCCTTTTGGTCGCCACCGGCCTGTTCAGGCCGCTGACGCGGCTGATCGCGAAGATCCCGGCCTCGGTCGCGTCCGGCATGCTGGCCGGCATCCTGGTCAGTTTCGCCGTCAATGCGGTGAAGGCCATTCCCGCCGATCCCTGGCTGATCCTGCCGCTGATCGCCGCCTTCTTCGTCATTCGCCTGTTCAATCCGGCTTTATCGGTGCTGGTGGTGCTGATCGGCGGCGGGCTCGC
>Ga0209758_1003847_pt1 | contig 13172 bp, 9 predicted proteins | sample AraplaMF_Col_mMF_FD_184258 | JGI IMG/M metagenome (GOLD analysis project Ga0209758, IMG submission 184258) | Arabidopsis root microbial communities from the University of North Carolina, USA - plate scrape MF_Col_mMF (SPAdes) (version 2) | ecosystem: Host-associated > Plants > Roots > Endosphere ... | reverse complement strand
AGTAGGAGATTCGGATCAGGCAAGAAGACTGGGTCCGAATGGAGAAACAATTCTGGTAATCGCCAAGGCGGACTTGTTCTCCGAATGCATGGTTGAAGCACTGGCGAAGAAATTCCCGAATTTCGATATAGTAAGCATACAGAGTGCGCAGTCCATATCCGAGAAGGATATTCACGACATGCGGCTTGTCCTGTTCTATCATGTCGCCGGCGCCGAGTTGCACGATGCGATGCAGACCGTTCGAGAAAATCGTCCGGACGCATCGATCGGCCTTGTCGTCGAAGCCATCGACATGATGGAGCCCTATATCAGCCGCCTTGTTGAGGCGCGCGTCATCGACGGCGTCTTGCCGCTCAATCTGCGCCTGGACGTTTTCATGGCGGCAATCGATCTGCTGATGAAGGGCGGCGAGCATTTTCCGTCCGCGCTTCTTGGTCGTCTGTCCAACCGGGCGACGGCACAGCTTGAGCCCTCGCTGTACCAGACGAAGTCCGTCGACGCGGCGCGCGCCAATGCGCTGAAGCTTCGCCGGAACAGCATGGCGTCTCTGACGACGCGCGAGGTGCAGATTCTCGACCTCATCTGCAAGGGCACGCAGAACAAGATCATCGCCGACAAGCTTCACCTGTCCGAAAACACGGTGAAGGTCCACGTTCGCAATATCTATAAGAAGATGAATGTGAGAAATCGTACGGAAGCGGCCTCACGTTTCTTCAACGACACTTCGGACAGCGGTGATATCTCTGGCAAGTGGCCGCACTAGAGCGCCGTGCGTCCATTCGGACGCACAAAGGACGCTCTAACTCTTTGAATCTACGCATCAGGCTTCCGAAAATCGATTCCGATTTTCGGGCCGATGCTGTAGGCCATCAATCCATCAGGGACGAGCGGGCGAAGCAACGCGATTTCTGGCCGAAGCCGCTCGGTGAGCAGATATAGGGTGCAGAGCCGGGATATTCTGCGGCTTTGGCCCTTGTCGGAGCGGTAATCTTCGGTTCGGCACTATAGGCGAAGGCCTTCGTGGCGTGCGGAACGCTCGCCACTACGACATTCTTCTCCGTACTTCCGACTGTGGTCGCATCGACGACCGCACAGGACATTGGCCCGATAGCCGACAGAATAATCGTTGCTGCCAAAGCCAACGAATGAAGTTTGCATGGCGATGTGCCATGCACTTGGTCATGAGCTGTCATTAAGCACCCCCAATATTTGGGCAATAGTGACGCGCCCTTACAAACCAGTAGCTGGCGGCTCCTTTATATCAGTTCCGTGGCTGAGGCTAGAGCAGCCGGATGAAAAGCTTCGCAGATTAATCCTTTAAAAAGGATTAATCAAAGGAACGCCAAGGGTTTTCTGTAGTAGCTATTTGGAATTGTACTCATGTTTTTAAATTGACCTTGGTTGATATTCTCCTATCATTTTTAACATGGTTGCAATCATCTGAAGAATAGCTGGCGTAGTTATTCAATCGATAATACTTTATGTTGAAGTTATCGAAGCGGATGAGAGGAAGCCAAAAGTATAGAAGGGTCTAGAAAGGCCACACCGCATGGGAAGGAGTTTGTAGTGCGTAGTTTCATTCCCACCGAAGCTTATCAGGAACCTGCATCCGCATCGACATCATCACGGCCAAAGACGGTACTGGTCAATGGAGGCGCTGGTTTCCTGGGGTCCCATCTTTGCCAACGGCTTCTCGAGCGTGGTCATCAGGTCATCTGTCTCGACAATTTCTACACTGGCCGCCGCGTCAATATCGAGCATCTGCAGCAGAACACCCGTTTCCGGCTTCTCGAACATGACGTGCGGCAGCCCTATGATGTGGAAGCGTCCGTCATCTTCAACTTTGCTTCGCCAGCTTCGCCGCCGGATTATCAGCGCGATCCCGTCGGCACCTTGCTGACGAACGTGCTTGGAGCTGTCAATACGCTGGATGCGGCCCGCCGCACCGGTGCAACGGTCGTCCAGTCCTCGACGTCGGAAGTTTACGGGGATCCGCATCAGAATCCGCAGTGCGAAACCTATTTCGGCAACGTCAACCCGATCGGTCCACGCGGCTGTTATGACGAGGGCAAGCGGTCCGCCGAGACCCTGTTTTTCGATTATCACCGCAAGTATGGCGTCGATATCAAGGTTGGCCGGATCTTCAATACCTATGGTCCGCGCATGCGCCTCGATGACGGACGGGTCGTGTCCAACTTCATCGTCCAGGCGCTCTCCAACACCGACATAACGATCTACGGTGATGGCCGGCAGACCCGTTCCTTCTGCTATGTCGATGATCTCGTCGACGGTTTCCTGCGTTTCGCCGATGCTGGCGAAAACTGCGTTGGTCCGATCAATCTCGGCAATCCGGCGGAGATCACCGTGCGGGATCTTGCCGAAATCGTTCTCGATCTGACTAATTCACGCTCGCGCCTCGTTTACCTGCCGGCCGTCGCAGACGATCCGCGGCAGCGCCGGCCGGATATTTCCCGAGCCAGGGAAGATCTGAACTGGTGGCCGACGACGGAGCTGAAGACCGGGTTGAAGCGTACGATAGCCTATTTCGATGCGCTGCTCACCCGCAAGGAAGTGGTGGAGGCCGTATGAGATGCCCCGCTACATCCTGGTTACGGGTGGCGCCGGCTTCATCGGCAGCCACATCTGCAAGGCACTTGCGCGCGCCGGCATGGTTCCGGTCACCTATGACAATCTCTCGACCGGACACATCGATAGTGTCCGGTGGGGGCCGCTGATCCAGGCAGATATCGCCGATGGTGCAAGGCTGCGACAGGTCATGGCGGAGTACGCGCCGGATTGTGTCATCCATTGCGGTGCCAATGCCTATGTCGGTGAATCCGTCGAAAAGCCGAGCATCTATTATCGCAACAACGTCATCGGCAGCCTGACGCTGCTGGACGCCTGCCTCGATCGCAATATCGACAGGATCGTTTTTTCCAGCAGCTGCGCGACCTACGGCATCCCGCAGATATTGCCGATCGGCGAGAAAACGCCGCAACATCCGGTCAATCCCTATGGCAGGACCAAGCTGATCTTCGAAATGGCGCTGGAGGACTATGCCGCAGCCTACGGCATCCGCTTTGCCGCCCTTCGCTACTTCAATGCCGCCGGCGCCGATCCGGAGGGCCAGCTCGCTGAACGGCACTATCCCGAAACCCATCTGATCCCGCGTGCCCTTCTCGCTGCCGGCGGCCGGATCGGCAACCTCGACATTTTCGGCACGGATTATGAGACCGAAGACGGTACCTGCGTCAGGGATTACATCCATGTCAGCGATCTCTCGGAGGCGCATCTCGCCGCCGTTCGCCATCTCCTGGCCGGCGGCAACTCGCTGAGCGTCAATCTGGGCTCCGGCCGCGGCACGTCGATCCGAGAGATCCTCGATGCCGTCAAACGAAAGACCGGCCACAAGGTGCCGGTGCGCTATCAGCCGCGCCGTGCAGGCGATCCACCGGTTCTTTTTGCTGATACGAAAAAGGCCCGCTTGGAGCTGGATTTCACACCGGCGCTTTCGGATATCGATACGATCATCCGCACGGCCGGCCCGACTTTCGGACTGGAGGTGATCGCGTGAGCACCAGAGCCGAAATAGACCGCGTATATCGGTCTTCTGCCGCCAAGGCCGAAATGTTCGAGCCTGTCTTTTCCGGCTGGAACCGTGCTGGTTATGGGCTTGGCATCCTCTGCTGGCTGGCGGCGCTCGGCTATTTCTGGCTTTGGTGGGCTCAGCCCATCCATATCGTATCGTGGCCTACATTCCTGCTCGTCACGCTCATCCTTGCATGGGTCACGCTGCTGCCGGCCTACTTCATCCTGATCTTCCTGGATGCAAGACAGGTCAGGTCATCTGCAGACCTGCCGAAAGGCCGCGTCGCGATGGTGGTCACCAAGGCGCCGTCCGAACCTTTCACCGTCGTGCGCAAGACGCTTCTTGCCATGCTCGATCAGAAGGACGTCGAGTTCGATGTCTGGCTCGCCGATGAAGATCCATCCGAAGAGACGAAGAGGTGGTGCGGGCAGCATGGCGTCATGATCTCCACACGCAAGGGCGTGAGCGAGTATCACCGCCCCGTCTGGCCGCGCCGTACGCGCTGCAAGGAAGGCAATCTCGCCTATTTCTATGATCACTTCGGCCATGAGCGCTATGACTTCGTCGCTCAGTTCGATGCCGATCATGTGCCGACGCCGACCTATCTTCATGAAGTCCTGCGGCCTTTCCGCGATCCCGAAGTCGGCTACGTCTCGGCACCCAGCATCTGCGATGCCAATGCGTCCGAGAGCTGGGCTGCCCGCGGCAGGCTCTATGCGGAGGCGAGCCTGCATGGCTCGTTGCAGATAGGATATAACAATGGCTGGGCGCCGCTCTGCATCGGTTCCCATTATGCCGTGCGCACGGCTGCACTGCGGGAGATCGGTGGACTCGGCCCCGAACTTGCGGAAGATCATTCGACCACGCTGATGATGAATGCCGGCGGCTGGCGCGGGGTTCATGCGGTCGATGCCATTGCCCATGGCGACGGGCCGGCGACCTTCATCGATCTGGTGGTTCAGGAGTATCAGTGGTCGCGCAGCCTGGTCACCATTCTCCTGCAATATTCCCGCAGGTATGTTTCCCGGCTGCCGCTGAAGCTGAAGTTTCAGTTCCTGTTTTCGCAGCTCTGGTATCCGCTGTTTTCAGCCTTCATGGCCATGATGTTCCTGCTGCCGGTCGCAGCTCTGCTCACAGGTCAGGTCTTCGTCAACGTCACGTATCCGGCATTCCTGCTGCATTCGCTGCCGCTCTCGATCGTGCTGACGGCATTCGCCATCTTCTGGCGTGCGTCAGGCACCTTCCGGCCTTACGACGCAAAGCTTTTCGGCTGGGAAGGGGTTGCCTTCATCTTGCTTCGCTGGCCCTGGTCGCTTGCCGGCAGCCTCGCCGCCTTGCGCGATCATATGACCGGCTCCTTCGTGGATTTCCGCATCACCCCGAAGGGTGATCAGGTGCAGCGCAAATTGCCGGTGCGCGTCATCGCACCTTACATCGTGTTGGCAGGCATATGTGCCGCGGCCATGGCTCTCGCTGCCGATGGCGGCGGGGCACGTGGCTTCCAGATATTCGCGGCGATCAACCTGGTGATCTATGTGTCGCTCGCAATTCTGATCGTCATACGCCACGCAATCGAGAACGATCAGCCGCTCCTGCCGCAGTCGCAGGGCCTCAGGCTAGCCGTCGCCGGCGGTCTCGTCGCCTGCCTGATTGGCGGCGCGCAGCTTGGCAATCACGGGCTGACCGCTTTGGAAGCGCTTTCGCACGGCCAGCCCTTCGTCACCTTCACCCAGTCACAATTTACCGTGGCCGGTGCAGGGCTCGGCGGCGGCAAGACCAGGATCGTGAAATTCCGTCTCAAGTGGCACGGCTTTGCCGAAGCCGGCCATATGGGAAGGGGTATTTGGGAGAGCAGAAATGCGTGAGGAGAATAAAATGAGCATGGCAGCACGATTGACGGGAGGAGCGCTGGCTCTATGCCTCGGCCTTATCCTCCCGATGAATGCACGCGCAGTGGAACAGAAAAAAGCGGCAACGCCGACGCCGCTCGATGCCGGCGAGCTTTACGCGATCTACGCCGACAAGACCTGGACCTGGGATACGGGCGGCGGCCGTTTCATTGGCGAGGACAGGCGTTTCGTCGCCTGGGTCAATGATGGCGGCAAGCAGTCTTTCGCCGAAGGCCGCTGGGTCGTCGACGATTTCGGCCAAATGTGTATGCGCGCAACCTGGACCAATAATGAGGGGGCGGCACGTGCCAGCACCTGCTTCGGCCACCGCAGGATCGGTAACACGATCTATCAGCGGCGTCAGCCGAACGGCGACTGGTACGTGTTCCGGCACGCATCCACAAAAGCCGACGATGAATTCCGGAAGCTGGTTCCGGCAGACACGGTGAGCCTGAAAGCCAAGGAGCTGAAACAGGTTCTCGCGACCGGCAAATAGCCGGAGGGAGGATAGGATCATGAAAACCCTGGCCAAGAGAATTTCGACTGCAACGATAGCAATACTGCTGGTTGGTGTTGCCGATCTCTCGCATCGAAGCGAGGCGCAGAACGCCACCGCCGTCTTGAACGCGGGTGCGCAGACGATCACCGACAAGCGTCCCGCCATTCATGCCGATGGCATCAAGTTCGGTGCCTACGATCCGCATGGTGATTTTGGCGCGCAGCAGAGCGTGACGACCGAGCACCTCTTCCTTCCATGGGAGGATGTCGATCTCGAAACGCTGCGCGTGGCGGATGCCTATGCGCTGGCGAGGGGCCGCAACCTGCTGATCACCGTGGAGCCGTGGTCGTGGGACGTGGACTGGCGGCTGACCTCGACGGAGCTTCGCCAGAAGCTGCTTCGCGGCGATTACGACGCGAACATGCGCGCGATTGCCATGGTGATCGCCCAGTTGAAGAGCCCGGTCATCGTCCGCTGGGGGCAGGAAATGGAAGACAAGACCGGCCGCTTTTCATGGTCGGGCTGGAATCCTCCGGATTATATAGCCGCCTACAGGCGCATGATGGACATTGTTCGCCAGGAGGCGCCCGGCACGAAGCTCATGTGGTCGCCGAAGGGAGAACCTGGCCTCAACGCCTACTACCCCGGCGACAACTATGTCGATTTCGTCGGCCTCTCCGTCTTCGGCCTGGAGGCTTATGACAAGATCGCACATAACGGCCCACGTACCTTCACCGAGGCACTGAAGCCCGGCTACGATTTCGTCGCTCAATATGGCAAGCCCGTCTGGGTCGCCGAGCTCGGCTATGAGGGCAGCGACAACTACATCAAGCCGTGGATGGATACGGCGACGATGAAGCAGAGCGATTTTCCGGAGCTTCAGGAAGTCGTCTATTTCAATGACCGTGATGTACATGCCTGGCCGTTCGATCTCGGCCGGCCCGATTGGAGGGTTATCGAAGACGCAAGCAACTAGGCTGGGGTTACCGAAAAGCCAGGCCCGCCGATGGCGGGCCTCTGCTCGTTCATATGGGTTAGGATTTAACCCTTGATCGTTGCCTTGCCCTCTTCGACGAGCTTGGCGGCGGCGTCGCCTACCGAAATGCGCTCGAAGGCGAGCTCATCGCAGGTCGGACGAAGGACACGCTGGTCGAATTGAGTTGCGCCCATCGGCACCGGCGGCGGATATTCACCGACCTGATCCTTCAGAAGGTTGACATACTTGACCGTTTCCTGCTCGGTCGGATTGAGCTGCGGTAGGATGGCTTGGCGAACCGCCGGCGACATCGGCACCCCACGTTCCACGCCGAGGATCTTACCGGCTTCGGGATCGTTGACGAAGAAGCTGATGAACTTCGCGGCAGCTTCGCCCTGTTTGGTCGTGGCGCCAACGCTCCAGATCAGAGCCGGGCGGTAATAATGGCCTGATGGACCGCCCTTCTTCTCGCGCGGCAGCATGGTGATGCCGAGCTTGTTCTTGATGATCAGCTGGTAGCCGATCATCTGGTTGGAATAAGCCATACCGATGACCGATTTGCCGAGGCCGAGGCAGTTGGTGTCGATGGTGTTCTGGTCGAGCGTCTGCACATCGGCGGCAACGGTGCCGCCAGCCTTGCGCAACTTCTCCCAATAATCGAACCATTCCTTGGCATCGTCGACCGTGAAGCCTAGGCCAACGCTTTCCTTGGCAAAGAGGCTCTTGCCGCGCTGGCGCAGCCAGGCATCGAACACATAATTGTAGCGTGCCGCATAGGGGCCGCCGCCCTTGCCGGAGGACTTGGCGAGTTCAACGGCGAGCTTGGCATACTCATCCCAGGTGAGATCGGGAGTCGGCAGCGGAATGCCTGCCTTTTCGAATTCGACAGTGTCGAAGAACATCGAGAAGGAATTGAGGCCAAGGCCCACGCCATAAAGCTTGCCGTCGACGGTGGTCAGTTTCAGCATGTCGGCGCCGAAGCTGTCCACCTTCAGTGTCGAGGGAACGAATTCATCGAGCGGCAGGCAGGCGCCGCGCTTGGAATAGTCGGAGATCGTACCCGGCTCGAGCTGGAAGACGTCGGCGATCGCGCGGCCGGCCATCTGCGTTGCAAGCTTCGTCCAGTAGCCGTCGCCCGAAAGCGATTCACCGACGATGGTGACGCCGGGTGTTTTCGACTGGTAGAGCTTGGCGACATCGAGCGTACGCTTGGCACGGTCGTTGGAGCCCCACCACATGGCACGAAGCGAAGCGTCCTCGGCGAATGCGGGGATCGGGCTGCCGGCGCCGAAGGCGAGACCGGCCGCGGCACCTGCGGTTCCCATCAAGAATGAACGGCGATTGACCTGCATTGATTTCCTCCTGTGTCCAATGCCCGGTGCCATCCTCCAATGGTCTTTCCAGGCGCTCCGGGGGCTAGAGTACGCAAAAAATTTCTCTTTGCAAGAATTTATGATTATCTTGCAAATTTGCATTATTTGCATAATCTTTGCCGGATGACTGAGATCAAAATGAATGAGATCAAGACCAAACGACCGCGACAGGCCGATATTGCCAGTCTGGCCGGTGTTTCTGTTTCCACGGTCTCGCGCGTGCTCGCCAATGAACCCGGTATCAGCGAAAGCGTGCGGCGGCACATTTTTAAGGTCGCTGCCGAACATGGTTATCCGGTGAAGGCGGTTTCGGAAAGCGTTGCGGGCGGGCTTGCCCTGATAGCCAGCGACGGGGCGACCGGTGGCCTCAGCGTCTTCTACGAATCGATCGTTGAGGGCCTTCGCGCCGGCGCCGCCGATGCCGGCATGCCTTTCGAAGTGCGGCTCGTGCGCGAGGACCGAACTACGCCTGATGTCGTCGGCGAGTATATGCAGACGGCGGAAGCCGAAGGGCTTTTCCTCGTCGGCATCGATCCAAGCGATACGTTGCGGGCCTGGCTGGAGGAGACGGGAACACCGACCGTCCTCGTCAATGGTACTGATCCGCGTCTGCGCCTCGATGGCGTCTCGCCCTCCAATTTCTTCGGCGCCTACGAGGCGACGAGCCGGCTAACGAAAGCCGGTCATCGACGTATCCTGCATCTCACCGGCTCGCATCGCCATACGATCCGCGAACGTGTGCGAGGCTTCGAGGCGGCGATTGCTGCGGTTCCCGATGCCGAAGGCCGGCTCATTCCGCTCACCTTCCAGGGCAGTGCCAGCCGGGAGGCACATGAGCGCACGGTCGCGATCCTCGCGGAAGATCAGGGATATACAGCCGCCTTCTGCATGAACGATTTCATCGCCGTCGGCGTGCTCGAAGCCGTCACCGAAGCAGGCCTTCGCGTTCCCGAAGATTTCGCGATCGTCGGCTTCGATGACCTGCCCTGTGCCGTCATGACCAATCCCCGGCTTTCCACCATGCGCGTCGACCGGGCAGCGCTTGGCCGCGAGGCCGTCTCCCTGATGATCTCCCGCTACCGCGACAGGACCGCTCCCGCCCGCCACATCTGCCAGGCGGTCGTTCCCGTTGCCGGAGGCACTGTTTCTGATACCGACAAGCTGTGAGTGATGCCGATGACCTATGATCCCGCCAGCGCCAACCCGCTTGCAGGCAACCCGCTGAAGACACGTACCGACATGATCCGCGCCGTCAACGATCTCTTCAATCCGCTGCTGCCCTTCTTCTCCGATGGCAATGCCCGCGTTCGCCTCGATGGCGCCGGCGCTCATTTCGACCGGGCGGCCGCTGATCTTGAAGGCTTCGCCCGTCCGCTCTGGGGTCTTGCGCCGCTCGGTGCCGGCAAGAATGATTTCGCCCATTGGCACCGCTTTGCCGAAGGCTTGGCGAACGGCTGCGATCCCGCCCATCCCGAATATTGGGGCACGGTCAATGCCCGTGACCAGCGCATGGTGGAACTGGCCGCGCTCGGTTTCGCGCTGGCGCTGGTTCCCGAGAAGATCTGGGAGCCGCTCGACAAGCGCGCCCGCGACAATATCGTCGCGTATTTCAAGCATGTCCGGCAGTTCGACTATGCCGACAACAACTGGAAATTCTTCCGGATCTTCGTCGATATCGCCCTCGACCGCCTCGGCGCCGATTTCGACCGCAGCCTGACCAAGCAATATCTTGAAGAACTGGAAGGTTTCTATATCGGCGACGGTTGGTATCGCGACGGCAATATCCGCCGCATCGACCATTACATTCCTTTCGCCATGCATTTCTACGGCCTGATCTATTCCAAGCTGGTCGATGACGACTACGCCAAGCGCTACCGCGAGCGCGCCGTGTTGTTCGCGAAAGATTTCAGCCACTGGTTTGCGCCTGACGGTGCGACCATTCCCTTCGGCCGTAGCCTGACCTATCGTTTCGCCTGTGCCGGCTTCTGGTCGGCGCTCGCCTTTGCCGATCTGGAGGCTTTGCCCTGGGGCGAGGTCAAGCATCTCTGCCTCGAGCATCTGCGCTGGTGGCGAGATAAGCCGATCGCCGGCCGCGATGGCGTGCTGACCATCGGCTTCGGCTATCCAAACCTGTTGATGTCGGAAAGCTACAACTCCGCCGGCTCTCCCTATTGGGCCTTTAAGGCCTTTCTCCCACTCGCTGTTCCCGAAGATCACCCCTTCTGGATCGCAGAGGAAAAAGCGCCCGCACAGGCACCGGAAGTGGTCCCGCAGCGTCATCCGGGCATGGTGATGATGCGTGCCGGCAATGATGTTGTGGCGCTCTCTTCCGGCCAGGAAAACTTGCAGATGCGTTTCGGCACGGAGAAATATGCAAAATTTGCCTATTCGGCCTGCTACGGCTTCAGCGTCGAGGCCGACGAGCGCGCCTTCGCGCTTGCTGCGTTCGACTCCGCACTCGCTTTCAGCGACGACGGCCTGCACTACCGTGTCCGGGAAACGAATGAAGAGGCAAAGATCGCCGGCGATGTTCTCTATTCCCGCTGGTCGGCCTTCAAGGACGTTACGGTCGAAACTTGGCTCGTGCCGTCGGCTCCGTGGCATATCCGTGTTCATCGCATCAGGACGCCGCGCCCGCTGCAGACGGCGGAAGGCGGCTTCGCGATTGCCAGGCGCGATCTTGAGGTTGATGCGTCATTCGCCGCGCAAGGGTCTGCCCATGCGATCGGCGAGGCGGATTTTACCGGCATCGTCGACCTCGGTTCATCGATCAAGCGAAGCGGCCTTGCCCAGAAGGCGCTTCCGAATACCAACATGATCGTCTCCAAGACCCTCGTGCCGCAGCTCCGCGGTGAAATCCCGGCCGGTGAAACAGTCCTGATGACGGCTGTAGTTGCGCTGAACGATCCGGCGGCTGTTTCCGGCGCATGGACCGCGCCGCCGAACGCGCCAGATATCGCCGTTCTGGAAAAGCTGGTCAAAGACAAGGGTGTCACCGTCAGCGCCATCGAAGCGCCGGGACATATGGCATGAACAGGCCAGCCATCGTCCTTGCCATGCAGCCCTCCCGCACGGAACACATCCTGCCGGAAAAGACCCTTCGCCGGCTGGATGGCATGGGACGTCTGCTCGATGCCGAGCCGCTCCAGCGCTTCGATGACGAACGGGCAAAACGTCTGCTGTCCGTGGCGGAAATCCTGATCACCGGTTGGGGTGCGCCCTATGTCGGTCGTGAGGTTCTGGCACTTGCTCCAAGGCTGAAGCTCGTCGTTCATGCGGCAGGAACGGTAAAAGGCATCGTCGATCCCTGCATTTTTGAAGCCGGCATCGCGGTCAGCCATGCAGCCGAGGCCAATGCGGTGCCGGTCGCCGAATTCACGCTGGCCGCGATCATTTTCGCCGGCAAACATGTCTTCCGCTTTCGCGACCTCTATGTTGCCGACCGGCATCGCGACCGGACCTATCCCATGCAGCGCGAGGCCATCGGCAATTATCGCCGCACGGTCGGCATCATCGGTGCTTCACGTATCGGTCGCCGCGTCATCGATCTGTTGAAACCTTTCGATTATCAGGTGCTGCTGTCAGATCCGACCATCGACGCCGATCAGGCGCGTGGGATGGACGTTCAGAAGGTCGAGCTCGACGATCTCATGCGCCGGTCGGATATCGTTTCCGTCCATGCGCCTTTTCTGCCTTCCACCCATCATATGATCGATGCCACGAAGCTGGCGCTGATGAAGGACGGCGCCACGCTGATCAATACCGCGCGCGGTGCGTTGATCGACGAGCTTGCCTTGCTGGCTGTGCTGAAAACCGGTCGTATCGACGCCATCATCGACGTGACCGATCCCGAGATACCGGGACCGGGTTCGGCTTTCTATGATCTACCCAACGTCTTCCTGACGCCGCATATTGCCGGTGCAGTCGGCCTGGAGCGCGCCCGTCTCGGTGAAATGGCAGCGGATGAGGCTGAACGCTTCGTCAAGGGCGAGCCCCTGCTTTACGGACTCACCTTCGAAAGCCTGGAAAACACCGCCTGAGGCCTCTTATGACGCCTTCAGCGAGTTTGGCGAACCGTCATTGGCAAGCTCCGGCATGAGGTCGGAAATGTTGACGACCTTGCCGCTGCGCGAGCTCGTCAGCGCCGCGATGCCGCAAAGCACGGACATGGCGCCGGCGCGCGTACCGGCCCGCTGCGCGAGCTTGTCCTGCATGTCGGGCTTGAAGATCATGTTGCGCATCCGGTCGTCGCCGCCATAGTGGCCGCCCGAGGAATGCGGCACCTTGATGCGTTCGACCGCTTCCTTGCCATGCGGGAAGTTGCGGATCAACAGGATCGTGTCTTCCCTCGGCTCTTCCCAGGGCTGCGCCTCATACTGGCGGATCTCAATGCGACCCTTGGTGCCGTTGAACGCGAGGTGATGTCCCTCGATCGGCTGGAACGTGTTCAGCGAATAGGAAACATGGACATTGTTGCGATAGCGGATGGAAACGGCCATCGTATCGGGAATGTCGATATCTTCGCGGAAAACGCAGCCGTCGCGGAAATAGCCATCGATCTTCGAGGGATCTTCGTAGAGCGAATCGAGGAAGGGATCGTTTTCGAGATCGAGATAGTAGTCGCAGTCTTGCGTGTGCGGACAGAGCTTGCAGCGCGGGCCGCGGAAGGGTCCTTTGCGGCCGTAATTCTGCAAGTCGGCGAAGGAGGTCACGGCGTCGGGATCGCTGTCGAGGTACCAGTTCAAAAGGTCGAAATGATGCGTCGCCTTGTGAACGAACAGACTGCCGGAATTTTCCGTATAGGCATGCCAGCGGCGGAAATAATCGGCGCCATGCTTGGTGTTGA
>Ga0209758_1003846_pt1 | contig 13175 bp, 12 predicted proteins | sample AraplaMF_Col_mMF_FD_184258 | JGI IMG/M metagenome (GOLD analysis project Ga0209758, IMG submission 184258) | Arabidopsis root microbial communities from the University of North Carolina, USA - plate scrape MF_Col_mMF (SPAdes) (version 2) | ecosystem: Host-associated > Plants > Roots > Endosphere... | reverse complement strand
TCGTCCCCAGCCGGTCGAGCACCGCGTCGTTGAGCAGCAGATGATGGGGCGTCACCTCGACGCTGAACTGACCGGGGCGGTCGAGTTTCGCGCGCTGCAGCAGCTGCAGGGCGCGCGCGGTCGTCACCTCGCGGAACACGACCCGGGCCCTGGCCTCGTAAGCCAGCTCGATCACCTTCGCCACCCCGGTCGACTCCGCGACCGGGGGGCGGGCGCCGGCATGATCGCGGGCGCCACGCTGTCCGAGGGCCTGTGCGCGCGCCACCAGTCGCGCGGTAATGCCCTGCGACCCGGTGTAGACGCCGAGCGGCGCGCCTATGCGCGCCATCTGGGACAGCGCGTCGAGCAGAATGCCGTCGTCATCCATCCGCGCGGTGCCGGCCCCCTCGGCGCCATCCGACAGGTTGACCTCGAACGAGGTCGGGCCGGCCGCCCACAGCGCCCCGGCGGCGTCTGCCGTTGCCGCGGTGATCGACGCCTGCAGGCCAAAATCGACGTGGGCCTTGGCCTCGCCGGCCTGGCGTGCCGCGGCAAACGAATGGGGATCAAGGATCGGCGGATTCGTGTTCGGCATGCACATCACCGTGGTCACGCCGCCGACGGCGGCGGCCTCGGTGCCGCTGGCGAAGTCCTCCTTGTAGGTCAGCCCGGGGTCGCGCAGATGCACGTGGCTGTCGATGAACCCCGGAAACAGCAGGCGCTGGCGGGCATCGACCATGACGTCGGCCTGCGGCAGGTCGCCGGCCCCGAGCACCGCGACGATCTTGCCGCCGGCCGCCAAAATGCCGCCGTGACGGATGCCGTCGGTCGAAACCAGCCGCGCGTTGCCGATGCAGAGCGTTCGCCCGGTCATGGGTGGGGTTCGCGCGCGCGACGAACCCGGCCGTCGCCGATGTGATCGACCTCCAGCCCGATTCCGCGCGTTTCGGCCGCCGTCAGAATGCTTGCAGCCAGGACCAGGTCCTGAGTCGCGATCCCCAGCGACTTGAAGGCGGTGATCTGCCCAGGCGACGTGCGGCCCTCCAGCCGGGTCAGCAGCGCAAGCCCGATCTCGCCCTTGATCTGCGATGGCGTGACGGCGCCGCTGGCCAGCGGCAGGATGATGTCGCCGGCACGCGCCTGGCAACCCTCATCGGAATCCAGCCAGAACGCCGCGCGGCTGGCGACGCCGTCGTCCATCTCGCGCTGATGCGGCTTGTTGGCGCCGCCCAGATTGATGTGGGTGCCGTCGCGGACCAGGCGTCCATCGAACACCGGCGCGTCGGACCGCGTGATGGCCGTGATCACGTCGGCCGAAGCGACGGCATCGTCGGGCGCCATGTCGGTCAGTACATCCATTCCTGCGAAACGATGGTCGGCGCGGATGCGCGCCGCCAGGGCGTCGGCCCGGTCACGGGTCCGGTTGCAGATGACGATGCGTCGCAGCGGCAGCACGGCCGCGATGTAGAGCGCGGATTCGAAGCCGAGCTTGCCGGCGCCGAAGATGACATGGGTTTGCGAATCCGGTCGCGCCAGCACGCGCGTCGCGGCTGCGAACCCGCCGGCGGTGCGATGGTCGTTGAGCTTGTCGCCCGATATGAGACCGCGCGGCTCCAGCGTATGGGCATCCCACACCAGCAGCATCACCGTGGTGTGGCGCTTGCCGGGATCGCTTGCCGAGACGACGCTGCCGCCGACCTTGACGCCGATGGTGTCGTCCACCAGCCCCGGCATGATCAGCATCAGGCCGTCCGGGCCGCGGCGATGGATCTCGGCGCGCAACGGGATATTGGCGCGGCCATCGGAGAACGACGAATAGGCGGCCACGGCGGACTCGATCACCATGTCGACGGAAACCAGGGCTTCGACGTCCTTCTCCGATATGAACAGCAAGGTCCGGCTCCGGCATCGGGGTCACTGAGGGCTGCCGCCGGCGGCGACGCCCGAACGTGGTTGGTCAGGCGAAGCGCGGTTTACGCGCGCTTCTTCTTCCGTTTCTTCTTGTCCAGCTTTCGCGGCGACGGCTCGCGCGGAAAAATGCCGCCGGTCTGGCCGAGCAGTTCCTCGAGCAGGTTCAGCGAACGGACCGAACGCGGCTGGTTGCCGATCGCGGTCTGCGCGATCAGCGCGTTGATCGTCGCCAGCGCGCCGACGTTCGAGTTCGCGAACGGCTCGGCCGAACAATAGGCGCTCAGCACCACCGTCGAAATGCTGGCGAGCGGCGACAGCGGACCGTCGGTGATGCTGATCAGGCGAATGCCGCGGGCCGCGACGATCGAGCAGGTCTCGATAGTGGAGCGGGCATAGCGCGGAAAGCTGATGCCGATCAGCAGGTCCTGGTCTTCGAGATGGACCAGCTGATCGGCGACGTCGCCGCGCCCGCAGTCCAGCAACCGGATGCCGCGAAACATCCGGCCGAGATGGTGGAACAGCGTGAAGGCGAGGCCGAACGAACTGCGCTGGCCGAGGATGTGGACTTCGCGCGCGCCCGAGATCAATTCCGCGGCTTCGGTCAGCCTGGCGAAATCCAGTCCGCGCTGGGTCGCCAGCAGGTCGGTGACGTCGGCCTGGAACGAACGCGCCGCCGGACTGTCGGCCCGGTCCTGACCGGGCGCGAGCTGGCCGAGGCGAACCGCGGGCGCGGCATGACGGCGCAAGTCTTCCTGCAGCGTCCGGCGCAATGCGGGATAGCCATCGAAGCCGATCGCGGTCGCGAACCGCACCACCGTCGATTCCGAGACGTTGAGCTCCTGCGCGATCTTCGCCGCCGACGACAGCGCCACGTCTTCCGGTCGCGAGACGATCAACTCGGCGACGCGCCGGCCGCCTTGGCTTAGCCCGGGATAGGCCGCTTGAATGGATTCGATCAGAGTCGCGGCGTTCATGGCGAAATCCTATCAACGTGGAAAATCGCATGCAAGCATTCCGTCATCTGTGGTGCGATCGGGCGCACCATGCCAGGCAAGCCGCAAATTCGAATCCATTGTTCTTGCAGGCATCGCGGCATGAATCCGGAACTTCGAACGGTCCTGATAACGCAAGTACCATCGCATGGAATATATACTTGTGACGGATATCTTGCATGATGTGTCTCTCCGTTAGGCACATGCTGGTCAAAATAGCAGCAACGTCCGCGCGGGGTGCCGAGCGGTCGCCTTGCCGCGGACCGACTGGAGCCGCGAAATTCCATGGGGCCGCGCGCGCGGTGCCGCGGCGTGAATGGCACACCATTTGCTACGTCCGACGACATGCGTGTCCGCTCGCCGGCATCGCCATCGCTGCGGCATCGGTGTGCTTACGAAGCAAGGGAGACTCTGCGATGCCTTCACCGTTTCGCGTCAGCCGTCGCGGCTTTCTTGGCGCCGGCGCATCCGCCATGGCCACCGTGGCCGGCATGCGGTTGTTCGGGCCGACACCCGCATGGGCGGCCGATGCCGCACCGTTCCAGTTGTCCTGGATCAAGAGCATGCAGTATGGCGGCTATTTCGCCGGCGTCGATCAGGGCATCTTCAGGAAATACGGCATCGAGCCGGTGTTCAACTCCGGCGGGCCCAATATCGACCCGATCGCCAGCGTGGCCAGCGGCCAGTCGGTGATGGGGGACCGGCCGATCGGCTCGCTGCTGATTGCGCGTGACAAGGGCATCCCGATCAAGGTGATCGGAACCGTCTTCGCCAAGAGCCCGTTCTGCATCATCAGCATGGCCAACAAGCCGATCCGCTCGATCAAGGAACTCGAAGGCAAGACGATGCCGGTGGCGACGTCGACGCGTCCGCTGATCCTCTATCTGCTCAAGAATGCCGGGGTCGATCCGAAGTCGGTGACGTTCCTGCCGTCCTCGCCGGATCCGTCGGGCCTGATGACCGGACAATACGACGCCATCTCCGGCTATTCGACCAATCAGGGCGTGCTGCTTCAATCCAAGGGCGCCGATCTCTTCATGCTCAACGTCCAGGATCTCGGCATCCCCGAAACCACCGGCACCATCTACGCCCGCGAGGATTTCCTCGAGAAGAACCGCGATCTCGTCACCCGCTATCTGAAGGCGGCGAGCGAGTCCTGGCGCTGGGCGCTCGACCATCCGGAAGAGACCACGAAGCTGATGATGGAGAAGTATGGCGTGCCTGGCCTCGACTACAAGGCGTCGATCACCGAACTCAAGGACAGCGGACCGTTCATCGAGGCCGGACCGAAAGGGCCGTCGAAACTGCTGGCACTCGATCTGTCGCTCTACGCCAGGATCATCGACGTCTACCGCAAGGTCGAAATGATCAAGACCGACATGAAGGTCACCGACGTCTGCGACGACAGCTTCATCAACGCGGCGCTCGCAAGCTGATGTCACGATCGGCGCATCGCTGATGTCGCGTGACATCAAGGTCGATCGGGTGGCCATGGTGTTCCAGGGCCGTGGCGAGCCCGTCATTGCGCTCGACAAGGTGAACCTGCACGTCGAGGCCGGCCGCTTCGCGTCGATCATCGGGCCGAGCGGATGCGGCAAGTCGACCCTGTTGCGCCTGATCGCCGGGCTGATGAAGCCGTTTGCCGGCACGGTCACCCTGGGCGGGGAGACGCCCGGCGCGGCGCGCCGCGACAAGAAGCTCGGCTTCGTGTTCCAGAGTCCGACCCTGCTGCCGTGGCGCACGGTGCGCCAGAACCTCGAACTGCCGCACGACATCCTGGGCCACCGCGACCGGCGTCAGGAACGCGACCAGATCGCGGCGCTGATCGATCTCGTCGGACTGAAAGGCTTCGAGAACTCGCTTCCGCATGAGCTTTCCGGTGGCATGCAGCAGCGCGCGGCGATCGCGCGGGCCCTGGTCCTCAAGCCGGAAGTCCTGATGCTGGACGAGCCGTTCGGGGCGCTGGACGAGATCACCCGGCAGCGCATGAACCTCGAACTGCTGCGCATCTGGGCTGAATCGGGCACCACGGCGCTGCTGGTCACCCACTCGATCGCCGAGGCCGTGTTCATGTCCGACCATGTCTACGTCATGAGTCCGCGGCCCGGATCGATCACGTCGGTCGTCGACGTCGACCTTCCGCGGCCGCGCAGCCTGGACGACATGCGCACGCCGGCGTTTTTCGACTGCGTGAACCGGGTCCGCGACGGCCTGTTCGGCCGATCGTCCCCGGCCGCGCCGGATCAACGCCAGCAGATCGAAGCCTGACCATGGCGCCTGGATCGTCGCGCGCCCTGTGGTCCGGTGTCTGGCGCCCGCTCGTCACCGTGATCGTCTGCGTCGTCGCGGTGGAGCTTCTGAGAAAGACCGGTCTGCTGCCCGTCTACATCGCCACCCCGTCGGAGCTGGTCACCGCCGTGATGGCGAAGCCGTCGCTGGTGACCCAGAATCTGGGCCCGACGATCTGGCGCGCCACCGCGGGTTATGCCATCGCCGCGCTGTGCACGCTGGCCGCCGCGTCGATCGCCGTGAGCGTGCGCCAGCTGTACGGCAGCATCTACAATTTCAGCGTCACCATGCACAGCATCCCGATCATCGCCACCGCGCCGTTGCTGGCGCTCTGGGTCGGCACCGGGGAGCAGCTGCAGATCGTCATCGCGGCGCTGGCCTGCCAGTTTCCGATGATGGTCGGCGCCGTCCAGGGGCTGCAGGCGGCCGACGCGCGCCAGCGCGAATTGATGGAGGTGTTGTCCGCGTCCAGGTTTCAGACGCTGCGCTATTTGTTGATCCCGAGCGCGCTGCCGTATCTGTTTGCCGGCCTCAAGATCGCGGCGCCGTCGGCTGTGCTTGGCGCCATTACCGGCGAGTGGGCAGGGGCCGATCGCGGCGTCGGCGCGATGATGCTCTACGCGCTGTCGGCCTACAACACGCCCACGATCTGGCTCTCGGTGCTGTTGACCTGCCTGTTGGCCGCCGTCGGCTATGGCGTCTGGGCGCTGGTCGAGAACCTCGTGAATGTTCCGGGCGGTGTCGTCGAGTTGGCGGAGTGATCGATGGTATCAGCGCGCGCAACAAGGCTGGCCGGCTGGCCCCGACAGATGTCCATTCTGGTGCTGGCGGTGGCGACGGTCATTCTGGTCTGGACCGCGCTGGTGACCGGATTGCGGATTCCAGCGTATCTGGTGCCGACGCCGCTCGCGGTCTTCAAATCCTTCGGCGAGAACTGGCGCATCATCGCCAGCCAGGCCGGCTTCACCCTGTCGGCCGCGGGCCTCGGCCTGCTCATCAGCACGGTGCTGGCGACGGTATTGGCGGCGGTGTTCGTGCTCAACCGCAACATCGCCGCTGCTGCGCTTCCGGTCGTCATCATCTTCCGCTCGATGCCCGTCAACGCCATCGCGCCGATCATGCTGCTGATGCTCGGCCGTGGCATCGGCACCAGCATGGCGGTGGTCTCGATCGTGTCGTTCTTTCCGCTGCTGGTGAATCTGGCCCGCGGGCTTTCGGTGCCCGACCGGACCACGCAGGAACTTCTGCACGTCTACGGCGCTTCGCGCTGGCAGGAATTGCGCTACATGCGAATTCCATTCGCGCTGCCGTTCCTGTTCACGGGGCTTCGGGTTGCGGCGGCGAACGCCATTCTCGGCGCCATGCTGTCCGAATGGATCACCGGATCGCGCGGACTCGGCAATCTCATTCTGGAGTCCGGCGAGATGCGCGAGATCGAGCTGTTGTGGGCGGCGGTTCTCACATCGGTCGCCGCCGGATTGTGCGTATTCTGGCTGACCTCCGCCGGGGAGCGGCGCGTGCTGCACTGGCGGCGTTGACGGGGTCGGACGACCGGCCACGGAAATGAACAGGACCACGAAGGGAGACAGGATGAGCAACGACAGCGTGATCCACATTCGCGGCGCCGTCATCGTCACGCGCGATGCGCACGGCACCGTTCACGACAAGGGCGACATCCTGATCCGCGACGACCGCATCGTGGCCGTCGGTGACGTCCCCGCCGAACTGGCCAGGGATGCTACCAAGGTCATCGACGGCCGCGACCGCATCGCGTTTCCGGGGTTCGTCAACGCGCATACCCATTCGCCGCTCGCCAATGCCAAGGGCATCTACGACCTCGCCAACCATCGCTCGGGCATGTGGATGTTCCAGGCCGTCACCTCCGGCCGCACCCGCGACGAGATTTATGCCAGTGCGCTGCTCAATTGCATGGAGATGCTGCTGACCGGCACGACGTCCTGCGTCGACCATTTTCCCGAGCAGGGATTTTCCATCGAGGATGTCGACGCCGTCGTGCAGGCCTACAAGGATTGCGGCCTGCGCGCCATCGTGGCGCTGCGCGTGTTCGACGAACGTTACCGCGACATTTACCCGCCTGCCGGCGAATTCCCGGCCGAACTCACCGATGCGCTGGCGAAGCGCGACACCCTCAAGCCGCGTCCGGCCGCCGAGCTGCTGGCGTTGTGCGAGCAGGCCATCGACCGCTATCACGACCCGCGCGGCCTGGTGCAGATCGCGCCTGCGCCGTCGAACCCGATGCGCTGCTCGGACGCCCTGTTGGTCGGCTGCCAGGAACTGGCCGAGCGCCGCGATACCCGGGTTCATTGCCATCTGCTCGAGACCCAGATCCAGACGGTGATCGCCAAGGAGCGTTACGGCACCACCATGGTCAAGCACCTCGACGCCATCGGTGCGCTGTCCGACCGGTTGTCCGGCGCCCATGTGATCTGGATCGACGACGACGATATCGCGCTGCTGGCCAGCCGCGGCGCCATGGTGGTGCACAATCCGGGAAGCAACATTCGCGGCGGCAGCGGCATTGCGCCGATTGCCAGGATGCTGCGCGCGGGCGTCACCGTCGCGCTCGGCGCCGACGGCTCGCCGAGCGGCGGCAACCAGGCTCTGCAGAATGCGATGAACCTCGCGACCATCATCGGCCGTCCGCACGCCGCCAAGTTCAGCGACTGGGTCAGCACCGAGGACGTCATGGGCATGGCGACCATGGGCGGAGCCAGGGTCATGGGCCTGGAAGACCAGATCGCGGTCCTCGCGCCGGGCCGCAAGGCCGATGTCGTGCTGTACGACACCAGGTCGCCATGGTGGCTGCCGCTCAACAACCCCGTCAATCAGATGGTGCATTCGGAGTCCGGCTCGTCGGTGCGCGACGTCTTCATCGACGGCCGCCACGTCGTCGCCGCCGGCCGCATCACCACCTTCGATGCCGACGCGGTGCTGGCGGAGGCGCAGGGTCATTTCGATGCCGTGCTCGGCCGCAACCGCGATCTGATGGACCTTGCCAGGCGCCTGGGGCAGGCGGCGCAGTGATCGATCTGGACGCCGCGGGACTGTCCTCGCAGGAGGCCTACCGGCTGCTGACCTGCGCCGTGACGCCGCGCCCGATCGCCTGGGTCTCGACCCTGAATGCCGCGGGCGCGGTCAACCTCGCGCCGTTCAGCTGCTACACCTATGTCTCGCCGGATCCGCCGCTGGTGCTGATCGCCATGGGCGGGCGCGCCGGCGGCAAGGATACGCTTCGCAATGCGCAGCGAACCGGCGAGTTCACCATCAACACCGTCGATTTCGCTTTGTCGCGGCCGATGGTCGACAGCTCCCGCCGCTATCCGGCCGACATCAGCGAAGCCGCGGATCTGGATGTCGCCATGGCACCGGGCTGCAAGGTCAAGGTGCCCCGCGTCTCGGCCTCGTTGGTCGCGCTCGAATGCGTGGTGCATCGCGTGCTGGAGGTGGGTGACGGCCATCACCACAGCCTGTTGCTGGGACGTGTCGTCTGCTTCCGGCTGGCGGAGCGGATCTGGACCGGCGAGGGCATCGACATGGAGGCGTTCCGGGCCCTCGGCCGGCTCGGCGGCGTGCTGTATGCTCGGCCCGGCGACATCGAACGCATCGAACCGACGGCGGACGCGCGCTTCGCACGGGGGGCTTGAAACCATGGCATCGGCGGGGCGAACAGGACCATGACGGCACCCGGACACGACTCGTCGTCGATCTATGGCTGGGCCGGCAAGATCGGGCTGGTGATTCCGTCGAACAACACCGTGATCGAGCCGGAATTCTGGGCCGCCGCGCCGGCCCGGGTCACCGTGCACAGTGCGCGCGTGCTCAGCCATGGCAATACGCCCGAGGGCATCGTGCTGATGGAGCGGAATGTCACGCGCGCCGTGAAGGAACTGGATGGCGGCGGCATGAGCGTGATCGCCTATGCCTGTCTTGCCACCAGCCTGGTCAAGGGCAGGGCCTGGGATGACGCCATCCGCGTCGAGATTGAGACGAGCACCGGACGGCCGGCGACCACAGCGGCGGCCGCCACGGTTGCCGCGGTGAAGGCCGCCGGCGCCAGGCGCATCGGCATCGCGACACCCTATACCAAACGCATCGGCGCACTGGTCGCGCCGTTCTTCGAGTCGTGCGGGCTGGCTCCGCTGGCCGTGCAAAATCTCGAGATCGAGGATTCCCGCGAAATCTGGAAGACCACCCCGGCGACCCTGTTCGAGCTGGCGGTGTCCGCCGACGTCGCCGGCGCCGAAGCGATCTGCATCCTGGCCACCGACCTGCCCACCCTGGGCGTGACCGGTGCGATTGCCGCCGAACTCGGCAAGCCGGTCATCACCACCAACGCCGCGATCCTGTGGCAAAGCCTGGCGCTCGCCGGCATCCCGGCCAACACGAGTCAGCCCTTTGAGAAGCCTGGTCCATGAGTGACATCGATGAGGTCGTTGCCGCCATTTCGGAGCAACGGTTGTGGCGCCGCCTGATGGAGATGGCGACTCATGGCGGCACCGCGGGCGGCGGGGTCAACCGTCCGGCGGCGTCGGCCGAGGATGCCGCCGCGCAGCGTCAGTTGATGCTCTGGGCGTCCGCACGGGGCTTCCTGAGTTTTCGCGATGAAATCGGCAATCTGTTCATTCGTCGTCCCGGCACCGATGCCGCGGCGGCGCCGGTCGTGATCGGCTCGCATCTCGACAGCCAGCCGACCGGGGGAAAATTCGACGGCGCCTACGGCGTGCTGGCGGCGTTCGAGGTGCTGGAAGCGGTCGCGGACGCCGGGATCGCGACGCGTTGCCCGATCGAAGTGGTGTCCTGGACCAACGAGGAAGGCAGCCGCTTTCAGCCCGGCGCCATGGGGTCGGCGGTGTTTGCCGGCAGCAGCGCGCTCGACGTCATCCTGGCCAGGACCGATGGCGGTGGCCTGCGGCTGGGTGACGAACTCGCCAAGGTCGCCGCGCTGGCGCCGGCGCCGTTCCGGGCGATGGCGGAGGTCGCGCGGCCCACCGCCTATCTCGAGGCTCATATCGAGCAGGGCCCGCTGCTGGAACTGTCGGGGACGCCGATCGGAGTGGTCGGCGGCATCCAGGGCATCCGGCGCTTCAGGGTCGATGTCGCCGGAGAGGAGGCGCATGCCGGCACCACGCCGCGCCATCTGCGAAAGGACGCGCTGGTCGCCGCGATGGCGGCCATCACCGCGCTCAATCGCGCGGCGGACGATGTCGGGGAGGCGCTGCGCTTCACGGTGGGCTCGATGGCGGTTTTGCCGAACTCGCCGAACACCGTGCCCGGCGCCGTGCGCTTCACCATCGACCTGCGCCACCCCGACGATGCAACCCTGTCGGCGTTCGAAGGCGCCATCCATGCAAGCGTCGAGCAAAGCGTTCAGCTTCATCGCTGTTCCGCCGGGATCGAACGATTGACTCAGATCCCGCCGACCGCCTTCGATCCGTCGCTGCTCGATGCGCTGCGCGATGCCGCCGAGCGACTTGATTATCGCCACCAGGACATCAATTCCGGTGCCGGTCACGACGCGCTCCATCTGGCCAGGATCTGTCCAACCGCGATGATTTTCATTCCTTGTTGGAAAGGCATCAGCCACAACGAGGCGGAAAGCGTGGAGCCGGGCGATGCCGTCGCGGGCGCCCGGGTGCTTGCCGCGGCGACGATGCGCCTGGCGGAGCGCGGCGGCCCGTCGCGTCAGGCGTGACGGGCATCGTTCGATCATTGGCTCCGGGAGATATCAACCGCATGTTCGATCTGGCAGTGCTGAACGGCATGGTGGTGTCCGCGACCGCGGTCCATCACCTATCGCTGGGCATCTCGCACGGGCGGATTGCCGCGATCCTGCTGCCGGGCGAACCGGTCGAGGCGCGCGCGACCATCGATGCCGGCGGCAAGTATGTCCTGCCCGGGCTCGTCGACTCCCATGTGCACTTTCGTGAGCCCGGCATGACCCACAAGGAGGATTTTGCCAGTGGCAGCCGCGCGGCCGCGGCGGGCGGCGTCACCACGGTCATGGTCATGCCGACCGACAAGCCGGCGACGATGACGCCGGACCTGTTCGTGCAGAAGCGCGAACTGGCCACCGGCCGCTGCCATGTCGACTTCGCGCTGCATGTCGGCCTCGGTCCGGACACGCAGCATGTCCGGGCGCTGGCTGACCTTGGTGCCAGCGCGTTCGAGATTTTCATCGCCGACCTGGCGCCGCCGCTGCTGGTCGAGACCACCCACGATCTGATCACGGCATTATGCGCCGTGCGCGACGTCGGCGGCCTGGCCGGCATCTACCCCGGCGACGACTCGATCGTCCGCGCGTTGACGGTGCGCGAACAGGCGTCTGGCGGGGCGGACGGGCCAGCCTTCTGTCGCAGCCGGCCGCCGATCGCCGAGGCGGTCGGGATCGCGCGGGCGTGCCTGGCGGTGCAGCAGACCGGGACGCGCGCCCACATCCGCCAGGTCAGCTGCGCCGCCGGCGTCGATGTGCTGCGACGTTTGGCGCCGCCATGGCTGACGGCCGAAGTCACGCCGCACAATCTGCTGCTGGGTGAGGACGAGATCGCCCGGCAGGGGGCGGTCGCCAAGATCGTGCCGCCGCTGCGGCCGGCCTCCGATCTGGCCGCCGTGCAGGCCGCGCTGCGCGGCGGCGTCATCCACACCGTCGCCACCGATCACGCGCCGCACACACCGGCCGAAAAGCAGGCCGGCGAGCACGACATCTGGAAGGCGCCCGGCGGCTTTCCCGGCGTGCAGACATGGCTGCCGCTGATGCTGCGCATGGTCGGCGACGGCATGCTGACCTATCCGGAACTGGTGCGGGTCTGCTGCGAAGCGCCGGCGGCGCTGTTCGGGATGGCCGGCCGGAAAGGAACGCTGGCGGTCGGCGCCGATGCCGATCTGGTCGTCGTCGATCCCAGCCGGAGTTTCACCGTGCGCAACGAGGACCAGCAGAGCAGGGCGGGCTACACACCATTCGATGGCTGGACCGCACCGGCCACGCCTGAACTGGCGCTGCTGCGCGGCACCGTCAACATGCGTGAGGGCGTGCCCGAGGGCAGCGCGCGCGGCCGGTTTGTGGCGCCGGACCGCCGGTAGCGGAGCCCCTGTGCGCGCTGGCCCTCAGCGTCGCAGCTACCGCTCCAGATCCAGATCGATCCACACCGGCACGTGATCCGACGGCTTCTCCCAGCCGCGGACGTAGCTGTCGATGCCTACCCCGGTCAGCCGGTCGCTGGCCTGCGGCGATAGCAGCAGGTGGTCGATCCGCAGGCCGTGGTTCTTCTGCCAGGCGCCGGCCTGGTAATCCCAGAAAGTGTACTGGGCCGCCGCATCGGTCGTCGCGCGCAATGCGTCGGTCAGGCCGAGCCCGAGCAGCTTCTGAAAGCTCTCGCGCGTTTCCTCCTTGAACAGGGCGTCATTGAGCCAGGCGTCCGGATTGTGGACGTCCTTCGGCGCGGGAATCACGTTGAAGTCGCCGGCCAGAATCAGCGGCTCCTCGGCCTTGAGCCGCATCCTTGAATAGTCATAGAGCCGCGACATCCATTTAAGCTTGTAGGGATACTTTTCGGTGCCGACCGGGTTGCCATTGGGCAGATAAAGGCACGCGACCCGCAGCACGCCGTGCTTGAGCGACACCACGCCTTCGAGGAATCGGGCGTGGACGTCCTCGTCATCGCCGGCCAGCCCCGGGGTGGTCTCCTCCAGCGGGTATTTCGACAACAGCGCAACGCCGTTGAACGTTTTCTGACCATGCGTGACCACGTTGTAGCCAAGCGCCTCGATGGCTTCGCGCGGAAAAGCCTCGTCGACGCATTTGATCTCCTGCAGGCAGACGATGTCCGGGGCACACTCCTTGAGCCAGGTCAGGAGGTGGTCGAGCCGCTGTCTGACCGAATTGACGTTCCACGTAGAAACCCGCATGCCGCGCCTCAGTAAGAAGAAATTTTCGTTTGCGTGGCATACCACGATCCGCGCAGCTGTGATAATTGGTTAATGCTGAGG
>Ga0209758_1003839_pt1 | contig 13189 bp, 7 predicted proteins | sample AraplaMF_Col_mMF_FD_184258 | JGI IMG/M metagenome (GOLD analysis project Ga0209758, IMG submission 184258) | Arabidopsis root microbial communities from the University of North Carolina, USA - plate scrape MF_Col_mMF (SPAdes) (version 2) | ecosystem: Host-associated > Plants > Roots > Endosphere ... | reverse complement strand
ACTCTTTACTTTGGGATTTAGCATCCTGGTAGCCGCGGCAGCAGCCCAGGTAAAACCGGCTGCGCCCAAAATAGACAGTGTAAAAACAGACAGCGTGGCGAAGAAAAAGCCCGCTGCAAAAGCACTTGCGCCTGTATTGCCGGACAGTTTCTACTATGTGCCCCAGGGCCTGAGGATCGGCGTTGATCTTAGCCGTATTGCCGTGAAGGCCTTTCAACCCTACAGAACGGATGTATCCGTATCTGCAGACTATCGCCTGAAAAAGAACCTGTATGCAGCCGCAGAAGCAGGCTGGCATACCACCTCTCATAGTGATACCAACTATACTTACAAAGGGAAGGGCGCTTTCGTGACCATCGGCGTGGACAATAATTTTCTGAAAAAACAGGACACCAAGGAACGCTTCCTCTTCTATGGCGGCGTGCGTTACGGCTTTGCCCATCTTAACTATGAGGCGCCCAGCTATACGATCTACGACGCTTACTGGGGAGACAGGGTGAAGGGCAGCTTTCCCCAAACCAGCATTAACGCCCACTGGATGGAACTGCTGATAGGTATTAAGGCAGAAGTGCTGAAGAATTTTTTCCTGGGATGGAACATACGGGAGAAGATCATGATCAGCGGGCCTGATAAAAACAGCCAGTTCCCGCCCATTATAATACCTGGCTTTGGTAATGGTACAAAAGGCTCTCAGATTGACTGGCAATACACAGTATCATACTCTATACCTTTGGGCGATCTCAAGGTACGCGAGCGCCGGAAACAGGAGAATCCCCCGCCCAGAAGGTAGCCAGCCCGGCTAGTCGCGGATCATCTCGATGTGCGGAATATTGTCTTCAAGGTACATATCACTGGTTTGACGGAAACCCAGTTCCTGGTAGAACTTTGTAAGGTACTGCTGTGCGCTTATTTTAATGGGCTGTTTGCCAAATCGTGCTTCTACCGCAGCAATGGCCCGCTGCATCAGCTCCTTTCCCAATCCTTGTCCACGCGCTGCTTTTGAAGTGATCACCCTTCCGATAGACGCTTTGTTGTATTGCATGCCTCTTGAATAGATACCCGGTGCAAACACCCGGGAATAGGCCACCAGCTGCTGCTGGTCATCATATCCCATGATATGCACCGCATGCTGGTCTGCAAAATCCACATCCTGGTAGGGGCATTGCTGCTCCACCACAAACACTTCTGCCCGTAAATGCAGGAGCTCGTATAATTCGGTAGTGGTCAGTTCTTCAAACGTTTTTTCTATCCAGGTCATGATCGCTTGGTTTTATTCACCGGCTTTTTCAGGGATAATGAATATTTACCATAAAACTAGTGTAAAGCTTTCATAAATTTATGGGCTTTATAACCATGCAAGCAATAACTGATCATGAGTGAAAATGCCGTTCCATTCCTTTCACTGGAACATATTACTGTACGCTACCTGGATAAGACCTTATTCACCGGCCTGAATTGGGAACTGTTAAAAGGCCAGCAATGGGCCATTACGGGCAACAGCGGATCGGGTAAAACCGCCCTGCTGAACACCATTGCCGGTAAGTTCAATGTGATCAACGGTGGTATTCACTATCATTTTTATGATCATTACAGGCAAACGCATGCTGTTACTGATCCTTATTTCACCTACCGCAACCTGCTGTCGCTGGTAGCGCACCACCATGATTTCAGGAACCGCAGCAATACAACGGATTTCTATTATCAGCAGCGCTTTAACAGCATGGACTCCTCAGATGCGCCTACCGTACAGCAACACCTGTATGGAGAAAACGGCGTCCCTCCACAGGAAGATCCGCTGCTGGCGCCACTGCGCATAGGCCCCTTAATGGGAAAAGAGCTGATCAAGCTCTCTAACGGGGAAACCCGCCGTGTGATGATCGCCAGGGCCCTGCTGCAAAAACCTGTGCTGCTTATGCTGGACAATCCCTTTACCGGTATAGATGTGCAGACCCGCCAGCATTTCATGGAGATGGTGAACCAGATCATCAACAGCGGCATCACCGTATTGCTGGTAACAAGTCCCACTGAAATACCTTCCAATATTACCCACGTGCTCACGCTGGACAATGGCGCTATCACCGGTAAGTATACACGCGAAGAGTACCTGCGCTCATCCGCTCCGGTTGCCGTTACCCAGGCAACACCGGCTATTGATGCAGAGAAACTGCGTACATTCATCAACCCGGCTACCCGTCCCTTCGATACGATCGTACGGATGGAACAGGTGAAAGTACAGTATGGAGAAAATGTGATACTGGATGATATTAACTGGACGGTACGCACCAACGAAAAATGGGCTTTGCTGGGCCCCAACGGTGCAGGCAAATCTACTTTACTGAGCCTCATCAACGGGGATAACCCGCAAGCCTATGCCAACGAGATCTATCTTTTTGACCGCAAACGCGGCACCGGTGAAAGCATATGGGATATCAAACGCAAAATAGGCTTCGTGTCTCCTGAGCTGCATCAATATTTTCCGGCAGGTAATAACTGCCTGCAGGTGGTATGCTCCGGCTTTCACGATATACTGGGCCAGTCCCGTACCGCCAGCCCCGAACAAACGGAACATGCCAACGGATGGATGGAAATACTGGGTATTGGCAGCTATAGCGCCCAGCCTTTTAAACAGGTGCCCGAAAGCGTACAAAGACTGGCCCTGCTGGCCCGCGCCCTGGTAAAAGATCCGCCCCTGCTTATTTTTGATGAGCCTTGCCAGGGACTGGATGCACAACAGAAGCAACATTTCAAAAGTGTGATCGATACTCTTTGTGCGGTGATGGAATTCAGTCTTATTTTCGTTACGCACTACCAGGAAGAGATACCTGCCGCCGTAACAAAAGTGCTGAAGCTGGAAAAAGGGAAAGTAGTGTGATCCCTGTCATCTTTTTTTGTTATTTCTAACTTTTTTATAAACCTTTTCTCAGTATAGGTGTTATATATTGCTGTTAACTAACCCAGGCAGTGTCATTATCAGGCGCAGCTTGGGTTTTTTATTAATACCAAACTCCTTTTGTTAACCAGTAAAAAAACCAAACCATGAACAATTCATCCTTTAACCCATTACAGCACATCCATCACCAGTTAATGGAGCTACCGCAAACAGTTAAAAAGCGCATCTGCGAAGAATGCAACTGGAGCCTGCCCACCTACTACCGCAAGGTAAAAGGCGGAGAGATCAGCAACGCAGAAAAAGAAAAGATCATTGCCATCCTCTTCGATCAGCTCCGCAGCGCCTGGGAGCATTGCAGAAATGGTAATGACCTGCCGCCTGCTGCCGTGGCGCCGCTATAACCCTTTTACCCTTAAGCCTTTCTGCCTTACGCATTGTGTTGTTGCACAAAGCGTAAGGCATTTATATATATTTTACATTACCTTTATGTATCACCTAAAACGTGCACAAGAGCAATGTATCCCAAACCCAAGTATGCGGTGGCAACCGCTGTTACCTGCCTGTTATCACTATTATTGTTGTCAATTTCCTGTAAACAGGCTAAAAAAGTCATGAACCCGGCCCTTGCGCAGTATGTAGAAGCATATACTGCCGGAGTGATCTCCAAACAAAGCACTATACGCGTGCAGCTGACCGGCAATGTGAATGTTACGCACACCCAGAATGAACCGCTGGAAACCAATATTTTCAGCTTCAGCCCTGACATCAAAGGCAAGGCCTACTGGATAGATGCTACTACCATTGAGTTTCGCCCTGATGAAAACCTGCAGCCGGGTAAAACCTACAATTCCACTTTTCGCTTGTCAAAAGTGATGAAAGTGCCCGACGATCTTTCTTCCTTTGATTTTGAGTTTAAGGTGATGAGCCCTTCTTTCTCCGTGGAAGACTTCGGCCTGAAAACCGCAGATAATTCCACCATGGATCGTATGGTGTTGACCGGTATGATACAGACCGCAGATGTGGAAGATCCGCAGCAGGTAGAAAAGTTGTTGCGCAATAGTTATAACGGTAAAGCATTGCCCATTACCTGGCAGCATAACCCCGCAGAAAGAACTTCTAAATTCAGCATTGCCAATATTGTGCTCACCAAAACCGCCGGTAAACTGGAGCTGAGCTGGGACGGCGCACCTTTGAAAGTGGATCTCAGCGGCAAAAAAACAATAGAAGTACCGGCCGTTGGAGATTTTAAAGTACTAAACATCAGGGCCGTATCCGACCCTGAACAATATGTGCTGGTGCAGTTCTCCAATCCTATCAGCGTGGCGCAGAACCTGGATGGATTGATAGGCATCAGCGGCCAAGGTGACTTACGCTATTCCATAGAAGGCAGCGAAGTAAAGGTATTTGCCCCCGCCCGCCTGGAAGGTAATTACTCCATTACTGTGAATGAAGGCGTCATCAACATCATGGATGCCCGCCTGGGTAAAACCTTCTCTGCCAATGTGGATTTTGAGAACACATTGCCATCTGTAAGCATCCCTGGCAATGGGGTGATACTGCCCCAGAGCAATAAACTGGCCCTGCCCTTTGAGGCGGTGAACCTTAAAGCAGTGGATGTAACCATTATCAAAATATACGAAAGCAATATTCCGCAATACCTGCAAACCAATAATCTCAATGGCGACCAGGAACTGCGCAGGGTGGGCAAACCCGTAGTGGAAAAGACCATCCGCCTGGATATGGATAAATCCCTTAACCTGCATAAACGCAACCGCTTCTTCCTGGACCTTGAAAAACTGCTGCGTGCAGAACCTGGCGCCATCTACCGCGTTACGCTTGGCTTCCGCAAATCATATGCGATGCAAACCTGCCATAGCGAAGAAGGCGCTGAAGAGGGCAACAGCAATGAAGAGGAAGGAGAGGAAGAACAACACTACTATGGCGATCAGATAGATGAGGATGACGGCTTCTGGCAACGCTATGACAGTTATTATCCTTATGGCTATAACTGGGATGAACGCACAGACCCCTGCTCCAATTCCTATTACAATAAAGAAAAATGGGCCTCCCGTAATATCATCACCTCCAACATCGGCCTTACCGCCAAACGGGGTAACGATAACAGCATGGTAGTAGCCGTAACGGATATACGCGATACCAAACCTTTAATGGGTGTTGAACTGGAATTGCTGGACTATCAGCAACAAGTGATCTTCAAAACCAAAAGCGATGGCGACGGCCTGGCCAGCTTTAAACTGAAACGCAAACCCTGGCTGCTGATCGCTAAAAAAGACGATGAGCGGGGATACCTGAAACTGGATGATGGCAGCTCCCTGCCCCTCAGCCGCTTTGATGTGAAAGGAGAAGAAGTGCAGAACGGTATCAAAGGCTTCCTCTACGGTGAACGCGGCGTATGGCGCCCCGGCGACTCTCTCTTCCTGACCTTTATACTGGAAGACAAAGAGAAAAAGCTGCCGGAGAACCACCCAGTAACGCTGGAACTATACAATCCGAAAGGCCAGCTGTATAAACGGATCGCACAACACCAATCGCTGAACGGCTTTTACAATTTCTCTACCGCCACCGCCGCAGAAGACCCCACGGGCAACTGGAGCGCTAAAGTAAAAGTAGGCGGCGCTGTATTTCAGAAGAACCTGAAAATAGAAACCGTAAAACCGAACCGCTTAAAAATAAAGCTGGACTTTGATAAAGGCGCACTTTCCAAAAAGGCGCCCGTAGCCGGCAACCTCTCTGCCCAATGGCTGTTCGGCGCTGCCGGGCGTAACCTGAAAGCAAAAGTGGACGTTGCCCTCAGCTCACAAACCACCCACTTCCCCAAATTTGGGGATTATAGTTTTGATGACCCGGTAACACATTTTGAAACAGAAGATAAAACACTATTCGAAGGCCCGCTAAATGATAATGGCAGCGCCGCTGTGAATACAGACCTGCCCCTGGGTAAACTGGCCCCCGGCCAGTTGAAAGCTAATTTCGAAGTAAAGGTGTTTGAACCGGGAGGCGATTTCAGCATCGATCACTTCTCCATGCCTTACAACCCCTTTGCTACTTATGCAGGCCTGCGCATCCCGGATGGCGACCGTCTTACCGGTATGCTGCTGACAGATAAACCGCATGCCATCAGCATAGTAAACGTGGATGAACAAGGCAATGCACTCTCAGGTGACCGCGAAGTACAGGTAGAACTGTACAAGATTCGCTGGCGCTGGTGGTGGGATGACGGCGAAGGCGATGACTTCAGCAACTTCACACAGGACAGCTATAACCAGCTGCTGCAGAAAGAAACCATCACCCTGCACAACGGCAAAGGCAGCTGGGACCTGATGGTACGCTACCCCGACTGGGGCCGCTACCTGGTTCGGGTAAAAGACCTGCAAAGCGGCCATACTGCCGGTCAGGCAGTCTATATCGACTGGCCGGGATGGGCAGAACGTATGCAGAAGGAAAATCCTGCTGAAGCAGCCATGCTGGTATTCACCTCCGATAAAACCAAGTACAACGTAGGCGATGATATTACCCTCACCATTCCCAGCAGCGAAGGCGGCCGCGGACTGGTAAGCATTGAATCCGGCAGCCGTGTGCTGAAAACGGAATGGATGGAGACCAGGAAAGGTCAGACTACCTTCCGCTTCAAGGCCGAAAAGAATATGGCGCCCAATATATACGTAAACGTTAGCCTGCTGCAGCCGCACGCACAAACCGCGAATGATCTGCCCATACGCATGTACGGCACCATACCCATTGCGATTGAAGATCAGAATACCATTCTGCAACCGGTAATAAATATGCCCGCCACCTTAAGGCCTGAGCAGGAAGCCAGCATTACGGTATCAGAAGCGAAAGGCAAAGCCATGACCTACACCATTGCACTGGTAGATGAAGGACTGCTGGACCTCACCCGTTTTAAAACGCCTGACCCGCACAGCTCCTTCTATGCAAGAGAAGCACTGGGCGTTAAAACCTGGGACCTGTTTGATTATGTAATAGGCGCCTGGGGCGCAGATATGGATCGCATACTGAGCATAGGCGGCGATGAAGGACTGGACAGAAATGCCGGTAATGCAAAAGCCAACCGCTTTAAACCGGTGGTGAAATACATGGGCCCCTTCTACCTGAAAAAAGGAGATGAACAAACACATAAGTTTAAACTGCCTCCTTACATCGGCTCGGTAAAAGCTATGGTGGTGGCCGGTTACGAAGGCGCATACGGTGCTGCAGAAAAGACAGCAGCTGTGAAGAAGCCACTGATGCTGCTTACCTCCCTGCCGCGCGTACTGGGCCCTTCAGAAACCATACAATTGCCGGTGACGGTATTCGGACTGGAGAGCAATATCCGCAAGGCGAATGTAACCCTCGCCACCAATGGGCTGCTGGAAGTAGTTGGCGAGCGTACAAAAACCGTTACCTTCTCCCAACCCGGTGAACAACTGGTATATTTTGACGTACGGGTAAAACCCCAGGTAGGTGTTGCCAAAGTAAAAGTAACCGCAACCAGCGGCAGTGAAAAAGCAGAGGAAGCAACGGAACTGCAGGTGCGCAACCCCAACCCGGTACTCACCAATACACTGGAAAAAACTTTGGAAGCAAACGGTAACTGGAGCACTGATTTCAGTCCCGTAGGCATGGCTGGCACCAACACCGGCACACTGGAGATATCCACCATCCCATCGCTGAACCTGGCCAAACGCCTGCGTTACCTGATAGAATACCCACACGGCTGTATAGAGCAAACCACTTCTTCCGTATTCCCGCAGCTGTCGCTGAGCCAGTTAACAGATCTCAAATCTTCGCAGCAGGCGGAGATAGATCGTAACATCAAAGCGGGCATCAACCGTATAAAAGGATTCCAGGCTTCAGACGGCGGTTTCAGCTACTGGCCGGGCGGCGGACAGTCAGACGAATGGGGTACCAACTACGCCGGGCATTTTCTGCTGGAAGCACAGGCCAAAGGCTACGCCATTCCTCCGGGCGTACTGGATCAGTGGAAGAAATACCAGCGTAACAAGGCTGCTACCTGGGCGCCGAATTCCTATAACTTCTATGGCGGCGATCTGATACAGTCTTACCGCCTGTATCTCCTGGCGCTGGCCAAAGTGCCGGAACTGGGCGCTATGAACCGCCTGAAGGAGTTTAAATATATCTCTCCCGCAGCTAAATGGCGGCTGGCAGCTACCTACCGTCTCAGCGGACAACCGGAAGTAGCCAATTCACTGGTAAGCAACCTGGCCACAGATGTAAAAGCCTACAACCAGCTGGGCGGCACCTTTGGCTCTGACCTGCGCGACAAGGCCATGATACTGGAAACACTCACCCTGATGGGCCAACGCAACAAAGCGAATGAACTGGTGAAACAAATTGCAGCACAATTGTCGCAGGAAACCTGGTACAGTACACAAACTACTGCATACGCGCTGATCGCTATCGCCAAATTCTGCGGCAACAACAGCGGCGGCAGCAAAATGAATTTCACCTATCAGCTGAATGGCAGCAAGGGTACGGTAAACGGCAATTCCTATATCACACAGCTGCCCGTGAACTTCAACATCGCCAATGGCAATTTAACACTGCAGAATAACGGGCAGAATGTATTGTATGTTCGCCTCATTCTGCAGGGGCAACCGGACGCAGGACAGGAGCCGGTAGCCAGCCACCTGCCCGAAATACTGGACATGCAGGTGAAGTACAGCACCCGTAACGGTAAAGCACTGGATCCCGCCACCCTGCAACAGGGATCGGATTTTATGGCCACCGTTACCATTCACAACCCGGGCAAACGCGGTTACTATGAACAAATGGCGCTGAGCCAGATCTTCCCTTCAGGCTGGGAAATACTGAACACCCGCCTGCTGGAAAGCGACAGCGCATTCTCCCAGTCGCCATTCACGTATATGGATATACGTGACGACAGGGTATATACTTATTTCAATATAGAAGAGAATAAAACCCATACATACAATGTGCTGCTGAATGCAGCTTACCTGGGCCGCTACTATCTGCCTGCTACTTCGTGCGAGGCGATGTATGACAACAACATACATGATTTTGTACCGGGTAAATGGGTGGAGATCGTGAAGTAGCAATAATGGTGCATTGAAAATGACGAGGATCCGACTTTGGATATTACGTAAAAAATGGTGGTTAACAGGAGCAGCCCTGCTGCTCCTGTGCTACTATTTCATCCTGCCTTCAAAACTGTTTAATACCCCTACCTCATTTGTAATAGAAGATAACAGCGGGGACCTGCTGAGCGCTTCCATAGCAGCAGACGGGCAATGGCGCTTTCCCCTGAGCAATGAAGTGCCTGAAAAATTTGCACGCTGCATCACCACCTACGAGGATAAACGTTTTTACTATCACTGGGGTGTAGATCCCATAGCGCTGGCAAGGGCCATTAAACAGAACATGGGCCGTAAAAAAGTGGTGAGCGGCGGCAGTACGCTTACCATGCAGGTAATACGCCTGTCGCGCAACAAATCCCGTAACCTATGGCAAAAACTGGTGGAAGCAGTACTGGCCACCCGCCTGGAATTTGCCTGTTCTAAAAAAGAGATACTTGCCTTATACGCCGGCAATGCGCCTTTTGGCGGAAATGTGGTAGGCCTTGAAGCCGCTGCCTGGCGCTACTATGGCCGCAGCGCCACCCAGTTATCCTGGGGCGAGATGGCGGCCCTGGCCGTATTGCCCAACAGCCCTGCTTTGGTGCATCCAGGCAGGAACCGCCGCATACTGACTGCCAAACGCAACCAGCTGCTGGATAAACTATACCATCAACACCAGATAGACAGCAGCACCTGCAGCCTTGCCAAACTGGAACCCCTGCCGGATCAGCCTTTGCCCCTGCCGCAGTGGGCGCCCCACCTGCTGGACCGTTTCAAACTGGATTACCAGCAGCAAGGGCAAACAGGCGCCACGCGCATCCGCACTACCGTGGATGCGGTATTACAAAAAAATGTAAACGGTATTATTGAGCGTTATCACCAACAGTATAAAGCCAATGGTATCAATAATGCTGCGGCGCTTGTGCTGGACGCTGAAACCGGTAATACACTTGCCTACGTGGGCAATATATACAACCCGGCTGATCCTGAACTGGAAAGCCATGTGGACATTATACAAGCGCCCCGCAGTCCCGGCAGTACATTAAAACCGCTGCTATACGCCGCCATGATGCAGGACGGGCTGATACTGCCCAATACCCTGATACCAGACATTCCCACGCAGATTGCAGGTTATTCCCCACAGAACTTTGACCTGGGCTTTGATGGCGCCGTACCTGCATCGCGCGCCCTGGCCCGCTCCCTGAATATTCCCGCAGTGCGTATGCTGCGTGAATACCGTTACGAACGTTTTCACGCGCTGCTCAGGCAAATGGGCATCACCACCCTGAAGCGCCCTGCCGATCACTATGGCCTTTCCATGATACTGGGCGGTGGCGAAACCACGCTCTGGGAACTCACGGGCATGTATGCCAGCATGGCCAGAACCTTACTGCACCTGAGTCAATACAATGGTAAATATGACATTGATGATATTCATGCGCCCAATTACCGGAAGGATGCGCAGCAACGCTCCGAACACACGCCCACTGCTGCAGGCGTACTGGATGCGGGTGCTATCTGGCATGCCTTCCAGGCTATGCAGGAAGTAATGCGCCCCGGTGAAGAGCTGCTGTGGCAGCAATTCTCATCCTCCCAGCGCATTGCCTGGAAAACAGGCACCAGCTTTGGCTTTCGTGATGGCTGGGCCATAGGGGTTACTCCGCAATATGTTGTAGGCGTTTGGGTGGGCAATGCAGATGGAGAAGGCCGCCCCGGCCTGCTGGGGGTAGCTACAGCGGCGCCTGTACTGTTTGATATATTCCGCCTGCTGCCTGTCAGCGGCTGGTTCACTACTCCCTACAGTAAGCTGCGGAAGATCGAAGTATGCCGTCAAAGCGGCTATCGTGCCGGAGAGCTGTGCCCTGATAAGGATTCATTGTGGGTGCCCGCAGCAGGATTACGATCTGGCCTATGCCCCTATCATCAATTGGTGCACCTGGATCATACCGGCCAATGGAGGGTGACAGACAATTGCGAATCGCCGCAGCGGATGCAGCATAAACCCTGGTTTGTACTGCCTCCTGCTATGGAATATTACTATCGCGCAAAGAATAATTATCAACCCTTACCGCCTTATAAACCGGAATGCCTGGCCACGCTGAACCAGGACAAAGCGCCGATGGAACTGATCTATCCCAGGCCCAACGCACGCATATTTGTACCGGTGGAAATAGACGGGCAGCCCGGCCAAACTATCTTTACCGCTACGCATCGCAATACTACGACGCATATATTCTGGCATCTTGATAATAACTATGTAGGCACTACTGCAGAATTTCACCAGCTGGCGCTGCATCCCGCGCCGGGCAAACATACCATCACTCTTGTAGATGAAGATGGGGAAGAAGTGAGAACAGATTTCGAAATACTGACCAGGGAAAAATAGCTCAATAATTATACTTATCCTTCCACAATCCTTTTAAATAACGGCGCAATTCGTCTTCCCTGGCGTTTTTGCCGGGATCGTACAGCTTAGTGCCGCTGATTTCATCCGGCAGGTATTCTTGTGCTGCAAAGTTATTTTCAAAATCATGCGAATAGGCGTAATCTTTACCGTAGTTCAGCTGTTTCATCAGCTTCGTAGGGGCGTTACGTATATGCAGGGGAACGGGAAGATCGCCTGTTTGCGACACCAGCGACTGCGCGTTGTTGATGGCCATGTAGGCGGCATTGCTCTTGGGAGAAGAAGCCAGGTAAGTAGCGCATTGCGAGAGAATGATCCTGGCCTCCGGGTGACCGATCATATTCACTGCCTGGAAACAGCTGGTGGCCAGTAATTGTGCATTCGGGTTGGCATTCCCAATATCTTCTGATGCCAGTATCACCATACGGCGGGCAATGAACTTTACATCTTCTCCTCCTTCAATCATTCTTGCCAGCCAGTACACAGCGCCATTGGGATCACTGCCCCGGATAGATTTTATAAAGGCGGATATAATATCATAATGTTGTTCACCACCCTTATCGTAAATGGCGATGCGCTGCTGCGCAATGTCCATTACCTTCTTATCTGTGATCACTGCGGGGTATTCCTGTATGTTGTCTACTACCAGCTCAAACAGGTTCAGCAGCTTGCGAGCATCACCACCGGCAATGTTCAGCAGTGCAGTGGTTTCTTTGAGCTCGATCTTCTTGCTGCCCAGCCATTCATCTTTCTCCATGGCCTGCTGCAATAACTGCAACAGCTCCTTCTCATCCAGGGGCTTCAGCACATATACCTGGCTGCGGGATAACAATGCAGAATTCACTTCAAAGGAAGGGTTCTCTGTGGTAGCGCCGATGAGTGTGATGATCCCCTTCTCCACAGCGCCCAGCAGTGCATCCTGCTGGGATTTATTAAAGCGGTGTATCTCGTCTATGAACAAAACGGCATGTCCCTGCCGCCGGGCAATCTCTATCACTTCCCGCACTTCCTTTACACCGGCGGAGATAGCGCTCAGCGTGTAGAATGGTACCTGTAAGGTGTGCGCAATGATGTTGGCGATAGTGGTCTTGCCTACGCCCGGAGGGCCCCACAATATCATGGAAGGTATTTTGCCCTGCCCAATGGCTTTACGTAAAATGCTGCCTTTCCCGGTAAGATGCTCTTGTCCCACCAGTTCATCCAGCGTCGTTGGTCTTAATCTTTCTGCTAAAGGCTCCATAGTTTCAGGTATCTTCTGTCAACAAATATCACTGCTCGTGATGCTCCTTATGCTCCTGGTGCTCCTGGTGTGTTTCCTGCCAACGACGGAGATAGGTAAAAGACAGGGCGCAGTTCACCAGTACAGCAGCTGCATGCAGGACCAGTACAATAATAAAGCCGGTCATCATACCGCGCAGGGATTGTAAGCTGGGCGCCGGCTGGCTTTTAGGCATCTGTTGTACCAGCTGTGGCAGCATCTCTTCAATATTCCTCAGCACAAAGATCCCGTTGGTGATCAGCAGCACGGCATAGAAAATGGCCATAAAGCCCATAATGCGAAGCCCTCCGGGAGTGCTGGTCTTCAGCTTCCTGGCAGGGTCTTTAAGGCTTTGCTGCAGGCCTATGCTCAGGAAACTGTGTATCACTACGGCCCCGGTTAAGAGCATAAAAATAAGCACCGGCGACATAGCGGGCATAAAAAGTAAACCCAGCAACAACATCAGTACAAGGAAACCTGCGATCAGTAAATTAATGATACTCAGGAACCTGAACAATCCA
>Ga0209758_1003838_pt1 | contig 13189 bp, 14 predicted proteins | sample AraplaMF_Col_mMF_FD_184258 | JGI IMG/M metagenome (GOLD analysis project Ga0209758, IMG submission 184258) | Arabidopsis root microbial communities from the University of North Carolina, USA - plate scrape MF_Col_mMF (SPAdes) (version 2) | ecosystem: Host-associated > Plants > Roots > Endosphere... | reverse complement strand
AGCGCGCAGCTGACGGTTCGCTTCGTCTCGCAGATGATCTCGGTCACCCGCGACAAGGCCGGCGCCATCGTCGACGGCAATCCGGACAAGGTCGCCGATATCACCGATGTTTGGACCTTTGCCCGCGACATCACCTCGCGCGATCCGAACTGGAAGCTGGTTGGAACCGGAAGCGTTCATTAAAGCGCGTGGCGCGATGCGGCGGGCGGCGTCGCTCTCGGTGATCGCCGCCGCGCTTTGGCTTGCTCCGGACTCTCATTCCCTTGCTTCCCGTCATGTCGCCGCCCGGGCGGTTCATCTGCCGTACCCGCAGTTGGCGTGGCCGCCCGAGATCGAAGGCACCCAATACGCCCCGGTGGCATGGTCCGACGTCGCCGGCTGGAGCGAGGACGATCACCTGCAGGCCTTTGCCGCATTCCGCATCAGTTGCCGGCCGATCTCCGCTCAGCAGAAGCCGTCCACCGATCCGAAGGCGCTGGGCGGTTCGCTGCGCGATCCGTGCAGCGTGGCCAGGGCCGCCGAGATTTCCGACGGCGCCAAGGCACGGGCGTTCTTCGAAGAGAATTTCCTGCCGCTGCGAATTTCGCGGCTCGGCGAAACCGACGGTTTCGTCACCGGCTACTACGAGCCGGTCATCGACGGTTCGCGCACCGCGACCGACGTCTACACCGTGCCGGTCTACCGCAAGCCGTCCAACCTGTTCGTCCGCGGCTTCAGCCAGGACGCCACCAGCCTGCCCAACAAGGGCGAGGTGTTTCGCAAGATCGGCCGCCGCAAGCTGGTGCCGTATTACGATCGCGGCGCGATCGAGGACGGCGCGATCGCCGGCCGCGGCCTCGAGATCTGCTGGCTGAAGAACCAGACCGACCTGTTGTTCACGCAGATCCAGGGCTCGGCGCGGGTGCGGCTGGAAGACGGCTCGACGGTGCGCATCAACTACGATGCGCATAACGGCTATCCCTACACCGCGGTGGGGCGGATCCTGATCGAGCGCAACATCATTCCGCGCGAGCAGATGTCGATGCAGCGAATCCGGCAGTGGATGGAGCAGAATCCCGACGGCGCCAACGAACTGCGCCGGCAGAACCGCTCCTACGTGTTCTTTCGCGAGGTGCAGCTAGGCGACAAGGACGAGGCGGTGGGCGCGCAGGGCGTGCCGCTGACGCCGGGCCGCTCGATCGCGGTCGACAAGTCGCTGCATGTCTATGGCACGCCGTTCTTCATCGAGGGCGAGCTGCCGATCGAGTCCGATCAATCGAAGACGCCGTTCCGCCGCCTGATGGTGGCGCAGGACACCGGATCGGCGATCGTCGGCCCGGCCCGCGCCGACATCTATTTCGGCGCCGGCGCCGAGGCCGGCCGGGTCGCCGGCCGGCTGAAGAATCCGGTGCGGTTCGTCATCCTGGTGCCGAAGAGCCTCGATCCGGCCGCCCGCGGCCGGGCCATGCCGCTGCCCGACGCGCGGCCGTCGGCGAAAATCGCAAAGCTGTTTCCGCAGACCGATCCGCGGAAGGATGCGGCGAAGGGCGATCAGAAGCCACAGGCCGCGGTGGCGGTGAAGGATGGCGCCGCGGCCAAACCGGCGCCGCCGGCCGCGCCGCCGGCGACGGTCGCGCAAACTGCCGAGACCAAAGCCGTGCCGTTGCCGGAAGCACGGCCGCAGCTCGCACCCGGTCGCACCGAACGGCGGATGCATCGCTATCGCTATCACCGCTCCTATCACGTTCGCCGCTATCATCATCGTCATTACCGTCGGACGCGATGAAACGTCCCACCCGGACCGAGCCAGCCACGGAATCGCTCGCGCCGCCGCGCCGCCGGCGGGCGCTGAGCGCGGAGGAGCGCGCGCTGTGGGACAGCGTCGCCAAGCAGACCAAGCCGCTGCGCAAGAAGTCCCGCCTTTTGAAGGCCCATGCCGCGGCGGCGGATCACGAGACCGTCGCGCCCGCGAAGGCTGCGGCTCCGCCCAAATCAAAGCCGGCGGCAAGTCCTGCGAAAGTCTCGCATCCGGCGCCGCCACCGGTTCCGAAGCTGGTGCCGCTGGGCCGCCGCGAGCGGTCGCAATTGTCGCGCGGCAGAAAGGACATCGAAGCCAGGCTCGACCTGCACGGCATGACCCAGGACCACGCCCATGGCGCGCTGCTGTCGTTCCTGCAGCGCGCCAACGCCCACGGCATGAGTTTCGTCCTCGTCATCACCGGCAAGGGCCGGACGTCGGGCGGCACCACCGAACGTGGCGTGCTGCGCCGCCAGGTGCCGCAATGGCTGGCCCTGCCGGAATTCCGCGCGCTGGTGGTCGGCTTCGAGGAGGCGCATATCGGCCATGGCGGCGAAGGCGCGCTTTATGTGCGGGTGCGGCGGCGGACGCGGATAGAGTTCTCGTAGCGCCGTCATCTGGAATCGTTGACGTTCGCGCGACCCGTTGGCTCGCAATGATGTTGAGAGTCAGTGCTTTAAAACGGCCGCACGATGCCGACGCGCGGGATCAAGGTGACGATCCAGCCGAGCAGCGATGCGCGTTGATCCTTCACCAAGGCCGGTGCCGCGACTGTATTCGGCAAGCCCTTCACCGCATGCAGGATCAGGAACACACAGACCGCCCAGTTGGAAATCCAGCGCGAATAGTCGAACACGGTGGCGAAGATCACCAGATAGCCGGCGCTGACGAGTATGAGGGCCGCGATCACGATGCGGCGATGGACCGGTTGCGATAATGATCTGACCAGCTCGCGAAAATATTTCCACAGCGGCGCATGCAGCGCGATCAGCAGTGCGAACACCGGCACGCCCAGCAGGTTATGCGGCATGCGGGCCCAGGTGTCGCGGATTTCGTGGCCGAGATCCTGATACCAGATGTAAGGAAACGTCAGCAGGTACGCCTTGGCCGGATCGGCCATGCGGCCCTGCAGGTAGCGGACGAACTCGTCCTGCGGCACCTGCATCGTGCCGTAGAACTGCGCGGCGAGGAAAAGCACGGCGATGCTTATGGCGGCGGCGATTCCGACCAGCGCGTTTCGCGTCGTGAAGCCGTGCACCAGGTAATGGCGCAGCACCACGATCACCGCGATGGTCGGGACATACATCAACAGATGGATGTGGTGGATCAGGATCAGGATCATCGACGCGAGCGCGGCGAGCAGGATGTAGACCACCGACCGCGCCGGGACCAGCAGCAGCACGATCGCGAACAGACAGCCATAGATGTCGAAATGGCCCAGCGTGAACATGAAGTTCTTGAAGAAGAACGGCGAGCCGGCCATCAGCACGAACAGCGGCAGGTGCGCGTCGTCGAAGCCAAAGGTTTGGCGGAACAGCCTGATGAACAGCGCGAGCGTGATCAGCCACGCAGCACCACTCAGCGCGAATACCAGCCACACCGGAACTTTCGCGGTAAACAGCCCGACGATGGCGCCGATCAGCGCGCGCTTGGTGAAGCCGAAATGGTAGTCGACCAGGAGGTGGATGTAGGGGACGTAGGGCTCGCGGGTGAGCTTGAAGATGAAGACGCCGATCATCACCGCGACGTTCACGGCAATCATGGCGCGCCAGGGATTCTCCCGAAGGCGGACGAGCAAACCCATTCGGCACCCGGACAACACGCAAGCTGCGGCGTTGCGGGGGTTATCACACGTCGGTTACGACCGGTGCAACAGGCGATGTCGTCCCGACCTTCGCCCGAGGGTATGCACACAACTGCCCCCACCCCAGCCCTCCCCCGCAAGCGGGAGAGGGGGCAGACAGCATCGGTTGCGGGCGATGTGCGTCATCGCGAACGCTTTTAGCGCGTATTGTTGATCTCAAACACCGTCATAAACGCAAGCGCGCTCCCTCTCCCGCTTGCGGGGGAGGGTTGGGGTGGGGGCACTTGGCGTTATCAAATGCACTGCCGGGACGACGATTCGCCGCCTACAGGATGAACCGGCTCAGATCCGTGTTCTTGGCGAGATCGCCGACGTGCTTCTGGACGTATTCCGCATCGATGCGGATGGTCTCGCCATGGCGGTCGGGGGCGGCGAAGGAAATCTCGTCGAGCACGCGCTCCATCACGGTCTGCAGCCGGCGCGCGCCGATGTTTTCGACCGTCGAATTGACCGCCACGGCGACGTCGGCGAGGGCGTCGACGGCATCGTCGGCGATGTCCAGCGTGACGCCTTCGGTCTGCATCAGCGCGACATACTGCTTGATCAGCGAGGCTTCCGGCTCGGTCAGAATGCGCCGCATGTCGTCGCGGGTCAGGGCGTTGAGCTCGACGCGGATCGGCAGCCGGCCCTGCAGCTCCGGCAGCAGGTCCGACGGTTTGGCGATATGGAACGCGCCGGACGCGATGAACAGGATGTGATCGGTCTTCACCGCGCCGTGCTTGGTCGACACCGTGGTGCCCTCGATCAGCGGCAGCAGGTCGCGCTGCACGCCCTCGCGCGAGACGTCGCCGCCGCTGCGGCCGTCACGCACGCAGATCTTGTCGATCTCGTCGAGGAACACGATGCCGCTGTTCTCGACCACGGCGATGGCTTCCTGCACCAGTTGGTCGCTGTCCAGCAGCTTGTCGGATTCCTCGTTGACCAGGAGTTCATGGGAGGACTCGACGGTGAGGCGCCGGGTCTTGGTGCGGCCGCCGCCGAGCTTGCCGAAAATGTCGCCGATCGAAATGGCGCCCATCTGGGCGCCCGGCATGCCGGGGATCTCGAACATCGGCGCCGAGGCGGAGGCCTGGGTCTCGATCTCGATTTCCTTGTCGTTGAGCTCGCCGGCGCGGAGTTTCTTGCGGAACGAATCGCGGGTCGCGGCGCCGGAGCCGGGGCCGACCAGGGCATCGAGCACGCGGTCCTCGGCGGCGAGCTGGGCGCGGGCCTGCACGTCCTTGCGCTTGCGCTCGCGGGTCTGGGCGATGGCGACCTCGACCAGGTCGCGGATGATCTGTTCGACATCGCGGCCGACATAGCCGACCTCGGTGAACTTCGTCGCCTCGACCTTGATGAACGGCGCGCCGGCGAGCTTGGCCAGGCGGCGGGCGATCTCGGTCTTGCCGACGCCGGTGGGGCCGATCATCAGGATGTTCTTCGGCAGGACTTCCTCGCGCAGCGATCCTTCGAGCTGCAAGCGGCGCCAGCGGTTGCGCAGGGCAATGGAAACGGCGCGCTTGGCATCGGCCTGGCCGACGATGAAGCGGTCGAGTTCGGAAACGATTTCGCGCGGGGAGAAGTCGGTCATGGGCCCTTAAGTATGGTGAGATTGATGCGGCGACAAGTCGCTCAAATAATGGGCGGACCGGCCTGCCACGCCCGGATCGCCTCGAACGGATGGATCAGCATGATCACGTTGAGGGTCAGATTGTCGCGGATGTGCAGCCCGACCAGGATTTCGAAGGCGAGCGCCAGCGCGATGGTCAGCGCCACCGGCAGTTTTCGCGCCAAGACAAAACCGGTCATCATCGCCAGCATGTCGCCCAGCGAATTGACGATGCTGTCGCCATAATAATCCAGCGATATCGTGCCGGCGCGATAGCGCTCGATGATCCAGCTGGAGTTCTCCAGAAGCTCCCAGCCGCCTTCGATCAGCATCGCGACGATCAGGCGGGCGATCCAGGACAGTTTCGGCAGCAACAGCCAGGTCGCCATGTAGAACAGAAAGCCATGGATCAGATGCGAGAAGCTGTACCAGTCGGTGAGGTGCTGCGAATTCTCCGAGCTCTGCACCACGCCGTGCCAGAGTTTTATGGTGCCGCAGGCGCAGATCGGCAACCGGCCCATGGCGTAGAGAATCGTCGCCTGCAGTGCCAGCAGGCCGACGGCGATTAGTGCGCCATTGCGGGCGGAGAGTCCGGGCGTGGGCGTTGCTGCAGCGGTACGATCGGTGGTCATGGCTGGCGCACCATCAACAGAGCGGGACCATCGACTGTAGCGACGATGCGGTCGCGGGCAAAGCCGGCCTTCTCATAGGCGCGGATCGCGCGGGCGTTGGCGGGATCCGGATCGGTGATGACGCGTGGAATGCCATTGCGCAGCAAGCCGCCGGCGAAGCTGCCGATGAAACCGGAGCCGTGGCCGCGGCCGATCATGTCGGGCGGGCCGATGAACTGGTCGATGGCGCGGGTGCCGTCGGGATGCGGTCCGAGCCCGGGATCCGACCAGGCCCGAAGATCGTAGCTCTGCAGGTAGCCAAACGGTTCGCCGTCGAGGCTGACGATGAATTGATCCATCGCCGGTTCGGCGAGGTCGCCGCTGACCAGTGTGAACTGCTCGCCGGGATCACCCCACCATTCCACCACGTGAGGCATGGCGAGCCATTGCCGGATCATGGCGAAGTCCGCGGTCGCGAACGGGCGGAACTGGTAGTCCACTGCCGTCAGCCCGCGCTCAGCGCCTCGATGGTGACGTTGCGGTTGGTGTAGACGCAGATGTCGGCCGCGATATCCAAAGCGCGGCGGACGATGGTCTCGGCGTCCTTGTCGGTATCGACCAGGGCGCGGGCGGCCGCCAGCGCGTAATTGCCGCCGGAGCCGATCGCCATGACGCCGGCTTCCGGCTCGAGCACGTCGCCGGTGCCGGTCAGCACCAGCGAGACGTCCTTGTCGGCGACGATCATCATCGCCTCCAGCCGCCGCAGATAGCGGTCGGTGCGCCAGTCCTTGGCGAGTTCGACCGCGGCCCGGGTCAATTGTCCGGGATATTGCTCCAGCTTGCTCTCCAGCCGCTCGAACAGGGTAAAGGCATCCGCGGTGGCGCCGGCAAAGCCGCCGATGACGTCGCCCTTGCCGAGCTTGCGGACCTTCTTGGCGTTGGACTTGATCACGGTCTGGCCGATCGAGACCTGGCCGTCGCCGCCGATCACCACACGGCCGCCCTTGCGGACGGTCAGAATGGTGGTGCCGTGCCAGACCTGGGGCGCGCCGTCGTGTGATGCGTTCATTGAAAATCCTGACCCTTTTGAGGAGGCTGATCTAGGCATGGCCGTCGCGGCTTGCAAACCCAGCCCAGGGAGCGCCGATTTTCGCTCACCATAGGGCAAAGTACCGTCACAAAGCCGCCATCCCGCAGTAGCGAAGGCGGCATGACCCTGTTAAAAGGGCGCGTTTTCAGGACTTTAAACCTCCCCGGAGAGCACTTTGACGCGCACGGCCACGATCAAGCGCAAGACCAAGGAAACCGACATCGAGGTCAGCGTGAACCTCGACGGGGCCGGCGTGTCCGACGTCGCCAGCGGGATCGGCTTTTTCGACCATATGCTTGATCTGTTGGCTCGGCATTCGCGCATCGACATCACCGTCAAGGCCAATGGTGATCTGCATGTCGATCATCACCACACCACCGAGGACGTCGGCATCGCGCTCGGCCAGGCGGTCAAGCAGGCGCTGGGCACCATGGCCGGGATCACCCGCTATGCCGGCGTGCACATGCCGATGGACGAGACGCTGTCGCGGGTGGTGATCGATATTTCGGGCCGGCCGGTGCTGGTGTTCAAGGTCGCGTTCCCGCGCGACAAGGTCGGTGAGTTCGACACCGAGCTGGTGCGCGAATGGTTCAACGCCTTCGCGATCAACGCCGGCGTGACTTTGCACGTCGAGACCCTATATGGCGAGAACAGCCATCACATCGCCGAATCCTGCTTCAAGGGGCTGGCGCGGGCGCTGCGCACCGCGGTCGCGATCGACCCGCGCAATGCCGGCGAAGTGCCGTCCACCAAGGGTCAGCTCGGCGGCTGATCCTCCTGCTCATCGGCGGAGAAGTGCCATGCCGGTCTACACAGTTCATGCGCCGCGAAGCGCGGAGTCGGCGACGGGACCGCTGGTTCCCGGCGGAACCGACAGGTTCATGTTCGTTCGCGACGGCTTCCATTTCTGGGCCTTCCTGCTGGCGCCGCTATGGCTGCTCCGGCACCGGCTGTGGCTGGCGCTGCTCGGCTATGTCGCCGTGATGACCGTCGTCATGGTTGCGCTGTCGCGGCTCCAGACCGGCTCCGGCGTCCGCTTCATCGTGATGCTGCTGATTGCGTTCTTGATCGGGTTCGAGGCGGCCAGCCTGCGGCGCTGGACGTTGTCGCGCCGCAAGTGGCGGCAGATCGACATCGTGGTGGCCGACGATGAAGATACCGCCGAACGGCGCTTCTTCGACCGCTGGACGGCAAGGCAGCGCGGCCTCGGCACCGACCAGATGACGGTCGATCGCGGCGGGCCGCCGCCGACCCGCGACGTTCCGGGGCAGCCGTTCTCGCGGCCGCCGTCGGCGCCGGGCGACATCATCGGCTTGTTTCCGCAGCCGGGAGGGTCGCGATGAGCGTTGCCATCATCGACTACGGCTCCGGCAACCTGCACTCCGCGGCGAAGGCGTTCGAACGCGCCGCGCGGAGCATGCAGGATGGCGAAAAGATCGTGGTGACGCGCGATCCCGACGTGGTGTTCCGGTCCGACCGCGTGGTGCTGCCCGGCGTCGGCGCGTTCGCCGATTGCCGCCGTGGCCTCGACAGCCTCGACGGCATGGTCGAAGCGCTGACCGAAACCGTGCGCGCCCGGGCGCGGCCGTTCTTCGGTATCTGCGTCGGCATGCAGCTGATGGCAACGCGGGGCAAGGAGCACGTCACCACCGACGGCCTGAACTGGATCGCCGGCGACGTCGAAAAAATTTCGCCGCGCGAGGAAAACCTGAAGATCCCGCACATGGGCTGGAACACGCTGGACGTGCTGCGCGACCATCCGGTGCTGGAGCGCCTGCCGCTGGGTCCGAAAGGCCGCCACGCCTATTTCGTGCACTCCTATCATCTCAATGCCGCCGACGAGAGCACCGTGCTGGCGCGCGCCGATTACGGCGGCCCGGTCACCGCCATCGTCGGCAAGGACACCATGGTCGGCACGCAGTTTCACCCCGAAAAGAGCCAGCGTTTCGGGCTGGCGCTGATCGCGAATTTCTTGAAATGGAAGCCGTGATGGGTGCCTTTCTTGTTACCTCCCCCCTTGTGGGGGAGGTCGAATGCGAAGCATTCGGGAGGGGGGTAATCCACAACGGCAGAGCTTGCGGCTACCCCCCTCCCCAACCCTCCCCCACAAGGGGGGAGGGAGCAGGAAGAGAAGGACCCGCAAAGTGATTCTCTTTCCCGCGATCGATTTGAAGAACGGCCAGTGCGTGCGGCTCGAGCAGGGCGACATGGCGCGCGCCACCGTGTTCAACCTCGACCCGGCCGCGCAAGCGCGCGACTTCGCGGCCCAGGGTTTTGAGTATCTGCATGTGGTCGACCTCGACGGCGCCTTTGCCGGCAAGCCGGTGAATGCGCAGGCGGTGGAATCGATGCTCAAGGCCGTCACCATGCCGGTGCAGCTCGGCGGCGGCATCCGCGATATCAAAACCGTCGAAGCGTGGCTCTCCAAGGGTATCGCCCGCGTCATCATCGGCACCGCGGCGGTCCGCGATCCCGCGCTGGTGACGGCCGCGGCAAAAGCCTTCCCGGGCCGTGTCGCGGTCGGCCTCGATGCGCGCGACGGCAAGGTCGCGGTCGAAGGCTGGGCCGAGGTGTCCGAGGTCACCGCGCTGGACATCGCGCGGCGTTTCGAGGATGCCGGCGTTGCCGCGATCATCTTCACCGACATTGCGCGTGATGGCCTGCTCAAGGGGCTCAACCTCGACGCGACGATCGCGCTGGCGGACAGCATCTCCATTCCGGTGATTGCGTCCGGCGGCTTTGCCTCGATCGAGGACGTCAGGGCGCTGCTGACGCCGCGTGCAAAGAAGCTCGAAGGCGCGATCGCCGGCCGTGCGCTCTATGACGGGCGGCTCGATCCCGCCGAAGCGCTGACGCTGATCCGCAACGCGCGCGCCGCAGCCTAGGGGAATTCCATGTTCAAGGTTCGCGTGATCCCCTGCCTCGACGTCAAGGACGGACGGGTCGTCAAGGGCGTCAACTTCGTCGACCTGCGCGACGCCGGCGATCCGGTGGAAGCGGCGATTGCGTACGACGCCGCCGGCGCCGACGAGCTGACGTTTCTCGACATCACCGCCACCCACGAAAATCGCGGCACCATGCTCGACGTGGTGAGGCGCACGGCGGAAGCCTGCTTCATGCCTGTGACGGTCGGTGGCGGCGTGCGCACCATCGACGACATCAAGGTGCTGCTGCGTTCCGGCGCCGACAAGGTCTCGATCAACTCGGCGGCTGTGCAGCGTCGCGAATTCGTCAAGGAAGCTGCGGAAAAGTTCGGCGAGCAGTGCATCGTGGTCGCCATCGACGCCAAGCGCGGGCGCGGCGACCGCTGGGAAATCTTCACCCATGGCGGCCGCAAATCGACCGGCATCGACGCCATCGAATATGCCCAGGAGGTGGTGTCGCTCGGCGCCGGCGAGATCCTTCTGACCTCGATGGACCGCGACGGCACCCGCCAGGGGTTCGACATCCCGCTGACCCGGCTGGTGGCCGACAGCGTGCCGGTGCCGGTGATCGCCTCGGGCGGGGTCGGCAATCTCGACCACCTGGTCGACGGCATCCGCGACGGCCATGCCACCGCGGTGCTGGCGGCGTCGATCTTCCATTTCGGCGAATTCACCATACGTCAGGCCAAGGACCACATGGTGCGTGCCGGCCTGCCGATGCGGCTCGACCCCTGAGCCAAACTCTGGCAGGATCGATTTACCTTTGTAATCAGAGTGTTGAAAGCGCCGCCATGGCCCGCTTCACGATTTACGATCTTGCCGCCACCATCGACGCCCGCGCGGCGTCGGGAGGCGAGGCGTCCTATACCCGCAAGCTGCTGGACAAGGGCGCCGAGCATTGCGCGAAAAAATTCGGTGAGGAGGCGGTGGAGACGGTGATCGCCGCGGTCGAGAATGACCGCGATCACTTGATCGCCGAAAGCGCCGATCTGGTGTTTCATCTCCTGGTGCTGCTGAAGGCGCGCGGCATTACGCTGGAAGAGGTCGAGGCGACGCTCGGAGCGCGCACCGCGATGTCGGGTTTGGACGAGAAGGCCGCGCGGAAGCGCGACTAGGTTTTTGTTTGACGCGTTTTCTTCACGCGAACCGGTATCCACTTCGCTTGAAAACGCTTTGGGAGGGGAGGCCTCAATGGACATGCGGGCCGAGTCGATCGCCTATAATCCCTACCGGGTGTTTTCGCGCGAGCAATGGGCCAAGCTGCGCGACGACATGCCGATGACGCTGGACGCCGACGAGGTCGCAAAACTGCGCTCGATGCACGACCGGCTCGATCTCAAGGAAGTCGAGGAGATCTACCTGCCGCTGTCGCGGCTGCTGTCGATCTACGTCGCGGCGACCCAGCGGCTCTATGTCGAGCAGCGCCGCTTCCTCGGCATCCAGGACCGCAAGATGCCCTACATCATCGGCGTCGCCGGGTCGGTCGCGGTGGGCAAATCCACCACCGCGCGCGTGCTGCAGGCGCTGCTGGCGCGCTGGTCGCCCAAGCCCAAGGTCGACCTCGTCACCACCGACGGCTTTCTGTTTCCCAACGCCGTGCTGGAGCGGCAGGGCCTGATGCAGAAGAAGGGCCATCCCGAGAGCTACGACCTGCCGACGCTGCTGAGCTTTCTCAGCGACATCAAGGCCGGCCGCAGCCCGGTGCGGGCGCCGCTCTATTCGCATCTGACCTACGATATTCTCCCCAACCAGTGGCTCGAGATCGAGCAGCCCGACATCCTGATCGTCGAGGGCGTCAACGTGCTGCAAACCGGCCGGCTGCCGCGCGACGGCAAGGCGGTTCCGGTGGTCTCGGACTTCTTCGATTTCTCGGTCTATATCGACGCCGAGGAGCCGGTGCTGCGCAAATGGTACGTGCAGCGTTTTCTGGCGCTGCGCGACACCGCGTTCACCGATCCGCGGTCCTACTTCCATCGCTACGCGCTGTTGTCCGACGACGAAGCCACCGCCACCGCGCTGGCGATCTGGGACCGCACCAACCTCGCCAACCTCGAGGACAATATTCTGCCGACCCGGCCGCGCGCCACGCTGATCCTGCAGAAGGGCGCCGATCATGTGGTGGAGGCGGTGGCGCTGCGAAGGCTGTAGCGTCTTACTTAACCTCGCCCCGCTCTTTGCGGGGAGAGGTCGCGCGCATCTTGCGCGCGGGTGAGGGGCGAGGCACTGCGCTTGCAGGGTGCACAGCTTCTCGGGTCGGGAGAACGGCGCGACCTGATAGTTCGACGATGTGTTGAATGCACTGCCTCGCCCCTCACCCGGATCGCAAACGCGATCCGACCTCTCCCCGCAAAGAGCGGGGCGAGGTTAAGAAAGGGCTCACGCCGCGTGTTTTGAGGCATCACCGCCGAAATGGTCAATGTAGCGGGCGTTGATGGCCGACACCGGCATGATGATCAGCACGTCGGTGGTGCCGAACTGGTGATCGATCACCGCGCCGTCGCCGATGCTGGCGCCGAGCCGCAAATAGCCCTTGATGAGCGGCGGCAGCTCATGCAGCGCGGCTTTCGGGTTGATGGCCTCTTTCGCCATCCGGTTCATCTCGACATAACGCGACGGATGCGCGCGGGCGCGCCAGGCTTCGGGCGCGCTGGCGTAGTGATGCAGGAACGACAGCGGCAGCGCCAGCCGGTCGGGATCGGTGCCCTCGAAGCTGGCACAGCCGATCATGACGTCGAGGCGGTGCTGGCGCACATAGCTCCAAATGCCGTGCCACAACAGCTCCACCGTGCGCTTGGTGCGATAGCGCGGCAGCACGCAGGAGCGCCCGAGTTCGAGAAAGCGCAGATCGCCGTGACGCGCGATCAGCGATGAAATGTCGAACTCGTTCTCGGTGTAGAAGCCGCCATGGCTCATCGCGACGTCCTGCCGCAGCAGGCGATAGGTGCCGACCACCGGCTGGCGGCCGCGGAGCGATGGTTTGGCGGCGTGATCGATCACCAGCAGATGATCGCAGATCCTGTCGAAGGCGTCCTTGTCGCGGCGCGCCAGCAGCGTCGCCGCGTCGGCGATGGCGGTGCCGTTCTTGTAGAAGATCTTGTAGCGCAGCTTCTGCGCCCGCTTGACCTCGCGCTTCTCCTGCGCGAGCCGCACTTCGAGCGCGCCGAGCCTGCCGAGGGTCGCGGACGGCACGTTGATGTCGTCGGCACGCCGCGGGAGTTGCGGAAACTTCAGCGGCGGCTTGAGCCAGTTGACCGCGGAGTGAGCGGCGGCCCCCATCGTCTCAGGCCGCAGGATCTGCAGGAAGCCGGCTTTCGAGCGCGCCAGTTTGTCGCCGT
>Ga0209758_1003835_pt1 | contig 13193 bp, 12 predicted proteins | sample AraplaMF_Col_mMF_FD_184258 | JGI IMG/M metagenome (GOLD analysis project Ga0209758, IMG submission 184258) | Arabidopsis root microbial communities from the University of North Carolina, USA - plate scrape MF_Col_mMF (SPAdes) (version 2) | ecosystem: Host-associated > Plants > Roots > Endosphere... | reverse complement strand
GCCCAGGGCGAAGAGGTCTCCTCCTATTCCAACATCATGAATGGCGTCGTGAAGCTCTGCAAGGTGATGTCGGACGGGCGCCAGCAGATCGTCGGCCTGCAATTCGCGCCTGATTTCATCGGCCGCCCCTTCGTGCCGGAGAGCACCCTGTCGGCCGAAGCGGCCACGCCGACGGAAATCTGCGTCTTCCCCCGCAGACTGCTCGACCGGATGATATCGGATACGCCGGGCCTGCAGCATAACCTGCATGCCCAGGCGCTGAAAGAACTGGATGCGGCACGGGAATGGATGCTGACGCTCGGCCGCCGCACGGCCCAGGAAAAGGTCGCAAGCCTCCTCTACCTCGTCGCCACGCATGCAGAGCCGGAAACGACCAGCAGCGCGGCTTTCGACCTGCCGCTCTCACGCGCCGAGATCGCCGATTTCCTGGGGCTGACGATCGAAACCGTCAGCCGCCAGATGACGAAACTGCGCAAGCAGGGCGTCATCCGCATCGAGAACAACCGTCATATCGTCGTTCCCGACATGGATGAGCTGGAGCGCCTGGTTACTGCGTGAGTTGATTACTGCGTGATCACCACGCGGGTATTGGCAAGGCCGTTTTCCTGCGTCATCGAGAAGAACTGTGCCGCATTGTTCGGATCGAGGCGCACGCAGCCATGCGAGGCCGGCGTGCCGAGCCGCTTGCGGTCGAAGGTGGCATGAACGGCATAACCACCGTTGAAGAAAACGGCGAACGGCATCGGCGCATTGTCGTATTTCTTCGAGCGGTGATCGCGAGACAACCACTTGGCGCTCCAGGAACCGGTCGGCGTGGTATAGCCCCTGCGCGCCGTCGAAACCTTCCAGCGATACTTCACCCAACCGTTCTCGGTGACGGTCATCGTCTGCTTGCTGAGGCTGATATTGGCAACCAGCGTGGCCGCCTCCGCGGCAACGGGAGAAAATTGCAGCAATAATACTGCGGTCGCAGCCGCAAAAAACGTCTTCATGGTCGTCCCTCTATCGAACCTTTAAAGGCTTATTTTCGTCAACGAGGGAAGAGACTACGGCAATACTTGTTATTTTGCTTTAAGACGAATGGTAATCACATTTTTAACAGATGAGGGCGAATTGCGGCACGCGATGTCACTCCGGAAAACCGGCCTTGCGATATCCATCGATGAAATGCGCAAGCGTTGCTGCGTTACGGAATGGTTCCGTTTCGGCCCAATGGCTGATCGAAAATTGCGGATTGGCGACGAGGAACAGGTCGACCTCTGCGCGCGCCTCATCGAGCCGGCCGAGCTGGGCAAGGCCCGCCGCCAGGAAACGGCGTGAACTGGTGCGATAGGTCTCTTCCCGGCGCAGCGTCTCGACAACGGCTTCATAATCGCGGGCTGCATATTGGGCCTGGCCGAGCGTCAGATAATACCAGCTTGCCGGAAACGGGTTCAGCCGGAACGCCTTGCCGATATGTTGAAGACCCTCGTCGATCCGCCCGGCGAGCACGGCAATATCCGACATGGCCGCCCAAGTATCGGCCTCGTTCGGATCGAGCGCGATCGCCTTTTCGAATTCCGCATCGGCCTCGGCAAAACTGCGCTCATAGGCCAGCAGATAAGCCAGTACCCAGCGGCAGCCGGCATCGTTGGGATCGAGCGCAACAGCCTTGCGCGCCAATTCCAGGGCCACGCTGCGGTTTTCCTCCGTCGGCCCGCCGCTGTGCACCCAGCCCATCCAGTGGTTCAGCGCCAGCCAGCGATGCGCCTCGGCATAATCGGGATCGAGCGAAATTGCCCGCGTCAGCATCAGCTGCGTTTCCCGCGCCGTTTGCGGCGCATCATCCATCAGCGTGCGCGCCCGCACGCAGAGGTCGTAAGCCTCGAGGTTCCTGGGCCTATTGCGTGGCGGCGGCGGGCGCAGCCGGCCGAGCAGCGCCTCGACGATCTTGCCGGTGACTTCGTCCTGAACCGCAAAAATATCGTCCAGGCTGCGATCGAAACGCTCCGCCCACAGATGCTCACCCGTGAGTGCATCGACCAGCCGGGCATTGATGCGCGTACGCCCGGCAGCGCGCCTTGCGCTGCCGTCCAGCAGGTAGCGCACGCCAAGTTCCTCAGCGATATCACGCACGTCCATCGCCTTTCCCTTGTAGGCAAAGGCCGAGTTGCGGGCGATGACGAACAGGCCCGATATGCGCGAAAGATCGGTGATCAGGTCCTCGGTCAGGCCATCAGCAAAGAAATCCTGCTCGGGATCGCCGCCAACGAAGGGCAGCACCGCGATCGACGGCTTGTCGGGCAGCGGCAGCGATTTTCGCTTCGCTCCGGCAAGCTGCCTGACTGTCCCCGTGAAGCGATAGCCGATGCGCGGAACCGTGGAGATCCACTCCCCGCCATCCCCGGCCGGCCCCAGCAGCTTGCGCAACTGCGCGATCTGGACGGTAAGATTGCCTTCCTCCACCGCCATGCCTGCCCAGGCCGCATCCATCAACTCGGCCTTGCCGAGGATTTCGCCGGGCCGCCCGACAAGCGCGGCAAGCAGCTTTATCCCCCGATGGCCGACACCAACGGGATCATCATCCCGAAGCAGCGTTCCCGCCTCCGGATCAAGCACAAACGGACCAAAGGCAAAGCGCGCTCCCTGCATGGCGCGCATCCTAGAGGCTTTCATGCGGGGTTGGAACTGCGCTTGGCATCGAGGACGCGATCTGTGTAAATCCTGCAGCAGATGGTGGCGGCGACAACGAAATAACGACCACCTGAAAATTGAGCGTCGAGGAGGTTCCCATGGTTTTCTGGATAGCAAGTCTGGTTGGATTGGCGATCGCTTATCTCCTCGGCTCCCTACCCACGGGCTATCTGGCTGGAAAACTGCTCAGGGGCATCGATATCCGCGAGCATGGCTCCAGATCCACCGGAGCAACCAACGTATTGCGAACCCTGGGCAAATGGCCTGCGCTGGCGGTTCTCCTCATCGACGTGCTGAAAGGTGTCGCAGCAGTCGCCTTCGCCCGCTGGTTTTATCTCTGGTACTCGACAGTCTCATCAGGCATCCCGCCGGCAGCGTCTGATCTGCAAAGCTCGCAGCCTTGGGCTGTTTGCCTGGCCGGCCTTGGCGTGCTGTTGGGGCATGGCCGTTCGATCTGGCTGAACTTTACGGGAGGCAAGTCGGCTGCGACGGGACTCGGCGTGTTGCTGGCGATGTCCTGGCCCGTCGGTTTAGGCGCTGCGGTGGTTTTTGGCGTTGCGCTGGCGGCCTTTCGGATTGTTTCCCTGAGTTCAATGCTGGCGGCGTTGACGGCCATCGCCCTCGTCTACGGCCTGGAGCAATCGCTGCCCTATCGGTTGCTGGTGATATCAGGCGGCCTGTACGTGATCTTCCGCCATCACGCCAATATCAGGCGACTGCTGTCAGGGACGGAGCCACGCCTCGGGCAAAACAGCCTTTGATCGACCCTCACCGCATGCGGCGTGCGGCCATCGGCGAGGCGAACGGGAAGGCCAAGAAAGGAAGATGAGGCGGTCATGTCCTTTTGTCCTGATAAGTCACGTCGACATCATCGTATCGGTGGCCAGAAAATCCTCCAGCGCCTTTAGCAATGCCGTCCATCCGTGTTTGCGGCCTTCGGCACCGTCACTTGGGGGAATGACGCACATTTGTTCGGTATATGTCAGTCGGGTGCCGCCGCCGTGGTCCGCAAAGACGACGGTGGCGAGCGACACTGAGTGAATTCTCCCGTTCAGCGCCATCGAATAGGCGAAGACGATCCGCTCACGGTCGGCAATCTCGAAATACCGGGTTTCGTTGGTATGCGTACCCATATCCGAGACATGCGTGAGATGCTCAGCCCCGCCTGGCCAGAACTCCAGTTTGGTCATGCCCTGGCCGAGCCACGCCTTCTTCTTTTCCATCAACGCCCAGGCAGACCAGACATGGTCGCGGCAATTCGGCAGGACGCGTTCGATCACGATCGTTTCGTGAACTTGCTTTGGAGTTGTCATCTCATTGCTCCTGATTAAGAAACGTGGCCAAGCGATCGAGGCGGCCTTCCAGGGCACGGCGATGCTCGTGCACCCATGACTCGACCCAGCTCAGTGCATCCGGCGCGAGACTAACGGTTCGAACCCGGCCCAATTTGACAGATGTGACAAGCTCGGCCTCTTCGAGAACCCGCAGGTGTTTGAGAAAAGAAGGACGCGCCAGGTCAAAGGGTTCGGACAACTCGGAGACTGACGCAGGCCCCCTCACAAGCCTTTCGACGACTGCGAGCCGCGTCGGATCGGAGAGAGCGCCAAAGATGCGCGGCAGGTTTGGTTCATACGTAGCCATATGGCTATCTAACCACAGAGAGGCTTCACTGTCAACATAGGTAGCCAGTTGGATACCTTTCGACGCCTTTGGAAATTTTTGAGAACTTTTTGGAAGCGCTTAATTACGGCACTCGCCCGATCCCGCAGAATTCATCCTCCGTTTCAGGCCGAAGGTTTCAGGACCTTCAAATCCTATGGAAGTAACGATGAGCGACTGCTGCACATTTGCGCGTCACCGGACACCACGCCGGCATCATGGCTTGATGGGCCTGCAAAGCGCCATCGCACGTTGGGTCTGGCACATGCGCATCCGCCGCAAACTGAGGCGAAGGTCAAAGGTCAGCTCTTCGCTGATCGACGATATCTGCCCCGCGGAACAGCAGGCGGCAGAGGCCGTCGGATCCTTCTGGCATGTATGAGGCCGTCTTGCCATGACATCGGATATCCAGGCCGGCATGACCGCCGAAAGCCAGCCAACCCCTCAACAGGACCGCATGCCCTTGGCGGCGATGGCGGGCATCATTGCGACCGTCACGGTCTTTGCCGTCGCGCAAGGGCTCACCTACCCGCTGCTGAGCTTCATCCTTGAGCGGCAGGGCACGACATCGGGGCTGATCGGCCTGTCGGCGGCGATGACTCCAACAGGCTTCGTCGTCTCGGCGCCCCTTGTCCCCGCACTGTCGCGGCGCGTGGGCGCAGCGCGGCTGGCGATCGCGTGTTCGATACTGGCGGCCCTCACCCTCGCAGCCATTACCTGGATTGATAATGTCTCAGCCTGGATGCCGCTGCGCTTCCTGCTCGGCTTCTTCGCCAACCCGCTTTACGTCATCAGCGAGACCTGGCTGCTCTCGCTCACGCCCGCAGCACGCCGGGGCCGGATCATGGGCCTCTATTCCTCGATCGTTTCAGGAGGCTTTGCCATCGGCCCGTTATCGCTCGGCTTCGCCGGCACCGAGGGCTGGCCGCCCTTCCTGATCGGCATCGCAGCCTTCCTTCTCTGCAGCCTGATCGTGCTTGCGGTCACCTCTCGCCTGCCGGACATGCCGCATGAAGGTGAGACAATATCGGTCGGCGGCTTCTTTGCGCTGGCGCCGCTGCTGTTGTTTGCGGTTTTCGCTGCCGCCGCCTTCGAGCAGATCCTGCTCTCGCTGTTTGCGGTCTATGGCGCTGCCCTCGGCAGCGCAGAGGAGCGCATCGCCTCGCTGATCACCTGTTTCATCGCAGGCAACGCCGCACTGCAGATCGTTCTTGGGCGCGTGGCCGAACGGTTCGGCTCGCAACTGACCTTGCTGTTTTGTGCTTTGACTTGCCTCGCCGGCTGCCTGCTCCTGCCGGCGGTCTTCGATACCTGGCTCATCTGGCCGCTCGTTTTCATCTGGGGCGGGGTCTCATTCGGCATCTATACCATGGCGCTGATCCAGCTCGGCGAACGTTTCACCGGTCCGGCTCTGATTGCCGGCAATGCCGCCTTCGCTTTGGTCTGGGGCATCGGCGGCATCATCGCCTCGCCCGTAACCGGACTGGCAATGCAACTGATTGGCCATCAGGGGCTGCCAATGACCCTTGGCCTGTTGAGCTGCGTGCTGGCGGTATTTCTGATGACGAAGACGCGGCGTGGCTGATAGCGAACCTAGAGCAGGCAGACGAAGGCAACGAAGGCGAGCAGCGTCAGCGCCATGCAGCTCGCCTGGAAGACCGAAATCCCGTCCTCGACATCGCCCGCCGTCGCCACATCCCGGCCCGTGCCGTTGATCATCGGCTCGCGCACGACCATACCCGAATACACGCGCGGGCCGGCAAGCTGGAGATCGAGCGCGCCTGCCATCGCCGCTTCCGGACGGCCGGAATTCGGCGATCGATGCAGCTTGCCGTCGCGGATGCCGACACGGAAGGACTCGCGGAAGGCCGATGTGCCGCGGCGGATGCCGGCGCCGATGGCGATCAGCAGAATGGAAAGACGGGCGGCCGGCCAGTTGGCGATATCGTCGAGACGGGCCGAGGCCCAGCCGAAATCGACATATTTTTCCGATCGGTGGCCGATCATCGAATCCGCCGTATTCAGCATCTTGTAGAAGAACAGGCCCGGCAGGCCGAAGATCGCATACCAGAGCGCAGGTGCGACGACGCCATCGGAGAAATTCTCGGCGAGGCTCTCGATCGCCGCGCGACAGACGCCCGGCTCATCCAGCGTTTCCGGATCGCGCCCGACGATGCGCGACACCGCCTTGCGCCCGCCGACGAGGCCCTCGCTCTTCAGTGCCGTGGCAACCGCCGCGACATGGTCCGAAAGGCTCTTCTGCGCCAGGAAGATCGCCACGCAGAAGACTTCGAGCAGGATGCCGACGGGGCCGAAGAGCATGAGGAACCAGTGCAGCACCAGCCCGGTGACGATGGCGAGCGCCGAAAGCGCGAGGATCGCCACCACGCCGTTCTGCCGGCGCTGCGCCTTGCTCAGGCTCTCACGATTGAAATGCTGGTCGAAATAGCCGATCGCCCGGCCGAAGATCGCAACCGGATGCGGCACCCGCAGCCACAGCCATTGCGGATCGCCGATGATGCGATCGAGCAGCAGCGCCAGAACCAGCACGAGAAAATGTTCATCCAAACTCATCGCTCAAAGCTCCGAAGGGCCGCAGCCAGTCTCGCGTCATCAGCAGCGTCAGGCGCAAGGCCGAAGCGCAGCCAGTCCGGCGCGTAATCGAACCGGCGGACGAGAATATGATGGCGGCAGAGAGTCGTGTAAATGTCACCGGCTCTGGCGTCGGCAACGAGCGTGAAAAGCGGCGTGCCGCCCGCAATGGCAAGGCCGGCGCCGACAAGAACGGCATGAAGCCCCCGATGGCGCTCTGCAATCGAGCCGGCGATCGCGGAGACATCCGAATTCAGCAGCGAGCCCGCAAGCGACAGCGCCGGCCCCGATACCGCCCAGGGGCCGAGCCAGTGCTCGAAGCGAGCGAGAATATCGCCCCGCGCAATGGCAAAGCCGAGCCTCAGTCCCGCAAGCCCGAAGAACTTGCCGAAGGAGCGGAAGATGATGAGGTTGGAAAGCCCAGCCGCACGCGGCACGAGGCTGGCCTCCGGGCTCGTATCGCCGAAAGCCTCGTCGACAACGAGAAAACCGCCGCCCGCCTTCAGCCGCTCGTGCAGCGCTTCCAGCCTGCCGGCCGCGTATATCCGGCCATCCGGATTGTTCGGATTGACGACGACGGCCAGCCCATACTCCGGACCGATATCCTCGATATCGCCGACAGCATCGACGGTAAAACCCGCAGCACCAAAGGCCCGCGCATATTCCCCATAGGTCGGCGAGAGGATCGCAACTTTTCTGCCCCGCTCGACGAGCCGCGGCAGAAGCTGGATGACCGATTGCGTGCCGGGGACCGGAAGCGGCAGGATCGCGCCGCTGCGATAATGATCCCGCGCCGCATGTCGCGCCATCTCGATCAGATGCCGGTCCGGCAGCCGATGCCACACCCTTGCGGGGATCTCCGGCAGCGCTACCGGATTGGGATTGATGCCGGTCGAAAGATCCAGCCAATCCTCCAACTGACCGCCGAAGCTTGCTGCCGCAGCGGTAATGCCGCCGCCATGCACGATCGGCGCATTCATGCGGCAGCTCCTGCAAGATCGATCAGATGCATGTAGGAGCCGGCCACCTGCCCGCGCCGTAATCCAGCCAGACCGAGATCGTTGCCGAGCGCATCCTGCGTGGCAAACATCCGGTCGGCCTTCCCTTCGGAGACGATCGTCGAATAGTGGAATTCATGCGCCGTCATCGGCCTGTCGAAGAAGGCACCGTCGAGCGGCGTGACGCGGCGATAGCCGAGATGCCGCTTGCGCGTCTCATAACTGGTGACGACCGGCAGCAAGCCAAGCATTTCATGGCGCCCGCCTTGCCCGTCGATCAGCCCGTCGCCGAGCACCATATAGCCGCCGCATTCGCCATAAATGCGCACGCCGCGCGCTGCCGCGGCCTTCATCGCCGCGGCGAAATTCTGTGAGGCCGCGAGCCTGCCGGCATGCAGTTCGGGATAACCGCCCGGAAGATAGATCGCATCGGCACTCTCTGCCGGCGCTTCGTCCGCAAGCGGCGAGAAGAAAGAAATCTCCGCCCCGCGCCGCCGCCAGCCGAGCAGCATATGCTCGTAGCAAAAGGCAAAGGCGATATCGCGGGCAACGGCAATATGCCGGCCGAAGGGCATCAGCCGGGCGATATTGGCAGCCGACGGGCGGTTCATGCCCTGACGCGCGATGCGCAGCAGGAACTCGAAATTACACTCTTCCGAGACGGCATTGGCAGCATAATCGATGAACGCGTCCAGCGCCGCATGCTCACCCGCCTGCACCAGCCCGAGATGCCGCTCCGGCAGGGCGAGCATCGCATCCTTGCGGATGACGGCGACAACAGGCATGCGGGTCGCCTCCAGCGCCTGGCGTAGCATCGCCTCATGCCGGTCGCTGCCGACCTTGTTCAGGATGACGCCGGCAATGCGCACATCGGCGCGGAACCCGGCAAAACCGCTGACGAGCGGCGCCACCGACTGCGACAGCCGCGAGGCGTCGACGACCAGCACCACCGAAAGCCCGAGCTGTGCGGCCAGTTCTGCCGCCGTGCCGCGCCCGTCCGCCGCGCCGTCGAACAGGCCCATCATGCCCTCGATGAGCAGCACCCGGTCGCCGGAGCGGTGCAGCGTCGCATTGGCCGAAATCAGCTCCGGCCGCATGCCCCAGGGATCGAAATTCAGGCAGAGTGTGCCGCTTGCCGCTGCGTGAAAGGCCGGGTCGATATAATCAGGGCCGGCCTTGCCGGGCGCCACCGCCACGCCGCGATTGCGCAGCGCCCGAAGCAGCCCGAGTGTCACCGTCGTCTTGCCGGAACCGGAGGATGGTGCGGCGATCAGCAACCCGCTCATGCTGTCTCCCTCCCTTGCCCGCCGGCCTGTCGAAAAGGATCGGGCTGCAGCCGCCGTCCGCCAAGCGCACCAAGCCAGTCGAGCGAGGCCCGCAGCCGCACCACCTCGCCGACCACGACGATTGCCGGCGGCTCCAGCCCGGAGGAGGCAACGGCAGCGACTGCTTCGCCAAGCGTCGTTTCCAGCACCTGCTGGTCGCCGGTCGCCGCATTGCAGACGAAGGCGACGGGCTCGGATGCCGAACGGCCGGATGCGATCAGTTTGGCGCTGATCTGGGCGATATGTTTCATCGCCATATACATGACGATGACGGGCGAGCCCTTGCCGATCGCTTCCCAATTGATCGCATCAGGCACGATGCCGGAGGAATCATGGCCTGTCAGGAAGGTCACCGCATGGTTAATCTCCCGATGCGTCACCGGAATACCGGCATAGGCAAGCCCGCCGATGCCGGCGGTAATGCCCGGCACGATGCGGAACGGGATATTGTGCTCGACCAGCGTCAGCGCCTCTTCCCCGCCGCGTCCGAAGACGAAGGGATCGCCGCCCTTCAGCCGCAACACGCGCTTGCCGGCCCGCGCCAGCTCCACCAGCCTCAGAGAAATATCCCGCTGCTTGGCCGAGGGCTTGCCGCCGCGTTTTCCGGCATATTCGAGCTCGGCGCCGGAGCGTGCGAGCTTCAGGCATTCCTCATTGACCAGCGCGTCATGGACGATCACATCGGCCTCGGCGAGTCCCTTGGCAGCAAGGAGCGTCAGCAAGCCCGGATCGCCCGGACCGGCGCCGACAAGCCAGACGCTGCCCGGCTCCAGCGCCGGCAAATGTGTGAATGCGCTATCAATCATCCCGCTGATCTAGGCCCGGCTGATGACGAGGTCAACGGCATCGGAGGCCGCGCACCGGAAGTTGACGAAACGGTGTTGAATCAACTCCGGAAGAAGCGGAATCAATTCCAAAAGAAATGCCGACAAACGATTGATCGGACTCCAAAATAGAAAACGGGCCAACCGCAGAACACGCAGCCGGCCCGTTGAGACCATCAGACCCGCAGAAGCGTCTCGCGGATCAAGCCGATCACTTTTTCCGACTCGATGCCGGTGGCAACGATCTGGCTCGGCAGGTCATCCCAGTGACCCGGTGGGAAGTGGCGGCCATCCGGCTTGACGACCGTTTGGCCATCGGCAATGCCGCCGCAGACGACGCGCACTGCGCCCGTGATCGTCTTGAACAATTCCGGTGCCACGACATAGACGCTGGCGCAGCTGTCATGCACCATCATGCCGTCTTCGACCGCATGCTTGTAGAAGTCGATATAGGACTGCGAAAGCTTGTCGAGCTGCTTGACCGCCCTGTCGCCCTTGGCCGCCATGTCCCCGAGATAGCTGCGGCTCATCGTGGTGATCGCCGTGACATCGAGACCGATGACGACGACCTTCCACGGCGCGGTCATCACGATATCGGCCGCTTCCGGATCGCCGTGAATATTGGCTTCGGCAACCGGCGAGACATTGCCCGGCATATAGAAATTGCCGCCCATGATGACGACGTCCTTCACGAGGCTGGCAATCTCGGGGTCTTCCTTCAGCGCCAGCGCCAGGTTCGTCATGCGGCCGACGGCGACCAGCCTCACTTCGCCCGGATTGGCGCGCACGGTCTCGATGATGAAGCGATGCGCAGGCCGCGGATCGACGGGCAGATCGATGACATCAGGCACCGGCATGTCGCCGAGGCCATTATCGCCATGCACCATGGTCGGCCACGGACGCTCCTGTCGCGACGGATCGATGGTCACGCTCGCACCCCTGGCAACGGGTGCCGCAATATCCCATTCCCGCTTCAGGAACAGCGCATTGCGCGTCGTCGTCTCGATCGAGGCATTGCCGAAAACGGTGGTGATGCCGATCAGATCGATCTCGGGATGGCGGTGTAGGAAAAGCAGCGCCATTGCGTCATCGACGCCCGGATCCGTGTCATAAATGACCTTGTGCATTGTCGTCCTCTAAAGCAATTCCAGCAAAAGCGTGCAGCGGTTTTGCGCCTGGAATTGCGTTAAAACAAAGAGATAGACTGTTGCTGTGTTTCCAGGAAAAACGGCAACAGTCCAGGTGTGAATCGCTGGCCTGCCGGACGGCGCCGCGAGATGCGCCCACCATAACGCGCGTCAGGCTTTCTGCAACCCGATGCGGGCGATGGCGGCTGTCGCATGTACTGATTTGATCTTGCCGAGCACAAGTTCCGCATCCGCGCCAATGGCCGCAAGGGCAGCGGATTCCGCCACGCCGTGACAACCAACGCGGGCGAAGACGATCTCTGAGGGATTTTTGAGCCGCGGGGCCTCCGCTTCCAGGCGCGGCGCATCGAAGAAGATTGTAGGAATTTCAAAATGCGCTGCGACAGCGAGGATTGCCGGCTCTTCCTCGCGGCTGTCGATCGAGGCAACGGCCGCCAGTTCCGCGCCACTTATGCTGGCCACCTGCAGCGCGTCGATCGCCAACGTCAGCACCTCTGCAGATAGCGTCCCGCGCTCGCAGCCGAGCCCGAGCACATAGCGTCTTGCCTCATTGAAGATATTGTCGCTCATTCCCGTCAGCCGAATACGCGCCGCTGTGTCCCTGGAGCCATTGCAGCTTGGGACCGGAAATGCAACAAGGCCGCCCGAACGCCCGCGCCCCGTGCACTCACCCTTGAATGCCCCTCCCGGAATACCCTCGTGCCTGACATTGCCCTCCATCTGCTTCTGCTGCTCTGCGCGGCTGCCTTCTTTGCCGGTTTCGTCGATTCCATTGCCGGTGGCGGCGGCCTGATCACCGTTCCCGCCATGCTGATCGCAGGCATCCCGCCGCTGCAGACGCTCGGTACCAACAAGGTGCAGTCGCTCTTCGGCGCCGCCTCGGCAACCATCGCCTATGCCCGCAAGGGCCATGTGAAGCTTTCGGAACAATTGCCGATGGCGCTGATGGCCGTCATGGGCGGGTCGCTCGGCGCGGCGCTCGCCACGCTCGTTCCCGGCCAGGTGCTGCGGGCCGTCATGCCGGTGCTGCTGGTTGCGATCGCCATCTTCTTCGCCGTCAAGCCGAACCTCAACGATTCAGACACGCACCGCCGGATGACGCCCTTCCTCTTCGGCCTGACGCTGGTGCCCGTCATCGGCTTCTATGACGGCGTCTTCGGCCCCGGCACCGGCTCCTTCTTCATGCTCGCCTTCGTCACACTCGCCGGCTTCGGCATGCTGAAGGCGACGGCCCATACCAAGCTTCTCAATTTCGGCTCGAATTTCGGCGCGCTCGTCGTCTTCGCAAGCTTCGGCGCCACGCTCTGGAAGATCGGCCTCTTGATGGGCGTCTGCCAGTTTCTCGGCGCGCAGCTCGGCTCCCGGCTTGCCATGCGCATCGGCGCAAAACTCATCAAGCCGCTGCTCGTCATCGTCTGCATCGCTTTCGCGATCAAACTTCTGGCCGATCCGACAAATCCGCTACGTGTCTGGCTCGGAGTTTAGAACTCGATCTCATCAATCGTGGTCAGCGTCGTCTTGGCCGAAACACCCGGCGCATTGGCAAAATGCCAGGCGACATACTGCTCGGCATAGGGATCGGTCGACGACATGCCGTCGACGGGCAGGATGACGTTCATACCCTTCAGCGCCGCATAGGCCGCCGTATTCAGCACCGCGCCTTCAGATGCCGTGCCGGTCACGATCACGGTCTTGATGTGCTTCGCACTCAGGATCTTTTCGAGATCCGTGTTGATGAACTTGTTGGCGCCGGATTGCACCACCGCATCACCCTTCTTCGGTGCCAGAACGGTGGCGATATCGCCCTTCGTGGCGCCACCGGTGATACTGTAGATGACGGGCAGACCGCTCTTGCGCGCCTCATTCAGAAGCTTTTCCACCTTCGGCAGCGAGGCGATGCAGCGGGGCTTGTTCTTCGTGTTGCACGGCCCTTTCGATGGGTCCTGCGCGCCGTTGAAATCGAGCAGCAGCAGC
>Ga0209758_1003830_pt1 | contig 13209 bp, 15 predicted proteins | sample AraplaMF_Col_mMF_FD_184258 | JGI IMG/M metagenome (GOLD analysis project Ga0209758, IMG submission 184258) | Arabidopsis root microbial communities from the University of North Carolina, USA - plate scrape MF_Col_mMF (SPAdes) (version 2) | ecosystem: Host-associated > Plants > Roots > Endosphere... | reverse complement strand
AGCTTGGGCACCACATAGTCCTCGACCTCGACATTGGCCGTGGGGAAGCCCAGCTGGCGGCCCAGCTGCTGGCCGCGGCGGACCACGCCCTCGATGGCGAACGGCCGGCCCAGGATCCGGGCCGCGCCCTCGGGATGGCCGTCGCGCAGGGCGTCGCGCACGCCGGTCGACGAGAATTTCTCGCCGTCGCGGTTGGCGACCGGCTCGGCGACCGAGACCGAGAAGCCGTATTCCTCGCCATAGGCCTTCATCAGGTCGGCGCTGCCGGTGCGGCCGCGGCCGAACGAGATGTCGAAGCCCACGGCGACGTGCCTGACACCCAGGCCGCCGACCAGCACCTTTTCCACGAACTCGCGGTCGCCGAAGCTGGCCATCTCGAAGTCGAACGGCAGCAGGTACAGCCGGTCGACGCCCAGGTTCTCGAGGGCCCGGGCCTGCTGGCCGTGGGTCATCAGCTTGAAGGCCGGCTCGGTGGGGCGGAACAGGCGGCGCGGGTGCGGGTCGAAGGTGACCACGCCCAGCGAGGCCTTGCCGGCCAGCGCCGCCTTGGCCGCCTGGGCGATCACCTGCTGGTGGCCGCGATGCACGCCGTCGAAATTGCCCAGGGCCACGGCCGCGCCGCGATCGGCCTCGGGCAGGTCCTTCCAGCCGTGGATGGTCTTCAAGGACATGCGGGCTTCCTCAGGCGACAGGCTTGCGCGGGACCAGGACCACGGCCTCGCCGTCGACCACGGCCTTGCCGCGCACCAGGCAGGTGGTGGCCAGGGTCACCCGGGCCTTGGCGTCGTCGATGGCGGTGACGGTGGCGCGGGCGGTGACCTCGTCGCCGATCCGCACCGGACGCTTGAAGGCCAGGGATTGCGAGAGATAGACCGCGCCGGGGCCGGGCAGGACCGTGCCCAGCACCGCCGAGATGTAGCCGGCCGACAGCATGCCGTGGGCGATGCGCTCGCCGAAGGCGGTGGTCGCGGCGTAGTCGGCGTCCAGGTGCACGGGGTTGGTGTCGCCCGTCACCTGGGCGAAGGCGACGATGTCGGCCTCGGTCACGGCGCGGACCAGCTCGGCCTTCTGGCCGATGCTCAGATCCTCGAGAAACAGTCCCGGCATGGCGTCCCCTCTCTTGTTCTTGTTCTCGCGCCCGGCCTCTACCAGACCAGGTCGGCCATGGCGTGGGTCGCGCCCACCCGCTCGGCGGCCAGCAGGCCCTCGACCCGGGTCGGGTCCAGCCGGCCGTCGGGACCGACCGCGTGCTCGCCGTGGATGCCCTTGGCGATGAACAGGCAGGCCAGGCCTTCGTCGTGGGCGCCCTTGACGTCGGTGATCACCCCGTCGCCGATGCACAGCACCCGCGAACGGTCGACCGGCCCGCCCTTCAGGGCCTCGGCCTCGGCCAGGGCCAGGTCGTAGATCGGCTTGTAGGGCTTGCCGGCCATCAGCACCTCGCCGCCCAGGGTCTCGTAGAGGTCGGCCAGCGAGCCGCCGCAATAGATCAGCCGCGAGCCGCGCTGCACCACCCGGTCCGGATTGGCGCAGATCAGGGTCAGGCCGCGCTCGGCCGCGATCGCCAGGCGGTCGCGATAGTCGTCGGGGACCTCGGTCTCGTCGTCGACCATGCCGGTGACGGCGACGAAGGCCGCGTCGGCGGGACCGGCGGTCGCCAGGCCCAGGCCGTCATAGAGCGGCATGTCGCGGTCGGGGCCGACGATCCAGGCCGGGCCGGGCGCGCGGGCCGCCAGCAGGGTGCGGGTGGCGTCGCCCGAGGTGACGAAGGCGCTCCACGCCTCGCGCGGCACGCCCAGGCGGTCCAGCTGCTCGACCACGTGCTCGGACGGGCGCGGCGAGTTGGAGATCAGGATCACCGGCCCGTGGTGGGCCCGCCACTCGACCAGGGCCCGGCAGGCCTCCGGAAAGCTCTCGACCCCGTTGTGGATCACCCCCCAGACGTCGCACAGCAGCACGTCGTAGCGGTCGGCGAGGGTGGAAAGGCCAGTCGGCAGATCGGTCATGGACAGGGGCGGTAGCGGGCGGAGACGGGCGCGTCAACGGTAGCGCATGTAGGGACGCGGCGGCGCGAGGGCCAGCCGGGACGGCCGGGATAAGGTCGAGCTTGCGGATGGGCGACGCCGCGGTTGGCAGGATCGTGCATCAAGTGTGCAGGATCGGCCTACCGCCCGGCCGACGCCGCATGGCATGCCCTGGCCCGTTCATCTCCCCCTGAACCTTCGAGGATTCTCCGATGGCCATCGCCAAAGGCTACGCGGCCGTGACCGCGTCCGCGCCGCTGACCCCCTTCACCTTCGACCGCCGCGAACCCCGGGACGACGACGTCGTCATCGCCATCAAGCACTGCGGCGTCTGCCATTCCGACATCCACATGGTCGACAACGGCTGGGGCCAGAGCGTCTATCCGATCGTGCCGGGCCACGAGATCACCGGCGTGGTCACCGCCGTCGGGTCCAAGGTCAGCCGCTTCAAGGAAGGCGACCGGGTCGGCGTCGGCTGCTTCGTCGACAGCTGCACCACCTGCGCCGCCCGCGACCTGGACCGCGAGCAGTACATGCCGGGCCTGGTCCTGACCTATAGCGGCTTCGAGCCGGGCAGCGACCTGCCGACCTACGGCGGCTATTCCGACCACATGGTGGTCAAGGAAGGCTATGTGCTGTCGATCCCCGACAACCTGCCGCTGGACGCCGCCGCCCCGCTGCTGTGCGCCGGCATCACCCTCTATTCGCCGCTGCGCCACTGGAACGCCGGCCCCGGCAAGACGGTGGCGATCCTGGGCCTGGGCGGCCTGGGCCACATGGGCGTCAAGATCGCCCACGCCCTGGGCGCGGAGGTCACGGTGCTGAGCCAGACCCTGTCCAAGCAGGAAGACGGCCTGAAGATGGGCGCGGACCACTACCACGCCACCAGCGACCCCAAGACCTTCGAGACCCTGGCCGGGACCTTCGACCTGCTGATCTGCACGGTGTCGGCGGCGCTGGACTGGGGCGCCTATCTGAACCTGCTGAAGGTGGACGGGGCCATGGTGCTGGTCGGTGCGCCGGAGGAGCCGGCGACGCTGAACGCCTTCGCCCTGATCCCCGGCCGCCGCACCCTGGCCGGCTCGATGATCGGCTCGATCAAGGAAACCCAGGAGATGCTCGACTTCTGTGGTGAACACGGCATCGTCGCCGACATCGAGACCATCGCCATCGACCAGATCAACGAGGCCTATGCCCGCATGCAGAAGAGCGACGTGCGCTACCGGTTCGTGATCGACATGAGCACGCTGTAGAAGGCTGGGGACAGGCGCATGCGCCTGTCCCCGCGAAGGGGGCAATCACGTCGCGTCGTGGAAGATCACGCCCAGCACCCGCCGCCGCCCCGCGCGCACGGTGCTGACCCCGTGGCGCAGCACCCGGCGGTGGACGCCGCGAGTCCCGGTCGCGGGCCGGTCGCGGACCGCGAAGATCACGCCCTCGCCCTGGGTCAGCGGCACGACCTGGGGCCGGGACTGCTGGCGCGGGCGCTGCTCGACCAGCACGAACTCGCCGCCCTCGAAGTCGCGGCCCGGTTCGTCCAGCAGGAAGGCGGCCTGCAGCGGGAAGACGTGCTCGCCATAGAGGTCCTGGTGCAGGCAGTTGTAGTCGCCCGGGCCGTAGGTCAGCAGCAGGGGCGTGGGCCGGGCTTGGCCGGCCGCATGGCAGCGGGTCAGCATGTCGTCCAGGCTCTCGGGAAAGCGTCGGTCCTCGTCCAGCCTCCCCGCCTCCAGTTTTTGGGCCCAGCGGTTGGCGATCGCGGCCAGCGGGCCGTACAGGCCCTGGCGCAGCCGCTGCACCGGGTCGGGCAGGGGATAGCTGAAATACCTGTACTCGCCCTGGCCGAAGCCGTGGCGGGCCATCACCACCCGGCTGCGAAAGCCGGCCTCCTGGTCGTAGAGGCCGGCGATCCGCTGGCAGGTCTGCGGCTTCAGCAGCGGCCCGGTCAGGGCCCAGCCCTGGGCGTCGAGGTCGGCGGCGATGCGCGGCCAGTCGAGGCTCATGCCGCCTGGTCCAGCCGCGCTTCCCGGGCCAGCAGCGCCCGCTTGCGCTCGACGCCCCAGCGATAGCCCGACAGCCCGCCGTCGGCCCGCACCACCCGGTGGCAGGGGGTGAGCACCGCCAGCGGATTGGCCCCGCAGGCCTGGGCCACGGCCCGGGCGGCGGTGGGCCGGCCGATGGCCTTGGCGACCTCGGCGTAGGAGGCGGTGGTTCCGGCCGGGATGGTCCGCAGCGCCGCCCAGACCGCCTGCTGCAGCGGCGTGCCCCGGGCGTCCAGCGGCACGTCCAGCGCTGCGCCCCGGCCGTCGATCTCGGCCGCCACCGCGCGGCGCTCCGCCGCCAGCCCGTCGGGGTCGGGGGTCAGCCGGGCCGAGCGGAAGCGGCGCTCCAGGTCGCGGGCCAGGGCGGCCTCGTCGTCGCCCAGGGTCACCAGCCGCAGGCCGGCGTCCGAGCACGCGACCAGGGCCAGGCCGAGGCTGGTCGGGACCGTGGCCCAGCGCAGGGTCTCGCGCGGCTGGTCGGGCTTGCAGCGCAGGCAGGGCCGGAAGCCGGCGGCCCGGGCGCTCTGGCGGGTGTCGTGGAATTCGACGTTCTTGTGCAGCGGCCGCCCGGCGCAGCTGGCCAGGCAGTAGACGCCGGTGGTGCGCACGGCGATGAAGAAGGCGCCGTCGAGGTCGCGGTCGCGGCGGCGCATGGCCTCCCAGCGCGCGTCGTCGGTGTGGATCTGAGAAGCGTTCTCTGAAACAGGCATGGGGTCGGTCTCCTTTCGTGGAAAGGAGCATGCGCGCCATGACCTACGGCGTCATTCCGATGCTTGCGGTTCTGGATTGGGCGATCCCGCACTGGCCGGTCCCGGATTGGAGGGGCCGCAGATCAGGTCGACCATGACCAGGAGGGTGGCTTCCAGCTGCTCGCGCGTCTCGCCGGCCCGGGCGCGCACCGACAGGCCGTTCATCATCATGCAGGCCACGCGGCCCAGGGCGACGGGGTCGACGCTCGCCGGCAGCTCGCCCCGGGCCTGGCGGCGCTGCAGCAGGCCTTCGATGCCCCGGTCCAGCTCGTGCATGCCGTCGGCGACCGTCTGGCGCACCTCCTGGTCGATGACCGCCTGGCCGAGGCCGGCGCTGGCCAGGAAGCAGCCGCGTCCGCCCGCGTCGCCCGACAGGTAGAAGCCCAGCGCCGTCCGATAGATCCGGATCAGCACCTCGCGCAGCGACCCGCCGCCTCGGAAGGCCTCGGTCATCGCCGCCCGCGACTCGGCCATGTAGCGGTCCAGGGTGATCCTGAAGAGGGCCTGCTTGTCGCCGAACGCCCCGTACAGGCTGGGCCGGTTCATGCCCGTGGCGGCGCTCAGGTCGTCCAGGGAGGCCCCGGCGTAACCCTGCTCCCAGAAGGTCTCGGTGGCCCTGGCCAGGGCCACTTCGGGATCGTAGGCGCGGGGGCGGCCCCGGCGCTTGGGGGACTGTTCGGACATCTGGCTCTCCCGACCGGATTTTCGTTCGCCGGCCCGCATTTTTGTACTGATCCGAATTTTATTCCTTGACCACCGTTATTTTTATGCGAAACAGTATGGAAATGCAATGGAGGGTTCGATGGATCTGTACTTCTCGCCGATGGCCTGTTCGATGGCGACCCGGATCGCGGCCTACGAGGCCGGCGCGGACATCAACTTCCTGAAGGTCGACACCAAGGCCCGGCCCAAGGTGGTGGAGGACGGGACCGCGTTCCTGACCCTCAACGCCATGGGCCAGGTGCCCGTGCTGCGCGCCGACGACGGCGAGCTGATCGTCGAGAACGCGGTGATCCTGCAGTACGTCGCCGACCGCTTTCCGGCCGCCGGCCTGATCCCCGCCGACGGGGCCGAGCGCCGCAAGGTGCAGAGTTGGCTCGGCTTCATCTGCTCGGAGCTTCACGTCGGCGCGTTCACCGTCCTGCTGCGGCCGACGGCGCCGGACGGGGCCAAGGCCTTCGCCCACGAGCGGCTGGCCGAGCGCCTGGCCCATGTCGACGCCCACCTGCAGGGCCGCGAGTTCCTGCAGGGCCGGTTCAGCGTCGCCGACGCCTACCTGTTCGTGATGCTGACCTGGGCCCGCTATCTGGCCATCGACTTCGGACCCTATCCGAACCTGGCCGCCTATCGCGACCGCCTGCAGACCCGGCCCTCGGTGGCCCGGGCCTTCGACGAGGAATTCACCCTGTTCAAGGCCGCGGCCTGACGCCGTGATCTGAACTGGGGACACACACTCACGGCAAGGCCGTGATCCAGACGGCCCCATCCCTGCCGTGAGTGTGTGTCCCCTCCTTCAACCGCTCCACCTCCCCAGGAGACAGACCCATGCGTAACCTGATCATCGCCGCCGTGGCCCTGGCCGCGGCGGGCGGCCCCGCCATGGCCGAAACCAAGCCCCAGACCGGCTGGCTGACCCTCAGCGCGCCGACCACCCAGGACCACCTGGTGTTCGACGGCGCGCTGTGGCGCTGCAAGGCCGACACCTGCCGCGCCACCCAGGTCAAGTCGCTGCCGCCGCTGCGCAGCTGCAAGCGCCTGGCGCGCGAGCTGGGGCCGATCACCGGCTTCGGCTATCGCGGCGTGACCCTGTCGGACGCGCAGCTGGCCGAGTGCAACCCGGCCCAGATCGCCAAGGCGCCGGCGGCGTCCCCCGCGACGTCCGAGGTGGCGGCGGCGCGCTGAACTCCGACCTCGGAGGAGGACCTCGGGGACGCGTGCTCGCGCGCGTCCCCGCTTTTTCTTCCGCTGCTCGATCATCTCCCGCACCCGTCATCCTCGGAACAAGTCTGAGGATGACGGGCGGTTAGGGGGCGTGGGTGGCCGAGGCGGCTCCTAAACCCCCACCGACCAGCAGAACAGGGGCCCGTCCTCTTCGTCCTCGCGCTCGCCGGCGCGGGCGAAGCCGTTGGCTTCCAGCACCCGCTGCGAAGGGGCGTTGTGGATCGAGGTCTCGGCGGTCACGGTGGTCACGCGGTGGTCGGCCCGCGCCCAGGCCAGCAGGTCGGCCACGGCCCGCCGGGCGACGCCGCGCTGGCGGCGCGAGGCGGCGACGCCGTAGCCGATCATCACCGTGCCGCCGACATAGGGCGTGCGGACCAGCGAGGTCAGGCCCACCACCTCGCCGTCCTCGACGATCATCCAGGCGTTGGGGTGAAAGCTTTCCCCGACCTCGGTCGACAGGCCGCGCAGCATGGCCAGCACCTCCGGCGCCTCGATCCCGCCCTCGGCGACGGCCAGGCCGTCCGGGGACTCTCCCGCGATCAGGGCGTCGAAATGGGCGTCGGTGGCTTCGATCAGCATGACGCCTGAATAGGCCGTCGGCGGCCAGGCGGGCAAGGTGGCGCGTTCATCCACAGTTCAGGCTCGGCTGTTTCTCATGCGCCTCAAGGTTGCGGCCGGGGGCGAGCATGTCAGGGCGGATGTGGAGAGAGGCGGCGCTCGTCGCGGCGCTGGCGACGGGGCTGGGGACGGCGGCGATCGCCCAGGACGGGATCGACATCCGGATCACGCCGGAGCCGGATGGCCTGCGCGCCGTCTACAGCCTGCCCCGGCCGGTCGAGCGGCTGGCGTTCGACCAGAAGGCGCCGATCGTCCGCCAGGACACCTGGCGCGCGCCCGACGACATGGTGCTGGCCGAGGGCGTGCTGCGCCGCAAGGACGGCAAGCCCTTCCAGGCCTTCGAGGTCAAGATCACGCCCGACACCGCGCCGCGCGACCGCATCTATCCGGCCCTGACCCGGGTGGGCGAGGGCTGGCAGGTCTATGGTCCCTATTTCCGGCCCGTCGACGACAAGCCGCTGGTCGTGGCTCGCGTGACGCGGCCTCGCGGCTGGGTCGTCGCGCCCGCCGAGGCCAAGGACGCCAACCGGATCTCGCTGGACGGCTGGACGTTCGTCGGGCCCGGCGGCTACGTGGCCAGGGGACCGGCGACGCTGATCGCCTCGCCCGGTGTCGACGCCGAGCTGAAGGCGCGGATCGCCAAGGCGGCGGACGGCGCCGCGGCGCTGTACAGCCGCCGGCTGGACGTGCGTCTGGAGACCGCGCCCACCGTGGTGGTCGCCCGCGTGCCCACCTTCAACCCGGGCTGGCAGGGCGACGTCAGCGGCGGGGTCGTCTCGCTGCGGTTCTTCGGCCCCGACAACGACGCTTGGGAAACCGGCGGCATGGTCGCCAAGTTCGTCGATCACGAATTCTTCCACCTGTGGAACAACCGTGTCTTCGCGGCGCGCGACGGCGAGAACGAACCCTGGCTGCACGAGGGCATGGCCGAGTACGCCGCCCTGCTGGCCGGGCGCGACCAGGGCCAACTGACCGACGCCGAGGTCGGGCGGGAGCTGACGGACCGGCTGAACGGCTGCGCGGCCTCGCTCAAGCCCAAGGGCCTGGACGGCGATCCGCCCAGGCTGGGCCAGGCGGTCTATGACTGCGGGGTCATGGTGCAATGGAGCGCGGATCTGACGGCCCGTGCGGCCTCCGGCGGCCGGCGCGACGTGTTCGACGTCTGGCGCGATCTGTTCGCCGCCAGCCGAGCCGGCGACGGGGCTTATGACGCCAAGGACTTCCTGACCAAGGCCGGACGCTCGACCAGGGCCGAGGACCCGCTGCGCCTCCTGATGGCGCCGGACGTAGAGGGGCGCTGGCGAAGACTGACCGCCGCGCTGAATGGTCTGGGCGCCCGGATCGTCGTGGCCCGGTCGGCCGACGCCGAGCGCACGGACCTGCTGTTTCACCTGGAAGGGTTGGTTTGCCATGGCGGATTCGGCTTCTATGGCGGGCAGGCCGAGGGGGTGAAGCTCGACACCGGCGATCGTTGCGGTCCGCTGAATGGCGACCCGGCGGTCGACGCGGTGGCGGGGCGCGACCTGCTGATCGACGCCCTCGCGGCTCGCGACGCCGCGGTCGAGATCTGCGCCGCGAAGGGCGACGTGACCTTTAGCTACCACGGCAAGCTGGTCGCCACCGTCCCTTGCAAGACGGCCTTGCCGCCCCGCCCCCTGGCCTGGACGGTGGAGGCGTGGCGCTGAACCCGGCGGCGTCCTGGCGGGGAGGGTTGCGGCTCCGCCGTCCGGGCGCCAAGCTTGCCGCAACGCTTAGGGGCTCGCAGTGATGAAGACCGGTACGAACCGTCCCGTGCGCCGCGGCCTCGCCGCCCTGGCGATCGTCGCGGCCGGCCTTCTGGCCGGCTGCGGGCAGGGCTCCAGCTCGACCAGCGTCGTCCTGACCGGTCCGCCCGACAAGGTCGAGGCCCTGATCGCCCAGTACAAGCTGTACGAGTCACCCGTGCAGGCGCACCTGGAGAAGCTCGCCGACGGCCGCGAGCGCGCCGCCTTCACCAAGCCGGGAGGCCTGCCGGCCGGCGAACTGGTCGGCCTGGGCAAGGCGGCCGCCAAGGCCGGGGTCGGCTTCGAGTTCTCCAGCGGCGCGCAGTGGGGTTCGGACTCGCCGGGCGGCGCGTCGGGCAAGACCACGCCCGCGCAGCCGGCCCCTACGACTTCGGGCGTGTGATCTTGACGCCGGAGGCCAGCAGCTGCGGCTTGACGTTCAGGGCGTAGTCCTCGTCGAACCGGGCCTGGGCGTCGGCCTTGACGGCGGCGATCACCCGGTCGCGGGCCTCGCGGGCGGGCGGGAAGTTGAGGTCGCAGGCGCTGGCCGTCGGGTCCTGGCCCTGGTCGGCCGCGCCCGTCTCGCCGGTGGGCAGTTCTTCCGACACCGGATCGGTGCAGCCGAGCAGGCCGCTCATCGACGAGAAACAGATCGACCGCTGCAGATAGGCCCGCAGCCGCCAGCCGCATTGCGCGGCCCGCTGGTCGGCGCCGTCAGGCACTTTGCGATCAACGTCGTAGCGCAGGAACACCTGGTGGCGGACCATGGCGCTTTCCGCCCGCCGGGCCTTGGTCAGGACCAGCCGCAGGTCGTCGGCGGCGACCGTCATGGTGGCGCTGGCGCCCTTGACGGTGCTGGGCTGGATGGCGGCGGGCGGCGAAGAGACGGGCGGCGGCGATGTCGGTGGTGGTCCGGCCTGCATGACGATCTCCCCCTGTTGTAGAACAACCCTAGGGTGGATGCGGGAGCGGCGTCAAATGGCGGGGGCCGGCTTTTCGTCAGGCGTGCCCCAGGAGAGCAGCCAGCGCTTCATGGCCTCATGGCTGATCACACGCCCCGCCGCGATGTCGGCCTCGGCGCGAGCATCAGCCGCCGCCTCGGCGGCGTCGTCGATCTCGTCGAAAAGGGAAGGCTCGGGTTTCGACATGGGTTTAGCCTACCGCAGCCGCCGCTGGTGTGGGAGGAGCCCTACCGCCCGACCCGCCGGCGCAGGGCGCCGCGCATGAAGTCCTGGGGCGGATCGGCCTCGGCGATGATCGAGTCGCGGATGGCGCGGGGCTCGCCGAACAGGTGGCCCTGGCCGTAGCCGATGTCGAGCTCCAGCACGTCGACCACCTGGCGCTCGTGCTCGACCTTCTCGGCGATCACCTCGATGCCGTAGCGGCGGGTCAGGCCGGCGAAGTCCTCGGCGTTGAGGTCGGGCAGCGAGGCGATGACCAGCTTGCCGTCCTGCTCCTCCAGCTGGTCCAGCATCATCTGGGCGCCGACCTTCAGGAACTTGACGTCGGCGCGGGCCAGGTCCTGGAAGTCCAGGTCCAGGTCGGTGACCTTGTCCAGGCTGAAGCGGAAGCCCAGGCTGGCGAGACGCGCCATGTGGCGGGCCTCGACCGGGCCGCGGTCGTTGAACGCCGCCTGGCCCAGCTCGAAGATCAGGGCCCCATGCAGGTCCTTGTTGACCTGCAGGAACTCCAGGAACTGGGCGAAGAACACCTCGTCGGCCAGGCTGGCCAGCGAGATGTTGCAGAAGATCCCGACCTTGCGGTCCTGCTTGGCCAGGCGGCGGACGATCTGCACGCAGCGGAACAGCAGCAGGTTGTCGATCGCGGCGGTCAGGCCCTCGGGCTCGGCCACGGCCAGGTACTCGGCCGGCATCATGATGCGGCCGCTGTCGTCGCGCAGGCGCGAGAAGCTTTCGTAGAAGACGGTGCGGCGCTGGGGCAGGCTGACCACCGGCTGCAGGTAGAGGTCGACCCGGTTCTCGGCCAGGGCGTCCTGCACCACCTCGATCAGGGCGCTGGACTGGGGCGAGCGGCCGCGCGGCTCGGCGCGGGCCACCTCGACCTGGTAGCTGAGCTGGTGCTCCAGGCGCTCGCTCATGCGCACGACCAGGTCCTCCAACTGGTGGACCTCGGTGGTCAGCTCGGCCGAGCGGCGCTGGGCGTCGTCGGCGACGGTCTCCAGCAGGCCGGTGATGCGGGCGTCGACCTTCTCGACCTGCTCCAGCAGGATGCCGTGGGCCTCGCGGATGGTCTCGATGTCGACCCGCAGGGCCGCGCCCTGCAGGACGTTGGCGATCACGCCATGGATGGCGAAGCACAGGCCCATGGCGCCGATGAAGGCGGCCAGGCCGACAGCCGGCGCCGCTCCCATGCGCCACAGGGCGAGAGAGGTCACAAGAGCCAGACAGAGATAGGCGCCGGTCAGCAGCGCCAGCATCAGCCTTCGCATGCGAGTTCCCTACGAATCGTCAAGCTCAGTATGCGAGTCGCGCGTGCCGTGAGTCGAACAGATTAACGACTCTGAGCCATTACGCCGCGCCTTAACCACAAATCAGCTCTTCGTGAACGCGCGGAAAAGGTTAACGGCGCCGACGTCCTTTGGCTGTTCCCTGCCGAGGATCCGTTCCACCCGTAAGGGTTCGCCGCGACACTGCGCCATCCATTCGCCGCATGACAGCGTGACCTTGGACTGATAATCGTTCGCAAGTTTTTCCGGTGCGACCATGTCCGACGCTCTCAGCCTAGCTCCCGAAATCGCCGCGATTCCCGCCGCCCGCGACGGCGAAAGCCCGCTCAGCAAGGCCCGCAAGGGTCAGCGGGGCGTGATCGTGCGGGTCGGCGGCGAGACGGGGCGGTCGGAGTCCATCGATCCGGAGGAACTGGAGCGCCGCCTGCTGGAGATGGGCTTCGTGGAGGGCGCCGTGTTCGAGGTGCTGCACGAGGGCCTGTTCGGCCGCGATCCGATCGCCGTGCGCATCGACGACATGCGCGTGGCCCTGCGCCGCCGCGAGGCCGCCGCCGTCACCGTCCAGTTCGAAGAGGCCTGACGCCTTGACCGACACCGCCGCCGTGCGGCCCGCGCGCCTGGCGCTGGTCGGCAATCCCAATTCCGGCAAGACCGCCCTGTTCAACGCCCTGACCGGCAGCCGCCAGAAGGTCGCCAACTACGCCGGCGTCACCGTCGAGCGCAAGGAGGGCGTGCTGACCCTGCCCGGCGGCCGCGGCGCCCATGTGCTGGACCTGCCCGGCACCTATTCCTTGCGGGCCCGCAGCCCCGACGAGGTGGTGACCCGCGACGCGGTGCTGGGCAAGCTGGCCGGCGAGGCCGCGCCCGACGTGCTGATCTGCGTGGCCGACGCCACCAACCTGCGCCTGGTGCTGCGGCTGGTGCTGGAGCTGAAGCAGGTGGGCCGGCCGTTCGTGCTGGCCCTGAACATGTTCGACATCGCCCAGCGCCAGGGCCTGCGGATCGACCTGGAACGGCTGTCGGCCGAGATCGGCGCGCCGATCGTCACCACCGTGGCCACCCGCAAGCGCGGCCTGGAGGAGCTGGTCGCCAAGGCCGACGCCCTGTCGATCAGCCATGCGGGCGAACACGAGAACGTCTGGCGCGAGCCGACCGCCGCCGAGATCCGCGCCGCCCACCGCGAGGCCCAGCGGATCGTCAAGGCCTGCGTCCGCCCGCCCGAGCGTCCCGACACCGTCACCGGCAAGGTCGACGCGGTGCTGCTGCACCCGGCCGCCGGCCTGCTGATCCTGGGCTTCCTGCTGTTCGTGATGTTCCAGGCGGTGTTCACCTGGGCCGAGCCGCTGATGGGCCTGATCGAGGCCGGCTTCGCTGCGCTTAGCGCCGGCGTGGCCGCCGTCCTGCCCCACGGCCTGTTCCAGAGCCTGATCACCGACGGCCTGATCGCCGGGGTGGGCAGCGTGCTGGTCTTCCTGCCGCAGATCGTGATCCTGTTCTTCTTCATCCTGGTGCTGGAAGACAGCGGCTACATGACCCGCGCCGCCTTCCTGATGGACAAGATCATGGGCGGGGCGGGCCTGCACGGCCGGGCGTTCATCCCGCTGCTCA